>Ga0255336_101889_pt1 | contig 12427 bp, 8 predicted proteins | sample MeOH1_35cm_T3_17_FD_189102 | JGI IMG/M metagenome (GOLD analysis project Ga0255336, IMG submission 189102) | Sandy soil microbial communities from University of British Columbia, Vancouver, Canada - MeOH1_35cm_T3_179 | ecosystem: Engineered > Artificial ecosystem > Sand microcosm > Unclassified ...
ATCGACATCGCAAAGGAAATCGCGGCGAAGCTCGGCGTCAAGGTGAGCTTCAATCGCGATGCCAGGACGTTCGACGCCGTCGTTGATCTGCTCGCGAACGGTCAGGCCGATATGGCGGTCAGCAAGCTGTCGCGCACGCTGCCGCGCGCCGAGATCATCAGCTTCAGCGTGCCCTATGTCCGGCTGCATCGCGCGTTGCTGCTGAACCGCGTGAAGTTTGCCCAGTTCGCGCACGGCCGTACCGTGCCGGACGTGATCCGCTCGTATGACGGCACCATCGGCGTGGTCATGAATTCATCGTATTCCGCCTACGTGCGGGCCAATTTCCCTCACGCCCAGGTGACTAGCTATCCGAGCTGGGGGGCGGTGCTCAAGGCACTGGATGCGGGCGAGGTCACAGCTGCGTATCGCGACGAGTTCGAGGTCAAGCACGTGCTTAAGCAGGACCCGACGGCCTCTTTGCGGTTGAGAGTCGTCACGCTGGAGGATCTGGACGACACGATCGCGATCGGCGTGAATGTCGGTGCGCCGGCGCTGCTCGCGTACGTGAATCAGTTTCTCGCCGAGCGCAGCACGAAGCTCGACGTGACCGCTTTGCTGCAGGCTTCGAACAACTAACTAGTCCAATCGTGAAAATCGGGGCAGCAACGATGATATCCAACAAAATCTATGCTTTCGCCGTCAACCCCTGGGCGGTGATCGGCAGTCTGGCGCTCGGGGGCGCTTTCGGCCTGCTCGTGCCCGAGGAGGCGCTGAAACTCGGTATCGTAGGCGACGTCTACGTCAATCTGCTGAAGATGACTACCTTGCCGTTCATGGTGTCCGCCGTGATCTTCAGCCTCCAGCGTCTATTTCGCGACGGCGGCACCTCGCGGCTGTTGTTGCGTGTCGTGACCGTGTTCCTGTGCGCTTCGGCGACGGTCGCGCTGGTGGGTGCGCTGGTACTGCTCGTGATGCGGCCAGGCGCCAATCTGTCGAGTGCGACCATGCACACGTTCGGCCTGATGGTCGGCAATGATTCCAGCTCCAGCGAGACCGTGATGAATCTGTACGGTACGGACGTCGCGGTGAAAGGACTCAGCCTGTATGACGTGCTCGCGAGCCTCGTGCCGAGCAACATCTTCGCGGCCCTCGCCAACGGCGACGCGCTGAAGACACTTGTGTTCGCGTTGCTGTTCGGTCTCGCCGTGGGCCGCGTACCGGAGCGGATCTCGGTGGGCTTGAGCCAGGCGCTCGAAACGATCTACCAGGCGTGCCAGAAGCTGATGCACTGGCTCAGCTATCCGCTGCCGCTGATCCTCTTCTGCATGAGTGCGGCGCAGCTTGGCAGGTCGGGGGTCGGTCCGCTGCACGCCATGCTGCAATTCGTGATCGCGTTTTTCATCGTCTCGGTCGTGCTGCTCGTGCTGGCTGCCGTGGTCATCTGGAAACGTTCAAGCCATTCGCTTGGCACGACGCTCGAAGCGCTGCGCCCGCCTTTCGCGCTGGCGCTCGCCACGCGCAACAGCGCGGCGTGCATGCCGAGCATGATCGAAAGCCTCGTCGACCAGCTCGGTTTCGCGCGCGCGCGTGTCGAATTGATGGTGCCGCTCACGGTGTCGCTGCTGCGGGTCGGGCCGATGGTCTATTACGTCTGCGCGACGCTCTTCATTGCGCAACTGTATGGGCGCTCGCTCGGTGTCGTGGAGGTGTGCACGGTGGTACTTGCCTCGGTCCTCGCCGGGTTCGCCTCCGCGGGCATGACGGGACTCGTGACCGTGTCGCTCGTCGGCATGACCTGCGTGTACCTGAGCCTGCCGTTCGAAGCCGCGTTCATCCTGTTCCTCGCGGTCGATCCGCTCTGCGACATGCTGCGCACCCTGATTCTCGTCATCGGCAATACGGCGGCTGTGTCGGTGATCTGTCCGCGTCCGCTCAAGATCTAGGAGAACGACATGGCACTCATCGGTATTCTTGGGGGCATGGGGCCGCTTGCCACAGTCGATTTCATGGATCGCGTGGTCCGGCTCACGAGCACAGCAGGCGCCGCGTGCGACCAGCAGCACCTGCCGCTGCTGATCGCCAACCTGCCGCATATTCCGGACCGTTCGAAGGCCATGCTCGAGGCCGGCGAGGACCCGCTGCCCGCAATGCTCGACGGTATCGACATGCTCAACCGCAACGGTGTCGAACTGATTGCGATTCCGTGCAACTCCGCTCACTACTGGTTCGACGCGATTCGCGGGCACAGCAAAGCGCCGATTCTCCATATCGCCGAAACCTGCGTGGCTGCTGTGCCGCACGGTACGCGCCGGGTCGCGGTGCTTGCGACGGGCGGCACGCTGCACTCGGAGCTCTATCAGAAGATGCTAAGCGCACGCGGCATGGAACCCGTGGTGCCGGACGATGCGACCCAGCAGCGCATTGACGCGTGCATCGTGGCGGTCAAGGCGGGCGAGTTCGGCGAGTCGGCGCTGCAACTCGCGGCGGCGCTCGCTGACCTGAAGGCGCGCGGCGCGCAAGCGGCGGTGATGGGCTGCACGGAGATCCCGCTGGCGGCGCGCGAGTTGTCCGCGCCGCCGATGACACTCGTCGACAGCACGCTCGAACTCGCGCGCGCGACCGTGTCGTATGCGCTCGCGCGAGGCTGGAACACGCGTCAATGAACACGTTAAAGCGGCTTTCGAACAGCACGCTCGTGCTGCTTCTGTGCCTTGGACTCGGCGCGTTCGCGGGTGTTTTCGCCGGTCCTGCTGGTGCGCTCGCGTATTTCGCGGGCCAGATCTATCTGGCGATCGTGAATATGGCGGCCGTGCCGTTGCTCGTGTTCGCGATGTTTTTCGGGCTGCGGCAACTGCTGTCGCTGCCGCGTCCGGGACTGCGTATCGGCACGATGTTCGCGCTTGCCGTCGCGCTTGTTGCCGCGTGCGCGGCGGCCGGCACGCTGGCCGGCGTGGCCGTGGCGCCGGGGCAGTCTCTTTCGAACGGCGCTCACGCGCAGCTTGGGCAACTGGTGCTGCAAAGCGCGACCGATGCCGAAGACATGCGCATGACGCTTTTCGGGCATGGCAGGCCGGCGCCGTCGCCGGGTGCGCTGGTGTTGAGCGACGTCGTGCCGGATAACTTCTTCCGCGTGCTCGCCGACGGGCATGCACTCGGCATCCTCACGGGAACGATCCTGTTCGGCATGGCGTTCGCCGCGCTCTCGAGCGAGCAGACGAGCGTGCTGAACGGCGTGTTCGAAGGCATTTACCGGACGCTCGAAACGATCATCGAGCATGCGAACCTGCTGTTGCCCGTCCTCGTATTCGGCACGGCCGCCCACGTGGTCGGGCAAACGGAGCGCGCGACGCTCAGCGCGATGGGCGGCTTCCTGCTGTGCTTCGTGCTGTTCGCGTTGTTGTTGTGCGGCGTGGCGCTTGCGGCGATCGCGGCGAGCGCACGCGCGCCGTTCGGGCGCGTCGTTGCGTGTCTGAAAGCGCCGATGCTGATCGGACTGACCTCCGGCAGCGCGACGGCGCCGATTCCCCACACCATCGAAGCGATGAGCACGCGGCTCGGCTTCAGCCGCGGCGTCGCGGAGCTCGTCGTGCCGTTCGGCGTTGTCTTCGTGCGCGCCGGCTCTGCACTGTACTTCGCGCTTGCCGCCGTATTCGTCGCCAATCTCTACAACTGCCCGCTCGGCGTCGGCGACATGGTGCTGATCGGCGCGGCCTCCGTGGTTGCTGCATTTATCTCGGCGGGGCAGAGCGGCGTGGCGGGCGTCAGTTACGCGGGCTTTGTGCTGTCGATGCTGCGCTTGCCGGTCGAAGCGGCTGTGGTGCTGCTGGTCGCGATCGACCTGATTTGCGAAGGACCGCGCAATCTGCTGAGTCTGCTCTGCGTCTGCACGGTGGTCGCGCTCGTGTCAGCGGGCTTGCCTGCCGATCGCCTGGCGCTGCTCGACCTGCACGCACTGCAGGAGCCGCGCGCTGTTTTGCGCTTTGCGTTTACGCGCGGGCAGCTCGCACTCACGGCCGCTTGCGTCCTGATGGCGGCATCGCTGATCGTAATAATAGGCATAGGGGTAGGCGCGAAATGAAGAATTGCAGAATGGCCTTGATCACTCCAGCGCGTATGCCAACCCGCGTGCAGCGCCTCCTATGCCGCTTCGCTGGCTTGTTGCTGACGACCTGCATCGCGGGTTTGCTGAGTGGGTGTGCGGCGCCGTCGTTCCTTAGTTTCAAGGGCGACAAGGTGAAATGGGACGAGTTGACGCTCTCGGCCAGCGACGACGTCAACAACAACAGTCCGGTCGCCGTTGACGTCGTGTTCGTGACGGACGACGCGATGCTCGCGCGCCTTGCCGAACTGCCTGCCTCAAAGTGGTTTTCTGCGCGCGCCGATCTTGCCAGCACGTTTCCGAAGGCGCTGCGCTACTGGAGTTGGGAAGTCGTTCCGGGTCAGCGTGTCGACGTGCCCGGCGACACGTTCGACCGGCCGCGCGTGGCGGCGGCCCTCGTCTTTGCCAACTATGCAGACCCGGGCGCTCATCGCGTGCGGATCGAACAGTTCAGTGGCCGCCTCGCGGTGCAGCTCGACAACAACACGTTTTCCGTATCGGCCGTGAAATGACACCGTATCAGCGTTCCATGAAACCGATGAATTCAGCACCGATGTATCGCCGCGTTCCTGCGCCGTGCTTTCTCATGCATAAAAAGGGGCGCCGCCATGCATGAGCGCAACGTCCCGGTCGTGGACCGCGTCGAATGGTTCGAAGGCATGCTGCTCGCGCCACAGCATTTTCAGTTGATGAGCGCGCGAGTCGATTCGCTCGTCGCGTGGCAGACGCTCGCCGCCGCGCCGTTCAGCTGGGGCGTGCGCCGCCTCGTATTCGACAGCGGCTTGCTGCCTGTCGGCGTGGTGCGTGTGCTCGCGCTCGATGCGATCATGCCCGACGGCACGGCAGTGTCCTATGCGGCGGAGTCGAGCGGGCACGGCAGGCTCGAACTGTCGCTTGAGCCGTTCGCGGAGCAGCTCGCGAACGGGCCGCTCGATTTCTACCTGACTTTGCCCGTTGCCGCGTCAATGCGGCGCGACAACGAGGTGCGGCGCTTTCACTCGAGCGCCGGCGTGCCGGTCGAAGACGAAGTCTCGGCGGCACCGCCCGCCGACGTGTCGCGTCTCGTGCCGAATCTCGCGCTTGCGGCGGGCGAGCTGCCCTCAGCGATGTACGTGGCGCTGCGGCTCGGTTCGGTCTACCGGGACAACGAGGTCGTCCGTCTTGGCGAACGGCTTCCACCGCTCATCGAAATTGACCGCGGCAATCCGCTGTGGACGACCGTTGCCACGCTGCTCGGACAGTTACGCGGCAAAGCGGCGTTCGTCGCGCGGCAGACGGTGATTCCATCGTCGAAGATCGATGACCGGCTGACGCAGCTCGAACTGAAGGACCGGCTGCGCAGCCTGCTGGCCGCGCTGCCGCTTGCCGAAGCGGTGCTGCGTACGCCGCACTTGCATCCGCTTGCACTGTATTTCGCGCTTGCCTCACTCTCCGGCTCGCTGAGCATGCTGATGCCCGGCGGCTTGCCGCCCGTGCCGCCAGACTACGACCACGCCGATCCGCTCGCGGTATTCACGCCGCTGCTGCGTGCGTTGCGCGACGCGCTGTCCGAGGTTAGCGAAGGTTATCGGGAGCACAAGTTCGAACTACGCCACGGCGCTTTCGAGATCGCGCTGCAGCGGGAGTGGCTCGGCGCGCGGCTCGTCATCGGCCTGCGCGGCCAGTCCGAGCGCGACCTGCTCGCGTGGATGGACGGCGCGGTAGTGGGCTCGCAATCCGTCTACGCGTCGCTGCGCAGCCGCCGGGTGCTCGGCGCGTCGCGCCGTGTTGTCGAGTACGCGGAGGAGCTGGGTATCCGTTCGGGGTCCGGCTATCTGCTGTTCGAAATCCAGGCCGACCCGGTGCTCGTGCTTGCGAGCGAGTCGCTTATTATCAGTAACCCTAATGAAAGTGCAAGCGCACAGCGGCCACAGGAAATGCTGCTGTTCGTGAAGGGCTGACAGTCAATAAAAAGGTAGACCGGGCATGGCACGCAATGGATTCGAATCCGAAGAAAACGACTTGATCACGGCGCAGTTTCGCAGCTTTCTCCACGAACTCACGGGAGCGCAAAAGCGCTTTTCGGAGTCGCCTGACGCCGATCCGGAACTGGCTGCGCACGGGATGAGCCGGCATCTGCTGAACCTGCTGGAAATCCAGACGTTGCAGTCGCACCGCGAAGGCACGCGCTTCGACATGGAGAACCTGGCGGACGCCCGCTATCTGAAGGCGGTGCTCGCCGACGAAATCCTGCTCAACACGCAGTGGACCGGCCGCGAACGCTGGACCGCGTATCTGCTCGAATCGACGCTGTTTCGTACCAATGTCGCGGGTGATCTCGTATTCCGCAAGATTGAGCAATTGCTGTCGGATCGGGAGCCGTCGCGCCGGGACGTCGCGCGGATATGCCTGTTCTCGCTGGCGATGGGGTTCCAGGGCCGCTTCCGCGGCGCGGACGCGGCTGCGCAATTGCGCAGCTATCGCGAGGAGTTGTATGAGTTCATCTATCAACGGCGCGCCGATCTCGGCGGACGCGAGCGTGTGCTGGCGGATACCGCTTATGCAAACACGATTTCGCATATCGCGCCGCGCAAGCTGCCGACGGTAAGCCGCTGGACAATGATCGGTCTGCTCGCAATGGTGGCGCTGCTGGCAGTGTCGGAAGTACTGTGGCTGTGGCAATCGTGGCCGGTGCGCGAAGCGCTGCGCGGCGATGCGGTGGCGGGGGTGAAGTCATGAGCCGGCTGTACAAGCTGCAATCTGCGGGAGTTCGCGCATGCTGACAAGTAACCTGTTCCTGCTTTCGCTGGCGCTGCTGATCCTGGTCGTGTGCGCGGTACTCGGCGCGGTGGTGTATTTCGCCGCGCACAACGCGCAGAGCAAGCCGACGGCTGCGCGCAAGATCGTGCGGCTGCGCGCCGATTCGCTGCGCAATGCGTTCCGGCAGGCCGTCGAGCTGATCGAAGGCAATATTGCGTCGCGCTCGGAGCGCTACAACATTCCGTGGGTCATGGTCCTGAGCGAAGGCGACGACCCGCGGCCGCTGCCGATCTCGCAGGCGGGCGTCGCGAGCGTGCTGAGCGCCGAAGCCGCGAGTTCCGCTGCGACCCAGGGGATCTCGTGGCACTTCTTCGACCGCGGCATCGTGATCGACATCAAGGCGGCCTATCTGGGTTCACCCGATGAAGACAGCGACGAAAAACCCTGGGACGAATTCCTGAGCCTGTGCCGCCAATACCGGCCCCAGCGTCCGTTCGATTCGGTCGTGGTCACCGTGCCGGCCGCCATGCTGCTTGTCGATCATACCGACGCGCGGCTCGAACTCGTCCGCCATGCGAAACTCGCGCATCGCCGGCTGTGGCTTGCGCAGAACCGCTTTGCAATGCGCTTCGCCGTATACGTCATCGTGACCGGCTGCGAGACGCTGACTGGCTTCGCCGCGTTCGCGCGTGCGTTGCCCGAGCCGCTGCGCGCAAGCATGCTCGGCTGGTCGTCGCCTTACGACCTGTCTGTCACCTATCAGGCCGACTGGGTCGACACGGCAATGGGCAGCATCGAGCGAGCGGTCTCCGACGCGAGCGCCGAACTGTTCGCGCTCGATTCGGGCCATCTCGACGCGCGCGAGTTCATGTTGCTGCCTGCGCGGATCGACGCCATCCGCCCGCAGTTGCAGCTTTATGTCGACGAACTGCTGCGGCCAAGCGCTTATCACGAGCCGTTCTTTTTCCGCGGCATCTACCTGACGGGCGACAGCAGCGAACTCGCGCAGCGCGGCGTCGAGCAGGACGCGTCGGCTGAACTCGCCGTGCTGGAGGCCGCTTACGGTTCATACGACCGCGAGCCGGGCTTCGGCGGCGGTGACGACGCAGCGGCAAGCACGGAGATCGTCGTTCATGGGCAGGACGGACGGCCGGCCAACGACCTGATGCTTCAGCCTGCCTTCCTGCGCGATCTGTTCGACAAGAAGATCTTTCTCGAATACGGCCTGACGCGACCCTCCCGCTCACAGCATCTCGCACGGCCGGCGCTGCACCGCGCGCTGCGCTGGGGCGGCATCGTCGTGCTCGGCGGCTGGGGACTCGGCCTCGTTGTCGCGACCACGCAGCTCAATCATCGTAACGGCCCCCTGGTGGCCGCGCTCGACGGCCTGAGCCGCGACGCGCAGGAGCGCGTTGCCGCGGAGCAGGGTGGCCAGAAGCTGCCGGCGGACTGGTATCGCAGCAAGGCTCTGGCGCTGATCGGGCTGAACGACCGGCTGCGCACAGGCACGTTCTGGACCGTGTTCATGCCCGGCTCGTGGGACATCGTGGACGATCTCAACACCCGCGTTCAGGCGCGTTTCGAACGCGAGTTCGGCGAGATCGCGGTGACGGCTCTGGAGCGCGCGATGCTCGCGCAGGTGGGCCAGTTGACCGGCGTCGCGAGCGATCCGGGTACCGGCCAGCTGATCGTCGGCGACGACTGCGCGGCGCCGCTGAGCATGAGCGGCGATGCGTCCGGAGGGGATAGCCTCGCGCTCGAAGACCTCGCTGCGATGCGGGCGTTGCAGCGCTACGTGGGCTCGGTGAACCAGCTCGACGCTGCATTGCAGGCGATGCAGCGTCTACAGCTGCCGTCGGCGGACAACGCCGACGCGCTGCGGCTCGCCGTGCGCTACGCGTTCGGCGCGGAACTGCAGGGCAACGTGGCGGGCAGCCTGCCGTACTTCTATCGCGACGCGCATCACGCTGGCGCGTATGCTGCAGACGGCGTCGGCGGCATCAACCTGCCCGCCGTGCAACAAGCGCTGCGCTGCACGCTCGACAAGGGCGCGCAGCAGCTCGACAACGCGATGTTCACCACCAATCCACTGCTCGCGGCCGAGCGCTCGGTGACCGGCCATCTGAGCAATCTGACTGACGCCGACGCGAGCGTTGCCGGTTTCACGCAGCTCACCAGCGATTACCGTGCGGTCGTGGCGGGCATCGACATGCAGCAGGACCTGCTCGCGGCCGGTAAGGGCGGTTGGATGCGGCAGCCGCAATTCGCGCCCGGACCGGTCTATGACCGCGTGTACGCGCGTGTCGCACAGAGTGGCTTGCTCGGGCCGGACCTTGCCGTGCGCCTGCGCGAGCGCTCCGGCACCGCGTTCCGGGCGTTCAGGAGCGAGCTCGCGCTGCGCTTGGGCGACGCCGACGGCGGCATCGTGTGGAGCGACAAAGGCGCGCGCTATGCGGTGTCGCCCGCGCGTCTTGCGATGCGTGACGGCCTGACCCGGCTGCTGAATCAATCGTTCTGGATGTTGCCGCGCAATCTGGATCTGCCGCCGGTACCGGACGGTTCTGCCGTGACGTGGGACCGCGCGCAACTCGATCAGGCGGCGGCGCTCGGCGACGTGCGCAAGCGTTTCCTCGCCGATGGCCTGACTGGCTTGCCGGGAGCTCTGCGCCCGGTGGTCGGGCAGGCGCTGGACACGCAGTTCGCGCGCCTGATGCTCGATCAGGTGGCAGCCGCGGCCGTGGTGACGCCGATACAGGGCGAGCCGGACAGCGCCGCCTTCGTTGCCGCGCGCACCCGCCTCGCGAAGATTCGCGCGATGCTCGCCGAGATGGGCGCGGCAACGCAGGTCGACGAGCTGGATGCGCTTGTGTCGCGCGATGCGATCGAGCATCTGCGCCTCGTCGACGACGCACTGACGCGCTCGGATCTGTACGCGACGCAGCCTGCCAGCAGGTCTTCGGACAGTGCGCGTACATCGGTGCTGGCGGCGTTCGGTATCGGCGATACGGCGGGGCTCGGCGCCTATCTGGATCAGCAGGCCGTGCGCGCGGCGGCGCTCGGCAAACCAGCGGCCGTGTATTTGTCCGCACTCAGTGCAAGCGATGCCGGCACGCCGCTCGCGCAGCGCTGGCAGGCCATCGAACGCGATCTCGACCGTTATCAGTTGAAGAACCCGAACAGCAGTCTGCTGATGCTGGAGCAATTCGTGCGTACGGTAGCAGCCGATCCGGGCGCAGGCGACTGCCTTGGCCGCTTCCCGCCGCGGCCGTCCGCAGCCGGTATCGGCGACTATTTCAGCGCGTTGCACCTGCGGCTGTACGACAGCCTGCTGGCGCGCTGCGGCCAGGGTTATGTCAGTGATCTCCAGCAGCAGTGGGGCGGTTTCGCCGAGGCGTTCAACCAGAGCATCGCGGGGCGCCAGCCGTTTGGCGGCGTGGCGCGAGCAGGCAGTGCAGGCAGTGCGGAGGCCGGCCCGGCCGATTTCGGCGAACTCGGCCAGACGCTCAAGCGCTATGAGCGCGTCTCGCGGATCTTCCAGCAGGCCCGCAACGGCCCGGGCGACCGCGTGCTCGGGGGCAACGTGCGGCTGCGCCAGTTCATCGATAACTTCGAGCAGGTCGATGCACTGCTCGCGCCGCTCTATCCGGCCGGCGACGGGGCGGCGACGGGCTATGACGTCAGCGTCGATTTCCGCGCCAACCGGATCGGCGAGATCGCGGCCAACCAGGTGATCGACTGGACGCTCAGGATTGGCGACCAGAGCGTGTCGCTGCACGACGCGCCACGCGCACTGCACTGGGAGTACGGCATGCCGGTCTCGCTGGTGCTGCGTTTTGCAAAGGACTCGCCACTGAACGCGACCAACGATTCGCCGCAGCGCGCGTTCTCGACCGATGGCCGCACGCTGACCTGGCAGTTCGCCGATCCCTGGGCGCTGATTTCGTTTGTGTCGCAGCAGCGCGTTGCCGACGTGGGCGCGCAGGCAAGCAGCACCGCGCAACTGCTCAGGTTCGACTTCCCGCTGGGCACGGTGAGCGCCGCGGACCTTGCACTGCTGCCGAAACAGACGCGCGCACAGATATATCTGCGCCTCACGCTGACTGCCGCCGGCAAGAAAACTCCTTTGTCCTGGCCAAGGAGCTTCCCAACCCGTGCGCCTGACTGGAGCGCCCTATGAATTCAACTTACTCGCTGGACACCGAGATGGACGTGAGCCTCGACGCACATCCCTTGCTCGCACCGCTGCCGGGAGACGACGGCGTGGGCGACTCCCTGCGCAGCGATCCGATCTACCGGATGATCCGCGACGCACGGCGCCAGGACGACGCATCGCTGCCAATGGGGGAATGGGAGCGCCCGCTCGTCAAGGCCGACTGGAAGGCCGTAGCCGCCTTGTGCAGCGAGGCGCTGCACACTCGCAGCAAGGATTTCCAGCTCGCGGCATGGCTTTGCGAGGCGTGGACCCATCTGCATGGGATCGATGGCCTCGTGGCCGGCACGCAGTTGCTGACTGGCTTCGCCGAGCGCTACTGGGATACCGCATATCCGCAACTGGAAGACGGCGATACCGACGCGAGAGCCGCACCTTTTGTGTGGCTCAACCAAACGCTTGCGTTGGTGCTGTCGTTGAATGTTCCGCTTATGGCAATCGACGGGCGTGAGCCGGCGGCACTCAGCCTCGACGAGTATCAGCGGGCTATTGCCACGCCCGGAGCAGAGGAGGACGGTGTGCTGACGCGCGAGTTGCTCGACCAGCATGTGGTGAGAGCAGGCAATCTCGCCGCGCTCGCACGGCTGCAGCATCGCCTCGTCGTGGCGCGTGATGCCTGGGACAGGTTTGCGCGGCTGGTCGATATCCGGCTGGATGCGAATGCGCCGAGTTTTGCGCCTGTCGCGGATGCGTTGGCGCGCCTTTCCCGGGCCGCAACGGGATTGATCGGCGAGCATGCGATGCCGGCGCTGCCCGCGAGTAATGCGGCGGCTGAAACGTCTATTCAGATTGACGAAGAGGCAGCCGCGCCAGCGCACACGCGCGCTATTGCCCAGGTGGTTTCCGCAGGAGCCGTCGCGAGCCTCGCCGGCATGATTGCCGACCGGACCCACGCGTACCGGCTGCTGCACGACATCGCTGACTATCTGGCGCGTCACGAGCCGCATAGCCCCACGCCGTACCTCCTCAAGCGGGCCTTGTCCTGGGAGCGGATGTCGCTGGCGGAGCTGATGCGGGACATCGGGCGCAAAGAGGGTGACCTAGGGGCCTACCTTTCGATGCTTGGCCTCGAGTGAGCGCCGTTTTCGCGGCGCCGCAGGTCAGGCGATCCACTATTGCTCATTGCTCTATATCCTCTTATTGGAGATGTCATGTCTCATACACCTGAGGTAGCCACCCGGTCGGCCAAGATGATGATGGGCGACGCTTTCCACACCGTATCGAAGGCGCACACGGGGCTGACCAAGCATTACCTGTCCAACAAGGTGAGGACAGGCCTTGCCATGTGGAGCACGCAAAACAAGGTTAGCTTCGTAACCGGAGTAAGCATCACGGCGGGCGTGGCCATTGCCGGAATAGCCACGGGCGGGCTGGCGATTCCGCTGTTGATCGGCCTT
>Ga0255336_101890_pt1 | contig 12419 bp, 11 predicted proteins | sample MeOH1_35cm_T3_17_FD_189102 | JGI IMG/M metagenome (GOLD analysis project Ga0255336, IMG submission 189102) | Sandy soil microbial communities from University of British Columbia, Vancouver, Canada - MeOH1_35cm_T3_179 | ecosystem: Engineered > Artificial ecosystem > Sand microcosm > Unclassified ...
GGAACCACCAGGAGGAGCGGCTGTGAAGAAAGAGCAACAGGTTGCACTTGTGACGAATGCGTCGGACTATGCCGGCCCGCCTGCCGTAGCAGCACTGCTGGATGCGGGATTCCGCGTGCTTGCCCACGATGATTCCTTCGTGGACGACATCGCGTGGGAGCACTTTTCGAACGCGAATGGCAGTGTCGAGCGTGTGCGCGGCAAAAGTGTTGAGCTGCTGGTCGAAGCCGCATGGGCCGTCACTGGGCGGGTTGATGCCATTGTCAGTAACGACCACTTTCCCGCTATCCATCGGCCCACTGTAGATGCATCACTGGACGACCTGCGGCAGACGCTAGAAAAGCTGGTGGTCGGTCCTTTCGCTTTGGTAAAGGCGGCAATCCCGCGTATGAGACATCAGGGCGGCGGGAATCTCGTATTAGTGACATCGTGCCGGACAAAGCTGCCAATGCACGGAGGCGCCATTCCTGATGCCGCGAGGGATGCTGCGAATGCATTGGTTCGATCGTTTTCCGTCGAACTTGCGCCACTTAACATTGCCGTCAACGCAGTGGCACCGAACTTCCTGTATAGCGAGGCTTATTATCCACGCGCTATCTTCATAGACCATCCGGAAGGTCGTGACTATGTCAGGTCTTCGGTGCCGGCAGGTCGGCTAGGCAGGCCGGAAGAGATCGGCGAACTGATCTGCTTCCTCGCATCGACACAGTCCCGGTTCCTGACTGGCGCTGTAATTGACTTTTCGGGCGGGTGGCCTGCGGCTGCAATGAGGCCCGGAAAGACCGACGATTGAAAGCAACTTGGCACAAAGTGGTACCGATTCTTGCCCTATGCGGGGACGCATATGCACACCGCATGAGGCGGCGTTCGGCCAATAAGGGACCTTCGCCGACGTCAGAAGAATCGCTGACAATCCTGCGCGCATCAAGTTCCGAACTCGAGACCGGATGCGACACTATCGCCTTGCCCGGGCTCCCACTCACCAGGCGTACAATCCTCTGACCATATCGGGTGCCACGTCCATTTTTGGGAGAGTCGTCAATGGCGGCTGACAATACACGCCCTGAGAACCGCCAACCCATAGGCCCGGCGGTTTTGTGGCCGGCAGCGGAGAACGAGCCACATGCCCGCTCAGATAACGCCCAATCAACTCGTTCAATTGATCATCCCAGGTATCACGGCCGTCTTTTCGCTCGGTTTTGCCTGTGCATGGCTCTACGATAGACGACTGCGCTATCTGCGCTTTCTCGCCGCTTCATTTGTTGCTTTCGCACTCGGCTCGGCAGTGCAGATCTGTCACCTGCCGGATGAATGGCGATTGAACGCGCTTATATCGGCAACGTTTTATGTGTTAAGCATTCAACTGTTGGCGGAAGGTGTTTTGCGCAGGGCAGGGCTTCACTTGCGGCTAGCGACGCATGCGTCGATGTTCGCGCTGGTGCTGGGCGGCATGTATTACTTCTCCTTCGTGACGTCGAATCTACTCGTGCGCGTCTACATTCTGAATCTCAGCGCCGGGCTGTTGATGGTGTTTACCGCGGTCCGTTTCAGGAAACGCTGCAATGGCCGCACCGTCAACCACGTTCTTCTCTGGGTGCTGCTGATCTTCGGCGCCAGTTTTTTCATCAGGACGCCGCTCACTACGATCCAACCCTTGCCGCATAGCGCAGCGCCGTTCGCGCGAACCATTTTTTGGGTCTTGCTGCAGTTGTCGCTCGCCCTGATGGGCGCTGTGTTGGGGCTCGTGCTGCTGGCCGCCGCGATGTCGGACGTGATCGACCGGCTGACTCTCGAACGCGATCTCGACTCGCTCACCGAAACGTTGAACCGGCGCGCGTTTGAACGCCTGGCGGGCCGCCGCGTCGCGGACAAGCGAAGCTATCCGCTCGCGCTGATCGCTTTCGACATCGACAACTTCAAATCCATCAACGACCGTTACGGGCATGCGGCCGGCGACGCGGTGCTGCGTCAGTTCGCCGCAATCCTGCGCGCCGCGGTGCGCGAGAAAGACGTGGTGGCGCGCATCGGCGGCGAGGAGTTCGCGCTTCTGCTGCCGGGTGCTGACGACAAATTCGCGTATCAGATCGCCGAGCGCTTGCGCACCGTGCTGGAGTCTTCACGCTTCAATGAAATCGAGGCTACGCTGTGCGTCACGACGAGTGCCGGCATTGCCCGGTATCGGCCTGGCGAGGCGGTCGGGGCGTTGCTGGCGCGCGCCGATCACCTGCTCTATGCGGCGAAGCGCGCGGGAAGGAACCGGGTGGTCACGGAGCCGTTAGGTCAGACGCGGGATGCCCCCGAGCTTGATATCGTGTGATCGCCCGAAGGCCGGCAAGCACTCAAACCGTACCGTCGCGGATGGGCTTGGGGTAGGAGAAAAGGGACGCGCGTAAATCCGTTCGCGGTCCAGTTCAGTTGAATCCTCCTGCGTGACGAAATTGGGGCGCATCGCCGTGCCAGCTCTTCATGGGCTAGAGCGCGAGGTCACCAAAGGCTCCGCACTATTACACTGCTTTCTTGGCCTTTTGCATCGGACTCCGGGCGGCCAGTAGCGGACTCTCGGCCCCATCGCCCAGATTGCCGACAATTTTTCCGCCGCGCTCGCGCTCTTATATGAACTGCAGGCCATGGGCGCTCAGTACGTCTTTTCTGGTTTTGGTATAGAAATATTGCAGCGCTCGGGTCGCTACTTTCTTGGGTATGTCGCTGGTGAATTAGTAGTTCAAGTTAGGGAACTCGAGCTTTCTGCGGAAGACGCCAGCGCTGGCTGCGCAAAGCGAACAGTCCGTGTACGAGGTAATCCTTCGCCTTACGTCCGCCGACGGGCAATGTCGCTAATGCTACTGAACGGCGACCTCCGGTCATTCGATGCCATTACGCTATGTAGATCGTTGGTCTCTTCCAATATTCTTACAGTCGCGTCTTGGCTTTATCGCTGTCTGGAGCGGTCTGGCCGCCATGCTTCGATTCTCGAAATGCACACACGGAGGTTAATATGTCCCGCGAGTCCGAGTGGATCGAGGCCATCCTTCGAGGCGAATTTCCCGATGATGTTGAATTCCAGGAGGGCAGTCATCCGAACCATGTCATCGTCAACTGGGCAGTCGTTGGGCCTGACGATGCGCCGCGACGCAACGCTCCGTTCGTCGTCGTCTTAGATACGGAAGCGATCGACCGATACGACTCAAGTAATGGGGTAGAGCAGACGAGAATCGAGGCCCGGGTATGCGAGATAGTCGGGCATCGTCGCCGGCGCTACGATCCGAATGGGCCCGTCGATGTTGCCACCCCGTTCGTCGTTCAGATTGACGAAGGCGATCTCTAACTATTGTCGAGCGCGAAGAGACTAGCCAAATGCAAGTATGGGGGAAGCCGCTGGACCTGCGCATAGGGGTCGACAAGCGTCGTCATCGCCGTCGTCATCTGCAAAGTGACGATGTAGAGGTGTTCACACGCCTTGTGCCTTGTTAGTACCGCAAGGCAATTCGCACAAGCTTGTTGGCGACAGCACAGGTCACGACATTTGCGTGCCGTCGCGTTAGCATCGAACGGATCCGCAGTGGCGACGTCAGATCCCACTCGACGTCGTCAATCTGCAGGTCCAGATACCGATTGCGGCTCCGGGCCGGCGAGCCAGACGCTCCCGTCATCTTCACGATGAGCGACGTGGCTCTCTCCCAGAGGAGCTACTTCCCGCTTACCAGTTCCTTTGTCCGCAGGGTGACGGCCGACAGGCCTTTTTCCACGATCTCCTGCCAGTCGCTGGAGACCACGACCTGCTTGGATTCGCTAACGCGAGTCTTGACGGTCTGAGCACCATGAAGAGCGCCGACATCGCCTGACAACTGCAATTCTGACTTCTGGTTCGTTGTAATGGACCAGAAACCGGGCTGGAACCATGCCCAGAAATCGATTATTTGTGCAGTCACCGGAGCGGCGGCGGCAAAGTTGGGGTCACCCTGCTTCACGACAATGTAACCCGCCTCCTGAAAGCCTGTGGCCAATGCGCTTTCAACGAGGCCGGAGGCCGTCTTGCCTTCAGGAAGCACCACATCGCCGAGTGCCTTGCCATAACCGTTTCTCTTCCGACCGATCGCGCGAGCTTTCGACGCATCGCTAGAATCTTCATCAGGATCCAGTGACGCCATGTCGGCGCTGGGGGGCTTGACCGTAAAAGTGCGTTTGTCCTGAACTGAATCAATTCGCACGTATTTGCCCGTCGTAGGGTTCGTGCCTTGAGGCGCGGAAACGTCGACAGTTGTCCGGCCTACCGCGCATCCGGCGAGGATGGACGCGGCGAGGCTATAGATAGCGATTCGACCCAACAGCATGATTGTTTTACTCCTGGTTAATTATTCTGGTCGCCAAGTCCAACGTTTGACGATGCTCCGCGACAAAATGCATGCGCTCGTGCTGATCCTGCGGGATCGGACGCATCGCTGCCAGCGCCCAGACGACGATTCATTTTGGTCCAATGTCTTTTGTTGGAAATTCGCAGAGTACGCGTTCAATACGCGTCATTTGGAATAACGGCCCGTTATTGGAAATCTGAAGGTCGATATCGGGAAGGGTAGTCAGCACAATAACCGCGGTCACGCGCCTGGGCAAGGTTGAGGCTCCTCTCCCGTACCGGCACGTCAATGGGCCTGCTGTCCTTGAGGGCCCGTTTGGACGGCCGGAGCACTCTAATAGCTGCCGCTAAAGCACCGACAGCGCGACCGGCGACTGTGGGTCGCGAAGCGACAATCACATCCACTCGACACAGGTCGTTCGCATGCCACAAGCCTGGGGCATCCTGTTCTCAACTTTTTTGTTTCAGGCAAGCAGATGGAGCAGATTGAACCTGCGCTGTTCGCAACTTTAAAGCAAGACGCTGCGATACTTAAATCGACGCGAGCCTTTTACCGCAAGGGCGGCAGTTCTCAACGTTATTGTCGCGAACTAGTGGGAGCGTGTTCGCAAGCGGGGTGTGACCATCAATGAAGCGGTCGAGGGCAATGATTTCCGTATAGAGAACATTGCGAAGCTGTCCAATGCGGCGCGATTCCCCTTCGATTGGCTCCGGGCCAGCCCCCCTTAACCTGCGCTCCCGATCCCTAACTGCTTCGGGAAGCCGCATGTGCGGCTGCCCGGCAATAAAGTCGATAACTTCGCCGATCGGGCTGGCCAGCCGTAGTGCGATTAAGGTCTACCCGAATCGCTTGAATCGTTGGCCCGAAGCGGTCGAAGCTTAGCTGGCGGAGGGAACCGTGCCGGGCATAGTGTGCGTGCGAGCAGCGTTTTTCGCAGCGAGGGCGCTTCGTTTCTTACCTGGCCGCGGCAGTCGTTTTCCGGGGGTGTCCGAATCAATCAAGGCCTGAAGCGCTGCAACCTGACGCGTCGCGTGAGTGAGTTGATGCTGCGCATCCTGGTTTTGGGATTCAAGCGCTTTCACCTGTTCAGCCACTTCTTCCAGTCGTGTTGTAACTTCGTCTTGCTGAGCCTTTGCGATAGCGGAATCCGCCTGCAATCGTTGAATTTGCCGCTGTGCTTGCAACATTGAGCGCTCGGTCGCGGCGTTCGTCGCCTCCAGTTCGATCTGTCGACGTTGTTCGCTCGACAGTCGCACGGTGAGCGCGACAAACCTCGCGTACACCGCTTCGGCGCGTTGTTTGCTCGCCGTTGCGATCACGCGCCAGTAAGCATTATTCTGCGCAAGTACAACGTAGTAAGTCAGGCCTTCCTTGAAGAATGACAGATCAGCGCGGTAGTCTCCCGAGCTTGATGACTGAAGCTTGGTGATACTGCCGTGCTCTTCGAGACTTTTAAAGATGGCGGCCGTTCCCGCAGAAGCTTCAACCGGCACATCTCCGATCGTGAGAGCCGCTGCTGGCAACGATGACGGCATCGCGGCTATCGTTTGCTCCACGTTTCCAGCGTCGGATGCTCCAGGACCCGTAGTCTGTGCGTGAGCACCCGATGCAACCAAGCTCGAAACGATTATTATTGTTTTAAACATTCTCATATTCATGGACCCGCCTCTATGTTTATGTTCTGCTTCTGATACAAATCATCTGCTCGCTCGCCGAGCTTTTCCAACGGGCTTCTTTCACTCAAAGAAATGCGTGGCAAGTGTCTCCATTGCCATGCCTGTGCCGCGCACGACACATGTCATCGGAGCATCCGCCAAGACCACCGGCAAACCCGTTTCCTCGCGAAAGCGGCGATCGAGGTCATGCAAAAGGGCACCTCCTCCCGTCAGGATGAGGCCCCGGTCGGCAATGTCAGAAGCCAATTCTGGAGGCGTACTCTCGAGCGCTTTTTTTAGCAAAGAGACGAACTTTGCCAATGGATCGGTAAGCGCCTCCAACACCTCGTGGCTTGATAGAAGCGAGGTCCGCGGCACCCCTTCCGACAAGTTACGCCCGGTGATTTTCACGTGACATTCCGTCTCCCTGGGCATCGCCCCTCCAATCGCCATCTTCACTCTTTGTGCTGTGTGCTCCCCAATAAGCAGTCCATGTGTCCGTCGGACGTAGTTGATAATTGCCTCATCAAAGGTGTTGCCTCCCACTCGTGCAGACAGGCAATGCACCACGTTACCTAGAGCGATGACACCGATTTCCGTCGTTCCAGCACCGACATCGACGACCATGCAGCCAATCGCATCGGAAATCGAAAGCCCGGCACCGAGTGCCGCAGCTATGGGCCGCGCCAGAAGCGAGACGCGCGACGCACCGGCCCCGTGCACCGCTTCTCTGAATGCGCGCCGCTCGACCGGAGTGGCGCCGCTTGGGACGGTGATCGTGATTCGAGGTGCCGCCGAAAGCCGCCGGCCTTGATGTGCAAGACCGAAGAAATGCCGGATCATTTCCTGACTCGCCCCAAAATGCGAAATGACACCGCCCCGGATTGGACAGATGGCTTCGATATGCCGCGGCAAACGCTCAAGCATCTCCTTTGCCTTGGCTCCCACTGATTGCGTGGGTCTTGCTCCAGCGACTAGCGGATCAGGTTGGTGAACGCAAATGACGGATGCCTCATCCAGGACCAGACCCGACCCTCGTACGTAAATACGGGTATTGGCAGTACCCACGTCGAGCGCGAGCTCTGCTGGAAATAGACGAAGCAAACGAGCAATGTTTGACATGAAGACACCGAAGTCGATTGATATGAGCACGCCCTCCTGGGAAGGTGGAAGTCGACTTTTCAAGTTTGCGAAGAATCAGCTTGCTTAACGAACATCCCGGATATCCATCGTCACGGCCGCATCGCGAATTGGCATCGGTTATCGGACGATCGCGGTCACCAGTCGTTTCTCGCGCGGCGAGCACACCGTGTTAACGACCGGCATGCCGAACTCTTTAGGGTTTGGAATAATGGGTAAGCATTGCTCAACTCGCGGGGGTCTGGTTGCGTCGCAGTCAGCGCGTGTCCGGTCGAGTCTTGGCGATGCAAAGTCGCTGATGAGTGAATTGATGAAGATGCTGAACCCGGCGTGGTCCAAGGCACTGAAACGTTTGCGCTATCCGTTCGAGGCGATCCTGACCTGCGTGCGCTGGTATGTCGCGTATCCGCGAAGTCTGCTGCATCTGCTGGAGGAGATGACGGCCGAGCGCAGCGTGCCGGTCGATAAAGCCGGTGACACGGTTGACTGCCTATTGCGTTGTGGCGCGCCAAGGCGATCGGCCTTTACGCTATAAGATTCGCCATAAGATTCGCCATGAATCGGCTATCTATATGTATTATAATGTTTTTTTGTATTAATTTTACACACAAAAATTCGCCAAAATAGCCGCCATGACCAACGCCAAATCGAAGTATCCGTATTATGCGGTTCACCAGATGCATCCGCTGCTGCCTTCGGAGCCGAAGCTGGACAGCCTGCGCCCGCTGGCCGCCGATGTGATCGGGCAGGCGAAAGATCTAGCGGCACACGGCATGCCGCATCTACGCGAGCTGTTGCGCGAGGCGCTGCGACCTATGAACTCCTACTATACGAACAAGATAGAGGGCCAACACACCGAGCCGCGGCTGATTGAGCGCGCGTTGCAAAAGGATTTTTCCAGCAAGCCAGGAGAAGCGCGCAAGCAACGTATCGCGGTCGCCCATATCGTTACCGAGCGCTGGGGCGAAGAGACCTTCCCCACATTCGACTCCAGTGTGTTCTTTCAGGGTTCCGTGCCTCAAGCCATCCATCGGCATCTGCACGATCAGTTGTCGCCCGAGGATCTTCTTCAGATTGACGACGACGGCAAAGAGGAAAGAATCACCCCGGGGGTATGGCGGGATAGAGGTGTCAAGCTCGGCTCCCACATTCCCCCCGACCCGGCGACGCTATCGGACTTCATGGACGAGTGGCATCGTGGCTACCGGTATGCCCGGGCCGGCGAAACCGCGGTTATCGCGTTGATGGCGGCCCACCACCGGCTCGCGTGGATTCACCCTTTTCTCGATGGCAACGGACGCACCGCGCGGCTGCACACGCACACCGGACTTTCGGCTCTCGGACTGACGCAAGGACTATGGTCTCCATTGCGCGGCTTCGCTCGCGACCAGACTGCTTACTATGAGCATCTGATCGCTGCCGATCAACGCGGCAAAGGCGACTATGACGGACGAGGGGTGTTGAGCGAAGACGGTCTGGTGGAATTTATCACTTTCTGCATGAACCTCTGTCTTGATCAGATCGGCTTCATGGACGGTATGCTTCAAATACAGGCATTCGAGGCGAGGTTAGCCCAGATGCTGGCTGCCGAAGCGACCAAGACCGACACCCGCTTTTTGCGAACCGAGGCGGCACAACCGCTCGCCTATCTGGCAACAATCAAGTCGATGGACAGAGCCCGGTTCAAAGCGATGACGGGGCTCGCAAGCCGAACCGCGGATCGTGCGTTGGCGGATCTTTTCAAGCTGGGCATCGTTCGTTCGAGAACACCCAAAGGTCCCATCGAACTCGCGTTGTCAATCAAGTTGTTCCGGTATCTGTTCCCACGGCTATGGCCGGAAGCAGAAGCCGACACCGCCTGAGAAATGTGATCGGTGACTCCGCCGACGTCGCAACCTCGTTAAACTACAAATGTTGTCAATCTAACGAGGCTTGTGCAGTGTCCTCCAATTTCGAAGACCTGGTTTCGGCGATACGCGCGAAGTTTCCCGAGCTCAGCCCGCAATTTCAAGCGGGCGCCGGCTTCTTGCTGAACTTTCCAGACGAGGTCGCGGTTCTTTCAATGCGGAAGGTTGCCGAGCGAGCAAACGTCCAACCGGCAGCCCTCGTGCGACTTTCGCAACAACTGGGCTTCCCTGGCTGGAACGAGCTCAGGGAAATATTCGTCGCGCGTGTCCGTACCCGGCCGGAAGCGCTCACATCCAAAGCGCGCGCACTAGTCAAAGGCGGCTCGGGTGAGTCATTGGTTCAAGAGCTCGCTATCGCACAAAACCACAATCTCGAAGTCACGTTCGCGCAGAACGGCACGAAGATTGTCGAGGTCGCAAAGATGCTGCGCAAAGCACCGCATGTCCACGTGGCGGGATTCCGCTCGTGTTATCCGGTCGCGTTCAGCCTCGTCTACGGTTATCGGCTATTTAGGTCCTCGGTGAGTTTGGTCAACGGCGAGGCCGGAACGCTGGAAATGCAGCTACGCGGCATGGCCAAAGGGCACGCAACCGTCGTGACAAGCTTCGCCCCCTATTCAGCCGAAGCCGTGCGCGTCGCGCAAGCGGCGAAAGAGCAGGGCTGCAAGCTTATCGCCATCACCGACAGCGCCGTGTCACCCTTAGCCCTTAACGCCGACCATGTCCTCATTTTTTCGCACGAAAGCCCGTCGTTTTTTCCGTCGCTCGTCGCAGCATCCGCGATAGCAGAGTCGCTGGTTGCCCATCTGCTTGCGCTCGAAGGGCGATCGGCCGTCGAATTGCTGGAGGAAGCCGAATCCGCGCTCCATGCAAAGGGCGCTTACTCGGCGTAAGCCTCGTCGCATCGCGCGGAGGCGAAAAGCCCCCAGCCGCTGCGTCAACGTGCGCTCGGTTCTCCCAGCCATAAAGAATTCATCGACTCGTTCTAAACCAACGTTTGAACACCTGAACCACTGCTGAGCAAGAAGTGGCGCGCATTTGCGCCATTTTTTGTGCCTTAAATGTTCCCATGTAAATAGTGGATTTTTTACGATATTTCATCTTGATTTTATGGGTTCATTGCCTATCCTTTAACCCATGTATATCGAGACCGTCCCGAACCGGAACTCCCCGCCCGCGATCCTCCTGCGTGAGGGCTACCGTGAGGGCGGCAAGGTCGTCAAACGCACCCTCGCCAATCTGTCTCACTGGGATCCGCAACTCATCGAGCACTTGCGCATTCTGCTCAAGGGCGGCGTCGCCGTTGAATCAACCCAGGCACTGATGAGCATTGAGCGCTCGCTGCCGCATGGCCATGTGGCCGCTGTGCTGGGCATCGCACGACGCTGCGGCCTAGCCAGGCTGCTTGACCCGGCGCCTGCCCCGGTGCGCTCGCTGGTGCTGGCTCTGGTGGTGGCGCGCGTGTTGGAGCCGGGCTCCAAGCTCGCTACCTGGCGCAGCTTGCAGCCGGAGTGTGCGACCCATTCGCTGTCGCAGGTGCTGGGACTCGGCGCGTTCGAGGCCGAGCGACTCTACGCGGCCCTGGACTGGCTCGGCGAGGCGCAGCCGCGCATCGAGCGCAGCCTAGCAGCCAAGCATCTGAGCGACGGCGTGCTGGTGCTCTATGACCTCACTTCGACCTGGGTCACCGGCCGGCACTGCGCGCTCGCCCACTACGGCTACTCGCGCGACGGCAAACGCGATGACCCGCAGATCGTGTTCGGCTTGCTGTGTGCCGCCGACGGGTGTCCGGTCGCGGTCGAAGTGTTTGCCGGCAACACCGCCGATCCCGCCACGCTGGCCGCGCAGATCGATAAGCTCAGGCAGCGCTTTGGCCTGTCGCAGGTGGTGTGGGTGGGGGACCGCGGCATGATTACCAGCGCGCGGATCGAACAGGTGCTGCGCCCGGCGGGCATGAGCTGGATTACCGCGCTGCGCTCGCCACAGATTGCCGAGTTACTCGAAGAACGAGGCCCCTGGCAGCCCTCGCTGTTCGACGAGCGCGGCCTGATCGCACTCGACAGCGCGCGCTATCCGGGCGAGCGGCTGGTGGTCTGCCGCAATCCGGCGTTGGCCGAGGAGCGTGCCAGAAAGCGCACCGAGCTGCTGGCGGCCACCGAAGCGGAACTGGCCGCGATTGCGCAGGCCACCGCGCGCCCCCGCAATCGCCTGCATGGCCAGGACAAGATTGGCTTGCGCGTGGGTCGCGTGATCGAGCGCTATCGCATGGCCAAGCACTTCGAGCTGGAGATCACCGAGACGAGCTTTACGTTCACCCGCAAGCAGACACAGATCGATGCCGAAGCCGCGCTCGATGGGCTCTATGTACTGCGCACCAACGTGCCGAGTGAACGGCTCTCCGACGCCCAGACGGTCCTGGCCTACAAGAGCCTGGCGCAGGTCGAGCGGGCCTTCCGCTCGATGAAGACTGTCGACCTGCACGTGCGTCCGATCTATCACTTCAGCGAGTCACGCGTACGCGCGCACGTGTTTTTATGCATGCTGGCGTACTACGTCGAATGGCATCTTCGCGAGGCACTCAAGCCGCTCTTGCATGACGATGAGGAACTGGCGGTGCTGCGTGATCAGCGCGCCAATCCGGTGATGCCGACGCCGCGCTCCGAGGGGGCCAAAGCCAAAGCCGCGCGCCATCGTAGCGACGATGACCTGCCGGTGCACAGCCTGCATACGCTGCTGCAAGACCTCGCCACGTTGACCTATAACATCACTTCCACCCCGGTCAATTCACAGGCGAAGATCGTCATCACGACCCGTCCCACACCGTTGCAGAGCAAAGCCTTTGCGCTGCTTGGCATCGACCCCGCCTGTTCCCAGTAGTCGACCCTTGCCGTTCGAAAATCTCCCAACACTTCAACAGGTTAGCTCGGGCGCCGTGTCAAACTTCGGTCTAAAGCAGGCAATATCCACATTGACAACATATGTTGTAATAATGGAGAATAACGCATCGCATGTTACTGGGCGTGATGTTGTCGTTACCTGACCTCCGTGCCGGAGGAGGGGCCGTCAAACAAGGCGAACGTCGGCTCAGAACCTTTATTCTCCAAGAGACGAGCGCCCGGGCATCGTCATCAACGTCGAGGTCAGAATGACAACCGTTTTTCATCGCGCCCCGCGAGCCAAACTCCCTGTTGCAGTTGCTGGCGACGGAATCGAAATCATCGACTCGGAAGGCAAGCGCTACATCGACGCATCGGGCGGCGCTGCCGTATCGTGCCTGGGCCACAGCAATCAGCGCGTCATCGACGCCATCAAGCGGCAAACCCAGCAGCTTCCCTACGCCCACACTTCTTTCTTTTCGACGGCCG
>Ga0255336_101891_pt1 | contig 12415 bp, 10 predicted proteins | sample MeOH1_35cm_T3_17_FD_189102 | JGI IMG/M metagenome (GOLD analysis project Ga0255336, IMG submission 189102) | Sandy soil microbial communities from University of British Columbia, Vancouver, Canada - MeOH1_35cm_T3_179 | ecosystem: Engineered > Artificial ecosystem > Sand microcosm > Unclassified ...
CGACGCGGCGCTGACAACGTTCAGCGACCATCCAGATCCGGTCGGGCCGATGCTGCACTGGGTTTGCCGGGACTGCGAAGATTGTCTCGACCTGTCCCACAATGTAATCGAACTGGGCCCCGCGTAATGGTCCTGATGGTCCGTGTGACCGAGGCCGTTATGTCACTCACCGGACGTCGCTCCAACATTCTTCCGCTGAAATAAGCCGATTGATGTTCACAATGTGGAACGACGGAATTTTCTGGGGTTCCGGCGTACATCCCCCATAAGGCTCAGCGGACTTCTGTATGACGAGGTGGCCTTTACCACGCAAGGCGGCGACGTCGGGAAGCTTTCCAACTGGTGTTCCTCCTACTGGAAGCGGGAAGTCATAAAGCGTTGGGCTAACAGTCAGGGCGTCGATTCCGTTGATACCTGGCTCGGCATCAGCGTGGACGAGATGAATCGGGTTCAGGAGAGCCGAAGCAAGAAGTGGCGAACGCGCTATCCGTTGATTGAGCGGGCCATGAACCGAGGGGACTGTGTGGCGCTCGTAAAGCGGATGCACTGGCCAGAGCCGCCACGCAGCTCCTGTTACATGTGTCCCAACCATACCGCCCAGGAATGGCGCGACATCCGCGACAACAAGCCGGCGGACTGGCAGGCCGCTATTCGGTTCGAAAGGGAGATGCAGGTCCGAGACCCGCACGCCTTCCTGCATCATGATTGCGTGCCATTGGGGCAAGCGGACCTTGATGAGAAGAACGGCGTCCTTTTTGGGCACAATTGCGCCTCCGGACACTGCTTCGTTTAATCCATGACAGACATTCTTGACCTTCCAGGCTGGGTTCCGACTGCGACACGCACGGAAGACAACCAGTACATCATCTCGGCCGACTACACAGTTTTGCCCGATGCGTGCCAAAAATGCGGCGTAATTGGTCATCTCTACAAGCACGGCCCCAAGCCTATTGGCCTTCGAGACAGCCCCATCCGTGGCCGTCCGGTGAGTATCGAGGCCAACGCCCAGCGCTTCAAGTGCCGGGATTGCGGCGGCACGTTCATCCAGCCCCTTGGAGGAATACATCCGGCTATGCGAATGACGGCCAGGTGTGCGCAGTACATCGAGGAACAGTGCCTGCGCGATACCTTCACGCGCATCGCTGAGCACGTCGGTTGTGATGACAAAACCGTCCGCACCCTGGCTGGCGGCTACATCGACCGCCTGAACGCGGAATACAAACCATGGCTGCCAGAGTGGCTGGGCATCGACGAGACGCAGATTGACGGCAAACTCCGATGCATCATCACCGACGTGGTGAACCGGGTTCCCATTGACATGCTGCCCGACCGTGACAAGCCGCTCGTCACCGCATGGCTGCATCAGTTCAAGGACCGCGGCGGCGTCAAGGGCCTGGCCATCGACATGTGGCGGCCATACAAGGATGCAGCCCAATCTGTCTTGCCTGGCCTGCCGGTCGTTATCGACAAGTTCCACCTGGTGAGAATGGCAAACCGCGCTATGGACGACATCCGCATAACCCTCGCCAAGGACCAGGAGAAGCCCGTGGGTCGTGACTGGATGAGACGCAAGGCGCTGCTCCGGATGCGCTACAAGAACCTGAACGAGCAAGGGCGATTCAACCTCCAGATGTGGCTGGACAACGAGCCGCATGTGAAGACGGCCTACGAGCTCAAGGAAGCGTTCTACGACATCTACGATGCACCGACCAGGGCGGATGCAGAGAAACGTCTGGATGACTGGCGCAAGTCCGTGCCGGCCGACATGAAGAAGGGGAAGAAGAGCTTCACCCCGCTGCTCACGTCCACCCGGAACTGGCGTGAGGAGATGCTCGCCTACTTTGACCACCGGATTTCGAACGGCTACACGGAAGCCTTGAACGGCGTCGCCAAGGTCATCAACCGCTCTGGCCGGGGTTATAGCTTCGAAGTGCTGCGAGCGCGGCTGTTGTTCGGGAAATTGCCCAAGAAGGAACCGGTGGAGGGTCACATGATGAAACGAACTGCTGTCCAGGCCGAAAGGCAAACTACCCTCATTGAGGCGCTTGGCAGCCAGTGCGGGTCGTGCAATGGCATCTTCGACGCCGATGAGCTGGAGACACACACATTGCCGCCCATCACGAAGGATGAGATTCGCCGCGAAGCAAGCCGGCGCGCCTACCCGAAGCGGGTACAAATCTGCTCGACTTGCTATCGACGATTCCACACGAAGGGAGCTAGTCATGACTCGCAGCCTTCCACATGACTTTCCGGACAGCCGAAATTCTTAAGCATAGCCGGACTCGAATGCCCATCGTGGAACGGCGTTTCGATAACGCCAGGCGCAACCGCGTTGACACGGATACCATTGTTGACCAGTTCCTTGGCCATGGTTCTGGTGATTGTCGACACGAACCCCTTACAGGCCGCGTATAGTCCAGCGCCCGGGCCGCCTCCCGTGCGTGCAGCTTGAGTGGTCACGTTGATGATCGAGCCCCCCGCCTGCATAAGCGGAATGACGCACCGACTGACAGCCACCACGGAGCGAGCGTTTAGCTGAAATACGGCATCAATGTAATCATCGTCAGCGTCGACGATCGGTGCGCGCCTGACGAAGCCGCCTGCGTTATTGACCAGCACGTCAATGCGGCCGAACCCGCTATATACCGTCTCGACCATTCGATCGACGGATGCCGTATCCGTCACATCCGCTTGAACGACGAAAGCCTGGCTGCCCGTGGATTCAATGTCTCGCACAACCGTCTCGGCTTCGGCGAGATTGCGGCGATAATGAACTGCGACTCGGGCACCCGCCACGCCAAATGCACGCGCGGCAGCGGCGCCGATACCAGTGCTGGCACCGGTGATGAGAATCGATTTGTTCTTCAGGTCATTCATGGTCTTGAGTCTCGAAATACGGAAATTGCGGGGATAATGGCAAACCTCTTTTTCACTCCGTCAAACGCTCGTCGCAGCAACCGACATCTGCTTGAGACGGGACGCCATGCGGCCAACGAAATTCAATGTAACGCCGGACAGTTCGCGTTGATTGGGTACAACGATACCCACCTGCAGGTTGCGCAGCACTGGCAAATCGAATGGCCTCCACACCACTTCTCCACGAGCCAATTCTTCGATGAACGCGATCTTCGAAAAAAAAGAAATGCCTCGCCCCGCAAGAATCAGCCGCTTGACCATCGGCGTCCAGTTGCAAATTACGGTGAATTCCATTTGTTCCCAGAACTGGCCGAATTCGGGACACATAGACGGAGTAATCGGGGGTGGTCCCAAAGTACGCAAGAACGGCTGACCAACACAATCTGCAAGGCTGATTGCTTCCTTGGCCGCAAGTGGATGACCGGGTGACATCATCACGCCCAATGGCAAAGGGGCCAATGCAACCGTACGCACGCCGCGCGGCAGTCTACCCACGAAGGTTAAACCTGCGTCAGCCTCTCCAGACAGGACCATGTTGGACACATCCATCGGCCCCACCGAGGCGAGCGTGTAGGTCACAGCGGGGAAAATTTCACTGAACTCCTCCACCGCAGCCGGAAGAAAATCTTCGAACAGCGAATCCATCGCAGCGATCTTGACGTGACCGACATGTTTCCCTTTGAGAGCATGCAGATCCGCACGGGTTACATGGTAACCATGCAACGTCTCCTGCACGTGTTTGAGCAATCGCTCACCCGCCACATTCAGGCGCATGCCATAAGGTAGCCGGTCAAACAGTTCCACCTCCAGCTCCTCCTCCAGCTTCAGAATCTGTCGATTGATCGCGCTAGCTGCGACAAACAGGTTCTCGGACGCTTTGCGCACGGATCCACAACGGACCACCTCGACAAAATACTTCAGAACGTTGGCATGCATGGCTGGACTCCCCGGTTGACCGCCGTGCATCAGGACGGCCGACTCCGTTTATCGGCCATGTCGTGACCAGCGGGTGATCAAAACAGCGTAATCGACATCACATGCGCCTTCTGGTGACCCCAGGCTGACTGCCTTTGCTTTATTGATCACCCGGAACAAAGCCTGATAGGCAGACCGTTGACAATTTTCGTGGTTCCCTGCAATGCGTAAGCGCGATGCACACACACCTTGGCCGAGACACTCATCTGGGCAAGTATTGAGCATGCGCACGCCGTCGTTATTGCAATCAGCCAGAGCGCACCGAACAAACACCATCGTTCTCGCCAATACAGGCGTTAGCGCCGATCATAACGTGCGCAAAGACGACTACCTCCTGCTGTCAATTACCGTTCCACTGCGGCTTACGTTTTTGCTGAAACGCCAGAACGCCCTCATTGGCATCCTCCGACTGCAAAGCGGCCATGACGGCCGGTAGCCTTACGGCCTGGGCTTGGGCGGGTGAGAGCGTAGAGGTGCGCCTCACGACCTGTTTGATCGCCCGGAGGGACAGTGGCGCGCACGTGAGAACCTGGTCGACCCATCTCTGGACCGCGGCATCTAATCCCTCACGTGGCACAACCTCGTTAATCAATCCGAGTTCGAGTGCGCGGTGAGCCGTCACTCTCTGGCCCGTGAACATGATACCCATGGCCTGGCGAAACGGAATCTGGCGCGGGAGCAATGTCATGCCTCCATCCAGCGGCATCCGACCTACCAGCGGCTCGGGTAAGCCGAAGCTCGCCTCTTCACAGGCGACAACAATGTCACAGCCCAGCACCATTTCGAAGCCACCACCCAGTGCAACACCGTTGACCCGCGCAATCAGGGGGACATCCAGCGTCTCGCGCAAGGCAATGCCTCCAAATCCCCCCTCCCGCGAGGCGGCCCAATAGTCGACACCTTTGAGAGACGGGTTTTTCAGATCGGCACCGGCACAGAAGGCGCGCTCACCTTCACCGCTCAGTACCACCACGCGGACGTCGTCGCGCTGTTCAATATCTTTCCAGATGCGCTGCAACTCCGCTTCGGTATCGAGATCTACCGCATTCATCACCTCAGGGCGGGCCAGTGTGACCGTCGCGACGTGGCCATCCACTTCGTAGTGCACTGTCATGACGCAGCCCCCTGCTGAACATCGCGGCGTGGGACCATCACCTCTCGCGTGTGCTGACCAAGCGTCGGTGGTGCCCTGTCAATGCGCACGGCCGCACCCGACATCTGAATAGGGCTTGCGATAAAGCGCAATGGCCGACCATCGGGCCCGTGCCCCTCCAGGATCATCTGATTGTGTTGTGTTTGTGGATCGGACAACGCCTCCCGCATATCGCGTACGGGGGCGCAGAGCAAGTCCATCTCTTCCAGTCGCGCTAGCCAATGGTCACGTGTGGCGACAGCGAACCGCTTGCGCAGGATGTCATGCAGCTCGGCCTTATGCGTTATCTGCTGCTCGAGCGTCGCGAACCTGGATTCCCGAGAAAGGTCAGGGAGATCAAGCGCAGTGCAGATATCGCGTAGCGGATTGACTTTGAAGGCTCCAACCAATACCAGGGGGCCGCTCGTAGTGTGGAACACGCCGGACAGCGGCATGGCTGCCCAGTTCACCTCTGAATTGGACATCATGACCATCGCCGCCTCCTGCATCTGCATGGCGAGCATGGAGTTATAGAGCGATACCGAAATCTTCTGCCCTTCGCCAGTGCGCTCGCGCTGTAGCAGCGCAAATAGAATGCCCTGTACCAGATGCATGCCCGCGGTGTAGTCTGCCAGTGCAGTGGGATAGATGGAGATCGGCAAGTCGTCGTTTGCGCGCCGAACCATCACCCCCGTCATAGCCTGTGCCAGCACATCCTGACCACCTTTGTGCGCATACGGCCCCGTCTCGCCAAAGCCTGTGCCCACCGCGTAAATGATGCGTGGGTTCAGGCGTCTGCAATCTTCGTAGCTTAAACCGAGGCGATCCATCACGCCTGCCCGAAAGTTGTTCACCACCACATCCGCGTCGGCTATCAACGCCTTCACCTGATCCATTTGCGCGACGTCTCGAAGGTCGACCTCAACGCTACGCTTGTTACGGTTAAGGCTGCAAAAAATCGGATTGTCCTGACCGGCAACCGGCTCGAATGTTGAGCGGCTTAGGTCGCCAGCCCCCTTGCGCTCCATCTTGATCACGTCAGCACCGTGGTCCGCCAACATCTGCGTACACACCGGCCCCATCATCACCTGAGTAAAGTCAATCACTCGAATGCCCGTAAGCGGCATCACCTCTGCTGTAGGCGCATTCATGCGATGGCCTCCGGCGCCTCGAGCGCCAGTTGGGGGACATCTCCATTGGGACCATCCTGGTCTCCGGGGTCCGCGCCCTGTGCACGCAAGGCGCGTTGCACAGCGACCACGTTAACCTCGCGCACGGCGACTCCTCCATTCAGTGCGATAACTGCGGCAACACCGGCCGCCTCTCCCATCGCCATACAGGGAGGAATCTCGCGTGATATTTTCTGCGCAGCTGATGTGGCTGAATAATGTCGACCCGCCACCAGAAGGTTATCCACAGTACGCGGCAACAGCACGCGATATGGGTAGTAATAGTCACGCCCACGAGCGATGCTATCCTCGAAACGCCTGCGCTGTGCCACATCCTCCTTGCTCATGACATACTCACCCTCAAGCAACCGGGTCTGGCGCACGCCGGTCTGCGGTGCCATGTCAACGAGGAAGCAGTCTGTGAAACCCGGCAATTTCGCACGTACGAATTCGACCACCTCGTGAACGATGCGACGACCATCCACCTCGGCCCGCGTGAGGTCTTCGACCTTAAGCGCATCCAGGCCAGACATGTGAGGACAGTTACACCACACCACGCCTGGCAACGGAGTCCTGAGCCACCAGGAGGCCCAACTACCGCCGAGCATGCGCTTGATCTCCCGATCAAGTATCTTCCACGCGTCGGGGTCCGCGCGCTCAAAGCGTTCCGCCTCGTCGACATCAACACCGCCCAGGCGGAACACCGTGGTCATGATGTAGCTCCCGCCGGTGTGCGGCACCCCTGCGGAGGCCGCCACATCAAGATCGCCAGTGGCATCAATCACGATGCTGCCGAGGATCGCCTCGCGCCCATTTTTGGTGTCGCAGATCACGCCTTTGACCTTACCGTCCTCTACCAGAGTGCGCGAAAACCACGAGTGCAGGCGCAACTCAATACCCAACTCACTGACTTTCTCAATCGAAACACGCTTCCAGGCATCCGGGTCAAATGCGGCGGCAAAGCAGATCGGTTGCGGCTTCTCCTGACTGTGAAAATCGAACGTACCCCATCGTTTCCAGCGCCTGACCGCGTCGGCGCCACTTCCCCATTCGTGGCTTTTCGGGAAAGCAGCCAAACCAAGGGAAGCCATGCGCTCGATCATCTCCAGGCACGTGCCGCGCACGGATATCTCCTGCAAATGACTGTCCCACATGTCGTCAAGTACCAGCACCATGCCGCCTGAAGCCAAGCCTCCAAGATGGTTGTAGCGCTCCAGCAGCGTTACCCGTGCACCATTGCGTGCGGCCGCAAAAGCGGCCGACAAACCTGCTGGCCCACCACCGACCACGACTACATCGGCTTCGGCTGCGATCTTTACATCGCTAGCCGACTCCTGAATCCAGTCTCCGATTCGACTCATCATTCACTCCTTTGGATAATACATTTACGCTGACTGGAGCTTTATTGGCCTTAATGCACGTTTTCCGGCTGCCAGCGAATAATCCAGCGCTCCGCTACCGTGACAATCAGAAAGAAAGCCCCCGATAGGCTGGCACTCATCAGAATTGCCGCATACAGCAGCGCTGAATCGAAGTTAAATGTGGCCTGAATGATCAGGGCGCCCACGCCAACGTTAGCGCCAACCCATTCGCCTACCACGGCCCCGATCACAGCCATCGAGGCCGCGATACGTAGCGCCGAAAACATGTAGGGCAGTGCGTTAAAAAGCCGCAAGCGAAAGAAAATTTCCGACTTGCTGGCGGACAGTACACGCATCAATTCCATAGCCTGAGGGTTCACGGACTTCAGCCCCCGCACCGTGTTCACGAGCGTAGGAAAGAAACACACCAGAGCCGCAATCGTAATCTTGGGCTCCATTCCGTTGCCCATGATCAGCACCAGAATCGGGGCCTTGGCGACGACGGGGATCGCGTTGAACATCAGAACAACAGGAAAGAAAATGTCTTCCAAGGTCTTGTTGTGTACGAAGATCGTCGCGACAACGACTGCTGCAAAATTGCCGACAATAAAACCGCCAGCGGCCTCGAGGGCGGTTGGAATCAGGTTGCTCAGAAGCACCGCGCGCTTTTGCCAGAGCGTCTCTACGACTACCCATGGCGATGGCGCGACAAATGGCTTCACGCCCATGAATCTGACAACGGCCCACCAGGCTAAAATCAATCCCACAATACCCAGCACAGGAAGAATGCGTCTGCGCCACATGTTCTTGCGACGTTGCGCAACCCACGCGAGATATTCCGGATCAATACCAGGCACGCCTGGCGAAGGCTGAGAAAGTGCGGCTGTCATGATTATCTCTGTCCTAACAGGTTTCCAGAACCCGTCGAAGGTGTCCGGTCAATTGCACGAAGGCAGGCGTTTCACGTGCATCCAGTGCACGCTCCTCAGGTAAATCGACAGGCACAATCTCACGCACACGCCCTGGATTGGCGGCCAGCACGAGTACCCTCTGGCCCAGGAAGGCAGCTTCGTGGATACTATGGGTGACGAACAGGATAGTGACGCCCGTCTCTTTCCAGACGCGACGAATCTCTTCGTTGAGCCGATCGCGCGTGATCTCGTCAAGCGCCCCGAAAGGCTCGTCCATCAGCAAGATTTTTGGATCGCATACCAGCGCTCGCGCGATGGAAACGCGTTGGCGCTGTCCCCCAGACATTTCGTGTGGATAGGAATTGGCACGATCCTTCAGCCCCATCAACTCCAGAAGCTCCTGCGGACTACGTCGCCCCTTGCGGCCTGCCCCTCCCCCCACCTGCAGGGGCAACTCTACGTTCTGTAACGCCGTGCGCCACGGCAACAGGGCCGCGTCCTGGAATACAAAACCAATGTCACGGTTACTCCGCGCAACGCGCGGCGCAACTGATAGCACACTGACCCGTCCTTTGTTGGGCGCCTGCAGGTCCGCCACCACTCGCAGGAAAGTTGATTTGCCACAACCCGACGGACCCAGCAAGGTCAGGAATTCTCCTTGCGCCACATCGAGGTCCAGGCTCTTGATCGCCGTTACATCCCGACGCTCAGTAAAAAAACGCACACCAATGTCGCGCGTGGTGATCGCAGGCGCACGTGTTCTCGTGTGGGACAGCATGACGTCACCCCTTCAGTCGTGCAGCAGCAGTAGCCTTGAGAATATCGAACGTCACAATGTCATCCAGTTGCGGCGTCTTTGCCGTGAATTGATTGAGTCGTACGTACGTCGAAATCTGCTCCTGCCAGACCGCCGGATCCATCGTTCCCCAACCCTGTATCCGGGTCGTGTCCGTAAAGCTGTAGCCGAGCATCACATCCAGCGCCACTCGTTCGTCGCTACGATTCAGGTTGGGATATTCTTTGGTCAATAGATCGACGGCCTGATCACGGTTGCGCTGAGCGTAGTACCAGCCCTTGGCCGTCGCACGCACGAAGGCAGCCACGTTTTGCGGATGCTTTTGCAGTGTCTCCGTTGTGGCGTAATACGGTAACGCATAGAGACGCACACCTGCATCCCAAAGACTCAGGTCGACACGATCCTCACCAAGAGCCTTAAGCGCCGTGGTATTGGTGAGCCAGCCGGTCACCACATCAACCTGTCCACTCAGCAGTGGGGTCATGTCTCCGCCGATCGGAATGATATCGACGTCCTTCATGGGAATGTTGTTCTGCGCGAGCAACGCGCGCAGAAGTACCACGCCCGTGGACTGGATGCCGACTTTCTTGCCAACGAAGTCGCTCGGCTTGCGCACGGGGTTCTTCTTCAGGGAAAAGAAGCAGTACGGATGACGCTGTGCGCCAACAGCAAAACACTTCAGCGGAATACCCTGGGAAACGGCAAGCATGATTGACGGACTTGATGAGACCTGCCCAATGTCCTGCCCGCCGGAGGCCACTATTGCCACGCCATCTATATTTGGCCCTCCAGGCGTAATCGCAAACTCAATGCCCTCCTGCTCGTAATAGCCCAATCTCTTGGCCACCACCTCACCAATCTGATTACCTCCCGCGAGCCAGCCGATCTGCATCTTGACGCTGGCTTTCTCTGCCGCGAGAGAATCGACAGAGAGTAGTCCGCCAAAAGCAAAACTGCCGAGGCCAACGAGGTGCTTCAACGAGCGCCTTCGGTACACGTTCAACAATTCTCCCACGGAGGACTCCTGTTCAAAGATGACAAAGATGACTAACGAGACGGTGGTTTTATATCCGCTTGGACATTGTCTGCTGCATCCGTGAATCGATCCTAGCATCAGCCGCGTAGAGATAAATAATGATTTTTCGAGACCCCCGTACCAAAAAATAGCTCGCTCGCACGTGAAGCTACGCACCATTTAAGGGCTATTGACGTCCTTATTGAACGAACGTACTCGTGCTCTTTCGCACTGTTACCGGCATAAGAACTAAGCCAACTTTTATACCGCAAGGACATATCGGAGCAGCGGCACGGCCTTCGTCTGCCCCAAGCCCCCCCGTCGTCCAAGAACCGCATCGCTGCCGCCAGCGATAGATCCAGCGCGCATTTAGCATGGCTTCCAGGGCCGGTACCTCGTGGTTCCTGGCACAACCAGGGAGGCTACGGACTCGACATTCAATCCGTCAATAGGCCTTGGGCAGCGCACCATGTAGGTGCCTGAACGCGCAACCGGCAGCAACACTTGTCACCCTCATCAAGACAACTTAGCTATACAAAATAATGAGATGGACGTATCCAACAGGGTATCGATATGGAACGGAAGTCCAGTGCGCCGTCTGTGCGACATACCGATCCGAAGCGCCGCTGACTGACTCGGGCAACGAGACACAGCGTTGCCGCGCCACTGCCGGGAGCCAGCCAAGGAACGACTCCGTGCTCATGGTCAACCACAGGTGCGTCGCGCCCATCCCGTCGATCGACCATCGCGGCCAATCTTTCATGGCCAACTGAACCCATCGCAATCACACGTTTCGACAGCGTGCGATTCTCGGCAACGGGCCCCACTAAAAACGGTGCTTCCCGTCAAAATTCTGACAACTCAGTCTGTATGTGCACTTCTTAAAAATTCGCAAGAACTTTTAACGGGACCATCATGCATAATTTTATAAAAGATACTGTCTCCAGTCTTATTGTTGTACTTGGATTCTGCAGCGTGCTCGCACAAGCTGACGAGAGCACTACGACAACGCCAACGGTCGATTCACCCTATGTTTCTTCGTGGTTGTCGCAGAATTTATATTACATCACCCAGATTCACAGCTACTACGGAAGAAAACCAAATAATTCGTCGTATGCTGAATGGGAATTCTATGGCAATAAAGGCCCATTCGAGCTTTATGGTTATGTGGACATCCCCAAAATTCTCAATTACGGTAGTGCGAACAGCAAGGGAATCTGGGACGGAGGATCGTATTTCTTTACAGAACTCGAGCCCAATCTCTCGCTGAGCAAACTCACTGACAAAGATCTATCCATCGGACCATTCAAGGATTGGTACGTCGCGCTGGATTGGACCGAGGATGCCGGCCAGAATGGGATCTTCACTCGATCCCTCAATCTGTTTAACGGTGTCGGCGTCAAGATCGATACAGGCACGCCGCTACGTCTTCAGGTCAATGCATTTGCGCGCTATCTGGGTGATAACTATGGTGCCCCGAACTCCCATCGATGGGATGGCTATCGCATTCAGGGCGTGTACTCTTCACCCCTGTATACATTCGCAGACGGCGCGCGATTGACATTCGGTGGATACACTGATTACACGTTCGGCTCCAATTTACGAAAATTAACGGGTGATAATCCAACACGTTCTGACGATGAACTCATTGTGGCCACCAACATTTCTTACCGAACAAAGCGATTCGTAATTGGATACACGGCCAAATTCTTCCATCATGGAGGGCAGAATAGTGCCTCCAATGGCTTCGGTCATTTAATAAAACTTGGACTTAGATTTTAGACGTCAATTATTTCAGCGACGGCCCAGTGTTCGGTTCCGCTGATGCCTGAACAAAGTTTGAGCAGTTTTTCCAGGCTGGAGTCAGCGGAATCGGTTCGAATGAATGGTTTTAGTCGCAATGGGAAACGAACAGGTCGATGCGCCTGATCAGTTGTCTGACCGAGCGGGACGAACCGCGACAGATGGCCTTGTTCGCGATCAAGCACGAAGAAGCGTTCGACCTGACTAAGCCCACCTCGTTATACAGATCTCATGCCAAAGCCCCCTCGCTGCGTAGCGAGCGGATCGCCTCGGCTGCGGTCATGACGCGTTGCAAGCCTTCCCAGATCGTCTTTGCTCCAGGTTCGCCGTCGCCTTT
>Ga0255336_101893_pt1 | contig 12398 bp, 6 predicted proteins | sample MeOH1_35cm_T3_17_FD_189102 | JGI IMG/M metagenome (GOLD analysis project Ga0255336, IMG submission 189102) | Sandy soil microbial communities from University of British Columbia, Vancouver, Canada - MeOH1_35cm_T3_179 | ecosystem: Engineered > Artificial ecosystem > Sand microcosm > Unclassified ...
TGGGGTTGGCGTTGCGGGCTTCGGCGACGAGGACCAATGTCCGCTCAGCGTGGTTGCGGAGCTGAGAGAGGATGGGGCGGATCTGTCCGGCGATGCGTTGGCCGTCGGCGTTCCAGGGGTCCTGCCAGAAGATGAGGTCCTGAGCGTCGGTCTTGTAGGGAGAGTCCTTGAGGAGCTGGTGGGCGGCCATCAGCTCGCGCTGCGCCTCGTCGATCTTGCCGGTGGTGTCGCCGTGGAAGTTTGCGCCGTAGCTTGACTGGAAGGCGGGGATGGAGGCTTCGCCCTGGTGCCATGCGGCTTCGGCTCCGAAGAGGATGCCGTACCAGTCGGCGTTGCTAAGGGCTTCGCCGTCGTCGTTCCAGATGGTGTTGAGCTGGCCGGTGGCTCCGAGGCGCTGGCCGTCGCTGGTGAACCTCTGGATGTTTGCCAGACCGTTGTTCCAGTTGGGATAGACGCGCGACCAGTTGTTGATGCCGGGGGCGACCCAGGTCTCGAAACCTGCGTCGGTGAAGGGCTTGATGTAGCGGTCGAAGCCGCGAGGCTGGGGGTTGTACTCCCAGGGGACGGCTATGGTGGCTTTCTTGAAGGAGTCGGGAAGCTGCTTCAGGAGTTCGGGTTCGTGGTAGGCGATGTCTCCCCAGAAGAGGAGCTTGCGATTGAGGGGTTGGAGGTCGGCGACGATACGTTGCAGGAAGCCGAGGTAGACGGGGCCTAATCCTTTGGAGTCGACGTCGGCTTTGGTTTGTCCTTTGCCCAGCTCGACGGTTTCGTCGGCTCCGAGGTGGAGGAAGGGGCCGGGGTAGATCTGCGCCAGCTCGTTGAACATGTCGTGGGTGAGCTTCTGGGCATCGGGCTGCGCGGGTGCGAGGACGTGGCCGTGCGGGGTCTCGGAGATGGGGGAGTACTTCTCCCAGTTGAGGAGATAGTGGAGATGGCCGAAGGCCTCCTGCTCGGGGATGACGGTGATGTGATATTTCGCCGCATAGGCTACCAGCTCGCGGGCCTGGGCCTGGGTGAGTGTTCCTCCGGGAGGCGCCATGAGAGGGTGGCCGGTGTACTGCATGGTGTGCTCGAAGTAGGGCGAGTAGATGTTGAGCTTGTAGGCGGCGAGCGTGCGAATCTGCTTCTTCTGAAACTCGAAGGTGGGGAAGGGGCCGCGTGAGAGATCGTCGCTGAGGCCGCGATACCGCATAGCGGGCCAGTCACGGATGGTTGCGGTGTGGAGGAGTGCGTTTGCTCCGTTGCCGGTTACGAGCTGCTTGACGGTCTGGAGGGCGTAGAAGATTCCGGAGTCACTGGCCGCGGTGAGGGCGAGTCCTTTGCCGTCGGGGATGATGGCGTAGCCTTCGGCCTTCATCGGGGCGGGGAAGTCGGCTTCGGCCTGATGGTTGGGAGAGGCGTCGGAGAGGATCGAGCGGGAGAGCGGGGAGCCGTAGCGGGTAACGAGGATGGTGACCGGAGAGGTGGTGTTGACGGTGATTCCCTGTGAGGTCAGGTAGCTCTTCAGGTCGTCGATGGCGAAGGTGTCTTCGGCAGGGCAGGGGGAGGAGCAGGTGATCTGGATGCCCTGGGCGAGAGGCTGGGTCGCTCCCTGCTTTGCTTCGCGGGGGATGGGGATCAGATTAAGCGATGACTGGGCGACAGCGGATGCGGTCAGAACGGCAGCGAGCAGCAGGGGGGCAGCAGAGAAAAAACGCATGCGGATAACGGTATATCAGTCGTGGAACGACTGACAGATAGAAGCTTCGGGAGCGTGCGAACATCGACTGATTTCGATGTTTAAACCATGTAAATATCTGGGTTTTCTATGTTAACAATCTGCGAATTATTTTTCTGTTCATACAGCTCTGGTTGGATGGACCCAACGCAACCAGAAGAGCGCCGCGGCCACGGATCGGGCTTTCATAACAAAATCCGGGCTCCCCTATCTCTGTTGTTCTGGTCGCCAATAACATTTGCGAGGATCCATGACGAAACAACTAAGAGCCGCGGTTGCGGCGACGCTGGTCATCTGTACGGCGTCGATGCAGGCGCAGCAAACGGGAACTCCAGCCAGAACGACGAGAAAAGTCCTAAAGAAGAAGGCCGAGACTCCGCTTGAGCGCACGCTCCGCGAACTGCGGGAGCAGATGCAAGCCCAGCAGGCCCAGATTGACGAGCTCAAACACGAGCTTGCCGATCGGGATGCGAAGCTGAGCACTGCTTCTCAGGACGTGCAGGCTGCCAATGCATCGGCCGCAGCTGCTTCTTCCCAGGCGCAGAATGCTCTCACGGCCATTCAGTCCAACCATGAAGAGATGCAGACGCTTTCGAGCTCGGTCTCGGACCTGAAGGTCGCGAACGTCGGCCTTGCCCAGACGATCAGCGATACGAAGAGGGACATCGCTGCTCAGATCGAGTCGCCTCTTACGCTGCACTACAAGGGCCTCACGATTACTCCGGTCGCCTTCTTCGCGCTGGAATCCGTGTGGCGTTCGCGGTCGATGGCTTCAGACGTCAACACGCCGTTCAACTCCACTCCCTATCAGGGTTCGGGCATGGCTCACGTCAGCGAGCTGAACTTCTCCGGACGCCAGAGCCGCGTAGGCGCTCTCTTTGAGGGCAACACGGGGCCGTTCAAACTCTCCGGTTACGTCGAGGCCGACTTCCTTTCGGCAGGCGCTACCTCGAACGAGAACCAGAGCAACAGCTATACGCTGCGTCAGCGCCAGATCTGGGGCCAGGCGGCTACCCAGAAGGGCTTTGCTGTAACGGGTGGTCAGATGTGGTCCCTGGTGACCGAAACGAAGGTCTCCACGGATAACCGCACTGAGAACCTGCCGATGACGGTCGACGCTCAGTACCATGTCGGTTTCAGCTGGGCTCGCCAGCCTGCACTGCGTTTCCAGCAGCGGGTCGGCAAGTTTACCGGCGCGGCTTCGCTGGAGCAGGCAGAGTACATTTACTCGGCTTCAAATGCTCCAACGAACTTCTTTATCGGAAATCTTGGAACGGGTGGCGGTCTCTATAACCTGACCGCGAACTACTCCAACAACGTTGCTCCGGACGTGGTCGTCAAGGGAACCTATGACGCGAAGTACGGCCACTTTGAAGTGGGCGGACTTGCACGCTGGTTCCGGGATCGCTATTACCCCAACGCCCAGACGACTCTCGGCAATGCGTCGGGAGCTCAGAATGACACGAAGACCGGTGGCGGCTTCTTCGCCAACATCCGCATGCCCGCGACGAAGTACCTCGACGTGGGTGTTCACATGATGACCGGAACCGGTGTGGGCCGCTATGGAACGTCGACGCTGCCCGATATCACGGTTCATCCGGATGGAACGCTGGCACCGATCAAGTCGCAGCAGGGGCTGATCTCGATTGAAGGACATCCGATGAAGAAGCTCGACATCTTCGGTTATGCCGGTGGCGAGTATGCTCAGCGGACGACCTATCTGAACTCGAAGGGAGTTCTGGTGGGATATGCTCCTGTGACCTCTTCCAATGCCGGTTGCAATATCGAGACTGTTCCGGCTGGATCGGGAACGAATCCTCCAGGAAGCGCGGGCAACGGTCTGGCTGGTGCGGCTCCCTATAATCCCGGATCGCCGGCGAACTGCCTTGGCGCAACCCGTGCGGTTATTCAGGGAACGGCAGGCTTCACCTATCGCGTCTACACCAATCCGCGGTTCGGCCGTCTGCAGTATCAGCTGCAATACAGCTACCTGACCCGTGAGGCGTGGACCGGTGTAGGTGGCGCTCCGAAGGCGACCAACAACATGGTCTTCACTGGAATGCGTTACTACATTCCATAAACCTGTAGTTGAAGGATCAAAGAGGCGTCCTGTGAAAGGACGCCTCTCTGCTTTTAAGGTTACCGAGTGTGTTCGTCAAGTGAGAGGGAAATTGGTCAACCACTTTGTGGTTTAGTTTTGGTAGGCTTCTGTGGTTGGGTTTTGTTCGGGTTCGCATTTAATTCAGCTGTTCGTCTTTTTCGACTTTTTGTTGTTTCAGCCAGTTTGTTCCTGAGGTGCTCTGAATGCTTGATCCCATGCGGTTGTTTCCATCCGATCCCGCGGCACGCGCGGTTTCGGCGAAGCTCTATGAGACGGTTCGCGATCTACCTATTCTGTCTCCACACGGTCATACCGATCCATCGTGGTTTGCGAAAGACGAGGCCTTTTCAAACCCTACGGCTCTGTTTATTCAACCGGATCATTACATCTTCCGCATGCTTTATTCGCAGGGAGTTTCGCTGGAGTCACTTGGGATCCCTCAGATCGATGGAAGACAGCAGGCCGATCCGCGAGAGGTATGGCGCATCTTCGCCAAGCACTACTATCTCTTTCGCGGAACGCCTACACGCCTGTGGCTGGATTACTCGTTCAGCACGCTCTTCGGCCTGACGGAACGGCTAAGCCCGAAGAACGCCGATCAGTATTACGAACTGATTGACCGAGAGCTTCAGACTCCGGCGTTTCGTCCGCGTGCTCTCTTTGAGAAGTTCCGCATCGAGGTGCTTGCTACGACGGACTCTCCGCTGGATACGCTGGAGTATCACAAGGCGATTCGTGAGTCGGGCTGGAAGGGAAGGGTAGTTCCGACATTTCGTCCTGACGCCGTGATCGATGCGGAGTATGGGAACTTCCTTGAGAATATCGAGAAGCTGGGCGCGATTACCGGAGAGAATGTTGGAACGTTCAAGGGATATCTGGACGCGTTGCGCAATCGTCGAGCGTTCTTTAAATCGATGGGAGCGACGGCAACCGATCACGGTCACCTTACGGCCATGACGGCGGATCTCGATCCTTCTACGGCGGAGTCGCTCTATCAGCGGATTCTTTCGGGGCGTTCGGTGCCGGAGGAACAACAGATCTTCCAGGCGCAGATGCTGACGGAGATGGCGGGCATGTCCGTGGAGGATGGCCTCACGATGCAACTGCATCCCGGAAGTATTCGGAATCACAATCGGCAGCTCTATGAGAAGTTCGGTCGGGATAAAGGGGCCGATATTCCGGCGCCGACCGAGTATGTTCGCAATCTTCGTCCGCTGCTGAGCAAGTATGGAAACGACTCGCGGCTGACGTTCATTCTGTTTACGCTGGATGAGTCTACTTATTCGCGGGAACTGGCACCACTGGCGGGCCATTACCCTGCGTTGAAGCTTGGTCCTCCGTGGTGGTTCCATGATTCTCCGGAGGGGATGATGCGCTTCCGGGAACAGGCTACGGAGACTGCGGGTTTCTACAATACTGTTGGTTTCAACGACGATACACGCGCCTTTTTGTCCATTCCGTCGAGGCACGATGTGGCACGACGCATTGACTGCGCATTTCTGGGGCGGTTGGTCGCGGAGCATCGACTGGATGAGGATGAGGCTTTTGAGGTCGTTCAGGATTTTACGGTCAACCTGGTGAAGAAAGCCTATAAGCTCTAGCGTGCAGAGAATGAGAAGTGGAAGGCTCCCATGTTGGGAGCTTTTCCGCTTTTTGGGGGGATTTGCAGGTTTTGTTCCGGGTGCCTTTGACCGACGTACCCGCATTTGCTATAACAATGAAAGCGCAGCGCGTTCCCGGCAACGTGCTCCATAGACACTCCTGAGTAGCTCAATGGCAGAGCATTCGGCTGTTAACCGAAGGGTTGTAGGTTCGAGTCCTACCTCAGGAGCCAAATCAATCAACAACTTAGAAAAGCTCGAAGAGACCTTCAGGGAAGAGACTCTCCTGTCAGCATGAGCCTGGCCGGTGTCTGTTCGTTGTCGATGAGCTGTAAGATTCCGGTGCGAGTTCCTGTTGCATGCGGCGTGAAGTAGATCGAAATTGTACAGCTTCCTCCAACAGCTATATTCCCTTGAGTGCAGTTCCTGATGTCGGTCGAAAAATCCGCCACCATATCGCTGAGTAATCTGACATTCGTGATATTTAGTGAAGACTGTCCTGTATTCCTTACCGTGACGTAATGAGCTGTCGATTGCACGCCGAGCGACTGATTCCCAAAGTCGATTGTCGCTGGAGAGAACGTTGCCGTTGGGAAACCGGCAGTACCACCCAAGCTTGAGGTGTTCGTCAGGCCGGTCAACGGGTCGTAGGCCATCAGAGAGAGAGAAAAACTGCCAGCGACCAAAGGTGTCGCCGTTAGCGTCGCCTGGCACGGTGTCTTCTGGGCGCAAGAACCTGTGTCGAGCACGTAGGTTACACCGTTTGATGGGGATGTCGACGAGACCGATACGATCACTCCCTCGCCATTCGGTGCATTAATGGTAAAGGTAACCGGTACTGTCGTCGCGCCTATAGCGATCGTTCCTACGCCGGTGCTATCGGAGATGGTAGGCAGGGTCATCGCTGTGCCTGTGTCTGAAGTGAGTGTCTGGGATTTAGAGAGCCCCGAAAGAGCATCGGTGAACCTCAACTCCTGAGTCTGGACTCCCGTGCCCGGGCTGACAACCAGCGATACGATGACGGTGCAGCTCTGTCCTGCAGGAAGATAGATCCCAGCTTTGCCATTTTGGTAGCTTCCGGACGGATAGCTCACTGGCTGCACCACTCTGTTCAGGTTGCATCCTGGCACAGTACTGGATTCCAGTGACAAGAGTGGGGCTGCATTGTTCGAATTGTCCTGATAGAGCAACAGTGGAGTTGTGCCCGTATTAGTCAACGTGACAGTTCCCACGTAGCCAGGAACGATCTTGCCTGGAAAATCATTCTGGCTGACGGCAAAGTCCGCTCCATCGAGGCTTCCGCCGATCCCAAAAACTTTATAAATCTTCTCGAAGCTACCGTTAAAACCGGAGGTTACCCCTGCCATCGCAGTCTCCAAGCCCGTACTGCCTGGTTTGAATTGCAAGGCAGCGGAACAGTCGAGGCGAATGTCCGGTGTAGAGCAGAATCCTCCCGAAAAATCGGACGCATTCGCTCCTGGGAAGATCACAATGGAAACATTCTGATAATCGTCGAAAGCGATGCTGGAACTGGCTGAAAGAGGGGTTGCCTGAAAGGCAATGTAGTACTGAAGGCCGGTATCCTGCCCCGGAGGGACGGAGACAGGCAGGGTATAGGGGGTCGACGATGACGTGGCATAGACATTCACATCGCCTAAGGTGCCATCCACCTGTATCTGGCACTGTGCATGGGCCGCTAGTTCTGTGCCGCAGTTGTTATCCGGGTAGTTGATAAACCGGATCGAAACCGGTGTATCCCCGTCATTCTCAAGGGACGCTGTTTGAGCGGTACCAATCTGACTGAAGAAAAGCCCACCCGAGGGAGACAGCGTCAAAGGCCCCCCTGCAGGAGCAATTCCTTGTCCTCTTAAAGCTACGGCCTGGGCGATAGGTAAGGTGGAGGTCCTCACACCAGTCGGCGTACTATAAAACACCAACGAGGGAGTACGAACTCCAGTCTCCTTCGGAGAGAACCGCGCGTCGATCCTGCAACTCGCGCCAGGTCGCAAAGAAGAACAGGCGATCGTAGAACTTACATAAGAGAAGGGCACATCCGACTCCACCTGACCCTGTTCGTCCAGAAGCTTGGCGGTTACATCTATTGCCGTCGATCCAGTGTTTGTGATGGTCAGGGCCTTCGGAGGGCCGGTAAAGCCAACCGTCTCATCTTCGAAGGTAAGTGATGTAGGGGAAATCGAGAACGGGAACTCCGTCGTTGGATCCGTGCCCGTTCCCTGAAGAGAAATAACCGTTTCATAGGCAAGCAGCATCGTTCCGTCATGGGGTCCGGTCAATGTCGGCTGAAACACAACCCCTATCGTGCAGCTATATCCTGGAGGTATGTTTCCGCCACAGGTCGTCGGCGGCCCTGCCGAGTACATCGCACTGTTCGGCCCAAAGAGATTCCAGGCTGTGTTCGCCGGGACAGTCCCGTTGTTCTTTACCGTGATCGTCTGGGGCGAGGACGTCCCTAATGGCGTGGCTGGGAAGGTTATCGAATTCGAAGACAGCTGAAGCGAAGTAACTACTCCCGTCCCCCGCACCGTAAGTGTGGTGCTCTTGTTATTCGCGACATCTGTCAGCACAAAGCTTGTCGTTCGCACGCCTGTCGCTGAAGGCTGGAATACGACGCTGTATCCGCAGAAATACTTTGGTGGATTGCTCTGGTCGCAGGGCGAACCTTTTAGCGTGAAGTTCTCGCTTCCATTCCCTCCCGTAGCTGCAGAGAAGGCCATTTGTGTCGGAGGGATTGAGACTCCCCAGGTGGTAGTACTTCCTAGCGCATAGACTCCGAAGTCGATTGAGTCAGAGGGCAGAGGCAGATTGCCGTTCAACGCGGTTGCCAGATAGCTCTTCGTCGCTATCAGGCCCGAGGTCGTATCCTGCACCTGCACCGTAACCGGTTGTGTCCCCGGCTGGGTTGGCTTGAACGCGACGAGAATCGTGCACTGCCTTGCAGGGGCCAGTGTGACCTCAGAGCAATCGGGGTCCGGGGGAAAGCTGAAGACACTCGTATCGGTCTGCGCGCCGAAACTGGGTTTAGCCAGTGTGAGATTGGTTGAGCCGTTATTAACGACCGTAAACCGGAGGCTTGCATTTCCTCCGACTGGTGGTGGTTGAGTGGTGACGATTGGTGGCGGTTGAGTGGTGAGCGAACTCACCGAGATGGTCATCGAAGCACCGGCCTGTTGGCCAGTACCTGTCAAAGCGATCTCTCCATACTGAGTCTCGAGGGTTGCTGTGCGCGTTCCCAGCGCACTCGGAGTGAACCCGATAGAGCACTGATTGAGGGTAGTCTCACAATCGGCCACAAAGTCCTGGGCGTTTGGCCCCGTTACCGTTCCTAGAATCAGAGTATTTGTCGGCGACCCCAACGTGACGATATGAGGCGTGCTGGACTGATTTACCGGCCAACCGCCGAAGTCGATCGGCTTTGCGCCCAGACTGGCCACGGACGTCACACTCAGGGCCACTGCCTGAGATGTGGAATCGGCTCCGGCCTGAGCTGTAAGCGTCAGGACTCTTGGGAGACCGGCGTACTCGTACATCTTGAGAGAGAGTGTGCAGCTTGCGCCGGCAGCAATCGGCGACCCGATGCAGGTTCCCGCTTTGCCCCAGCCGCTTCCATCCTGAACGGGATATTGCGGTCCCGTCCAGTAGGTCGGCGTGATCGTCAAATTGAACGCCTCGTTTCCGGTGTTCGTTACCGTGAGGGTCTTCGCCACTCCGTATTGATCGAAGTTGATGATATCGGGCGTATAAGAAAAAGTCAGAACCCCGGGAGGAGCGGCCTGTACTCCTTTGCCGCTCAACGCCACGTGAATCAGCCCATTCTGCGCATCGCTCACGATGGCCAGGTCAGCGGTCTTCGACGCCTCGCTCATCGGTGAGAACGTTACTGTGATAGTGCAGCTCGCACCCGCAGCCAGTGCTGCGCTTGTGCTGCACGGAGAGTTGGGTCCATTCATATCGAAGTTGAACTGCGCAGCATTTTCACCTGACAGTACCGGTTCGGACAGATGTACCGCGGAGGTGCCGTTGTTCGTCACTGTCAACACCGCCTGTGAGCTCTGCCCGAGAGATGTGTCCGGAAAGCTCGAAGGGCTCAGTGCCACCGCAACTCCGGAAGGGAATGTCGTCGGCAGTGCGAAGCTGGCCGGTGCCGCCGTCAGGACTGGCTGGAACGGCGGTGTCGCAGGCAGAAGCCCAAAGAGTGTTGTGGTTCCCAACGCCGGATTATTCGCCAGCATGAGTGCCGCGCTTAGCGTATCGGTTGGAGCATTGCCGCCCACCGGGGTCGTCGCCTGATACAGCGTGCCGCACTTGGAGCCGTCGCCCGCCGTGCCTCCGGTCGAGTCCACGCAGCTTGCCAGAATATCGGCCAGCGTATTGATCTCACCTACCGGCAGCGTCGCATCGTCAGGAGCATTTGCTCCCGGTGCCGTGCCCGTCGTCGGATTCGCCAGGATCAGTGCCATGCGAAACGCAGCAGCCAACGCCTGCTGATCGTTATTTCCTGCACCAATCGCGGCCGCCCCCTGCATGTAGGGAGCAAGCGACCATACCGCAGCGACTGTCGTCACCTCATTGATTGTCACGTTGGTCGTCGGAGTCAGATCTCCACAGCGTCCAAGTGCTGTCATCATACCGATCTGAGAATTCGTCGAGCCTCCCGTTGCCACCATGTATATCAACGCATCGGCCGAGGGACACACATAGGCTCCCGCGTAATCGAACCTGCCGTCCGCATCCGTTACCAATGGGGTTGCAAACAACGGCGTCGCTGCCGATCCGTCCCCCGTCGTCCCCACTGCATACATCTGAACTGAAGCCCCGCTTACCGGAACTATCCCTCCCTGTACCAGGCCATATTTCACCACGGGAGGAGGATTGTTCCCACCGGATGGTGGTGGATTGCCGTTTGACGGCGGGTTTCCTCCAGACGAAGGCGGATTGTTATTGGAGGGAGGGTTGCTTCCGCCCGAAGGAGGAGTTCCGCCAGACGAAGGATTACTGCCGGAAGAGGGATCTCCACCTGAAGAAGGACTGCCACCGGATGGAGGATTGTTTCCAGAAGAAGGATTACCACCGGAAGAGGGATCCCCTCCCGAGGAAGGATTACCGCCAGAAATTGGACTTCCTCCCGAAGGCGGAACCGTCTGTGACGTGGTCGTCTTCGAGCCTCCGCTCGAACAACTCACCAACACACACACTACACACGACAGCACAATTGCTCGCAGCAACCCCATCGATCGCATCGGCCCGGGCCCCCCGCTTCCAGCTTGCTTCCTGAGACACCAGAATACTTGTAAACCGGGCTCTGTCCTATATCGGGAAGGTTAAAGAAGACGCCCATTGCGGGAACTATAGAGGGATTGCGTCACACGCGTCCTTTCCCTCTGTTTCCTTCATAGGCAGCACACGAAACAAAACTTAGAACAGAAAAAGTAGCCAAAACGACAGAGGCATACTGAATTAATTCGACTGAGCGCGTTCGATCAGGGTAATTAGCTGTGTCAGCCTTGTTGGATCCACATCACTGATTGCGACTACATCGAGCTCATTTGTGTCGAAACCTGCTAGCCAAAATCCTGCGTGCTCCGCTAGAGGAGCATGTCCCGCCGCTCCGGATGTTTTCTCCTGCACGAAGACCGACACATGGTGTTTGCCGATGCTGTATAGCAGTTGAGCGACGGGGCGATTGTGCAGGTAGGTTAAGTTAGCCCCTTCAAGCTTCGTGTCCTCGGGCAAGCCTTCCGGCAGATTGAAGCTAAATGGTATCTTCCCCTGGAACCATGGCTTCACCGTATGTCTGTCTGACGATATAACCTGGGGCGGAAGATTCGCCGCCAAGGTAGCGATATGCTGATCGCACACCTCTGTCACCAGTGCTGCACGTTGTACTGCAGTGGTCTGCACCCGACGCTGACCCATCTCGACGACAGTCAAACTTCCTGCTGACACCAGCAGAGCAGCCGCTGCTGCCCAACCGGCCCAGCCCAACCAATGTGCAGGTTGATTTTTCGGTGGTGGAAGCAATGGAGCATTCTTCTCAGTCAGCTGACTTGATGCATTCTGAGATGAGACAAGACGCTCCATGCGCTCTCGCATATCGTCTGGAACTGCATATCTCTGACCAGCTCGCGCCGTCGCCGATTTCAGCAGCGACTGTTCAAGCGCATGTGACGTGCATGCAGAGCAACTGTGCAGATGCTCTCTCACGGAAGCAAGCTCATCTGCCGTCAGTTCACCGTCTGCGAGAGCATTCAACGTCGTAACTGCAATGTGATCGCTCATGCGTGAAACTCCCTGGTTAATGGATTGCATTCAAGCGATCTCCGCAGGTGGATACGGGCGCGTGCAATGCGCGACATCACTGTACCAATCGGAATCTCAAGAATAGCTGCGATCTCTTTGTACTTCATCTCCTCCACGTCGCACAGCAATACCACCTCGAGCAGCGGAGGCGGCAGCTTTTCCATCGCTCGCTGCAGCTCAGCACGATCTGCCAGTCGAATCAGATTCAGCTCCGGAGTCTCGTGGTCAATTGCGCTCTCCGGATAGGCCCCAGTCCCCAATTTGCCGCTTTCATCCAGTTCCTCTTCCAATGCAACGGTACGTTGCGCTGCCAGTCCGCTGCGTGAAGTCAGGTAGGTATTCCGAAGGATACGAAAGATCCAGGCTTTAAAGTTAGATCCCGCCTCGAAGCTTTCAAATCCGCGCAACGACTTCAGGAACGTCTCCTGCACCAGATCTTCCGCATCGCTCGCGTTCCGCGTTAGCCAGTAGGCAACGTTATAAAGCGCGGGCAGCAGCGGCAGCGCCAGGTCCTCGAAGACCGAGGGCTGTGCACTTACGGTCCGCACTGCGCGCTTCCAGGGCAACAACGTCATCGTCTTTCGTTCTCTCTGAAGATGAAAACTGGATGCTTCTAAATTTATTCCCTTTGCGGCGGAATAAATCTTACGTGGTCCAGTTT
>Ga0255336_101894_pt1 | contig 12392 bp, 11 predicted proteins | sample MeOH1_35cm_T3_17_FD_189102 | JGI IMG/M metagenome (GOLD analysis project Ga0255336, IMG submission 189102) | Sandy soil microbial communities from University of British Columbia, Vancouver, Canada - MeOH1_35cm_T3_179 | ecosystem: Engineered > Artificial ecosystem > Sand microcosm > Unclassified ...
AGTACGTCGCATCGGGCATGAACCCGATGGACCTGAAGCGCGGTATCGACAAGGCTGTGTTCGCAGCGATCGAAGAACTGCGCAAGATCAGCAAGCCGTGCACGACCAACAAGGAAATCGCACAAGTTGGCGCGATTTCGGCAAACAGCGACTCGTCGATCGGCGATCGTATCGCTGAAGCCATGGACAAGGTCGGCAAGGAAGGCGTGATCACCGTCGAAGACGGCAAGTCGCTGCAAGACGAGCTGGACGTTGTCGAAGGTATGCAATTCGACCGCGGCTACCTGTCGCCGTACTTCATCAACAATCCGGACAAGCAAGTTGCCGTGTTGGACAACCCGTTCGTGCTGCTGCACGACAAGAAGGTGTCGAACATCCGTGATCTGCTGCCGATCCTGGAACAGGTCGCCAAGGCTGGCCGTCCGCTGCTGATCATCGCGGAAGACGTCGAAGGCGAAGCACTGGCAACGCTGGTGGTGAACAACATCCGCGGCATCCTGAAGACTGTTGCTGTCAAGGCTCCGGGCTTCGGCGATCGTCGTAAAGCCATGCTGGAAGACATCGCGATCCTGACCGGCGGTCAAGTCATCGCTGAAGAAACCGGCCTGACGCTCGAAAAGGCAACGCTGGCCGAACTGGGTCAAGCGAAGCGTATCGAAGTGGGCAAGGAAAACACCACGATCATCGACGGCGCTGGCGAAGCTGCGAACATCGAAGCACGTGTGAAGCAGGTTCGCACGCAAATCGAAGAAGCAACGTCGGACTACGACCGTGAAAAGCTGCAAGAGCGCGTTGCCAAGCTGGCAGGCGGTGTTGCAGTGATCAAGGTCGGCGCTGCGACCGAAGTCGAAATGAAGGAAAAGAAGGCACGTGTCGAAGACGCACTGCACGCAACGCGCGCAGCTGTGGAAGAAGGCATCGTCGCTGGTGGCGGCGTCGCGCTGATCCGCGCTCGCACGGCTATCGCTGGCCTGAAGGGCGCTAACGCCGATCAGGACGCAGGTATCAAGATCGTGCTGCGCGCGATGGAAGAACCGCTGCGTCAGATCGTCACGAACGGTGGCGAAGAAGCCAGCGTCGTGGTGGCAGCAGTTGCTGCTGGCCAAGGCAACTACGGCTACAACGCAGCAACCGGCGAGTACGTCGACCTGGTCGACGCTGGTGTTGTCGACCCGACGAAGGTGACGCGCACGGCGCTGCAAAACGCAGCTTCGGTGGCAGGTCTCCTGCTGACGACCGACGCAGCTGTTTGCGAACTGCCGAAGGAAGATGCACCGATGCCTGGCGGCATGCCCGGCGGCATGGGCGGCATGGGCATGGACATGTAATTCCGGTTGGGTCTCGTTGCGAGGCCTGGTTGGGAGCACATGGGGAAGTGCGCCGCGAGGCGCGCTTCCCCAAAAGAAAAAACCCGCAGACCATGCGGGTTTTTCTTTTGGGGTTGGCGTGATGCGATCTGTTATTACACGCGCTCAACGCAACCGGGATTCACCAGACCGTTATCGCGCACGTAGGCTAATATTTTCGCGACGCTTTCTGCCGGCGTCTGCGTTGCGGTGTCTATTTTCAGCTCAGGATCATCTGGGGCTTCATAGGGCGCGGATACTCCCGTAAACGAAGTGATCTCTCCGGCCCGGGCCTTGGCGTAGAGACCTTTCGGGTCGCGGCGCGCGCATGTGTCGACAGAGGCGGAAAGATAGGTCTCGATGAATTTGCCGGGTCCAACGATATCGCGTGCCATCGCTCTGTCTTCGCGCATAGGTGAAATAAGAGCCGTGATGACGATGAGCCCTGCGTCGTTCATCAGTTGCGCTACGTGCGCCACCCGGCGAATATTTTCGCGTCGATCTTTTTCGTTGAAGGTGAGGTCACGCGCGAGGCCATGACGAATATTGTCGCCATCAAGTACATAACATGCGTGACCTAGTGACAGGAGCTGTTGTTCAAGCTGGTAGGCAATCGTCGATTTCCCCGCCGCGGATAGACCGGTGAGCCAAATCGTGACCGGATATTGGCGGAATATGCGCATCCGATCGTCGGCGGTCACTTCGCCGTGGACGCGTTGCAAAAAGACGCGGGACTGTTCCATGGTGTTGCCCATAGGTTTCAATGGCAATGGGCGCGGTCGCCGAACTTCGGCGCTTTGCAGGGGCGATTGTAATGTCGGGTTAGCGCTCGAAGGACGCGTGAAGCATTCACAGGGGGAGGAAATAGAATCGATGACACATCGTCCAGATACAAACATTACGAGTCGTAAAGTTTAGCTGGACGTTAAGAGCCGAGGTGTAACGTTTAATTACACGCTCCAGCGTCCGTTTGCCTATGAAGAACCTGTGAGTCGGCTTGCCGGGGGGAGTGTCTGAATTTTTGTGTGGACCGAGCAAGCAAACACCCATTGCAGGTTTTCTGGAAATAAAACCCGGCCCAATTCTAGTTTTTCTGCATCGACGGACTGCGATTGAGATCGGCTTTGTAGCCGCCTGCTGCTGACGCAGTGAACATCCCTATGAATCCTAGTGCCGTGCTTCGCCCGGCGTCGCGTCCTTGCCCGCGGCAGGCGGCGTTTCGTCGTCGCTGCTGCGCGCCCAGAAGAACCGGTCCGGCATATACGCGCCCATGCCCGGCCGGAACGCGTTGCGCACCGCCTGATACAAATACTCCTGCGCCTCGCGCACGGCTTCGGCGGGCTCCTGGCCGTTGGCCAGCAACGCCGCGATGGCCGAGCCCAGCGTATCCGTCAGACCCATGATCCGATGGCTGCCACGGTCCCACATGTCCTGGCGCAACTGGCCGTCTTCGCTGAAAAGCGTGTTGACGTGCCGGTGCGTGCCGGTCTCCGTCGACAGAATATATTCGCAGCCTTGCGACAGCAGATGCGAGATGGCGGCGTCGAGGCTCGGCGCCTCGGCGTCGCCGTCCGGCTGGGCGAGCGCGAGCAGCGTGGTCGCATCGGCGACCAGCAAGGTGGTTTGCGGCGCGAGCAGATCGGCGATCGCTTCGCGCAGTTCGTCCGCGGAGAGCACGTGCTCGTCGTCCAGCGTGAAGTCGGGGGCGAGAATCAGCGGAATATCGTCGTAATCGGCGACGACTTCGGCAATCGCGCTTACCACTTCGGCACGCGTGCAGGCGCCGACCTTGAACGCGGCGATCGGCATGTCTTCGAGCAGCATGCGCGCCTGGGTCGCGACCACTTCCGGGTCGAGTCCGGTGACTTCGTCGCAGCTTGCCGAGTCACGCACGGTGTAGCCTGTGAGCACGGAAACCCCATGGCAGCCCATGCTGGCAAGGGTCATCAGGTCGGCTTGCAAGCCGGAACCGCCGGTGGGATCGGAAAGGCCGAAGGTGAGGACGATCGGAGGCGTATCGCTGGGCATGAAGATTGACAAAAAAGAGCTGAATTTGGACGCAGAGGGTGCGCAATCGACTCAATTATGCGGCCTAAACCGTCGCCGGGGCGTTTTTTCGCATCCTGCGATGCGTGGCGGCAAGCAGGCGGCGGCCGGCGCGCTGCATGGCGCCACAACCATCGCGGCGGCTGACGCGAACCGCATGGCCAAAGGCCGTCGCAGGCTACGATCGCGCGTTTCTGATTGCTAGGCATTGGGGCGGCAACACGGTACCATCATGGCTCCCGTTTCCACGGACTCTACGACGCGACACAAGAATGGAATATCAAAGCTGGATGTGCCTGATTTGCGGCTGGATTTACGACGAAGAAGCCGGTTTGCCGGACGAAGGCATTGCGCCGGGCACGCGCTGGGAAGACGTTCCCATTAACTGGACCTGTCCCGAGTGCGGCGCGCGTAAAGAAGACTTCGAGATGGTCCAGATCTGACGTCCAAAGGCGGCCGGCACGCGTGCGTGCCTGTGCTGCATGCCAGTGGCGCGGCGTAGACAGGTGTTTCGCGGCCGGCGTGGCGCGCCGGATAGAACGCACCAGGTGTGTTTTGAAGGTTGCCCAATACGTCGGCACGGAACGTCCTCGGTCGCGCCGTGTCGCAACCTTAGTCTGTCATTGTCCTGTCGCCGGTTCGCGCGTTAGCCGATCACTCGGCGCGCGGCGCGAAGCGACGGCCCGTCAGCTTCGTGTCGCCAGCCCATGACTCTTCGATCCGCTGCACCCGTTTCCTTCGATGCCTTGCCGAATCCGCGCGGCGGCGCTGTCCGTCCCGCCGAACTGGCGCTGGCCGAGGCGCTGCTGGCGTTCGAGCAGCACAGCGAAAGCGCGTCGGCGCTGCTGCGTGCGTCACACGCCTTGCGCGAAGCCGGCTGGCTGAGCGCGCAGCGCTTTGCAGACGCGCTGGTGCGGCTCTCGCCGCTCGCGGAGGGCGATCCGGCCGACGTGCTCAACGCGCGGCCCGTGTTCGGCGCGGCGTTGCGCGACTTCCGCGCCGCGCTCGAGCGCCACAATCTGCGCGAGCTCTCCTGCTCGCCCGTGCTATTCGATCATTACCGGTCGCTCTGCACGTACCTGTCCGAGCACACCCCCGGTACCACCGTCGCGTTCGAAGATCTCGCGCTGAGCGCGAGGCCGGTGCCACCGGTCTCGCTGCACGCGCAATCCGCCGATCAACTCGCTCATCTGCGGGCACGCTATGAGCGCGCGCTGCTGCCGGTGTTGCGCTCGCAGGCGGGTACCGGCAGTGCGGCGGCGCTCGCCGTCACCAACGCGGCGCTCGACGAGCTCGACGCCGTGTTCGGCGAACTTGCCGGTCCGGACCCCTACGATTTCTGGCGCCTCGCCAAGGCCTGCGCCAAGGCTTTGCGGGTCGGCGGCCGCGCCGCGGGCGACACCGACGCGCGGCGTTTCTATGCCCGTTGCAACCTAGCGCTGGCCGACCACGTGCGTGGAATCCAGCTGGCGCCGCGCTCGCTCGTGCGCGCCACGCTCGCGCTGCTGTGGCGCGACTACGCGTTGTTCGGCGCCGCCGCGGAAGATGCCGATCAGGTGGAAGTGCTGCACGACTACGGTTTGACGGTGGACTGGCACGTCGCGGGCACGCCGGCATCGGAAATGCTGTGGGAGGCGGGCGCGTTGCAGGCCCAGGCGATCAGCGCAACCCGCAGCGCGCTGACGCGCGAACTGGGCGTGCTGACCGTCAATGCGAACGCCTATGAAGATTTCCTGCAAACGGCGGATGCGTCGATCGCCGCGTTGACCGAGCACGCCCGCGCGGCCGACCAGCCGGAAAAAGCCGATCCCAGCGAAGCCCTGCAAGCGGGCGACGCCGCCTACCGGCTCGGCTCCGCCGCGTGCGCGCTGGGCTTGGGCCACGTCGCGTTGCTGGCCGACGCGCTGGGGCTCGCGTGGCGGCGTCGCGCGCATGCCGGCGTTTCGACGCCCGCGGTGCGTGCGCATGTGGTCGTGGGCGCGCCGGCGGCGAGCACGCTTGAGCAGGCCGCGGAAGCTTTGCGCGCCACGCTGCACAAAGTTGCCGCGGGCGTCGCGCCCGCCGGGGGCAACGCCGCACTGGCCGCGTTGACCCGTTCGATCGAGCAGGGCGGCGCGTAAGTGGCATCCTTGCCCGCTCCGGCCCACTGGCCCGTTCAGGAGCCGGCAGCAAGGGTCGGCCATGACACGGCCAGGCGGCACGCAAACGGCGTGCCGCAAAACAGCGCGAACCCGCACCGTGGCGAGCGCCCGCGTGCGTGATAGAGTGGAACTTGATTCACCGTCGATGGCTCGCGGCACGCTTCACGGCACGCATCGCGGTTCCACGCTCAAAGCCCGCCATCCTGCATCGTCTTTGCTAAAATCCGAACTATGTCCAAGAGTACCGATCGCATCAATCTGACCAACCAGTTCCTGATCGCCATGCCGAACATGGCGGATCCGACGTTTTCAGGAACGGTGGTCTACCTTTGCGATCACAGTGAGCGCGGCGCGCTCGGCCTCGTGATCAACCGGCCGACCGATATCGACCTGCAAGCGCTCTTCAGTCGCATCGATCTCAAGCTCGAGATCGAACCCCTTCTCCATGTGCCCGTGTATTTCGGCGGCCCGGTGCAGACCGAGCGCGGCTTCGTGCTGCACGATCCGAAAGACGGCAACGCGTACACCTCGTCCATGTCGGTGCCGGGCGGTCTCGAGATGACCACCTCGAAAGACGTGCTCGAAGCTGTGGCGAGCGGCACGGGGCCCGAGCGTTTCCTGCTCACGCTAGGTCATGCCGGCTGGGGTGCGGGGCAGCTCGAAGAAGAGATTTCGAAGAACGGCTGGCTGACGGTCGAAGCCGACCCGAAAATCGTCTTCGACGTGCCCGCTGAAGAGCGTCTCGAAGCGGCCCTGGCGCTTCTCGGCATCAACCTGTCGATGCTCTCGGGCGAGGCGGGTCACGCATGAGCCTGCCGGGCGGACGTGAGGCGACGCTGCTTGCGTTCGACTACGGTGAAAAACGCATTGGCGTGGCGGTCGGCAATTCGCTGACACGCAGCGCGCGGCCGCTCGTGATCGTGCAGAACCGCAGCCGCGAATACCGCTTCGAAGCGGTCGGCAAACTGATCGCGGAGTGGAAGCCGAACGCGCTGGTGGTCGGCCTGCCATTGCATCCGGACGGCACGCCGCACGAAATGACGCAACTGGCGAAGCGCTTCGGCAATCAGCTGAACGGCCGCTTCAATCTCCCGGTCACGTGGATCGACGAACGCTATTCGTCGGTCGAGGCGAAGGCGGAGATCCGCGCGGGCAACGGCCGCGCCGACATGCTCGACGCCGAAGCCGCCAGCATCATCCTCCAGCAATATCTAGACGGACTTTCCGACGATCATGAGTTCCATTGACGCCGAAGCGCTTTATCGCGCGTTGCTCGACCAGATTCGCGCGGTGTACGGCGACAAGCTCGGCGCCGCGCAGGACGGCGAAGGCGCCGCGCTGGCCGGCATTTACAGCGGCGGCGCGTGGCTTGCCGAACGTCTGGCGCACGACCTGAACCTGCCGAGCTTCGGCGTGGTGAACGTCGCGCTGCATCGCGACGATTACGCGAAGAAGGGCCTGCACGCGCAGGCGAGCCCGACCTCGCTGCCGTTTTCGGTCGACGGCCGCCGTATCGTGCTGGTCGACGACGTGCTGTACACCGGACGCACGATTCGCGCGGCGCTCAACGAGTTGTACGACTACGGCCGCCCGGCATCGGTCGAGCTGGCGGTGCTTGCCGACCGCGGCGGGCGCGAACTGCCGGTGGCGGCGCGCTTTGTCGGCGGCGTGGTGAATATCCCCGCTGACGCCACGCTCGTGCTGGCCCGCTCGGACGACGGTGAAACAGGTGGCGCACACGGTCAGCCGCGTTTTACTTTTCACACAGAAGCGCGCGTCGATTGAACACGGCGCGAGATTGCGCGAGGCGCGCGTCGAGCCCGCTGCAATCGGCGCATCGCATTGAGTCATTACCCGTCAAGCAAGCAGGATTTTTCGAGTCGGTCGCCGCGGCAGCGCACGCGAAGGCCGGCCCGGCATCGTCACACGCGGCCAGCATCCACACCGATCACGTTGAAGCCCGTATTTGAAGCAGGTACACCATGAACACCGCCACCCAGGCCCTCAAGGATTCCGCCGATAGCGCCACCGAGCGCTTCCGTTATGGCTTCCTCAAGGGCAACCCGCAGCTCACGAAAAACGGCGAGCTCAAACATCTGTTGTCGATCGAGGGCTTGCCGAAGGCGATCGTCAATCACATTCTCGATACCGCTGACCAGTTCGTCAGCGTGACCGATCGCGAAGTGAAGAAGGTGCCGCTGCTGCGCGGCAAGTCGGTGTTCAACCTGTTCTTCGAGAACTCGACGCGCACCCGCACCACTTTCGAGATCGCCGCGACGCGTTTGTCCGCCGACGTGCTGAATCTGAACATCAACGCGTCGTCCACCAGCAAGGGCGAGTCGCTGCTCGACACGATCAACAACCTCTCGGCGATGCATGCCGACATGTTCGTCGTGCGCCATGCGTCGAGCGGCGCGCCGTATCTGATCGCCCAGCATTGCGCGCCCCACGTGCACGTGATCAATGCCGGCGACGGCCGTCATGCGCACCCCACCCAGGGGCTGCTCGACATGTACACGATCCGCCACTACAAGAAGGATTTCACGAAGCTGCGCGTGGCGATCGTCGGCGACATTCTGCATTCGCGGGTCGCGCGCTCCGACATTCATGCGCTGACCACGCTCGGCGTGCCGGAAGTGCGCGCGATCGGTCCGCGCACGCTGCTGCCGGGCGGCCTCGAACAGATGGGTGTGCGCGTATTCCACAACCTCGACGAAGGCCTGAAGGACGTCGACGTGATCATCATGTTGCGTCTGCAGAACGAGCGGATGAGCGGCGCATTGCTGCCGTCGGCGCAGGAGTACTTCAAGAGCTGGGGCTTGACGCCCGAGCGCCTTGCGCTCGCCGCGCCCGACGCGATCGTGATGCACCCGGGCCCGATGAACCGCGGCGTCGAAATCGATTCGCAAGTGGCCGATGGCCCGCAATCGGTGATTCTGAACCAGGTGACCTTCGGTATCGCGGTGCGCATGGCGGTGATGGGGATTGTCGCGGGCAATCACGATTGATCTCGCCGCGGCAAACAAGCCGTGCGCGGCAAGCACTCAACAAATCAGGCAGAACTTGGCTGAACATAAGGCAGCGCTTGACTGCTCCCCTCCCTAAGAAGGAAGGGGATTCCCACTTCACAGACGGCAACCCAACTTCATCTCACAGAGACATGGGACTTACGCCTTCTCCATGGGCTGACGCCGCCAGTCCGGCGGCCAAAACATTGCGCGCAGCGTTGATGTCGCGATCATGGATGCTGTCGCATTCCGGGCAGGTCCATGCGCGGACATTCAACGGCATTTTGGGCATTATATGTCCGCAACCGCCACATCGTTTGCTTGACGGGTACCACCTGTCGATGCCGATCAACGTGCGTCCGTACCACTGCGCTTTGTATTCTAGTTGGCGGGTGAACTCAGACCAACTTGCATCGCTGATAGACTTTGCAAGGCAACGGTTCTTCTTCATGTTGCTGACGGCAAGGCTTTCGACGGCGATCACTTGGTTTTCGTTAATCAGCCGGCTCGAAAGTTTGTGCAGGAAGTCTCGTCGGGAATCTGCTGTCCTCGCATGCATTCGTGCAACTTTAAGCTTTGCCTTCATGCGATTGGCGGAGCCCGTTTGCTTCTTCGCTAGTCTCCGTTGCAGCTTGGCGAGCTTGGCCTCGTTCCTTCGAAACGTGTTAGGGGCCGCGATCTTCTCGCCGGTAGAAAGGATTGCGAAGTGCGTCAGACCAAAGTCGATGCCAACTTTGCCCGATACCTCTGGCTTCGCGGTTACTGCGTCATCGCACAGCATTGAGACATGGTATCTGCCTGATTGGTCTCTCGACACCGTGACGGTCGTTACCTTCGCACCGGTCGGGATAGGACGTGACCATCGAATCGCAAGCGGCGCATCCATCTTTGCGAGGTTCAATGACGCGCCATCCCACTTGAAAGCGCTCGTCGTGTACTCGGCAGATTGCGCGCCGTCCTTGCGCTTGAAACTCGGATACTTCGCGCGCTTGGCGAAGAAGTTCGTAAATGCCGTTTGCAAGTGGCGCAAGGCCTGCTGCACCGGAACCGAACTGACTTCGTTCAGCCATGCGTGCTCAGATGTTTTTTTGAGCGCTGTGAGCACTGCGGAAGTTTCGTGATATCCGACCCGTTCCTGACGCTGATACCACGCATCGGTACGCAACCGAAGCATGTGGTTATAGGCAAAACGCGCGCACCCAAACGTCTTGGCAAGAATCGCTTCCTGCTCGGGCGTCGGGTAGAACCGGAATCGATACGCGCGCTTAATGTTCATGCTTCACACAGTATCATATGTTTGTGTGAGATAGATAATCGGGAGACGCATGCTCGCGGCTGCGTCTCTCTCACTCCTTGCCCTTGAGGGGCGGGGTTTCCCGGAGCAAATTTGATGAAGATTCATATAAAAGGTGGCACGCTGATCGATCCGGCAGCGGGCACCGAACAGCAGCAGGATATTTTTATCGAAGCGGAAAAGATCGTCGCCATCGGCAACGCGCCCGCGGACTTCAACGCGGCGAAGACGATCGACGCCCAGGGCCTCTGTGTCGTGCCGGGTCTGGTCGATCTGTCCGCGCGATTGCGCGAACCGGGCTACGAACACAAGGCGACGCTCGAATCCGAAATGGCCGCGGCGCTCGCCGGCGGCGTGACGAGCCTCGTGTGTCCGCCGGACACCGATCCGACGCTCGATGAACCGGGCCTCGTCGAGATGCTGAAGTTCCGCGCGCGCAATCTGAACCAGGCGCACGTATATCCGCTCGGCGCGTTGACGGTCGGCCTCAAGGGCCAGGTCATCACCGAGATGGTCGAGTTGACGGAAGCGGGCTGCATCGGCTTTTCGCAGGCCGACGTGCCGGTGGTCGATACGCAGGTGCTGATGCGCGCGCTGCAATACGCGAAGACCTACGGCTACACCGTGTGGCTGCGTCCGGTGGACGCGTATCTCGGCAGGGGCGGCGTGGCCGCGAGCGGCGCGCTGGCGTCGCGATTGGGGCTGTCGGGCGTGCCGGTGTCGGCGGAGACCATCGCACTGCACACCATCTTCGAGCTGGTGCGCGTGACGGGCGCGCGGGTGCATCTGTCGCATGTCTCGTCGGCGGCGGGGATTGCGCTGATGCGTGCCGCGAAGGCGGAGGGCTTGCCGGTCTCGTGCGATGTCACCGTGAATCACGTACATCTGATCGACCTCGATATCGGTTACTTTGACGCGCAGTTCCGGCTTGATCCGCCGCTGCGCCAACAGCGCGATCGCGAAGCGATCCGCGCGGGTCTGGTCGACGGCACGATCGACGCGATCTGCTCCGACCATACGCCGGTCGACGACGACGAAAAGCTGCTACCGTTCGCCGAAGCGACGCCCGGGGCGACCGGCCTGGAGCTGTTCCTGTCGCTGACGGTGAAGTGGGCCGACGAAGCGGGCGTGCCGCTCGCCAAGGCGCTGAATCGCATCACCACGGCGCCGACCGACGTGCTCAAGCTGGAAGCGGCGGGCCGCATCGCCGTGGGCGGCGTGGCCGATCTCTGCGTGTTCGATCGCAACGCGCATTGGCGCGTCGAGCCGCGTGCGTTGAAGAGCCAGGGGCACAACACGCCGTTCCTCGGCTACGAGTTGCCGGCGCGCGTGCGTGCGACCATCGTGTCCGGTCACGTCGCATTCGAACAGCGCTAATGTCCGCAGCATTGGGCCTGTCAGCGGCCCCCTCATTGGCACGTTAAGGAACGCCCCGACCATGAAGATCGCGTTACGCAAGGCCCGCCTCGTCGCTCATCTGCTGCACGGCATGTGGATCGTGGCGACGCGCTTTCCCAAAGCCGGCGCTGACGCGCGGCACGCGCTCAATCGCGAATGGTCGCTGAAGATGTTGCGCCTGTGCGGCATGCGGCTCGTCGTGCATAACGACAGCGCGCGGCTTGACCGCGGCGCGCTGGTGGTCGCCAACCACATTTCGTGGATCGACATCTACGTGATCAACGCGTGGCGTCCCACGCCGTTTGTCTCGAAGGCCGAAATCCGGCAATGGCCGGTGGTCGGCTGGCTCGCGCAGCAGCTGGACACGGTGTTCATTCAGCGCGAGAAGCGTAGCGACGCGAAGCGAATCATGCACGAACTGTCCGACCGTCTCGGTGCAGGCGAATTGATGTGCGTGTTTCCCGAGGGCACCACGTCCAATGGACTCGCGGTGCTGCCGTTTCACGCGAACATGTTTCAGGCGGCCGTGTCGGCGTCCGTGCCGGTGCAGCCGCTGTGCATCATGTATGAGGACGCGCAGGGCCGGCAGTCCACCGCGCCGGCCTATATCGACGATCTGTCGCTCGCCGATTCGTTGAATCTGCTGCTGCGTGGCGGACCATTGACCGCGCATGTCTACGTGGGCGCGCCGCTCGCGCCGGGGGCCGACCGTCGCACGCTGGCGGCGGAGGCGGAAGGCGTGATTGCGCAGGCGTTGCGGCAGATGCAAAGCGGCGCCGCGGTGAGCGGTGCGGTGATCGCGGAGCGGGCCGCCACACCCGCCTCCACGGGAACGCCGATCGAAGTGGCCGACCAGGTGAATCAGGTTACTGAGGTCGATCAATCAGGGCGTTCGGCCTAACGGCGTTGGGCCGGGTCGCCGCGCTTATGTGGCGCCCTTGGTTGGCGCGCTCAATTGCCGCTCCTGGTTGTCTTCCTCACTTGTCCGCGCGTAATTGTGGCGCTTAGTGACCGCGCTTCGTGACTGCCTTTGAAGCTGTTGCGAAATTAGTTAAACATTGGCTTGAGACGTGTCCAGCAAATTAAGGCACAAGCCAGAGAGAGGAAGGCTTCATGGATATGGGCATAACGTTCGTAGCGAATTTTCAGGCGTCGAAAC
>Ga0255336_101895_pt1 | contig 12385 bp, 15 predicted proteins | sample MeOH1_35cm_T3_17_FD_189102 | JGI IMG/M metagenome (GOLD analysis project Ga0255336, IMG submission 189102) | Sandy soil microbial communities from University of British Columbia, Vancouver, Canada - MeOH1_35cm_T3_179 | ecosystem: Engineered > Artificial ecosystem > Sand microcosm > Unclassified ...
CGCAGCCAATAAGATCAACCCGCCCGACCGGGTTTCGCGGCATCATGTCGCTCTGATTTACCTGACAAGAAGGACGGGCACCGTGAACAGCATGCGAACCATTGGAATGATCGGCGGGATGAGTTGGGAATCGACGGCTGAATACTATCGGTTGATCAACCAGGACGTGCGCACGCGGCTCGGCGGCCTGAACTCCGCGCAAGTGCTGCTGCATAGCGTGAATTTCGCGCCGATCGAACGTTTGCAACGCGACGGACAATGGAACATCGCGGGCATCCGGCTGGCCGAAGCTGCGCGAAATCTCGAAGCGGGTGGGGCGCATTGCATCGTGCTCTGCACGAACACCATGCATATCGTTGCACCGCAAATAGCCGCTGCGGTGTCCGTGCCGTTCCTTCACATTGTCGACCCGACAGGCATCGAGGCGCAATCGCGAGGCATTCGCAAGGTAGGTTTCATCGGCACGGCGTTTTCGATGCGCGAAAGTTTTTTCCGCGATCGCCTGCAGGAACGCCATGGCATCTCGACACTCGTGCCTGAGCCTGCCGAGCAAGCGATTGTTCACGACATCATCTATCGCGAGCTGTGTCTCGGGATCGTCAACGATGATTCGCGCAAGCTGTATCGCGATGTCCTTCACGGGCTCGCGGCGCGCGGTGCCGAAGCGATCGTGCTGGGGTGCACGGAGATCATGCTGTTGGTGAATGAAGCCGACAGCCCCGTGCCGCTGCTCGATACCACCACGCTTCACGCCCGCGCCGCGGTCGATTTCTCGCTGGCGCAGGCATAAAGCCGCAATTCAATGCTCGCGGCGATGCGTGAATATTCGCGGACGCACGGCTTCAATCACCGCCTCCGGCAGCACCTGATGCAGCGTGCGGACCGTGAAGTCGAGGTCTTCCATCGCTACGTCGAAGATCAGCCGAAGGTCGTCGTGATCGCGTGATGCCTGACTAACGTACACGCCAAGCGGGGAGTGAAACAGCCGCCTGATGCGTTCGCGCGCGGCTTCATCCTGCTTGCTGCGAAGCACAGCCGAGAGATGAACGCGGGAGACGCAGGGTGTCAACATCGTTTCCTGCGCGGCGGATTTTTTCTGGGCAGCCGAAGCCGAGTCGTCAATTCGTTCGAGGACAAGATTCATTACGCTGCAAGCTCCTGTATTCGGGGTCACTTGTAGCGTATCTTTTTGTGCGTAAACGCCGCGTTAATATTTCTGGCGACGTTGTATAGATCGGTTAATCGATGCCGTGAAATACCGCATCGTCCGGTCCGATATAGGCGGGTGAGCGCCATGCCGCGTCGCGCATGGAATGTTGGACTTGGCGTTCTACGCCTAGCAGCACTGCGAAGATTGCCATGCGGACCGGGATGCCGTTGTCAGTCTGCCTAAAGATGGCAAGCCTTGGATCGTGGTTGAGGTCGGTGCTCAGGTCGTTGGCGCCTGGCCGTCCATCGCGTGGCAGCGGATGCATGATGAGCGTGTCGGGTCCGCAGACGCTCTCCACAAGCGCTTGATTGATCTGAAAGTCCGGCGTGTAACCCTCTATGGATTCGTCCGCAAAACGCTCTTTTTGAATGCGGGTTGCGTACACCACGTCTGCTCCTTTCAAGCCCGTCTGCAAGTCGTTGGTCTGCTCGACCACGTGATCGCCGCGATTGATCTGGTCGAGGATAGACGCTGGCATTTCGAGCGATGCGGGCGAGATCAGCGTGAACTTCAGTCCGCGATACAACGCCAGCAACTTGGCGAGCGAATGGACTGTGCGACCGTATTTAAGGTCGCCCACCATGGCGATATGCGAGCCGTCGACAATCTTCCCCACGCGCGAGAATTCGCGCTGGATGGTGTAGAGGTCAAGCAGCGCCTGGCTGGGATGTTCGCCGGGGCCGTCACCGGCATTGATCACGGGAACGTTGGTCGCGCGCACGAACTCCGCCACGGAACCTTTCTCTGGATGACGCACGACAAGTGCATCGGCGTAACCGCTGATCACGCGGCTGGTGTCGTAGATCGACTCGCCTTTTGCCATCGATGAAAACGTGAAGCCGGTCGTGTCGCACACCGAGCCGCCGAGCCGGCAGAACGCCGCGCCGAAGCTCACGCGCGTACGTGTGCTGGCTTCGAAAAACAGATTGGCGAGAACCGCGCCTTCCAGTACACGCGTGATTTTCTGGCGACGCGCGATGGGTTGCATTGTGTCGGCGACCTGGAACAGCGCCTCTACCGAGTCGCGGGAAAACTGGTCGACGGACAGCAGGTGCGGCCGGCCTTCATGGAGAATAGACGGAGAATATACGCGTTGCGCATATTCGTCGCCGGACGGAATTCTTTCCACCAGTTCCATCACGTAGCGGCTCGCAATCTCGGGCATGGCGCGTGATTCCGCCGATTCATCCGGGAGCAGCCACGTGTCGAGTGCTCGTCGCGATACGCCGATCCGGTTGGCGAAGGCGTCGCGTGTCATGTTCAGGCGGCGCATGGCGTCGCGCAGGAGGGTTTGCTGTTGAGCTTGCACGGTGGACGCTCCGGAGATGGTTATATACGCGATGCGTATAGTAAATCACTCGCCGAGAAGGTGCAATACGACTTCGCGCCGATGCGCGGCGCGTCGGTGTTCGAAGACATAAATCCCTTGCCACCTGCCCAGGACCATGCGGCCGGCGTCCACGGGAATGGACAACTGGACCTGCGTCAGCGCGGTTCGCAGATGCGCGGGCATGTCGTCGGGGCCTTCGGCGTCGTGGACGTAGCGCCCTGGCGTTTCCGGTGCAATGGTCTCGAAGAAGTTTTCGAGGTCCGTGCGGACGTCGGGGTCGGCGTTTTCCTGAATCAACAGCGACGCCGAGGTGTGCCTGAGGAATACGGTCAGCAGACCGGTCTCAATGTCTTGAAGGTTGATCCACTGGCGGACGTCGCGGGTAATTTCGTGCAGACCGCGCGTGCGGGTGGCCACGGTCAGATGGTGGAGCGCCTGCTTCATGTCGATGTCTCCGGAAGGAAAAGCGCGACGGGAAGCGGTCGCGCGTGCCTTCGAAGTGTATCGGCTAGAGCGGGTTTAGGCAGACTGCGAGCGCGTGGACTGGCCGGGTCGTTATAGCAGTCATGGCGCGCTTGCGTCTTGCCGTGCATGCGGCTCAATGGCCGAAGTAGGTCGATTTGGCGGCGTCGTCCGGTGCGACGCTGGCATGCATACCCGATGCCGACGTGCCGTTGGCCGACGATCCATACGACGAGGACGCGACGCTTTGTTGTTCCGCGACACGCTGTTCAGCGGCCTGGATGTCTTGCGGGTAGTTGACGTCTTCGCCGCCTGGGTTGTAGCCGGCCTTTTCGAGTTGAATGAGTTCAGCTTTGACTTGGGCGCGGGTGACTGGGGCGCTGTTTTGCGCAAAAGCGAAGGCGGGAGCGGCCAGGGCCGACGAGAGAACCAGGGCGGAGATAAGGAATTTTTTCATGATGACCTCAATAATAAAGTTAGGATTCCGGTGTATTTAACCGGCTTGCACGGGTTGATTAAGCGCTAAGAATCAGTTCGTTGCGCTGGGGATGTTGGTAGCGGTTGAGCTGGCCACCGGGGTGGTCGTCTGGTTTTGCGCCAGGCGTGCTTGTTGTTGCTGTTCGAGTTGGTGCGCGAAGATCGGATTGACGTCGGGATACGAAGTATCGGTGACGAAATCGCGCCCGTCTTGCTGGGCCTGGATCAGCTCCTGATAGACCTGGGCGCGGGTCTTGGATTGGGCAAATGCGTTTGCCGAGGCAATGGTTGCAAGGAAGATGACGGCGACGGTGAGAGTTTTCATGGTTCGCTCCTGAGAGGTTGAATGTGTGCGGCTCGCAATAGAGAGAACCCGGAGTCGGCGAGGGATATTCCCGATGGAGTCGATTATTTTTACGATCGGAGGAATTGAAAAATTATTTGGGATTTCGCGGAATAACCCGTCGGGGACGGTGTTTACGCGCGTAGGGGATTTTTTATGCCTGGGTGCGGAATAAACCCCCGCACCCGGTGTTGGCCCCTATACGAACAGCCCAAAATCGCCCGATCATGCCCATAGCCAAACCCCCGGCGGAACCCAGACTCTCGGAGTCCGATGTCCAGGCATTCGCCGACGGCATGCTCGATCCCACGCGTGCTGCGAGCGTAGAGACTTACCTGAAAAGCCGTCCTGACGAGGCGCATCGGGTAGCGTTTTACGGCCGCCTGAACTGGCAGATGCAGAACACCTTTCACGAACCCGAAGACGAAGAAGGAGCGCAAGCGCCCGCGCCCAAACCCACGCGGCGTATGTCAAAACGTAGCCTTCGCACGCTGCTTGTGGCAACAACAGCGGCGCTAGCATTCGCCGCCGCGGCAATCTTCGCATTCGACATTTCCGACTCAGCGCTCGACAATGCCTCGATGATGGCGCTCGAACAAGCGGTAGCGGCCCAGGACATGACATCGGGCGCGACCGGCTATGAAAGCTCGGCGAAGGCCTTGGCAAGCGCCCCGAATCTGTCCAATGTCGGTTTCCACCCGATTGCCCGCCGCGCGATGCCCGTGGGTCCATTCGTATCGGCGACAGAATTCGTTTATCGCAATCGAGGCGGCGAGGCTGCCGTGCTGCTCGTGGCGCCGGGAATATTTGCCCATCCTCAGCCGCAGTGGAAGGCCCGTCGTGTAGGCGCAAGCCGCTTGCTCGCATGGACCACGGGTGGCAAGCGTTACGTGCTGGCTGGCCGCGCCAAGACTCGAGGCCTGATGCTGGCGGCCGATCTGATGACGGGTAGTTAGTCACCGGTCAAACGCCGGAAAGACGGCGACGGCATAAAATCGCCGCTACTCGGTGACAAAACACGCTAGCAGCGGGAATAATCGCCACGACCCGGTGTTAGCCCATCATTGGAGCGGCGTTTTATATCGAACGTCTGCATATGCTTACGAAATGAAGGAAGGCCGATGGGCGTCCGTGACGAGTTAATGGAACATGTGCCGCGATTGCGCCGCTACGCGCGCGCGCTGATCAATAATCGCGATCTCGCCGACGATCTGGTTCAGGACACACTCGAACGCGCGCTCCGGCATACCGAGAAGTTTCAGTCCGGCACCGATCTGCGGGCGTGGCTGTTCACGATCATGCACAACGTGTTCGCCAATCAGGCGCGTCGCGCGGGCGTGCGAGCGGTGCATGTTTCCGTCGATGACGAGAACATCTCCGAACGCGAATTCGCTGTGCCGGGCACACAAACGCAGTCCCTCGAAATGCGCGACCTCGACTTCGCCTTGCAGCGCTTGCCGCTCGATCAGCGCCAGGTCGTGCTGCTGGTGGGACTTGAAGAAATGAGCTATGCGGATGTGGCGCAGGCGCTTGAAATCCCGATCGGGACCGTCATGTCGCGCCTGTCGCGCGGACGTGAAAGACTGCGTGCGCTGATGGCCGGCGCGCAACCGGGCGCTAAATTACAGGTGGTGAGATGAGCGACCAACAAACACCGATCAGTGAAGACGAAATTCACGCGTATGTCGACGGATCGCTGGCGGAACATCGCCGCGAGGAGATCGACCGCCTGCTTGAACGCGATGAGGCGCTGGCTACCAAGATCAGCGACTATTTCTCGCTGAACAGCATGTTCCATGACCGCTATGACCGCGTGCTAAGCGAACCCGTGCCGCAGCGCCTGCTGCCGCCCGAGCGCAAGCGCTGGCGCGACGCCGCCAATTGGCCGCAGTTCGCGGGCATGGCGGCGGCGCTCGTGCTGGGCGTGGGAATCGGCGTGGCGGGCATGACAGGCAACATGGGCCGCGACGCGATGGCGCCGGGAAGCAATGGGGGATCGGTGCAGCGCGCAAGCTATGGCGTCGGCGAGTCGTTCGCACGGCAGTCGGCCATCGCGCATGTGATGTACGCGCCGGAAGTGACTCGGCCGGTGGAAGTGGGTGCGGACCGCGAGCAGGAACTGGTGCAGTGGGTCTCGAACCGGCTGGGCACGGACGTGCGTCCGCCCATCCTGACCCGCTCGGGCTTCGAGTTGATGGGCGGCCGTCTGCTGCCCGGCGACGACGGTCCGGTCGCTCAGTTCATGTACCACGACGCGAAGGGCGAGCGTATTACGCTGTGCATCTCGCATCGCAAGGTCAGCTCGGACACGACCGCGTTCAAGCTGTATCAGGACGGTTCGGTGAACGTGTTCTATTGGATCGACGGCGATTTCGGCTACGCCGTATCAGGCGCGATCGACCGTAAGGTGCTGCTCGACCTGTCGCATGACGTCTACTCGCAGTTGACCGCGATGGGCGGCGCCAGGGCGCCCGATAGCGCTCCTGTCTCTACGCAATAAAATGAGTTTGCAGCCGCGGTGTCCAACGAACTACACCGTGTGGCAGCGTTTGTTCCCGGTCATCGCGCCGGATAAATAATTGCGACGGCCCGGAATAAGTGGCTAAGCAACGTGGTTCGCCCTGTTGTTGAGTTCCAGACATCGAAAGGTAAATTATGCTCGTCGTCGTGATTGATTCGGTAAGGATATCGAATCAATCACGACAGCAATGCAACCGGATCAATTCACATGAAGAATGACCCATTTTCACTGCGTCCTCGCGGGCGGCAAGCGGCCCCGCTATTCCGGCTTGCGGCAATCGGCGCGGTCGTGTCGGCCATCGGCGGTGCTTTCGTCTATGTCGGTGGTTTCGTCACGCCGCATCGCCTAACGCCGCAGCGTATCGTCAATACTTTCGAAGCGAACGCGGGTGTTCATCCGGGGTTTCGCCGCAATCATGCGAAGGGCGTGTGCGTGGCGGGATACTTCGAAGGCAACGGCCAGGCCGGGGACATCTCTCGCGCTGGCGTGTTCAAGGCCGTGCGGACGCCGGTCATCGGCCGCTTTGCGATTCCGGGTAGCGATCCGTCGGCGCCGGATGCCAGCGTGCCGGTGCGCAGCATGGCGCTTGAATTCAAGCTGCCCCATGGTCAGCAATGGCGTACGGGCATGAACAATACGCCTGTGTTTGTCGTCAATACGCCACGGGCTTTCTTCGCTCAACTGGTGGCATCGAGACCCGATCCCGCAACGGGCAAGCCCGATCCGGCGAAGCTCAAGGCGTTCTTTGCCGCGCACCCCGAGACCGGGCCGTTTCAGAGCTGGGTGAAAAGCCACCCGCCGTCGTCGAGTTTCGGCAATGCGGCGTATTACGGCATCAACGCATTTCGTGCCATCGATGCAAGCGGCAAGACTCACTTCATCCGGTGGTCGATGGTGCCTGAGGCTACGTACGAACCCGTCACCGCAGAGGAAAAGAGTCAGCGTGATTTCCTCGACAACGAACTACGCAGCCGGTTGGCAAGCGGCCCGCTGCGCTGGCGTCTGATCCTGACGGTAGCCAGGCCTGGTGATCCGACCACCGACGCAACCCAGGCGTGGCCTGACGACCGGCCGCACATCGATGCAGGTACGCTGGTGATAGAACACGAGAGCGCGCAGAGCGACGGCGATTGCCGTGACATCAATTACGATCCGACCATCCTCCCCGATGGGCTCAAGCCGTCCGCCGATCCGCTACTGGCTGCGCGCTCGTCCGCCTACGCGGTTTCTTACAATCGCCGCACGCATGAAGAGGCGCAGCGTCTGGCCTCCGCTCAACAATCGGGACGGGATCACGAATGAGCGCCGATCAAAAACACTTTAGTCCGCCAGCCCGCTTGCTTCACTGGCTCATGGCGCCGCTGGTCGTCGCGATGCTGTTTATCGGCGCGGGGATGGTTGCCACTTTATCTTCATGGCATCAGACGCTGCTCGCGATTCACAAGCCGCTGGGCATAGCAATTCTTGTGCTGGTGAGCGTGCGGTTCATCGTGCGCCTGACTCATCGCACGCCGCCGTTGCCCAATGACATGCCGCGCTGGCAGCAGCACATTGCGCATCTGTCGCACTGGGTTTTCTACGCCTTGTTATTCGCCATGCCGCTGGTCGGTTGGTCGATGCTGTCGGCCGGCGGTTTTCCGGTTCATCTGTTCGGGCCGGTGAACCTGCCACCTATCGTCCCGCAGGATGTGCAACTTTACGCGTTGCTTCGTTCAGCGCATACGGTCCTTGCTTTGTTGCTGTTCGCGACCTTCCTCGCGCATCTCGGCGCCGCGTTGTTTCATGGTCTGATCCGACGCGACGGGGTGTTCTCGAGCATGGCGAAGGGGCGTGATTAAGCTGCGTTCCGCTTAAACACGCCGGCCGCTTTAGCTTCAACCAGCCTGTTCGACCGGCGTCACTAGCAGTTCCAGCTTTTGCGAACCGCGCAACACGGTGACCTTCACCGCCCGGTCGATCCGCGAAACATCCAGCGCGCGCTGCAAGCTATCGACGCTATCTACCGCGAGCGTATCGATGGCAACGATCCTGTCGTCGGTACGCAATCCGCCGAGCGCAGCCGGACTCGCCTTCACAACCTCCATCACATGCACGCCGCTCGCCGCCGGCAGGTCGAAATAACGCTGCACGCGGCGTGAGATAGGCGACGTCGTGCCGGCCACGCCGATGTACGCGCGCCGAACGCGTCCGTGCGCGAAGAGCTGCATGATGACCCACTTGGCGGTGTCGATGGCCGTCGCGAACGAGATCGCCTGCGCACCGGCAATGATCGCGGTATTCACACCGATCACCTGACCTGCCGAGTTGATCAACGGGCCGCCGGAGTTGCCGGGATTCAGCGCGGCGTCGGTCTGGATGACATCGTAGATCATGCGTCCGGAGTTGGACCGCAGCGACCGTCCGAGCGCCGAGACCACGCCGGTCGTGACCGTCTGCGCGAGGCCGAGAGGGTTCCCCACGGCGATGGCGATCTGCCCGACACGTAGCTTGCCCGATTCACCCAGCTCGACGTGTGGCAACGCGTCGGCCGAGCCGATGCGCAGCACCGCGAGGTCGCTGTCCGGATCGTTGCCGACGAGATCGGCGTCGAATTTCGCGCCGTCCGCGAGCGTCACCCGGATATGCGTCGCGCCATGCACGACGTGGCTATTCGTCAGCAGATAACCGTCGGGCGTGAAGATGAAACCCGAACCTGTGCCGCCGCGTGCGCCGTGGCCGTTTTTGTCGCCCGGCAAACGCCGTTCGACGGAAATAAAGGCGACCGCCTGCTGCACCCGTTCGAGCGCGCTGATGACGGTTTGGGAATAAGCGTCCAGAAGGGCGTCGTCGCCGAGTGGGCTTGCGAGGGCGGGTTCGGCGGGGCCGCGTGAGAGATCGTCGATGAATTGGGGACGGCTTCCCATGATCGTGCTCCGGATAGAGGGATGATGAGATGCGGGATAACCGGCGTAATTTCAAGTCCGCGCGACGCGGCCGGAAACGCGCGGCTGTCTCAGCATTTCCGCTGCAATGGATATCACGATTGATCGTTTAGTGCAAAACGCGTGCGTTGCTAACATGGTCGACTGCTTTCCATTCAGCCGTAGCTAACCGATGAGCTCCCGTAAATTCTCACCTTCACCCGGCCGCCGGCGTCTGCTTGGCAGTCTGGCTGCGGGTGGCCTCGTCGCTTCGCAAGCCCGCGCGGCGGAGTGGCTCAAGCCACTTGATGTCGCGCCATGGTCTAAGACACCCGGTGCACCGATCCTCGAACATCCATACGGTTTGCCGTCGCGATATGAGGCGGACGTGGTGCGCCGCGCGGCCAAGGCGTGGCCGTTGCCCGGCGTGGCTTCGTCGATGACGCCGCTCGCCGATCTCCACGGCTCGATCACGCCGAACGGCCTCGTCTACGAGCGCCATCATGCAGGTGTTCCAGATATCGATCCGGCGATGCATCGGCTGGCGATCCACGGACTCGTACGGAATCCAAAGCTTTTTACCATGGACGATATCCTGCGGCTGCCGTCGGAGTCGCGGATTCATTTCATCGAATGTTCGGGGAACACAGGCAACGAATGGAACGGTCCGAGCGGTTTGCCGGTGCAACTGACGCACGGTCTGTTGTCGTGCTGCGAATGGACCGGCGTGCGTTTGTCCACGTTGCTCGAGGAAGTAGGCGGCACGTCCGGTGCGTCGGGTTGGGTGCTGGCCGAAGGCGCCGACGCCGCCGCGATGACGCGCAGCTTGCCGCTGGACCGCATTGCGGATCGGGCGCTCGTGGCTTATGCGCAGAACGGCGAACGCTTGCGTCCCGAGAATGGGTATCCGCTGCGATTGATCGTGCCCGGCTTCGAGGGTAATACACACGTGAAATGGCTGCGTCGCCTAAAAATAGTCGATGCTCCGTTGCAGACGCGAGAGGAAACGTCGAAGTACACGAACCTTCTCGCCGACGGCACCGCACGCCAGTTCGTGTTCGAGATGGATGCAAAATCGGTCATCACACGCCCGTCGCCGGGGCATCGGCTGACGACGCATGGGTTTTATCCGATCGCCGGACTGGCGTGGTCGGGACGCGGGACGATCCGCAAGGTGGAGGTGTCGACGGACGGCGGTGGCAGTTGGCGATCGGCGCGGCTGGAAACCCCCGTGCGCGACCGTGCGCTTACGCGTTTTCAGGCCGACTGGCACTGGACCGGCGAGCCGGCAAGTATCCTTTCGCGCGCCACCGATTCAACCGGCTATATGCAACCCACGCGCGAAGCGCTGGTCGCTGCACGCGGTCTTAACTCGCAGTATCACTACAACGCGATCCAGCAATGGCGTGTCGACGCTTCGGGCGAGGTGCGCAATGCGTAAGGCGCTGTTGCTCGCGCTGACGATAGTGACGCCGGTGTCCTACGCGGCGCATGACATTGGCACGCCGCTGACTGAGGACGAAATCGCCGCGTGGAATATCGATGTCGCGCCGGATGGCCGCGGTCTTCCTGCCGGCAGCGGCGACGTAACGACGGGCGCGCACGTGTTCGCAACGAAGTGTGCGGCTTGCCACGGCGCGTTGGGTCAGGGGCTGATCGGCGACGCACTGGTAGGCGGCCGCGGCACGCTGGCGAGCGCAAAACCCAAACGCACGGTCGGCAGTTACTGGCCCTATGCAACCACATTGTTCGACTACATTCACCGCGCAATGCCCTACGACGCGCCGGAGTCCTTGTCCGCCGACGAGGTCTACGCGGTGAGCGCGTTCCTGCTGAATCAAAACGGCATTGTGCCACCCAATACGCGGCTCGATGAGCAATCACTGCCTAAAGTAAAGATGCCGAACCGTGACGGCTTCGTACCGGATCCACGACCCGGGCGACTCTGATCGTCACCGGTGCAACGTTTTTACTCTTATTGAAGGAACACCGTATGTCCGACCATCATCGAGCACCCGCAGACGAAACGTTACCGCAACCACGGGTTCCGTCGCGGCGGCGCGCGCTACTCAAAATTGCCGCATTGAGCGCGGGAGCAAGCAGCATTTTGACCGGCGGCGCGGCGCTGCTGGCGAGCCAGACAGCACGCGCGGAAGGGCCAGCCAAAACGTTCCGCATCGGTTATCAGAAGTACGGCAACTTCGTAGTTCTGAAGGCACGTGGCACGCTCGACAAGCGGCTTGCCTCACAGGGCATCACCGTGCAATGGCTCGAATTTCCAGCCGGGCCACAACTGCTCGAAGGACTCAACGCGGGTGCAGTCGATGCCGGCACGGTAGGCGAGACTCCACCGATCTTCGCGCAAGCCGCGGGCGTGGATTTCGTTTATGTGGGCAATGAACCGCCTGCGCCGCAAGGTGAAGCGATTGTCGTGCCGAACGATTCAGCGATCCGCAAGGTGGAGGATCTGCGCGGCAAGAAAGTAGCGTTGAACAAGGGCTCGAATGTTCATTACTTGTTGGTGGAGGCGCTTAAGAAAGCGGGACTTTCGTATGCGGACATCCACCCGGTCTATCTCGCTCCCGCCGATGCACGAGCGGCATTCGTGCAGGGCAGTGTCGATGCATGGGTGATCTGGGATCCCTATCTCGCGGCCGTTGAACGACAGGCGAATGCGCGCGTGATTGTGGACGGCACGGGACTGGTGCGCAACACACAGTATTACCTCGCAACACGTCAATTCGCGACCACGCAGCCGCAACTCGTGCACGCGTTGCTGGAGGAGCTGGACCGCGTCGATCAATGGGGTCGCGACAACGTGCCGGACGTCGTGAAGCTTCTGTCACCGCTGGTCGGGCTCGACCAGCCGACGCTTGAACGCGCATTGAAACGCACAGGCTACGGCGTGCACCCGATCACGGCGGAGACCCTCGCGTACCAGCAACAAATCGCCGATACCTTCACAGACCTAAAGCTGATTCCGAAGAAGCTGGCGGTGACCGATGCGCGCTGGAATATCGCTTAACGCAAGCGCTGCGCTCCTGCGTCGCTAGAGACGCGTAAGCAGAATTGGCGAGAACCTTAGCTCAAATAAATCGTTCATGCGCAAAGTCGGCCTCGCTAAGATGAATCAACTCACGTG
>Ga0255336_101897_pt1 | contig 12364 bp, 12 predicted proteins | sample MeOH1_35cm_T3_17_FD_189102 | JGI IMG/M metagenome (GOLD analysis project Ga0255336, IMG submission 189102) | Sandy soil microbial communities from University of British Columbia, Vancouver, Canada - MeOH1_35cm_T3_179 | ecosystem: Engineered > Artificial ecosystem > Sand microcosm > Unclassified ...
GAGGCCCGCGGCCGCCTGCGTCGCAAACAGCCCGGCCTCACCGACTCCATCGACGACACCGAAGGCCCGATCACCCCGGCCCAGCTCACCGACTGGCGCGAGATTCCCTCGCAGTCCCTCGAACGCCAGGAGATTCGCTCCCTCATCCGCCGCGCACTCGAGGCTCTTCCCCTCGCCTACCGCGAGGTCTTCGTGCTGCGCGAAATAGAAGAGCGCAACGTGCAGGAAACCGCCGAAACTCTCGGCATCACCATCGCATCCGTTAAGATGCGGCTTCATCGCGCTCGCCTGATGCTGCAGAAGCAACTCGCTCCGCAGCTCGCCAGCGCTACACCAGAGCGCCGCCGAAGGAGGTTCCCATGGTTCTGAACTGCCGCCATGTCTGGGACCAGATCTCCGGCTATCTGGACAACACCCTCGACGCTCAGACCCGCGCCGATGTCGAGAAACACCTCGAGCACTGCGAGATATGCTCCGCAGTCCTCGACTCGACGCGCAACATCCTCATCCTTACTGCCGATGATCGCGTCTTCGAGCTTCCTCTCGGCTACAGCGAGCGCCTGCACGCTCGTCTCACCGCAGCGATGCTGGAGATTCCACCGCCGCAGTCAGAGACCTCGTGAGGGTGATCTTCACCCGTGCATTTTTAGATGAAGACCCTCTTCGACCGCCAGAAGAATGAGCGTCACGACTGCGAGTGCAATCTGCACCCTCTCGGACCTCACCTTCTCGAGAGAGACTGGCCGCACCCTCCATTGCGACGCTGGACGTGCGCGCAACGATCTCACCCTCCATACCGAGTAGAGATTCACCACAGCTCCCACAAGCGCGAGCAGCATCATGGGAATCCGGATCGTATCCCGATGAAGCTGCTTCATCGGGGAAAAGACGCTGCCTATCGCGGCCAGACCGCTCAATCCAATCACCAGTTGAAACCCGCTGATCGCCATCCCTGCAGTACATATACTCTGCAGCAGAGCGAACAGAAGGCCTCCGGCGTTAGCCCAGCGCAGCCTGTGCTCCGCGTTCTCAGCCTGTTCGATTCGTTCGTCTTGCATCTCGTTTGCCAACATCACCTCACAGGTCGACCATGCTCCAGCCAGACCTTGTACATCCCCCACGCCGCCACCGAGCAGTTGTCCACGATCTCTCCGCTCAGCAGCATACGCTCGAAATCCGCCACGCTCACCCGCCGCAGCTCCAGATCATGCTCTTCCGTATCGGGATTGGGCTCACCCTGCCTCAACCCTTCGGCCAGAAAAACATGGTGCTTCTGATTCATCACTCCATAAGCGATCTGTAACGTACTCAACAAAGTCATGCGGTCTGCTTCGAATCCTGTCTCCTCACGCAGCTCCCCTCGAGCCAGCTCTTCAGGAACCACATCGGCCTTCTCCCATCCTCCCTGAGGAAACTCCGCAAACCGTCCACCAACGGTATAACGATACTGCTCCACCAGATAGACGTACTCCCCCTCCGCAGTCCTCTCCAATGGAATGATGATCGCTGCCGGGTCTTTATCGATGACACCGTAGATGCCACGCTCCCCATTAGCGCGTTCAATCACATCCTCCCGTACGCTCGTCCACGGATTGCGATATACCTCTCGGCTACTGATCGTCCTGATCGTCAAGCGCTCTCCTCTGTGGTTGTCCTGCACTACTGCGGCATCTCGAACTCCAGGTGCGACGGATACTGCGCCGAACCGTAGATCGAGATCGTCTGAGCCGAATACGCTCCCGTGGGAGCGCTCATGATATTCGGCACGTAGGTCTGCGGATTCCGGTCGTACAGCGGAAACCAGCTCGATTGCACCTCGACCATAATCTTATGTCCCTTCTGGAACGTATGGTCTGCTCCATGCAGGCTCCACTTGTACTCCGTCACTTCGCCTGCCTTCACCGGCTCCGGCTTCTCGAAGCTCTTCCTGTATCGTCCACGCAGAATCTCATCGGCAATCATCAATTGATAGCCACCCATCCCATCCGGCGCATCGTCGGGATACACATCGATCAGCTTCACAATCCAATCACCGTCGCTCCCTGTCGTAGAAGCAAACAGATCCGCGACCACGTCACCCGTAACCGTCACATCATGGTCGAGCGCAGGCGTAGTAAAGTTCGCCAGATCCTTGCGCTCGCTCACGAAGCGTTGATCTTCCACCAGCCACGTCCTCCACTTCGACCCGGTCCCATAAGTTGATTGGACTGGCCTGTGCCTGTAAGGGATAGGGTCTTTCGGATCGGCGTTGTAGTTTGTCGCAACCTTTCCATCTGTTCCCTTCTCTCCCGGAGGAGTCATCGTCAAACTCCGATCCGCATTCAGGTACAGCTTCGCCTCTTTGAACCCAGCCTTAGGAGGCCACGCCTCATATCGCTTCCACTCATTCACACCCGTGCGAAAGCTCGCCGTGTCCTTCAAATCAAACCCAGCGCGATCCTTCAGATACTTCTCGAAGAACGGAGCCTCAATCGTCTTGCGATATGAATCTCCCGTGGCCGAGCCGAAGTCCACTGCCCCCAGATGCCGCGTCGTCGGAACCCACCCTCCATGATTCCACGGCCCCAGCACCAGAAAAACCTCGTGCTTATCGTCATGCGGCTCCAGCGTAGCGTACTCCGCCTGTGGACCCCACATGTCCTCCTGATCCCACCATCCGCCCACTTCGAGCGTCGGAACCTCCACCTTCGTCAGGTGCGGCTCCACCGCCATCGCCTGCCAGAAATCCGTATACTCCGGCTGCATCAAAAAAGCCTTTGCCGTCGGTAGATCGCTCATCCCCGCGCTCTTCGCCGCTCCCGCAAAGTTATGGTTCTTCAAAAAGAAATCGAATGTGTCCTCGCTTGAATCGACACGAACGTCTGTCTTCTGCGCCTCAAGCTGCTGCACATAATCGAAGCCGTAGGTCTCGCGAAACGCTCCATTGTGAAAGAAGTCATCACCGATCCAGATATTCGTCATCGGAGCCTGCGGCGAGATCGCCTTCACTGCCGGATGCGCCTGAATGCCCGCCATCATCGCCAGAAATCCCGGATACGAGATCCCATACACACCCACGCGGCCGTTATTGTTCGGAATATTCTTCAACAGCCAGTCGATCGTGTCGTTCGTATCCGTCGTCTCATCGACATCGTTCTTCGTCTTGTGCTCGACGATAGGACGATTCATCACAAACTTGCCCTCAGACTTATAACGTCCCCGTATATCCCCGAACACGAAGATGTACCCGCTCGCCGCCAGCTCCGGCTTCGAGGTGTTGACGCTGAACGAAGACTCTCCATCCACGCCATACGGCGTCCTCTCCAGCAGAAACGGCAGCGATTCGCCCGCATTCTCTGACCCCTCGGGCCGCAGGATCACCAGATGCAGCTTCACACCATCGCGCATCGGAACCATAACCTCCGTGCGTGCGTACTCGCGAAAGTGATTCAGCTTCGCCGGCTGATCGCTGAAGCGAACCATGTTCACCGCTCCAGCGCCACTCCTGGGAGGCGTAAGAGTTGTGGTCAAGCCGGTCACCTTGCCCGCAGCATCGCGCGTAAAGGTCATACGCAGCGGAGTCCCCGGAACGAAAAAGTGATCCTCTGACTCCGGCTTCAACTCCATCTCCGCCAGGCGCTCCCCTTCCACGTAAAGGGATTCGCCACGAACCGAGATCGCGTCGACTACATCCGGTTCGATTGCGCCGCGATACTGCCCTGCGTATTCACCCAGCTTGCCCTGCGACAAACTGATCGCCTTCGGATCTCCGGACTGCGACCATGCCGCAACCACAGAGAACAGCAGAACACCCGACAATATCCTCACCGGCCAGCCGCAACGTCTCATCGAACCCTTCCTTCGAGAAGAAATTCCCAACTTCACAGCGAAACAGGAAGCCGCCGTTGCAATCGATCGTTCCGGAAGAACGCCACTCGCAACGGCGGTAGTCTGTCAATGAATCGGCAACCTAGGTTAACAGCGCCGGCGACGCCGCACACTGGAACCCGATCCTGTTATGCGACCCGTCGCAGAAGGGCCGCTTCTCACTTGCGCCACAACGGCATAGCGATATCGCTGGCTTACCCGTCAAATCCCAATGCCGTCCGTCCGCATCCGTCAACGAGATGGGACCTTCCACCCGCAACGGACCATTCGGGCGAACCGTAATCTTCACTGCCTGTTCTGACATCGTGATGCTCACTCTCTTTTTTGAAGATGAGCCCAGCATAGCAAACCATCGTTTATGGTCCCGCATCCACCTTCATCCTCAATCAAAAGAACAGCTGCACGATCAGGCGAAATCCAACTCCACCTCGTCCACGTAGCACCATCCCCACGTCTCTCCAGGCTCGATCGACCGCATAATCGGATGCTTGGTCGTATGAAAATGCTTCGTCGCATGCTTGTTCGGCGAGGAGTCGCAACACCCCACATGCCCACAGATCTCGCACATCCGCAGATGCACCCACCGGCCTCCTATCTTCAGGCAATCTTCACAACCTTTTGCCGAAGGCCTCACATCCCGAATCTGATCCAGATGCTTACATTGCATACCCGTCTCCTCCTCTCACTAGGATGCCAGACAAGCACGAGCCCCATCCGCGGCACGAAGACTGGCCCTCACTCCAGAGCCACATCCGCAATCCCATACTCCTTCAACTTGCGGTAGAGAGTCGTCTTTCCAATCCCCAGCAGCTTTGCCGCCAGCAACTTGTCTCCTTTCAGCTGTCGAATCGTTCCCAGAATCGCCTGCTTCTCCATCTCCGCAATCGAAACGATCTCGTTATTGCCCTCCGCCCCTCCCTGAACCTTCTCCATCGAAAGAGCAGCCATCGTTGGAGCAAGCGATGTCTCCACCTCACGCTGCATCCTCAGATCCTGCAACTGAGTCGGCATATCTCCCAGATGCAGCACAGGCCCACTTGAAAGCGCACAGGCGCGTTCGATCGCGTTCTCCAGCTCTCGCACATTGCCCGGCCAGTCGTACTCGGCCATCAGCCGCAACGAATCGTCCGACAGCGTGCGTACAATCCCCGTCTCTTTCTCCAGCCGCGCCAGAAAGTGCATCGCCAGCAGAGGAACATCTCCTCGCCGTTCGCGTAGCGGAGGAATCTTCAGGTTCACCACATTCAGCCGGAAGAACAGGTCCTTGCGGAACTTCCCCTGCTCCACCATCGCCACCAGGTCGCGGTTGGTCGCAGCCAGCACACGTGCCGAAATCGGCCTCGCCTGCGTCGCTCCCACCGGCCTCACCTCTTTTTCCTGCAGCGCCCGCAGCAGCTTCGCCTGCAGATCCAGCGGAAGCTCCCCGATCTCATCCAGAAAGACCGTGCCCCCCTCAGCAGCTGCCAGCAGGCCCTCCTTCGCTCGGTCGGCCCCTGTAAATGCTCCCTTCACATGACCGAACAGCTCGCTCTCGATCAGGCTCGGAACCAGCGATCCACAGTCCACTGGAACGAACGGCTTGGACGCATTCGGCCCGTTGAAGTGAATCGACCGCGCCACCATCTCCTTGCCCGTTCCGCTCTCTCCCAGAATCAGCACAGGATGCGTCGAAAACGCCACCTTCGACAGGATGCGGTACAGCTTCTCCATCTCCGGAGACCGGCCTACGATCCCCTCCGTGCCCTCCTGTGAACGCAGCCTCTCGCGCAACAATCGGCTCTCGCGGTCAAAGTGAGCCCGATGCCCCGCCCTCTCCAGCACCGTCGTCAGCTCTTCCAGTGCGAACGGCTTCGTCAGGTAATCCCGCGCCCCAATCCGCATCGCCTCCACTGCCGAAGAGACCGTAGCGAACGCCGTCATCACCACCACCGCCGTATCCGGATGCAGAGCCTTAACCTGCTCCAGCAGAGCCAGCCCCCCCCCATCCGGAAGCTTCAGATCCAGCAACAGGACATCGATCTTCCTGTGCTTCAGCACGGCTTGCGCCCTCGCCACACTGTCGGCTGCCACCGTAATGCAGCCAACCCTCTCGGCGACCGCACAACACGCCTGACGAACCGCTGCGTCATCATCCACCACCAGGACATGTAGCCCCGGCGACTTTGCCGCCTCGCTCTCTTCCATCGCCGCAAGGCTTTCCCGCCCTATCTCCGCCCCCACAGCTCCAATCAAAACTGTCGAAGGCGCCTCAACTGCCCTGTCCCGTGCCGTCCTGCTCTGCATAGCCCCGGTCATCCTTTTCTTTCTCTCTTTCCAACCCACTTCTTTCCTGAAATGGGTTGCCAATCCCATAATCACGCGAAGTGCCAAACTGGAACAGATCTGCTAAGTGCTTGAATCACAAGCAGAAATACCACCTCCACCATTTTTTCTACTGAAAACACCATGCTACACGCGACCGAGCGATTCCCAAATCGAAACAGAATTCGATCTGAATGCTCTAAATCGCAGCAAATCTCCGCTCCTGATGCTTCCCGAAATGGAACGACGTCCCGTTTCGGGAAGCAAGTGCCCACCCGTCTATAATCTCCGAATGTCCGTCGTCTCACCCCAGATCTTTCGCCCAGACGCCCGCGCCGCCGACTCTCTACGCACCCTCCGCATCACTCCGGGCTTCGTCGCCATGGCCGAAGGCTCCGTCCTCATCGAGACCGGCAACACCCGCGTCCTCTGCAACGCCTCCGTCGAGCAGGGAGTCCCTGCCTGGCTGCGCAACTCCGGCCGCGGCTGGGTCACCGCCGAGTACGGCATGCTCCCCCGCGCCACCCTCACCCGCACCCCCCGCGAGGCCGAGCGCGGCAAGATCGGCGGCCGCACCCACGAGATCCAGCGCCTCATCGGCCGCAGTCTTCGCAGCGTCGTCGATATGAAGGCCCTCGGCGAGCGCACCGTCATCCTCGACTGCGACGTTCTCCAGGCCGACGGTGGAACCCGTACCGCCGCCATCACCGGAGCCTCCGTAGCCTTGGCCATCGCCCTCGAAAAGCTCGTAGCCGCCGGTACCCTGAAGACCTCGCCCCTGCGCCAGATGGTCGCCGCCACCAGCGTCGGCATCGTCGACGGCAACACCCTCCTCGACCTCTGCTACGAGGAGGACTCCCGCGCCGACGTCGACATGAATGTAGTCATGCTGGCCGACGGCGGTCTCGTCGAGACCCAGGCCACTGCCGAGAAGGACTCCTACACCCGCGCCCAGCTCAACGAGATGCTCGACTACGCCGAAAAGGGCATCCGTGAGCTCCTCGTTGCCCAGCAATCCACCCTCAAATCCGCCATCTGACGACAAGGAAAACTATGATGAAGAAGCCCTCATACGAAAGTCGCGGTTCCGCACCGCAGGAATTTGCCTCCATCTGTTCCACCTTCGCCGTCGGCCTCTTCATCATGACCTTTCTCTTCCAGAACTTCGCCATCCCCTCTTCCTCGATGGCGAGCACTCTACTGGTCGGCGACCATGTCCTCGTCGAGCGCGTCACCCTCGCGCCATCTTCACCGCTTGCAGGCCTTCTTCCTTATGGCCAGCTTCAACACGATGAGCCCATCGTCTTCTTCCGCCCCGCGCCTAACGCCATCGGCGATCACGACATCCTCGTCAAGCGCGTCATCGGAGTTCCCGGCGATCGCATTCACCTTCGTCACGGCGTCGTCTTTCGCAACGGCGTCGCGCTCCATGAGCCCTACGCCGCCCAGCCCACCGCAGCCAACTACGATCCCTACAACGACGACTTCCCCGCCATCCCCACCGATCAGGGCCGCCTCGTCCTTAGCTCCTGGTCCGTCGATCTCCCCAGTCACATCCAGGGAGAAGATCTCGTCGTCCCGCCCGGCTACTACTTCATGATGGGCGACAACCGCACCAACAGCTATGACAGCCGCTACTGGGGACTCGTGCCTCGCGCCAATCTCATCGGCAGGCCGCTCTTCATCTACTGGTCTTTTATGACACCCGAGGAGCAGCAGTACAAGACCTCAGTCTCCGACCGCACTAGCTTCGCGCTCCACCAGGCCCTTCATCTCCTGGATCAGACCCGATGGAGCCGAACCTTCCGCCTCGTCCAATAGCATCAGCACTTCCGTCCTGAAATCTCTGCGAGATCACGGAGTGCCTCAATGGCAGGCCTGAACATCCTGAAACTGCCCTCCCGGAATCGCCGTCGATGCCATTCCCTGCGCACAGGCCAGAATCTTCTGATCGAGCGGATCGTTATCCAGAGAATCCGGTGAGACATAGGTCAACGTCGACCGCAGCGCCAGAAAACGGTCACTCAGCTGCTGCATCATTCCATTGGCATTCTGCAGCAGCGTAAGCCCCTGTTTATCGGCATCTGTCGTCGCCGAAGCCGTCGCCATCGCCATCCTGGTCTCCGCATTCCTCCGATAACCTGCGACCCATGCCTGTTCCACGGGATTATTCGTGCGCACGGCATTTTCAATAGCGCTGCGCCATTCGCGAATCACCGTCATCTGCTCAACGCCTGCCCGCAGAAAATCTCGTGAAAAGCCCTTCTCTTCAGGAGGGGCTGGAGGAGGTGAAGCGGGCGGTGGAGGCTCCGGGGTAGCTGCGGCCTCCACCATCGGAGCAGGCAGCGTCAGAACGATGCTCTTTCCCTGAAATCCCATCGTCGACCCCGTCACCCTGACCAGTCCTTCCACCTCGACATACGCATGTCCATTCCGGTAGATCACGGCCGCCTGTCCCTCATAGCCGTTTACCACCAGCTCCGTGCTTCGCGCCGCAGCCGGAGATGTCTTGGGAGCTGCACTCTGAGCAGCTCCTACCGATGTCCCCACAACCACCGCCAACACTACCGCCGCGACCTTCCTCAATCCATTCATACCTGTCATCCCCATGCCAACTATGATGCACCTGAACTTGCGCGCCCGCCGATCATCCCATCATGTCCGAAGCCGAAGTCCTTGCCCAGCTCACCGCGCATGAACCCATCTTCCACCGATGGGAGCACCTTGGGGGCGTCTTCCCCATCGCACCGACTTCGAAGCCCTGGCCTCCCCCCGACTGCTTCGAGATAGGAGCATCCGGCCGCCCTATACACCCGAGACTTCATCCTGAGCACTCTCGAAGACCGTTACCGTACCCCTCCGAGCCTGACGGCTTAGCCTGGTTCATGCCTACAATCTGCCCGCTGGATCACTTCCGAGTATTCGCAGATCTCTGCCTCAGACGCGGTGGTTGTCGGCGCGCCACTGCGTGATGGCCTTCTTGATGGCCTTGGGTTCGAGGTCCTGGGTGAGGGTTTTATGGACGAGGGCGGGGAGCTCCTCGTCGGAGGCGAAGCGGAGAGCGATAAGCTGCCTGAGGGAGAGCTCGTTGATGTGGACAAGCTCGTTGGGTGGGAGAAGCGAGGAGAGACGGAGACGCTCTTCGAGGCGAATGATGCGGTCCTGCAGTTTCAAGTCGTTGACGCGGGATTTGAGGGCGAGGATGAGAAGAGCAAGAGAGACGATGATGGACCAGTGGCCAAGGTAGGGGTATTGGTGGCGAAAGTGGATAGCGATCCAGATGGCGACTCCCAGATTGGCGAAGAGCACAGGTAAGACGAAGAGATGAATCGGGGGATCGAGTCGACTGTGATTGGAATAATTCTGGGCTGCGGCCATGGGAGTCCTTTCGAACGGAACGCGGCCTCAGCATAGCATGCGCGATTTGCTGCCCGGATTGTGATTTAGGCTGAAGGGATGGCGACGAAGAAGCGAATCGGAGTGCATGTAGGGACAGGCGGCGGAGTATGGACGGCGGTAGACCGCGCGGTGGCCGCAGGAGCGAATACGTTTCAGATCTTTTCGGCGAGTCCGCGAATGTGGAAGGCATCACCGGTAAAGCCTGCCGATGCGAAGAAGATGCAGGAGCTGCGGGAGCAGCATGATGTGAATCCGGTGGCGATCCATGCCAGCTACCTGATCAACCTTTGCAGCCAGACGGACAGCGTGAGGCAGAACTCGATTGCGGCATTTCGTGGAGAGGTGGAGAGGGCGCTGGCGCTGAGTGCGGAGTTCCTGGTGCTGCATCCGGGGAGCTGGAAGGGGCTGACGCGGGAGCAGGGGTTGACGTTTGCGGCGGAGTCGATCGAGAAAGCGATTGAAGGGATCGACTTTGCGGGGAAGAACTTCAGGATTTTGATCGAGAATACGGCGGGGGCGGAGTTTTCGCTCGGCGGCAAGCTGGAGCAGGTGGCGGAGCTGGTGGAGTGCCTGAAGGCCTGCGCGCCGGTGGCGGTGTGTCTGGATACATGCCATGTGCATGTGGCCGGGTATGACATTGTGACGACGGACGGGTATATCGAGACGATGAAGCTGGTGGAGTCGACGGTGGGGTTCGATGCGGTAAAGGTGTGGCACTGCAACGACGCCAAGGCCGCGATGGGGTCGAAGCTCGACCGGCATGAGCATATCGGCGAGGGGACGATTGGGGCGGAGGCGTTTCGGCGGCTGCTGCACGATGACCGGTTCAGTCACTGCGCGTTTATCGCGGAGACGCCGGTGGATAATCCGGGCGATGAGGCGAGGAATGTTGGGGTGTTGAGGGCGCTGGCGGCGGGGTAGTTTTAGTGGCGCGTTCCGGCTGTGGCGGGCATGGGGATTCATCCCACCCTTGCCTGCGGCAAGGATGGGGCACCCGGGATTTTGTGGTGATTCCGACGTTCTGCAAAAGAAATACGGGGATTCTTCGCTTTGCTCAGAACGACGGCTTTGGTCAGGCTTAGGGTTTCTGGGTGGGCCGCAGCAGGACTTCGCTGACGAAGGATTGCGGGGCCTGAGTGACGAGCATCGCTACGATGCGCGCTACGTCCGCCGGCTGGATCTTTCGCGGATTACCAAGTTCGCCACGCCCGAAGCCGGTATCGACCGAGCCGGGGGCGATGACAGAGACGCGGATGTTGTGCGGGCGCAGTTCTTCCGCGACGGAGTAGGTCAGTCCGTTGAGTCCCCACTTGGAGGCCGAGTAGGCCGCTCCGTTGGGGAGAGGGTTGCGGCCCGCAAGCGATGAGATATTCACGATGTGGCCGGATTTTGCGGAGATCATCAGTGGGGCCAGGGCGCGGATCGTCAGGTAGGGGCCGCGAAGATTGGTTCCCATAAGGGTGTCCCAGTCTGTGGGAGACATCTCGACGAGGGGCTTGCCGAGCAGGCCGATTCCGGCGTTGTTGACGAGGATGTCGCAGCGGCGGTGCTGGGTTTCGACGGTCTTTGCGAGAGCGGCAACGGAGGACTCGTCGAGGAGGTCGAGCACGGCAGTGTGAGCAGTGCCTCCTTCGGCTTCGATCTCCTGCCGGACCTGATCGAGGCGATCTTTGTCGCGGGCAGCGAGGATGACGGTAGTTCCCATGGAGGCGAGCTGTTTGGAGATGGCTGCGCCAATGCCGCGCGCTGCGCCGGTGACGACTGCGACTTGTCCTTTGAGTTCTTCGGTCATGGAAGGTTGGATGCAGAGGCGTCGCCATCGTCGCGGCGACGCCCTCCTGTTTTACGAGTACAGCTCCTTTTACGAGTACAGCTCCGCGGTGATGAACTCGTTGCGGAACTTACCCTTGGGGTCGTACTGCTGAGCGAGTGCCTTGAAGTCGTTCAGTTTGGGATAGGCGGCGTGCAGCTGTGCGGCCTTGAGGGTGAAGAGCTTGGCCCAGTGGGGGCGCGGGGTGAAGGGAGCCAGTTTAGCTTCGATGAGCGGGAGGATCTTCTGCACCTGCGGCCACTCGCGCTTCCAGGTGAAGTGAATGGCGAGGGAGTCCTGCTGGTAGGCCATGCTCATCCAGAGGTTGTCGGCGGCGATGGTGCGCAGCTCGGTAGTGAGCAGGTGCGGGGTGATGTGGTCACGGAGAGTTTCGACGGCCCGGATGGCCTTGTAGGCGTCGGCGCGGGGGACGAAGTATTCCGTCTGCAGCTCCTCGCCGCTTGAGGGGGTGAAGTTCATGCGGAAGTGGGGCAGGCGCTCGTACCAGGGCCCCGGAACTCCCATCTGCGGGGTGCAGTTGACGGCGTCGAGGTTGGGGATCGGGTGGAGGTTTTTGGTGGCCAGCCTGGCGTTGTAGAACAAAGGCGGCGTATCGAGCTTTTCGCCGGGATTAACACGGCGCTTAAGCCAGAGCTCGGTGCCACGGCCGTTTTGCCAGTCGGTGAAGATGCTGATGCTGTAGGCGGCCCCATAGATGTCGTCGAAGTGATGCTCCAGCTCGCTGAAGGGGATGTCAGTGTAGACGGTCTGGGCGACCTGGAAGGTGGGTTCGACGTCGAGAGTGATGTTGGTGATGACGCCGAGCAAGCCGAGGTTGACGACGGCTCCGTTGAACTTGTCGCCGTCCTGGGCGCGGGAGAGGGTATGGAGGGTGCCGTCGGCGGAGACGAACTCGATGGCGGCCACAGAGGTGGAGAGGTTGCCGTTGTGGAGTCCCGAGCCGTGGGTGGCGGTGACGCAGGCCCC
>Ga0255336_101898_pt1 | contig 12363 bp, 11 predicted proteins | sample MeOH1_35cm_T3_17_FD_189102 | JGI IMG/M metagenome (GOLD analysis project Ga0255336, IMG submission 189102) | Sandy soil microbial communities from University of British Columbia, Vancouver, Canada - MeOH1_35cm_T3_179 | ecosystem: Engineered > Artificial ecosystem > Sand microcosm > Unclassified ...
CTTGTCATAGATCGTGCGGCGGAGCGTCTTCTGCACCCGCGCCGCCGTCTCATGCGCCACCACGGCCCGGTAATGCTCGGCGACACCGCGCAGGATCATCAGCGCCGCAATACCGATGATCGGCCAGATGAGATCCTCAAGGCTGCGCCCGGCGAAGACCGCACCGATCAGCCAGCCGAGCAGCGCCAGCCGAGCAACGCCGACACCCACGGAGACAAGCCCCACCCCGACAGCGGCGGCGATGCGGCCTCTTACCCCGCGGGTAAAGCTGAACAGGCGTTTCTCGATATGCATAATGTCGGTCCCGTATTTTTGGTGTTGTGTCGTTGGTCTTGCGATGCGTCATTCTTTGCCATTGGATGAGCCACGGCGTGCAATCAATCGGCCGTGCCCCCTCCCTAACCCTCCCCCGCTTCGGGGGAGGGAACGTGAAGATCGATGCTCCGATCGAGCGACACGCCATATGTTCCCGACGGTGCGTACCCATTCACCGAGCAAAACTTCAGTATCCCCTCCCCCGCACCGGGGGAGGGCTAGGGAGGGGGCATTCACCGGCTGCGAGCCGTTCTCAGGCACCATCCTACTGCGAACGAATTTGTCCGCCATTCGACAAATTGGAAAAGCTGCCGTACATTTTTGTTCAGGCCGGAAAGCGCGGATTCCCGCTAGAAAGAGACCGCGCTGATGGCAGCGCACGAAAACGGGCATCGGCATGAATGCGGATTGGGACGATCTCAGAGTCTTCTTGACCCTGGCGCGCGAAGGCAGCCTGACGGCGGCGGCGAAGAAGCTCGATGTCAGCCACCCCACTATCGCCCGCCGGGTGAAGTCGCTGGAGGAAGCGATCGGCGCCCGCCTGTTCGACCGCCTGCCCGACCGCTTCGTCATCACCCCGGCCGGCGAGGAATTGCTGGCCGATGCCCAGGTGATGGAGCGCGCCGCCGAATCGATCCATCGCCGCAGCGCCAATCTCGGCGACACCGCCCATGGCGTGGTGCGCATCTCCGCCGGCGAGGCGATGACCGGCTATCTCGCACAGAACCTGCCGCGGCTACGCGACAATCTGAACTGCATCGAGTTCGAGCTCACCTCCAGCCATCTGCTCGCCAATCTCTCGCGCCGCGAGGCCGATCTGATGATCCGCGAGGTGGTGCCGGATCTCGCCAGCATCGTCACCCGCAAGCTCGGCGCGGCGGCCTATGCCATCTATGGCCGCGCCGGTGCCGTGCCGGAGAAGATGAGCACAACGCAATTGCGCGAGATGACCTGGATCGGTTTCGACGACGATCACGCTTACATGCCGGGCCAGGCCTGGATCCGGGATTTGCTGGCCGATAACGGCAATGGCAGTCGGCGCCCGATGATCCGCATGAACAACTGGCTGGTGGTGCAGCAGGCCTTGCAGGCCGGGGCCGGGATCAGCCTGCTGCCCTGCTATCTCGGCGATGCCGACCGCGCGCTCGCCCGCATCGGCTTCGAGCGCAAGAATGCCCTGCTGCCGGACGTGACCGCCGAGCAGTACCTGCTGGTGCATAACGACCTGCGCAACCTGCCCCGGGTGCGCGCCGTGATGGATGCCATCATCCGCCTCTTCCAGCAGGACAAGGCGCTGCTGGCGGGGGATGCCGCCTGACGGACGCCTGGCGCCGCCAGCGAAAGGGAACGGGCGGCAGGCTGATACGTTGTGCTTCCAGGCGCAAGGGAGGCACAGTTGCAAAAAAGGATTGGCATGCGGCAAAAGGCATGCGTTTTGGTCGCGGTCATCGCCGGGCTCGGCCCTGCTTCACCGCTCCTGGCCCAGGCCGCGCCGCCGGAGGAGCTGCCGCCGGCAGTGCAGCAATATGTCGTTCATCTCGATCAGATCTGCCGCAAGGCCGGCGGCATCCCGGGTAACCCCAATGCGGCCGTCAAGCTGATCGACCTCACTCAGGACGGTGTCGGCGATTACCTCGTCAATGGCGCGGCCTATCCCTGCCGCGGGGCGGACAGCGCCCTGGCCGACGATCGGCAGCGCACACCGGTCGCCGTCTTCGTCACCATGCCGCAGGCGAGCGGCGGAAAAACCGCCGTCAAGACAACCGAGAAACCCGCCAGCAAGTCAGCGACAAAATCCAAAGACAAGGCGTCCGGCAAATCCGTCGTCAAAGCCTTCGAAACCGTTGCCTATGGCGTCACCATCCGGACCGATGGCACCTATCCCCGCCTGCTGATACAGCAGGCAGCGGCCGATTGCGCCGCCACCGGTCCCGTGCTGCAACCTTTGGACGAGATCAAGTTCTGCGCCCGGCCGCTCGATTGGGATACCGACAAGCAGAGCTTCGTCCTCGCCCCGCCTGCCGCAGCGCAGCCGGCCCAGTAGGCGCGACGGCAAGGTCGATGGCGATCGCCAGCTGCTGAGGCAGCCCGGCCTCGGCCGAGCCAGGCGGCTCAAGCCGCCGCTTTCTTCCCCGCCCCGCGCCGCAAGATTTGCACGGTCAGCAGCAGCAGAATGGAGAGCGCCATCATCAGCGTCGCCGCGGCGGTGATCGCCGGGCTCAGCTGCTCGCGCAGCCCGGTGAACATTTCCAGCGGCAAGGTGCGCTGATGGGCATTGGCGAGGAACTGCACCACCACCACTTCGTCGAAGGAGGTGACGAAGGCGAAGGCCGCACCCGACAGCAACCCGGGCAGGATCAGCGGCAGCATGACACGGAAGAAGGCGGTCAGCGGCTTCGCACCTGAGATCGCGGCCGCCCGCATCAGCGACCTGTCGAAATTGCTGAGACTAGCCCCCACTGTGACGACGACGAAGGGGCTGGCGAGCGCGGTATGGGCGAGGATGATGCCGAGATAAGTGCTGGCGAGGCCGATCTTCGCATAAAAGAAATAGGAGCCGACAGCGGTGATGACGATTGGCACAATCAGCGGCGAGATCAGCACCGGCATGACATAACGGCGGCCGGGAAACTTATCGTTGGAAAGGCCGACTGCGGCCAGAGTGCCGAGGATGGTCGCCAAAGCCGTGGTGCCGATAGCGATGAGGATACTGTTGCCGATCGCGAGCCGCCAGCGACCGGCGCCGAGCACCTCGGCATACCAGCGGTCGGAGATACCGGCCAGCGGAAAGGTGAAGAAGGAGCCGCTGTTGAAGGAGAGCGGCACCGGCACGAAGATCGGCACGATGAGGAAGATGAGGACCAGGCCGCACCAGGAGAACAGCAGCGCGCGGCGCAGGCGATCGGCTTTCGTGGCGTAAGGTGTGAGCATGTCCTATCCCAGTTTCAAGCGGTCGAAGCCGGAGAGGCGAGCGAAGAGCGCATAGAGGCCGATCGTCATCGCCAGCAGAATGAGGCTGAGAGCCGCCGCCATCTCCCAGTTCAACTCGACATTGACGTAATTGGCGATGAAATTGCTGATCAGCTGATCGCTCGCTCCGCCGATCAAGGCCGGGGTAATGTAATAGCCGAGACAGAGGATGAAGGTCAGTAGGCAGCCGGCGACGATGCCGGGCAGCACCTGCGGCAGATAGACCTTGAGGAAGGCGGTGGTCGGCCGCGCTCCCAGCGACAGCGCCGCGCGCATCTGCGAGGGCTGCATGGTGCGCATCACGCTATAGATCGGCAGCAGGGTGAAAGGCAACTGGATATGTGTCATGGCGATGATGAGGCCGAGCCGGCTATACATGAGATCGAGCCCCTCGTTCACAACGCCGAGCGAGACCAGGAGCTCGTTAAGGAGGCCGAATTTCTGCAGTAGCACCGTCCAGGCCGCCGTGCGTACCAGGATCGAGGTCCAGAAGGGCAGCAGGACCAGGATCAGAAGAGGTGCGGCATAACGCGGCGGCAATTGGGCGATGAGATAAGCGAGCGGAAACCCGAGCGTCAAGGTGGCCAGCGTCACCAGCCCCGCCAACAGGAAGGTGCGGCCATAGACGCGGAGGAAGATCGCCTGGTCCGCCGGCACGGTGGCAAGATGCCCGTCTGCCGTCCAACGCAGATCGAGCGCGTTCAGGAGGTTGAAGCTGGTGAAGCCATTGGCGCCGGCCCGCAAGGCCGCCCAGCTCTCCGGCGCGTTCCAGAACTCGATCGCTTTCAAGGCATCGACACGCTTTCCTGCGTCGCTCCCCAACGACGGGTCACCGAGCCGCCGCATGGTCTTCAGGATCTGGCTGCGCGCACCGGGGATACGGCTGTTGAGCGTCTTCGCCAATTCGTAGATGCGGCCATCTGCCTGGATCCGCACAAGATCATCGGCGAGCGCCGCATAGGTCGAGTCACCCGGCAGGCCTTCCCCCGACCAGTCATGCAATTGCGCGCTGGCCGCCGGCAGGTCTTGCGAAATGGTGGGATCGTAGATCGCCTTCGAGAGCAACAGAAAGATCGGCACCGCGAAGCTGGCGATCAGCAGGATGAGCAAGGGTGCCGCCAGGGCAAAGGCCCGCAGGCGCTCGCCGAATTGCGAACGCCTGATCTCGGCAGCAATGCGACGCACATCGTCCTTCGGGGAGACCATCGACGATGGCATCGCATGTCCGGCATCGGTCATGATCAATCCCTCTCCCGCTCAAAGCCGCTGCAGGCAACGCTGCCGAGATCGGCCTTCCGTGTCATTGCGTTTCTTTTGCTCCGAGACCCGTCAGGCCCCCTCCCATTCCCTCCCCCGCACCGGGGGAGGGTTAGGGTGGGGGTCGGTTAGCAGCAGACCTCGACTATTGAGGTCGTCTCGACAACCTCACTGCGCCAGCCAGGCGTTGAAGCGCTTGGTCAGGTCCTCGCCGTAATCGCCCCAGAATTCGACATTGCCGACGAGATAGTTTGTCATGTGGTCGGGTGCGGTCGGCAGTTTCGGCAGCACATCCTGCGGCACGAAGGACGTCGCATCTGCCCGCACCGGACCATAGGGGATGAACTTGCCGAGCTTGGCCGCATTCTCCGGCGTTGAGATATAGGCGAGATACTTGTAGGCAAGATCGGCGTTCTTGGCGCCCTTGGGAATGGAGATCATATCGTATTCGACGATCTGATCCTTCCAGACGATGGCGAAGGGCTTTTTGTCGCCATCGATCGCATTCTGGATGCGGCCGTTCCAGGCGGTGGTCATCACCACTTCATGCGCGGCGAGAAGCTGCGGCGGCTGCGCGCCGGCATCCCACCAGACGATATCCTTCTTGATCGTGTCCAGCTTCTTGAAGGCGCGGTCGACCCCTTCCGGCGTCGCCAGGACCTTATAGACATCGCTGGCTGGCACGCCATCGGCCATCAGCGCCCATTCCAGATTCTGCGCCGGGAATTTGCGCATCGCCCGCTTGCCGGGGAATTTCTTGGTGTCGAAGATATCGAGCACAGAAGTCGGCGCTTCCTTCAGCACCGTCGTGTCATAAGCGAGCACGTCGCCATAGACGTCGAGGCCGACACCGCAATCAAGCGCCGTTCCCGGCAGGAATTTCGAGCGATCGGCGATCTTGGAATAATCCAGTCGTTCGAGGATGCCGGAATCGCAGCCTTGCAGCACGGTCGCGGTCTCCACGGTGACGAGATCGACCGGCACATCGCCCGTCTCCACCATGGCGCGGATCTTGCCGAGATCGCCTAGATATTCCTGTTCGTTGATCTGGACATTGTTCTCCTTGGCGAAGGGTTCGAACCAGGCATGGCGCTGCGCCTCCTGCCAGGCACCGCCCGTCGCCATGATGGTCATTTGATCCGCCGTGACGGCTTGCGCCGGCACGCTGAACCAAAGGGCCGTTCCCGCCAGTAGTGCCAGAGCGAATGAACGCGATGATCTCATGATAACCTCCCAGGTTGTTTATCGTTGATCGTTGTTGTTGATCGATATCGACAGCTACTCAGCCCCCGCTCGTAAAGGGAAAGGCGAGCAGGTCGCCGTCATTCCAGGTGACGGCGACATGGGCGCCGTCGCCGAGATCGAGGCTGCCATCGCCCTTGCTGGCTTCGATCTTGATCGTGATCACGTCCCCACCATTGAGGCGGATCATCAGCCGTGCATGGTCGCCGAGATAGATACGGCCGCTGACAATGCCGGCGAGCTTGTTGACCGCATTGTCATCCGGCTGCAGGAGACACAGTCTTTCCGGACGGATCGCCAGGGAAACCTCCTGACCGCTCTCACAAGTACCGACGAGGCGCGCCTTCACGGTAGCGCCACCGGCGATCGCCACCTGGGCATAGGCACCACCCAGCGCCGTGGCGACGCCGTCCAGCGCATTGTTCTCGCCGATGAAGCCGGCGACGAAAGCGGTGGCCGGCTGGTTATAGAGGACATCCGGCGCGCCGATCTGCGCCACCTCGCCGCGGTCGAAGACGGCGACGCGGTCGGACATGGTCAGCGCCTCGCTCTGATCATGGGTTACATAGATGATGGTGATGCCGAGCGTGTCGTGCAGTTGCTTCAATTCGATCTGCATATGCTCGCGGAGTTTCTTGTCGAGGGCGCCGAGCGGCTCGTCCATCAGCACGAGGCTCGGCTCGAAGACTAGGGCGCGCGCCAAGGCGACACGCTGCTGCTGGCCGCCCGACATCTGGCTCGGCCGGCGATCGGCGAATTGTTCCAGCCGCACCATCTCAAGCGCCCGCGTCACGCGGGCAGCGATCTCCGCCTTCGGGCATTTACGCACCGAGAGGGGAAAGCCGACATTGTCGCGCACCGTCATATGCGGGAAGAGCGCGTAATTCTGGAACACCATGCCGATATTGCGCTCATAAGGCGGCAGGCGATCGACTTCGCGCCCGTCGAGCCGGATGGTGCCACGGGTCGGCCGCTCGAATCCGGCCAGCATGTTCAAGGTGGTGGTCTTGCCGGAACCGGACGGGCCGAGAAAGGTGAGGAATTCGCCCCGCGCCACGGTGAGGTCGAGATTGCGCACGGCGAAGATCGCCCCGCCATAGGATTTCTCGACACCTGCGAATTCGACGAAGCCCGAGGCGCTGTCGGCACCCGCCTTTGGTGTCGCGTTATCCGTCGCGCCTGCCTTGGCCGCCGCACCACCAACCGGCTCAATTTGTGCTGCCACGTCTCTCCCCTCACTCACGGAAGCCGGCGCCGCCCGCATCCAGCCATTGCCGTCGCGGCCCTGGATGCCCTGCTGCATCTGCCGGCTCATGCCGAACACTCGCAGCCGGCCCGGAATTGCGGATCCCGCGACTCCGCCCGGCATCGATCCGGCTTGGTGAAATCCCTGGTTAACTCCCCATCACTCATGTGGCACCGCCAAATTGTGTGATCATATAATTATTAATTATCCGGCATTATATCCGGATAACTTTCCTCGTCAATGGGCAGGTTTGGCGGATATCCGGTGAAACAACTCAATTTCAACCGATAGAGGCTCGACTTGTCACCATACACTTCTGATTGTCTGATCAGACAAGCTGTGCTAGAAGCAGGGCTATTCTCTGATGATTCCCGGCGTTCCCATGCTGCAGGACCTGCACATTCCCGAGTCAGACCAGCCGCTTTACCGCCGCTTGGCCGATGCCATTGCCGCGCGCATCGAGCGGGGCGAACTGGCGGCCGGCCTGCGCCTGCCGCCGCAGCGGGAGATTGCCAAAAGCCTCGGCATCAATGTGACAACGGTGACGCGCGCCCTCCTCGCCTTGCAGCAGCGCGGCTTGATCGAGGCACGGCCCGGCCGCGGTACCATGGTGGCCGAGCCCGCGAGCAGCGAGAGCGGCGGCTTCAAATCGGCGCCCAGCGACGAGAGCGATCTCATCGATCTCTCGGTCAACCGCCCCGCCACCAATGCCTATCTCGACGCGCTATCGACTCTGCTGCCGCGCCTCACCAAAGACCGGCGCTATGGCGCGGTGCAGGACTATCACCCGCCCGAGGGACCGCTTTGGGCGCGCGAGGCGGCGGCGAACTGGTTCGCGGAGATAGCCGGCGGCGGTGATGCCAGCCGTGTCGTCCTGACCGATGGCGCGCAGCATGGCCTCGCTTGCGTGCTGGCTGCCGTGGCCGAGCGCGGCGATATCATCCTCGCCGATGCCGTCACCTATCAGGGCGTCAACGCGCTGTGCCATTCGCTTGGCCTCGATCTCCGCGGCCTGCCGATGGATGCGGAAGGCATGCGGGCGGATGCCTTCGAAGCGGCGGCGGCACAATGGCGGCCGCGCGCCGTTTTCCTGGTGCCGAGCCTGCACAACCCGACCACGCTCACCATCAGCGAAGAGCGCCGGCATGCATTGATCGCCATCGCCCGGCGGCACAACGTGCTCATCATCGAGGACGATGTCTATCGCCCGCTGCTTGACGATGCGCCGCCCTCTTTCGCCCGGCTGGAGCCGGAGCTGACCTTCCATATCGGCGGCATGTCGAAAGCGGTGGCACCGGGCCTCCGCCTCGGCTTCGTCTTCGGCCCCCGCGCGCTGATGGGACAGGTCGCAGCCGCCTTGCGCATCGATTGCTGGAGTGTCAGCCCCTTAACGGCACTGATCGGCAGCCAGTTGATGGAAACCGGCGCCGCCACCCGTATCATCGACACGCAGAAAGCGGAACTGCGCCGCCGCAATGCGCTGCTAACCGAGATGCTGAGCCGCTTCGAGCTGCAGAGCCATCCCACCTCGACCCATGCCTGGCTGCATCTGCCGGAGCCCTGGCGCGCAGCGGCCTTCGCCCGCACCTGCCGGCAGCGCGGCGTCGGGTTGCTGCCGGCCGACGCCTTCGCCATCGGCCGCGATCCGGTGCCCCATGCGGTAAGGATCAATGTCGGCGCGGCGCGCGCGCTCAACGATTTGCGCCGCGCGCTGGAGATCATGGCCGATCTCCTGGATTCCGGCCATCTGCAGATGGCGAGCAATGTGTGATCGCCGTTGGCGCGGCCTAATGTGGATCACTCTCGACCGATAAGGTTTCGACCAGCCGCGCATAGCTCCCATCGGAGAGCTGGAAGCGCGTGAAGCGGAAGCGGCCGGGGCGGATGCGCAAGCGCCGCGATCGATTGGCGCCGGTATGGCCTTCGATCGCCGGCGGTGCCGGCTGATACCAGCCGTGACGCCCAAGGCCCTCTTCCGCCGCCCGCAGCTCATCCGAGGCAAAGCGCCAGAGCGATCGCCCCAGCAATTCGCCGCGCCCGCCCTGCCAGTCATCTGCCCGTGACGCCGATAAGGCAAGCAAACGGTGCGTGAGATCGCAGATCAGATGGACCGGCCGCGCGGAGCTGGTGACGAGCCGCGCCAGTTCATGATCGGCGGCACTGTCGAGCCGGGCGGCCAGGAGCTGTCGGATCGCCGCCTGCTCCTCCCGGCTCGGCGTGAGCTGCCCGTTCTCCCAGCGCGAGATGGTCGCCTGGGAAACGCGCAGCAGTTCCGCCGCCTGCATCTGCTTCACCCGGCGCAAGGCGCGCCAGGTCCGCAGCGAGCGGCCGAGTTCGGCGCCGTCACCCGTCACCGGCAGCAATGTCGTTTCAATAACCTGCGTCATCTCATCCTCGCCGGCCGCTCTTGCAGCCGGAGCCGGTCAATTCCCGTGAATAATTTATTCCGTGCCGGGGGCGGCTTGCCATGGCAAAAAGGGCGCGATCTAATCAATTCCGATTTTCCAGCATTTTGGACCACGATTATGCGTATCGCCTCATCCTTCCTTCCCGTCCTGGCTGCGCCCGATCTGGCGACGTCAGCCACACCTGATATGGCGGCCCCGGCCGCACCGGGCGCCGCCACTTCCGCCCGCCGCTTCGTGGTAGCGATCGATGGCGATGACACGCTGTGGCACAACGAGACCCTGTTCCAGGACACGCACGCGGAATTCCGCCGCCTGCTGGCGCGCCATGTCGACAAATCCGACGCCGAGATCGATGAACTGCTGCTCGGGATCCAGCGGCGCAACCTCGCCATCTATGGCTATGGCATCAAGTGCTTCGTCCTTTCCATGATCGAGACGGCGATCGAGATCACGGGTGAGCGTGTGCCGGCGAGCGACATCAAGACCCTGCTCGATTTCGGCCGCAAGATGCTGACCCATCCGGTGGCCCTCATCGACGGCGTACGCAATGTCATCGCCGCATTGAAGGCGGACGGCCATACGGTCTGGCTGGTGACCAAGGGCGACCTGTTCGACCAGGAAGCGAAGATCGCCCGCTCCGGCATCGCCGATCTCTTCGCCCATATCGAGATCGTCTCGGAGAAGGACGAAGCCAGCTATCGCCGCCTGCTCTTCCGCCAGGGTGTGGCGCCCGAGGATTTTGTCATGGCCGGCAATTCCGTGCGCTCAGATGTCTTGCCCGTGCTCGCCATCGGTGGCCATGCCTTCCACGTGCCCTATCACGTCACCTGGGCGCATGAGTTGATGCACCCCGATCCCAGCGGCGAGATCGTCATGCTGGAAGATCTGCGCGAGTTGCCGGGGAAGGTCCAGGAGATGGCGAGTACGCGTTAAAGCAAAAGCCGCTGTAACCAGACCCAGGAGCACGCTTGCTTTGCAGCGCGGTCCCTGGCCGGCATGGATGCCCGGGTCAAGCCCGGGCATGACAATTATTAGGATGAGCACTCCACGGCTGTCACCCTCGGGCTTGACCCGAGGGTCCATGGTCACGACCGTCACTACGTCGGCGGCGACATGCTCTGGAAGTAGCTTTAACTCCGCCTGATCCCCGTCGCCACCGCCGCACCCAGAATGATGAGGATGGCGGCAAGCAATATCTGCCAGCTTGCCTCGGCACGGCCGGCGGTGATCAGCAGCAGGGTTGAAAGCAAGGGCGAGAGATAGGAGAGCGAACCAAGAAGCGACAGCCTGCCATGCTTGGTCGCATGATCCCAGGCAAGAAACGCGAGACCCGTGGGACCGATACCGAGGCCGATGATCGCCAGCCACTGCGTGAGGTTAGGCACCACCGTCGTTTCGATCCCGGCCTGGGCCAGCAGCAGGTGGCAGGCGCCGCCGGCCAAGGCGATGGCGCCGCAGACGCCGATGATCATCTCGCTCGGCGTCGCCCCGAAGCGGCGGTTGATGACCGAATAGCCGGACCAGGTGAAGGCGCAGCCGAAGGCCGCGAGATAGCCCCAGATGCTGCCATCGACTGCCACACCGTTGCGCGCCGCGATCAGCTTCTTCGCCAGCAGCAGCGCCGTGCCGCCGAGCCCCAGCACCGCGCCGCCGAGATGGCGCCAGCGCAGATGTTCGCCCGGCAGGCAGGCGGCGAAGAGCACGATCAGCAGCGGCCAGAGATAGGCGATCAGGCTGGCCTCAGCCGGCGGCGTCGAAGAGAGCGCGAAGAAATAGAGCGCGTGATAGAGGAAGATGCCGATGAAGGCGGTGAGCCAGGCGGAAGGTGCCTGGAGCAGCAGGCGAAAGCCGCCGCCGCGCAAGGCCAGCAGGATGACGCCGCCGATACAGGCGACACCGAAACTCAGCGCCAGCAATTCGAAGGGTGGAATGGCCCCGCCTGCCCCGCCGGCATCCTGGGTCATCGCCGTCAGCAAAGCCAGCGCCGCCCAGAGCAGGATGGCGATGACACCGATCAGCGTCGCCCGGCCGCTTGCCTTATGCGACACAGCGTCTTGTACCGGCGCGGTCGAAATCTGTTCAGTTGCCATCTTCATTCCAACACGTCACGACGGTACAGCATGGCCCGGGCGGCCAGACTGCGCCAAGGGCTTATGCTGCAAGTCGGCAGCGATAGCCTGGCAATGCCAGTGCAGTATTGGCAAAAGGTCCCGCAGCTTTGGCAAAAAGAGCCGAATTCGCCGGGATCCAAGTCGAGCTACCGCCGATGCCGCCGGCGGAAAGCAGCGGGCGTGATGCCGCGACGGCGCTGCATCAGGCGGGTGAGCGCCGCCTGGTCGCTCTGGCCGCAACGGAGTGCGATCTCGGCAATCGGGAGGCTGCTTCCGGCCAGTAGGCGTTCCGCCGCCTGCAGCCGGAGATCGTTGAGCCAGGCATGCGGCGTCATGCCCAGATGCTGGCGGAACAGCAGGAAGAAGCGTGTCTCGCTCAATCCCGCCGCGCGGGCGATGTCGGCGATCGACAGCCTGTCCTGATATCGCGCCTGCATCACATCGAGGGCGCGGCGCAGAGCGATGGGGAGATTGCGCTGCGGCGATGGCCGGCGTTGCTCCGCCAGGCTGTCGAGCAACAGAAAGCCCCAGCTTTCGCCGAGCCGCTGCCAGCGCTCGCCGCGCGGCGCTTCTGCTGCTGCACCGGCGACGCGGTCGAGATAAGCGAGGAGATCATGCTGTGCCGGGGTCAGCATGAAGAAGGGTGTCGGAGACAGCTCCGCCGCCGCGATATCATCGGCGCCGCCTGCGGCATCGATCAGGTCGAGGACGAAGAATTCATCGCCCGCCCCGGCCTGGTATTCGTGATCGATGCCGGCGGCGACGAAAGCGCCATGCCGCGCGCTGACGGCGCCGCCTTTGCCGGCGATGTCCA
>Ga0255336_101899_pt1 | contig 12361 bp, 14 predicted proteins | sample MeOH1_35cm_T3_17_FD_189102 | JGI IMG/M metagenome (GOLD analysis project Ga0255336, IMG submission 189102) | Sandy soil microbial communities from University of British Columbia, Vancouver, Canada - MeOH1_35cm_T3_179 | ecosystem: Engineered > Artificial ecosystem > Sand microcosm > Unclassified ...
CAGTGCTGCCGGGACTCAACAATCTCTCGATCCAGAACCTCGCCGAACTCACCCCCACAGCCTGGGCCGCAAAACACAATCAGCCAGCCTTGTAACAGTCAACCGTGTGATTGCTCAGACGCTTACTGTCAATGAGCGCACTGCCCTGTTCTCGCCAATTGATACCAGCACTCACGCGTTGCTGATCTAACTTGCCCTTAACTACCTTTTTACTTAGTGGAGTCTTTGGCCGGTGTACCTGACGGTTCAATCCAGATCTCGATATGGCCAAGCTTAAGATTTCTCAAACTCTCTTCGATTTTGCTTTTGTCGCCCACGACGACGAGCAGCATGTTGTTAGGACGAATGTAGTTGGCCGCCGCCTTCTGGGCACCGGCGGAACTTATTTCTGCGATACGTGCGGGCAACTTGCTGAAGTAGTCCGATGGCAGTTGGAAAAGCCAGAGATTGGAAAGTTGCGTGTTGATGCCGTCTGTGCTTTCAAAGTCGCTCACTAGGGAGCGAATGAGGGAACCCCTTGCGTGGTTCAGTTCGTCGTTTGTGAGCGGTTGGGTATGGATTCTATCCAGTTCCCAAAAGAGTTGCTCGACGGCGGGCGCGGTGACATCTGTCTGTACTTGCGCGCGAATCAGAAAGGGACCGATGCCCCGGTAGTAGCGGAAGGCCGAGGATGTGAAGTAGGCATATCAAGCCGACATCTCCTATAACTCCTGCCGTAATCGCCATTGCCCCAAGTGCCAGGCGCAGGCACGCCAGCGATGGCTTGAGGCTCGGCAACAGGAGTTACTCGACACCAGCTACTTCCACGTTGTCTTCACCGTGCCTCATGGACTGAACGTTTTGGCGCTCACCAGCCCGGCAGTGTTCTACGATCTGTTGTTCTCGGCGACATCTCAGACGCTGCTGGAGGTGGCGGCCAACCCGGTACACATGGGAGCCGATATCGGCTTCCTCTCTATCCTTCACACATGGGGACAGAACCTGCTGCTCCATCCCCATATCCACTGCGTGATCCCGGCCGGAGGGCTCGCACCCGATCATTCACGATGGATTAGTACTCGTCATCGCTTCCTACTTCCCATCCCGGTTCTGCGCAAGGTGTTCCGAGGCAAGTTCACCGCAGGACTGAGGCGTCTCTATCGCAAAAGCCTGCTTAACTGCAGTGGTCCCGCCTCGCCCCTAGCAGCCGAAACAGTTCGCGCAGTTGTTACGTACCGTGCATCGCCAGCCCTGGGTGGTTTATGCCAAGCAGGCCATGGGAGGGCCGGCACAGGTGTTGCGCTATCTGGGCCGTTATACCCATCGCATCGCCATCTCCAATCACCGCCTGCTCGGTTTCGACGGAGAACGCGTCACCTTCCGCTGGAAAGACTATGCCCACGGGAACAAGCAGCGCATCATGTCGCTGGACGCGACAGAGTTCCTGCGCCGGTTCTTCCTCCATGTTCTCCCCAGAGGCTTCTGCGTATCCGCCACTTCGGTCTGCTCTCCAATCGCTTCCGCAGCCAGAGCATTGCATTGGCACGAACCTTGATCGCGGCCGAACCCTGCCACACGCTCATCGAGTCGCCACGTAAGAAACCAACCGCTGATCTGCCATTGTGGCACTGCCCGAAGTGCGGCGGAGCTATGGCCGTCGCGCGAAGACTCAACCCCATGGAGATCAACTCATCGTGAACCACTGCTACAACCCGTATCAACGACTTGCTCCACGCACGCCTATACATCCGTGTGCCCGGATCGCTCCAAAGCCCACACAGATACACGACCGTGAACATCTGACCGCGACTCGCGAACGCACATCACTTCGCCGAATGCCGATTCCAGCCACTTCTCAGCCCTTGATACCGAATCAACTAACGATCATGCCCAGCTCCAAACCGATTCAAACCCCATAGCCTCCGGTAGCCCACCGCGTCCACCGCGCCAGCGGCTTCCTTCTCGTCTCCTTATCGAAAACGCCTCGGGAGCAAAAGTACGCCTACACACAAGCCTGCCGCCGAGGCGTTTCCGATCAAGCCAAGACAACGATTCCAGCTCCCGGGAAGCCGAGCACCGACAAGCCCACATCAGATCAGAAGAGTCCATAGACCTCTAGCTTGTAGATGGTCCCGATGTACACCTTGCCGTTTGCAATGGTGGGAACAGTAAATTTCACCGACAGCCCTGCGTCATCGCGGGCAGAGTTCTGCGAGCTATTGTAGAGTTCGTGACCAACATTAGTTGCGTCGTAAGCGTGAAGGGTAGCCTTGTTTCCGACGGCACGTTCCAGGGTCCAGACGATCGCGTTCGTGTTGCCGTTTGCTGAAACCGCTGGGGAAGCACCTGGAAACCAGTACTGATAATTACCGGAGGCGACTGGCGTGGGCCTGATCAGGCCATTGGCCCAGGAATATTGCCGGATCACATCGCCATTGGCCACAAAGTACAGTTGTCCGTTCCAGTATGCCGGTGTCGAATATATCCCGCCCGGGAACGCACCGCCAATGTCCTGAACAATCTGGCTATCGCTTCCAGCTTGGAACTTTCCCATGTTGTCGCGATCCACCACATACATCCTTCCCTCTTTGCCGGCGAAAACAATCTCGTGAGGGTGCGGTGAGCTATTGTCGGGAAGCAGCAGAGCGCCGCCAGATCCGAGATCGAGATCAGCGGGGTCCTCCATCTCCGTCCAATTAAATGGCGTGAAGTAGTCGGCCACTGTGAATGCACCATTACTGTTCGCAAGTCGCACTGCACTTAGGCCATAATCGCCTACGGACACGTCGAAACCGCCATTGCCGGATACCAGATATAGATTGCCGCTAGAATCTACTGCCGGTCCAGCACCCCCCCATCCAGTATCCGCCCTGGCCCATCGTGCCGTTGGGCGTACTGTTAAAAGTCGCAACAAGCTTCAAAGTGTCTGCGTCATACCCAAGAACCCATCCGTGATAGGGATCTACGTCTGCCAGTGACGCCCACGCCGCGTACACGACGTTATTGACCAAGGCAAGCGAGACTCGGTTGTTCTCGTGCATGGGATCGAAGCAGACCTGCCCATTAACCGAGTCATAGCTGTCTCCGGGAACACACGCGCTGATTTCCACGGGCTGTCCCGTCTTCTCGGCCCCAGTGCTCAGATCCAGAGCATGTATGTACTGGTGGTACGAACTGATACTTGTAGCGCTACCATTCGTGTTTACAACGCGCGATACAACGTACATGGTATTTCGCGAGCGGTCGATTACGGGCGTGCTGGTAATTCCCCAGAAATCTCCAAGCTCAGAGCTCAAGGTTGCGCCTGGAACCGGAGTGATTCCGTTGGCCGGGTCAGCGAGGGTGAGATGCCAGTAAGGCACTGTGGTCGTACCGTCCGCGTCGAAAGCGTAGACATTGTCAGTAGCTGTGACCACATAGACAACGTTGTGCGTCCCTCCGGCAATACTCTGGTTTGTCGATACCAGCGGCTGACCGTAGATGTAACCATCCACTGCGAAAGTGAACCTCTTTCCAAAGGTATTTACATTCACGTTGGATGGCGTCAGGACTGTCTCATTCAGGTTCTGTCCTGTGCGGGCAAGGTCATTGCGCCATGTCAGAACATCCACGGCACCAAGCGCGTTGACCATCATTCCCAGCGTTGTAGCAATTGAGTTATCGGTGGCGGTAATCGTAGCCGTACCGGCGCTCAATGCAGAGAGCGTTCCCGTAGCACTGACGGTTGCAACGTTTACGTTCGAACTACTCCAGGCCACGTTTGCGGTGATATCGCCCTGAGTATTGTCGTTGTAGTGCCCGATGGCCTCTAACTGCTGCTTGCCGCCAATTGGGATCGAAAGCTGATTTGGCGTAATGGTTATGTAGGTCAAAGTTTTCGGTAGCTGATTTACCGTAACGGCTGCGGACGCGCTGATAGTGGCCATCGTCGCGGTGACCGTAACAGATCCAGGGGCAATTGCCTTCACCAGTCCGCTTGCACTCACGGTCGAAACCGTTGAATTCGAGGCTGCCCAGGTCGCCACACTTGTCACATCCGCGTGGCTGCCGTCGCTGTACGTACCCGTCGCAGTAAATTGCTGCGTATTACCGACACTTAGGGACGTGCTGTTCGGCGCAATCACAATCGAGTTTAATCTGAGAGTTTTCTTGTCACCGGAGGACGCGCCGCTGCCACATCCCGACACCCAAATAAGACCGGACAAAAACACCGTAACAACTAAGTGAGTTCGGTGTGCCATGGCTCGGCTCCTCCAAAAATAATTCATCAGCTTAGGATGCAGTTCTGCTGGTTTTCAGTCACATACCGAGACCGACCGCCTGCGCTGTCAGCAAGCCACCACCCCCGGCTTGCAGAAAAGGAGACCCAGGCAGAAGCGTGGGTGAGGTTCCATCTAGCGAATACGCTTGAATCTGAGCGGAACACGGGCCGGTAACGTAAAGGAACTGTCCTGTTATATCTAAGGCAATCGCCGGCGCACCCTCGCCACTAACTGTGAGGAACGAGTTATCCGACCAACTCAGTCCGCTAGCCCCGATTGTATAAATTGCAACTCCATTCCCATTCGGAGACTCTCCCTACGTAGTCTGGAACATCAGCGTTCCAGCGACGTTCATTGCAATGTGAACTCCGTTGGCCGCCCCAACCTGTGCTGCGATGGTGCTTCCCTGTGTCAAAGTTCCGTTAGCTGAATTAATCTAGCCTGCTTACCTCCGATAGGTGCCCACCCGAATCAATCGCGTAATGGATAAACGTCATCGTCTCATCAGCATTTCTGCGGCGTACAAGTAGGTGCCCTTCGGATCCACCGCAATGCTTAGCGGTGCAGTAGGAAGATATACCGTGTTGCTGCCAGGCACCAACGCAAGACCGTCACTTTGGTCAACGGAATAGGTTGCAATAAAGCCCGCATTGTCGCCGGCTTTCACGTAACATTGACTTCCCGCTGAGACGAACAGAAAGCTACCCGCTGGATTATGAGCAGCTTGAACGAAGTATTCATTGAGAGTTGCAGAAGAGAGCTGCTGAAGTGTGCCGTCCCATACCGACGCGCTGTACCTCAAAATTAACGGCAGTCCGGATGGGGGCACGGTAACACCGAAAACATGATTGTTCGCGTCACTCGCGACAAGTAGAGTCGGCGTCGAGCTTTGCATGGCAGTTCCCATCGAGTTCAATGAACCGTCGGCACCGATTTTGAATACCGTGGCCGAATTTTCGGCCACGTCCGCAGGCGCAGAGATAGCGTACAGATACTGGAAGACGGTGGGCGGACCGTAGACGGCTTTCGGTGTACCGGAAGAGTTTGCGCTGCAGGAAGTTAACAAAACAGCGGTGCAAAGAACTGCAACTGCAGTCAACCGCGGTGAAAGCCAAATCGACCGGAAGTTTCTTTTCATAGACATGCCACCTATTCAATATCGGAAAGAACAGTTACTTTGCTCTGAAAGCTCCATTTGTTCGCGAGTTGTCTCTGCCGCGAGATGCGGGATCGAGAAATAACTGGGACAGAGTTCGCATCCTTCCGGGCTGGCCCTGGTTCCTGTCTCTCCTCACTTCAGCCAGGATCGCGCACCAAAGTCTTCTTCCAAAGGCGGCGCGAATGACGCCACTTAAAAACTGTTTGGCCCGACGGTCGTATAGAGTAGCCATCGTGCTCTTAAGACGGGCGTTGCCTTGCCTTTCGTTAAGCCACGTTTCATTCCAAAGTTCGCTCATAATTGCAATAACTAGTCGCCTCTCATTTGTGTTCATATTCGGCCCTAACTGCGATCGCCGACCAAGAGAATGTCGCTACATCCGATCGGCTGTTTCCTGATGGTGCTTTCGGATCGTCCTGCGTAGTGTTTCGCATTCCATCCAATGTCGCCGTACTCCAGAACACCTGCATACTCTAAGGCGGGAATTCTGGCGAAAAACTGTAACGTCTGCGATGAACTAAATCTCGACGCGAGAAACGAGCCTAACGATGAGGATGTAAGTTCTTGTGCTCTGTCTTTAAGGATCGAAGGTAAATTACTCAACACCAGATCTGCTGAAGGTGCGTCGATATTTGACACTCGAATGCAGAATTCATGCAGAATTTCCCAATGCCAACGCATCACACGCCAGAACAGTTCAATCCGCGACGTCCGTAGCGGAGGCGGGAAAACCTTAAAGAGCATGCAAGTTGATTCTCTTTGGCGAATTGGTTCTATCGTTGGTGTGAGGTACCCAGGTGCCAGCGCCCTTGAAAAGCGAGATTACGGGGCTACTCCAAGCTTGGAACGCTGGGGATGAGGACGCATTGTGCAAACTGACGCCGCTTGTTTACGAGGATTGCACCGATCCGCGCGACGCTACATGGCTCGGGAGCGAACTTCTCATACCTTGCAGGCGACGGCGCTCATCAATGAAGTCTATCTGCGTCTGATCGATGTTCGACATATCAGCTGGCACAACCGGGCCCATTTCTTCGCAATTTGCGCACATCTTATGCGCCGCGTTCTTACTGATTTTGCGCGTTCTCGCTCGTACCAGAAGCGCGGTGGAAGAATCGCTCACGAGGTGTTTGAAGAAGCATTGCTAGTTCCGTCGAAGCCGAATCCCGATCTCGTTGCAATCGACGACGCTCTTCAAGCACTTTCTGCCGTAGATCTTCGGAAGAGCCGTGTTGTGGAGCTGCGCTTCTTCGGTGGTCTAAGTGTGGAAGAAACCGCTGAGGTGCTCCAAGTCTCTCCCGAGACCGTTATGCGTGATTGGAGACTCGCAAAAGCGTGGCTGCTTCGAGAACTACGCGACGAGGGCAAAGATGGAAGTTGAGCGCTGGCAACTTATTGAGAAGTTATTCTTCAACGCGGCGCAGATCGCAAGCGAAGAGCGTGTTAAGTTCTTGCAGGCGCAGTGTGGCGACGATCGACAGCTCTACGAGGAACTCAAATCACTCTTTGCTGCTGATCTCAATTCTGAAGGCTTCATGGAAGTTCCAGCGTTTGAAATTGGCGCCATGCTCGCTGCGCGAGAAGATTCTTGTATCAGTTCTTCTTATCCCTTCGTCCCCGGCCAGACTGTTTCTCATTTTAGGGTGATAGAAAAGCTTGGTGATGGCGGAATGGGCGAGGTTTACAAGGCTGAGGACTTACATTTGGGTCGGCTGGTAGCGCTTAAGTGTCTGCCTGCTGAATTCTCAGCAGATGTCAACTCGGTCGAGCGCTTTCGGCGAGAAGCGTGCGCTGCAAGTGCTCTAAATCATTCGAACATTTGTACCGTTTATGGGATTGAAGAAAACGATGGCATTCCGTTCATTGCGATGGAGTTTCTCGAGGGAGAAACGCTGAAGCATCTCATCGATGGCAAGCCACTGAAGACGAAGTTACTCCTCCAATTAGCGGGCCAGATTGCCGCGGCGATCGAAGTTGCGCACGCCGAAGGCATTATTCATCGTGACCTCAAGCCGGCCAATATATTCGTTACAAGAGGCGGTCAAGCTAAGATCCTGGATTTTGGTGTTGCCGAGTATATTGAGTCCACCGCGGAAGGGCCTGCGGGGCATACCATGCACCTGAGACTGGCCGAATTTGAACTCACACAGTCCGGCACACGGGTTGGAACACCAGAATTCATGTCACCCGAGCAAGCCCGTGGGGAAAGGCTGGATACCAGAACAGACCTGTTTTCTTTTGGGGCCGTGCTTTATCAGATGGCGACAGGCATGCTCGCGTTTTCGGGTGAGACTCCTGAACTCATCATGAACTCGGTACTGAACGACAAGCCGCTTTCGCTTCGGCGAATAAATGCGAATCATCCGGCGGGTCTCGAAGCCATCGTTTTTAAGGCGCTTCATAAAGATCGCGATACTCGATATCAATGTGCAGCTCAAATCAGCGAAGACCTCCACGATCTGCAGGAGCGTACCGAATCTCACTATCGACTTTGGCAAATTCTGGCAGGCGTTGGCGTGGTGGTGGCCTGCATTGTTTTTTTCTCATTGTTTGAGCGGAAAACACCAGAACCCATGTGGCACGCCACGGATTGGGTTCAGGTGACCGATGTTCCGGACTCGGCTACTGCGCCGTCACTCTCGCCCGATGGACATCGAATGGCTTTCATACGCGGACCGAACACTTTTTTCGGTGGCGGCCAAATCTTCGTTAAAGATCTTCCCTACGGTGAGCCTATCCAATTGACCAATGACGATCGGATGAAGATGGACCCGGTTTTCTCCTCCGATGGCACGCGTGTGTTTTATACAGTACCGTGGGACACATGGGAGGTCTCAATCTATGGTGGCAAGCCGAATATGTATCTCCCTAACGCTTCAGCTCTGCGTTGGTCTGGCGACAAACTGTTTTTTTCGGAAATAAAGAATGGCTTTCACATGGGTATCGCGACGACTTCCACGGGTGGCTCCGATCATCGCGACATTTACTTGCCTTCCAGTGAGCGAGGCATGGCACATCGGTCTTATATCTCCCCTGACGGTCGTTGGTTGCTGATTGTAGAGATGGACCAGGGCGAATGGTTGCCATGCCGTTTGGTTCCATTCGATGGCAGTTCCGCTGGACGTTCGGTTGGTCCGAATGGCAGCGCCTGCACCTCCGCATCGTGGTCACCCGACGGCAGATGGATGTATATGAGCGCGAGGACTGTGGGCGCGTTTCACATCTGGAGACAACGCTTCCCCGATGGCGCTCCGGAACAAATCACATCCGGCGCGACCAATGAGGAAGGTATCGCGATAAGCCCAGGCGGTCATTGGTTTCTGACTTCAGTGGGAGTCGAAGAGGGCACGGTCTGGGTCCGGGATCGCTTTGGCGAACATCAGGTTTCGCAGCATACTCATTCCGAAATGCCATCGTTCTCAAGCGACGGGCGAAAGCTGTTTTACATCCGTAGTGCTCTTCCCGTCACTGGGGAGCTAGGAATCGTTTTCACCGGAGAGCTTTGGGTTCTCGACCTCGCTTCCGGAAGAAGTGAGGCGATACTGCCGGACATTCATGTAACCGGGTACGGTGTTGCTCCCGATAACGATCGAATCGCGGTCAGTGTTATTGATGAGCAAGGCCGGCGGCGAATTTGGTTCGTGTGGCTCGACCGCCAGTTGCCACCAAGCCAACTCCGTTCCGATGTAAATGAGGACGAGCCAGTGTTTGGGCCTCGCGGAGAACTTTACTTGCGTGAGCAGCGGGGAGCCCAGTTCTTCGCTTGTAAAGTTCAGGCGGACGGCTTCCGGCAAACCGTGATTCCCCATCCGATCCTGGATCTGACGACCATCTCTCCCGACGGGAGATGGTTGATTGCGTCGGACTTCACGCATGAGAGTGAGGTTGTCAATCGAACGGGTGAGATTGCCTACCCGGTTGTCGGCGGCGGTCCTCCGGTCGTTCTCACGTCGACAATCGACATGAGCACCGCCGGTTGGACACGTGATGGCAAATGGCTCTTCATGGCTCTTGGAGGACGGAACCGACGCGCACAAGGTGAGTTGACTCGAAGGGACCTGACCGTAGCGATGCCAGTCTCTCCGGCCACCGGACTTCCGAACCTGCCTACAGGTGCGCTGAAAGAGAAATCCGATCTCATGAATATCCCCGGCATAAAAGTTTTCGACGGAGAGCTTTACCCAGGCCCGCAGGTCGAAACCTATGCCCGTGTCTTGCGCTCAGTGAAGCGCAACATCTTCAGAGTGAATTTGCCCTGATCCTCCCGGACGCTAACTCGACTAATTGCAGTGCAGTTCCTGCGCCGCGAAGATAACACATTGCAGCTTTTCACCGCAATTCCCGCTTTATAGAGCGAGACGACGTATGAGCAGGAACTCTGGCTCAACGGGGTGCTATGCGAGGAATGAATGTGAAAACAGCAGTATGCGGCGTGCTGCTAATTGGGTCCTCTTGCGCTTCCCCCTTATTACTCATTTCACAGAATGCAAGTAATGTGCAGGCGGGCGAGGCGAGCAGCGTCGGATATGGGGATTGTCCAGCACCTGCACGTGCCGGGGTTAATGTGTGCTGGGGCTCATACGGTCAAGTCGAATCCCCATTTCAGGTGATTGCGTCTGGGACTGGTGGTCTTGGTCCAGTGAAGCTTATGGAACTATGGGCAGATGGGAGAAAGATCGCGCAGTCAGCCGGAAATCTGTTCGACGCGCCTGTGATTCTGCCGTCCGGCCCCCACCAGCTTACGGTGGTAGAGCTGGATACAACTGCACATTATTTGAAATCGACTCCCTTCAGCACCACAGTCGCCGGAAGCAGCGAAGGCGAGACGTGTTCGGCGCTGGGCGTACGTGTGCTCGCCAACACCTGGAAGTTGCGGTGTGAGCGAAGCTGTCACGATCATTTCAACCGGAACCGGAGCAAGCGGAAAAGTCAGCCGGATGGAGTTGTGGATTAACGGAGTCAAAGTCGCCAATTTCCCGGGAAACCATATCAACACAAATTTGAGCATTGGGTCGTTCGGCACTTACAGCGTGGAGATAACCGTCGTCGAAGTGGACAGCAACGGCAACTACATCAAGTCGGCTCCGATTCTCTTCTACACGGCCTGTTAAGCACACGAGTTTTGTGATCCGGAATCCAGGCAGTGCCATCTTTTCTGAATGTTTGCGGAGGATGTTATGCGAAATCTGAATGCCAGAATGATGTTGTGTAGAGTGTTCGCTGGAATAGTCTGCGCTTCACCCTTTCTCCTGTTCTCGCAAAGCACCAGCAACTTGCCAACCATCCCAGCAAGCAGTCCCGCGTATGGCAACTGTCCGGCACCAAAGAGCGCCGGTGTCAACCTGTGCCTGCCATCACCTGCTCTTACCGCAACGTACCTCGACATGGTGTCTCCACTGCAGGTGATTGCGACGGGAACCGGCGGCCACGGGCCCGTGAAACTCATGGAACTGTGGGCGGATGGGAAGAAACTTGGCCAGGTCGCAGGCAATCTATTCGACGAACCTATAACACTTTCGCCGGCAACGCACCAGCTCACGGTAGTTGAGCTCGATACCACAGGCCATTATCTCAAGTCGCCGCCAGTCAGCGTTCAAATCACCGGCAGCAGCGTGGGCGAAGCGTGTTCCGCACCCACCAGTCCGGGGGTGAATTTCTGCGCGCACCGCTTCCGGGTAGTTGCGCGGCGGAAACTACCACCACAATCCTCGCTACGGGGACGGGAGCAAGCGGAAAGGTCAGCCGAATGGAGTTGTGGATAGGTGGCACAAAGTTCGCAAACTTCCCTGGAACCCGAATCAACACCAATTGGACCAACCTGGACTTTGAGTCGATCACCGTGGTTGAGGTGGACAGTAACGGGAACTACCTCAAAGCTACTGAAGTGTTTTTCTTCGATGGCTGTTAGCTCAACCCAAGGCCGCTCTGCGCCTAACAGCTTGGCAAAGCTTTTCGATCTGTCAAGTTGTGCACATTGAACCGGTCTCTTGAGATGCACTTACGGAGGAAGTTATGTACAAACAGCCTGCACCATTGGCAATCTGCGCAACTTTACTCATTGCCGTACTCTGGTTTGCGCCCGGTACACTTTCTTCGCAAACATCGGACGTAAACGCGACAACTTCGGCATCCATCGCCCCGCCATATGGCAACTGCCCAGCACTTGGCCACGCCGGAGTTGATATCTGCGACCTGGGCTCTGGTTCCTTTATTCCGAGCCCATTCCAGCTCATTGCTTCGGGAACTGGCGCAAAAGGACCTGTGCGGCTGATGGAACTGTGGGCCGATGGGAAAAAATTGTGCCAGACCTCTGGGAACCTATTCGATGAGCCGGTGAGCTTATCCTCTGGCGTCCACCAACTCACACTGGTCGAGTTGGATACGACCGGCAACTACGTGAAATCGGCTCCTCTCTCCGTCAACGTAAATGAGGGCGGAGGTGAAACAAAATGTCTGTTAGTGGAGCCCCCCAACCCCACTTGTTCGCAACTTGCTGCGCCGGGAGTCAACCTCTGCGAACCAATCCCGAACACTTGCAGCGCCAACGGGTTCACCACAGTGATTGCTACCGGGACAGGGGCAAGCGGCAAAGTTGCGCGAATGGAGTTATGGGTCGATGGCGTCAAAATCGCCAACTTTACGGGAAACACTATTAACACAAACATCCAGGCAGGGGACTTTTCTCAGTTGACCGTCGTCGAAGTCGACAGTAAAGGCTCTTACATAAAATCGCAGGTTGTTACTCTGCATTTATGCTAACCCATGATTAGGCGTAGCAAAGTAATATACGCCCGCTTGTCCGACACAATTTTGGCGGAAGCGTGAACGACCATTTGTCAAGGCCGGAGTAAAAGCAGGCCAGTGTGGCGGAGTAAAAGTGGGCCAGTGGAGTTAGCAGTTGGGTGAGGATTTGCTGGGGAGCAGGGGCTCTGGAGCGTAGCGGAAGAGGCCCTGCTCCCCA
>Ga0255336_101901_pt1 | contig 12357 bp, 16 predicted proteins | sample MeOH1_35cm_T3_17_FD_189102 | JGI IMG/M metagenome (GOLD analysis project Ga0255336, IMG submission 189102) | Sandy soil microbial communities from University of British Columbia, Vancouver, Canada - MeOH1_35cm_T3_179 | ecosystem: Engineered > Artificial ecosystem > Sand microcosm > Unclassified ...
CTGCTCCACCACGTTGTTCAAATACTTGACCTGCCGAACCTTGATGGGCGTCTCGCGCTCGGCGTTCACCGCATGAAGCGCCGCCAGATTGGAACCGCTCTTGTCGATGGTCACCGTCTCGGGCGAGCCGTTCTGACCGATTGCCTCTTCAAAAAACCGCCGAGCAGCAGCCTTGTCCCGCTTGGCTCTAGACAGAAAGTCGATGGTATTGCCCGCCTTGTCCACGGCGCGATAAAGATATTTCCACGAGCCTTTGACCTTGATATAAGTTTCATCCATGCGCCAACTCTTACCCACCGGGCGCTTGTGCATGCGAAACGTCTTTTCGAACAACGGCACCAACTTGATGACCCAACGATGCACTGTTGAATGATCCACGCCAATGGCGCGCTCAGCCATCATCTCCTCAAGATCACGAAGACTTAGCGAATAGGCCACATACCACCGCACGCACAACAACATCACGTCCAGCGGATAGTGCAACCGCTGCAGCACCTTGGCAAAACAAGCAGCAAGGGCCGTTCATGGTGTTGCGGTCTTCTTCATCGTGAGCCCAAGCAAAGTTTTGGCAACCCGAACTCTACTGCAGCATCGCTAATGCGACAAAACCAGTGCCCAAGACCCACCGCTATCGGATCACGGACCTGGGGTTGCACACGGCCCTGTTCTATACACGCGTGTACTCGCGCATCTTGCGGCCCGGCCTCGCCTTGGTCAGCCCCCAAGCACCTGAGGCCTCACCAGCGTGCCTTGCAGCGCAGCTTGCGCAGCGCCGAACAGGCCGTCAACACATGGTGCGACGAAGCGAAAATTGCCGCGTAGAAAAACTTGACTTAATCGCTACGAAATCAACTCAATCAAGGAATCTAGCCGATTCGCTCATCTGCGAAAACCCTTACCTGCTGCGGCTGGTAGGCAAATTCCGAATGGATCGATTTGATTAGCGCCTTTGCCGAGAAAGTGACCGAGGCGGCATCCGCGAAGCGACCGCGCGACGGTAGGATCAAAGTTGCGTCCATGCGCAGCTTTGGCCTGGGAATACCACCTGCGAATTACTTTTGGCCACCGCAAATTGCAGTTCGAGATTCAGGGCGTCGATTTCAACCAACCTTCCGTCAGGAAGACCAGTCTCGCGAGTGTTATCCGACATACTACGAAGCGTCTCCGTGATCCAGGTACAAAGCGGCGAATCGGCACCACCGCCTACCGGCAGTTCGTAAGACATCTCGGGAACCGGCAAACCAGCGGAAACGAACGTCTTCACCAACTTTTGGGCGACGTTATACTCCGGGCAAGCCCTTTGAAAGCGGGTCAATACCTCCGCGACGACCATGTCCCACAGAGGGACCGAGGGCATCGACGCGGTATGCCGAGCGAGATCAACCTCGTGAAACGCGATCGCTCCGCCCGGGCGGACAAACCGCGCAGCGCGTCGGAGAAAGATGACCGCGTCGGGCTGATGGCACAGCACATATCGGCCAGTGACCATGTCAAAGCCCTCCTGTTCATCGAACTCCTCAAGCGAACAAGTAATAAACTCGGCGTTTCGGATGCCGACAGCCTCGGCGCAGGCTCGAGCGGACGCAATTGCCTTGTCGCTGCGATCAATACCTACGACAGCACCGTTACTGCCGACGAGGTCGGCGGCCAGCAGGCTCACGCCGCCGGTACCACAGCCGAGGTCGAGGATCCGCATGCCGGGACAGATGTTTGCCGCCAGCAACATGCGCGTCGTAAGAGGCTGCAACATGCGAGACTGAAAGTTCAGACGTTCCAGTTCATTGGAAGCATGCCCTAATACATACTTGTTAGATGACACTGCGGCTTCTCCTACTAGAGAATGATAGGTATCAATCGGCCAAGCCAATGCGCTATCCGCGATCGGATGTTTAACACGGCTGCCGACGGGTTCACCCCTTTAGAACACCGTTCAAGCGTAGATTATTCCCGCAGGAGTCAAGCACTGCTTGGAGGCTTTGTTCGGAAGCCTATGAGTTCCTGTGCTACGGACGCGACTATGCATTTTTGACGCAAACCGGCTTGCCGAAGGCGTTCCATAAATCAAATAATGAGGTTGGCCGTGATGACGCCGTCGCTCTCTTGCGAAGCGATCTTCTGCGTCAGCAGGGAGATACTGTATCAGCATTGAAAATTACAGAAATATCGCGTTGAGGCGCTACAAGCCCCTCGCTGCGGGCGCAGCAGGAGATCTCCAACGCCGGCGCGAGTGGTTGGCGGTGCTATCTCGTCGAAGCTGGTACCGAAGGCAATTTGAGGCTACAAGCGATGAGGAGGCTCAGCGCCACACGAACGCCGCCGCCGAGCGGCGGCGGATCTGTGAGTTGTCGTTCAGGCGTCGGCGTCGACCGCATTCGCGGAAGTCTCCAAAAATGCCGCCGAAATAGGGCGGAGGAGGGGCGCCTGTGTTCGACTGTCACCGCACTGGACGGGACCGTGTGCCATGACCGGCGGGCGCAAGAGCGGATAGGGCGACTTAAGTTTGCGCCGGTGTGAATTTCCGGCATATAGGAGCCATTTCGTTTTCGCCGTAATGGTGCCACCCGGGCGACAAGCACAGAGGGTTCGAGCAATAAGAATTCTTGCATGACAGAGACCACTATATGTAGTGCTCGCACGGTCGTTTCACCTGTTCTGTTGTGGGTGAGCGAACATTCAATTTCTCATTGCGACAGAGCCCGATCCTGTGCCGACCTTCGGCTTTCTTGATGGCAGACGTGGATAAATCGTAACGCGAGCAAATGAAGTGCGGCATCGGGCTCAATATCCGGCCTTCAAACCGTCGCCGGAAGGCTACTGCGTCACTCGAGGGAATAAAACGCGGAGTGTAGCTGTTCCCTTGGTTGAGACAGTGCATCTCTTGCGTTGGTGCCCCTCCTTGTATTCCGTCCGCAGGGCTCCGAGCTTTAAGCGTCCCAGCCACATACGACCACGCGTTTGAACCCATGTATCCCGACTCTCTCCCACCCGGCGTTGTCATATGGTTGACCGGTCTTTCCGGCGCCGGGAAAAGCACGATCGCCCGCGCACTGAATCATGAATTGGGCAAGGCCGGCATCGGCTGTTTTGTCCTCGATGGCGACGACATCCGATCCGGGCTGAATTCGGATTTGGGTTTCAGCGCTGACGACCGGATGGAGAACGTGCGCCGGATTGCGCATGTCGCCAGGCTGCTTTCTTCCCGGGGGAAAGTTGTCGTCGTGGCTGCGATTACGCCAAGCGAGGCGACGCGCGCCCTGGCGAAGGATATCGTTGGCCAGATGTTCCGCGAAGTGTTCGTCGATACGCCAATCGCAGTTTGTGAAGCGCGCGTTCCCAAGGGACTTTATCGAAAGGTCCGTTCGGGCGCTCTGAAAGCCTTTACGGGAGTGTCGGATATCTACGAGCGGTCCACGTCCCCCGACCTCGTACTGTGTACGCATGCTTCGTCGATTGCGGAAGAAACGCAAAAGCTGCTCGCGCTGATCGGCGTTGAAATCAATAGCGACACGAGTACGAGTGCTTCCACGCTATCTCCAACATCAGATTAAAGGTTCCTGACAGCCCGGAGGCTGCTTACATGAGTTCGACAAAGACAAATTGGCCGCAAAAGACGCGCGATATTCACAATCATCACTTCGATTCCACGGTCTGGGACGACTTCAGGTTCCGCGATGGGGACATCGTCGTGGCAACCTATGCCAAGGCTGGAACGACGTGGACCCAACAGATTGTCGCGCAGTTGCTGTTCAACGGCGCAGAGGGCATCGACCTATCGGTTTTATGTCCCTGGATCGATCTTCGAGTCCCGCCCAAGGAGGAGAAACTTGCGATGATCGAAGCGCAGGCCAACCGGCGCTCCGTGAAGACGCACTTGCCGGTGGACGCACTGGTGTATTAACCAAAGACAAAATACATTTATGTTGCCCGCGATGGCCGTGACGTCCTTTGGAGCATGTACAACCACCACACGAGCGGAAATGATGCTTTTTACCAAATGCTTAACGATTCGCCGGGACGTGTCGGACCGCCGCTCGAGAGGCCCTCGGAATCGATCCGTGACTACTTCCTGGAATGGCTCGATCGCGACGGCCATCCGTTTTGGCCGTGGTGGTCGCACGTTCGGAGCTGGTGGCAAATCCGGAATCTTCCCAATTTGTTGCTTGTGCATTACGCGAATCTAAAGGCTGACATGCCCGGTGAGATCCGCCGGATAGCGACCTTCCTCGAGACACCGATCGACGAACAGCGGTGGCCCGCCATTTTCGAGTACATGAAGGCTCACGCCACCGGGATCTTTTCCCTCGCTGAGGGCGTGTTTAACGGCGGCGCCAAGTCATTTTTCAACAAAGGCACGAATGGCCGCTGGCGCGATGTTCTCACAGCAGACGATATCGCCCGATATAAGGAGATGGCGCACGAGGAACTCGGTGTGGAATGTGCGAATTGGCTTGCGACCGGAAAGTAACCTCCAACCTGAATTCAGATCTGGGTTAGTGCCGAAGAGCGGATGGAAAATTTCATGAATCGCCGTTACTACACGGACGTGCAGCAAAAGCGAGCTTCACGCACCGGGCCTTCGAGGCGTGGGAAGGCGTGACTTGAGATGAAAGCGTTGCTTCCGCTCACCCGCATGCTCTAAAAGGAGAGTAAATGAAGGTTCTTCTTGCGTCCAGCCCAATCGCCGGACACCTCAATCCGCTGCTTGTCGCCGCAGGTATGCTAAAAAATGCGGGGCACGAAACGGCTCTCTACACGGGCTCGCTCTTTCGCGGAAAAATCGAGGCGGCAGGAGTAGGGTTCTTCCCGCTCCCCGCGGACGTCGATTTCGACCTGCGGGACCTCGGTGCAGCCTTTCCGGAATGGAAGCAATACACCCCCGGCCCGCAGCAACTTCTCTACAGCATGAAGAATATTTTTGTGAATGCGATGCCGTCCCAGTTCAGAGGACTCGAGGCCATCCTGCAAGAGTTCCCGGCTGACGTGGTGGTGCACGAGAACTATTTTTTTGGGGTGCTTCCGTTACTGTTGGGAACCCGCTCCCCGCGCCCGGTCAGCGCGTGTTTGAGCATCACGACGCTGCCTCTGCCGCGCGAAGACGGGGCGCCAACCGGTCCAGGCTTGCCGCCAGCCACGAATGCCACGCGACGCGAACAGTTCAGATCAATAGCGCGAGACTTCGCCGCAGCGCTGACAAACCCAGTGCGGGAGTACGCCGACCAGATCCTTGACGAACTCGGTGTGCAGTGTCTGCCTGGACCAATAGTCGAGTCCACGGCGGCTCTGTCCGATCTGATCCTTCAACCCTGCGTGCCGAGCTTTGAGTTTCCATTTCGCCAGGCGCCGGGCAACAAGGTGCACTTCATCGGCTCCCTCCTTCCGCAAGGTTTGGGCGATGTACCACCACAGGTAAAAGAGGCGAAAGACGCCGGGCGGAGCATCGTTCTCGTCAGCCAGGGAACCGTCGTCAACGACGATCTGGGGCGCCTCGTGGCACCTGTCATTCAGGCGCTCGGCGAGCACAAGGATAAGCTGCTCCTCGTCACGACGGGGGGCAAATCCATCGACAGCATCCCGTTCCCCCTTAGCCCCAACACGGTAGCCGTGCCCTTTCTCAACTTCGGCAAGGTCTTTCCGCAAGTCGATGTGCTGGTCGCGTTGGGCGGTTACGGAACGGTAACGCAGGCGCTCAGCTGCGGTATACCCATGGTCCTGGCAGGTCACGGTCAGGACAAGCCGGAGATCGCCGCACGCGTCGCATGGACCGGGAGCGGCATCAGGCTCGACACGGGCAGGCCGACCGCCGACCAGTTGCGCGATGCGGTCGAGCAAGTCCTGTCGGATCCGGCATACCGTATTCGCGCGAAGACGCTTGCACAGGAGTTCGCAGCCCATGACGCGGCGCGCGAATTGCCCCTTCTGCTCGAAACGCTGGTCGCCGATCGGCAAGCGGTATCTCCCGGAACAAAAGCGCGCGATGACAGTAACGACGCGAGGAGGCCTCGCTCCACTCGGCGTCCTGCATGAAGCCTCAGACGGGTTGGCAGGCGATCGCGATCCGTCTGCGCGATCTGTTCGAGCTATCCCACGACCGGCGCACGATTCGAATACCTGCGTTGTGTCCGGTATCACAAGCGCAGGCCTGAACGCAGACGTCGGCTAAGGTCTGTAGCGCTAATGGCGCTGGACAGCCAGCGCCATTTCGCAGCCAATATGGCGGCGCACGAATCGCCACGCACCGCTCGCGTCCTTGCGCAACTCGACGTCGTTCACACGGAACCGTGCAGACGTATCGTCACCCGATGTCTCGAATGTCAACTGGAGCGCGGTGGTCCTCGCCGTGTCCGACGTCGGCATATCGACGCGCAGGTTGGACCACACATGCCTTGTTTTCCGGTCCGGTATGACGAACCGCTTTTGACAGTCGACCGCAATCCTCAGACGGCCTGTCGATTCCCGTCGCCCACCGAAAGCACGCCGTCCGGCATGAAAACGCTGGCCAGTCCTTCGGCGTCGCCTCGATCGGCAAACCCACGCAAAGTCGCTGAAGAGACGCTCGATCGACTGAATTTCGTCTCTAGCCACGCTTTCTCATTGGCCATTGCTCCAGGCGATCGATAGCGTCGCAACGGTCGGTCTGAAATGTAGGTCCAAGGTGACTTGTAGAGTATGGTTTCCTTGGAGATAGGTCCAGAAAAAGGAAAATACTCATGCAGACACCAACATCTGCACCATGGCAGCCCACTCGACAACTGACGCGCGGCAACGCTGCGGATCAGATTCTTGAGGACTTGCGCGGCCGCATTCTTGGCGGGCAACTGACCCGCGGAACGAGGCTGCCGACGGCGAAGCAGCTTGCAGAGGGCTATGGTGTGAGTGGGCCGACCATCAGGGAAGCTATTCGCGGTTTGACAACGGCGCAACTTGTCGAAGTGCGCCATGGCAGTGGCGCGTACGTGACCGCCGATGCGGGACCAGCTAATTGGCGTCTCGCTTCTGTCGATGATCCAGTTGGAGCGCGTAGGAATTGCCGAGGTGCTGGCCATCATGGGAGCGTTGAATGGCTATGTTGTTGAACTGATGGCGACGAAGGCAAAGACCGAAGACGTGCAAGCGATGCGCGATGCGCTTCGCCAGATCAACGATGGGTTAGACATTGAGAGCGTCTGGACGACGGACTGCGCCGCTTCATTGATACGCTCGCGAAAGCGTCGGGCAATCTCCTGCTTAGCCCTGTGCCGCTTTCTGGCGAGCGTGCATATCAGGCTTGCGAAAGAGCTTACGGGTGACTCGTACGGCACGTGGCGCAAAACAACGAGACGTCTGGCGAAACATCGCCAGCGCCTCGTCGACGCGATTGCAACCTGTGACGGCGCGGCCGCTCGAGAGGCCGTGCGTGCCCACATCGAACACTCCGCCACGGTGACCGCATCGCTGCCTGGCTCTGGCGAAAAGATGCTGGCCGACCCCGCACTGGCTGGTCTGCCGGCGTCGATGCTCCAGCGCAGCTAGTCAGGAGGCGACGCCTTCGCCTCAACCGAGACGTCTTTTCTCCCCTGGAATAAATTCGTCTCTCAAAGTGTTTCTCTTCACAAGCGCCTTGCCATTGCAGCGCTTGTCGATGACGCCGCTACTGCCCCGAAGTCACTCCATCATCTCGTCATCACGCAAGGTTTCAGTATGCCAGACACCCAAGTCTCCCGACTCGCGCCTCATGAACAAATCTTCTCTCTTATCCTTGGCTTTTGGCAGGGGCGCGCGCTTGCGGTGGCGACGGAAATGGGACTTGCTGAACTGTTGGCCGACGGACCACTAGATGTAGACGATCTTGCGCGTCGTGCCAACGCAGACGCCTTGGCACTTTTTCGACTTCTACGAGCCTTGGAAAGCATCGGGATTTTTTCTCAGGTTTCCCCGAATGTCTTCAGCAATTCCGCGACGAGCGAGTGCTTGCGCAAAGGGGTGCCGGGCTCCCAGCGATCTCTCGTCCTTTCCTCTTTCTCCAGGGGGAACGGTCAATTCGAGGGGTGGGCCAGTCTTGAACACTCAGTACGAACTGGGACGCAATCCCTTGAAAAGGTTTTCGGTGTCGACTTTTGGGAGTTTGGCCGACAACACGCTGAAGCGGGCGCACTCTTCAATGACTCGTTACGCGCGGCCTCTGAGGCCATGACACCGGCGATCACCGCAGCTTTCGACTGGAGTCAGTTCCCGCTTATTGCTGACATAGGGGGCGGCATCGGCACTCAACTCGTCTCGATCCTTGACGCCTCGCCAACCTCCAAAGGCATTCTCTTCGATCAACCACATGTCGCAAGCAAGTCACTCTCGCACGACCGTATGCAAACTGTCGGTGGCGATTTCTTCGCGGCAGTTCCGACCGGGGCCGATGCTTATGTCCTTCGCTGGATTCTCCACGATTGGTCCGATGCCAAAGCCACTGAGATTCTCGGGTTGTTAGGTCGTTCGCTAAAACCGACTGCGCGACTCATCCTGGTCGAATTTGTTATTCCAGAAGGGCCAGGATTCGATTTCAGCAAGTGGGCCGATCTGCAGATGATGATTTTGGTTGGCGGACGCGAACGATCCGAATCTGAATACCGATCCTTGCTTCGAGCTTCAGGCTTTGACCTGGAAGAGATTGTCGCCACGGCGACTCCGTTAAGGCTACTTGTCGCGAGACCGTCGAAACAATAAGTTCGCCGCCAGGCCATCAGTGCCGCGCTACCAGAAATCGTCTTTCCGTTGCCGTGGTTTTACTCTTCGCAATCGAATCGAAAGACTGGCAAGGTCTGCCGGTTATGGCTCGGGAGGCTCACGTGCGGCTCACTTCCCTTCATATTGCAACGTGATCACGAGCCGGCATCTGCCCTAATATCGCCGGAATATGCAGGCCTGCTCCAACCTGCCGTGCAGCCATATTCACGGCTCTCAGCCTCCGATAAAAAACTACGCGCGCAGATACCTCGATCGGATCGGCCGCTCAGCCCCATCAAGGTCTTCTCGACAACGATGCTGCCGTGCACATCGGCTACACGACCAGGTCCGCCTCGGTGCAACAACGCCTCGTCAGGACTGAGGGGCACACTGGCTCTTGTTGGGAATACAGAAAGGTATTGAAGTGTTATCGAAAGAGCCAGCAAGAAACCACGGAAAGCTTCGAAACCGTCGGTCTATAGCCAGGACCACTCCCTGACGCGCGCCGTCAGTTTCCTGCCATTTCTGGACAGAATGAAAGCACGCCACTTAACAGCCAACATGACGTCAAAACCTGAAGATCAAGAGGAATACGAATCTTCGCAGCGGAAAGGTACGCAATGAACAAACTTGATCCCCAGGTGAAGGCTCTCCTGAACCAGTTTCACGCGAATGCTTCGCGCCAATCTGTACCGCAGCGCGTGCTGTCTGCCGGCGAGAAGATAGCGGCGCAGCGTCAGATGTTCACGGCTTTCTTTGCACTCGGCATGCCATACGAATCCGTAGCACGGGTCCACGATATCGATTTGCCAGGCCCCGCTGGAGACATTCCCGTCCGCCTGTATGTCCCGATGGCAAGAACGCCTTTGCCAAAATCTGCGCCGACTCTGCTCTATTATCACGGTGGCGGTTTTGTCGGTGGGGATTTAGACACTCACGACACGCTCCTTCGCGCACTGGCGAATCGCGCGCAGTGCATCGTCGCTTCCGTGGGGTATCGTCTCGCACCCGAGTATCCGTACCCCGCGGCCCACGACGACGCGTGGTCCGCCCTAACCTGGGTCGCAGACCAAGCTTCCGAGATTGGCGCAGATCCGGCGCGCTTGGCCGTTGGAGGAGACAGTGCCGGCGGCCTCCTCGCGGCCTGGGTCGCTCAGAGGGCGAAGGAGCACCATCTGGCGCTACGTCTTCAAGTATTGCACTACCCCAACCTCGATGCCACGACATCGAGCGCTTCATGGAGAGAGCTAGGAACTGGCGCTTACATCGTTTCCCATGCCCGGATGCAGGAATGGTATGACGCGTATCTGCCGGAGCGGATAGCGCGCACCGAGCCGAAAGTGTCTCCGCTCGTCGCCACGGATCTTGCAGGGCTTGCGCCTGCGCTGATCGTGACTGCGGATCATGACCCTCTGCACAATGAGGGAGACGAGTATGCGACCAGATTGAAAGCAGCAAACGTCCCGGTAGATCACACTTGCTGACCGGGGATGATTCACGGGCTCGCGTCAATCGCAGGTGTGGTCGATGCAGGGAAGGTGCTCATCGACCAAACTGCCGAGGCGCTTCGCACGGCATTTGGCCCGGGTACAGACATCGCTGACAAATCGATGCATTCGCCAGCGTTCTTTCAGCGGGACACACTTCCATGATCAAGTCGCAGCGCTTCCAAGCATTGGGGGGTAAACCTGTAGCCGGGTTGGACCGATCAAGGCCACCGGCGGAAAAATTGCGGTGTCGGTATTTTAACTCTATCAGATTCAGAATGGCATGCTGGTTCAACGTCACGAGGTCGCTGACATCTCAGCGTTGTGGACTGGAGCATAGCAACTAAAGCTTTATCGAAATGTATAACTCGATCGCGTTTCAGAAATCGCGTGTCGATAAACGATGTGGAGGATTTTATGAACGACGAGATCCGTAATGAAGTCGGCGCGACCGTCGCCTGGATTGTCGGCGTAGGGCCTGTGCATGGAGCAGGCGCGGCGATCGCGAAGCGCTTTGCCCAAGAAGGCCTCACCGTGGTGGTAACTGGCCGGTCGCCGGAACGGCTTGAACAAGTGGTCCGAGACATAGAAGCTGATGGTGGTCATGCCATCGCTATGCCCGGCGATGCTACTAGGGAAGAGGATATTTTGTCCATCCTGAATCGCATCGAAACCTTTGGCCCGCTGGAAGTCGGTGTCTATAACGCAGGCAACGCAAAATGGGCTCCGACACTTGAACTCAGTAGTGCACTCTTCGAGGAAGTATGGCGGGTTGGCTGCTTAGGTGGTTTCATGTTCGGACGGGAAGTCGCGAGGGTGATGCGGCGTCGCGACAGCGGTACGATTCTCTTTACCGGCGCTACGGCATCACTTAGGGGAAAGCCGAGCTTTTCCGCTTTTGCTGCTGCCAAGGCTGGTTTGCGAATGGTCAGCCAAAGCTTGGCACGAGAGTTCGATCCCATGGGTATCCACGTAGCCCATGTTGTGATCGATGGATCGATTCACGGGGAGAAAATCCTTACGCTGCTTCCGGAGTTGGTGGAAAGGAAGGGACCAGATGGTCTGCTGTCGGTTAGCGCGATTGCCGATACGTTTTGGCACTTGCACCAGCAACATCGCTCGGCGTGGTCGCACGAGATCGATCTACGGCCTTTCGCGGAGCCGTTCTGAGTTGTCGCTGCCCAGTGGCAGCACGGCGCTTCTTTGAAAAGTCGATCGCCCAGAATGGTGTGCCTGAGACGGTAACTATCGACAAAAGCGGCTTTAATCTGGCCGCGCTGCACGCGGTGAACGCCCATCACGATTCGTCAAGTCGAGTACCTGAATAACGTGGTCGAGCAGGATCATCGGTCCATCAAACGCGTCACCCGACCGACGCTCGGCTTCAAGGATTTTCGTTGCGCCCGCATCATCCTGTCCGGTATCGAAGTAATGCATATGATAAGGAAGGGCAGATGAAAACCGAAAATGGAACCCATCCGTCCGCCGCTGAGCAGTTTTATTCGATGGATATGTGAGCAGTCCTTATCATTTCGGGTCTGCTCATCAAGATGGTTTTATCGCGACAGAACCTTTGACAATGCCTAAGGCGGGCTTACGAACAGAAGGGGCGTCATTTCCGCCAAATTTGTTACCGCTACCGTGGAATAAACATGCCCCCTGTGGTGTTTGCCTAAAAGGCACAACCCGCATACGAATCCAAGAGCAACAACACCGAAGGATGCGCACAATGGACAAGAGGATGATCAATCTCAGTCTGGACATGACCTATGGAGCGTCACGCCGGCGTGTCTTCGGGCGCGTTGCCGGTGCCGCGGCACTCGGGCTCTTAGGGCTTCTGCCCGCGCCCTCGGGCGCGCGGGTGGTCGCACCGGCACCCGACGACCCGCTTTGGCCAGGAAAGCTGAGGGGACGCCACCGTCAGGTGGTCGACGCGTATGAGGTCAACGACGGACACCCGCCTGCATTCGCATTCACATTCCTAGCGCCGAATGCGTCGCCAGGCGCCGCGACGGCGGTCATCGTTCTGCGTCATGGAGCGCTCCCGCTCGCTCTGAACAACGCGATGTGGGCAAAATACAAGGTCGGTGAATCACTGAAGATCATCGATCCGGAGACCAAGGCGTCCGCTGTGAAAAATCCTTACCTTCGTCCGAAGGTTGGTGTTCTGCCATTG
>Ga0255336_101902_pt1 | contig 12351 bp, 14 predicted proteins | sample MeOH1_35cm_T3_17_FD_189102 | JGI IMG/M metagenome (GOLD analysis project Ga0255336, IMG submission 189102) | Sandy soil microbial communities from University of British Columbia, Vancouver, Canada - MeOH1_35cm_T3_179 | ecosystem: Engineered > Artificial ecosystem > Sand microcosm > Unclassified ...
CGTCACGGCGGCAAGCAAGAGCAGGCCTGTTGAAGCGATGACAACGAGAAGCGAGGAAGGTCGAGCTGATCTCATAACGTCACCTATGAATTATATCAGATCCTTACAGAATGATTCTACGGGTTAAGATCGGCATTTTCAAGTAGCCCATTGATTCAATTTGAGGAGAGCAGGCGCATATGTGTTATTGTCACGAAGTCGTGATATGCGATCGACCCTCCCCTAGATGCGCGAAGACCTTCTCCGATACGCCGCATTGACCGTCCGCCGCACAGCGGATAATCAAGGCGCCGATGATCGCCGCGAGCCCAGGCTCGACGATTGATCCGTGGAAGGGTGGCCGAGTGGTTTAAGGCTCCAGTCTTGAAAACTGGCGTGGGTGTAAGCTCACCGTGGGTTCGAATCCCACCCCTTCCGCCATTGGCCGCCGATTGCCCTCTATAGTGCGATATAGCCGCCGATCACCGCCGTTTCTACGCCATGGCCCGCTGTCTCGGCGTCTGCGACGGTGAATGATCTCGATGGATTGCTCGTGATCGACCGTGTTGTCGGTGACGGACCATTCGGCGAACGCGGACGGCAGGGTTTCCGTCATTGAAAGCGGAAGAATACTGTTACGAAGCCTTTGCGTGTACACGTCCATGATGGTGTCGACCGTTATTTAACCGTTATTTAAGAGCGCTTACCTTAGCTCAACTCCTATTTAAGCCAAGAGCCAATTGCTTAAATAAGGCTGCTCCCGCATAGTGAGGGCATGTCCGAATCAGCTTCCAACCTCCGGCTAGGCCGCTTTGTCGAGACCCATGTAGCGGGTGAGATCGTGCGTGCGTTCGTGCCGCCCCCACTGCCGCCGGAACCGCCGATCGACGTGCTGGCCCTTCTAGAGCGGCTAAGTCTGGCGGAACGCGCCTTGGGGCGTCTGGACGGCATCACCATGCTGCTCCCGCGCCAGGAGCTGTTCCTCTACATGTATGTGAGGAAGGAGGCGGTCCTTTCATCCCAGATTGAGGGCACACAATCGACCCTTTCCGACCTGCTCCGCTTCGAGACCGAAGCGCAAGCCGGGCAGCCGATCGACGACATCCGCGAAGTCTCGAATTATGTCGATGCGATGATGTATGGGCTGGGTCGGCTGGAAGACCTGCCGCTGTCGCTGCGGCTGATCCGCGAGATGCACCAACGGCTACTGCAAAGCGGGCGTGGCGGCACGAAAAATCCCGGCGAGTTTCGGCGATCTCAGAACTGGATCGGCGGCTCACGTCCAGGAAACGCGCTATTCGTTCCGCCGCCGCCCACGGAGATGAACAAATGCCTTGATGCCCTTGAGCGCTTCATGCACGAGGACGGTTCGCGTCTGCCCGCCCTCATCAAGGCGGGTCTGCTGCATGTCCAATTCGAGACCATCCACCCATTCCTTGACGGCAATGGAAGGATCGGCCGCTTGCTGGTCACGCTGTATCTTTGCGTCAACGGTGTGCTGCGTAAACCGCCGCTCTATTTGAGCCTCTACCTGAAGACCCATCGCGCCGACTATTATCGACTGCTTCAGGAGGTGCGCGAGCGCGGGGCATGGGAAGCCTGGCTTGATTTCTTCCTCACCGGCGTTGCGGATACGGCCAATAAAGCCTTCGAGGCTGCTACCCGGATCGTCGATCTGTTCAAGGAAGATCGAGAACGGATTACGACAGAGAGCGACCGGGCAGGCTCGGCGCTGCGTATCCACGATCTCTTTCAGCAAAACCCGTTCCTGACGGCCAACCAGCTCGTTCAGAAAACAGGTCTCTCAGCCCCCACGGTGAATGCGGCGCTCGCCGATCTGGAGCGGTTCGGCATTGTAGAGGAAATCACCGGGCGCAAACGGGGGCGCGTATTCAGTTACCGGCGATATCTCGCCATTTTGAGCGAGGGAACCGACCCGCTCCCCACGACAGCCTAAAGGGGGAGTCTGTGCCTATAAAAACTATATCCGCTGCCCAATTCGCGACCGCCTTCGATCTTAGGCCAAATCTCGTGGCATGGTTCCTTGGCGCCGGCGCATCGGCCGCCTCCGGCATTCCGACCGGCTATGCCATGATCCGCGATTTCAAGGCGCAAATCTTTTGCCGTGAGACGAACCTGTCAAAGCGGGAGATCGATACGGCAGATCCAGTCTGGATCGACAGGATCGATGCCTTTTTCCGGCAAACGTCACTGTTGCCGCCTGACGGCGATCCTACGGAATATGCCAAGGCCTTCGAAACGGTGTATCCAGAAGCCCGGTATCGCCGACAATATATCGACGATGCGATCTCCAAGGGTACTCCCTGTTTTGGTCACAAGGTACTTGGCAGTCTTATGGCTGCCGGCAAGGTCGATTGCGTTTTCACGACGAACTTCGATCCGCTCATCGAGGAGTCGGCGCATTCGGCAAATGGGATTCAGCCAGTAGACGACCAGAACCGCCCGACTGTGGCGGCGATCGATTCCGCCGACCGTGCCATGCGGTGCCTCAATGAATCGGACTGGCCGTTGGTCGCTAAGCTCCACGGTGATTATCAGTCGATCGCGATTAAGAACACGGGATCGGAACTAGAGGAACAGGACGCCCGGATGCGGCATGTGCTGGTGGAATCCAGCAAGCGCTTCGGAATGATCTTCGTCGGCTATAGCGGACGCGACGCTTCGATCATGGAGGCGCTGAACACGGTTCTCGATGCGCCGTCGCCATTTCCGAACGGACTGTACTGGCTCACCTCGTCAGCTTCGCGCTTACTGCCCGCAGTGATCGAATTCCTAGGTCGGGCCAAAGCGGCCGGCGTGGACGTGGCCGTCGTCGAGTGCGCGACCTTCGACGAACTGGCTGCCGATATCATCAAGATAACCGATCTGCCTAAGCTGCTTTTTGATCGGGTGATGGAAGGGCGCCCGACACCGCGCCTGGTTCCGGTGCAACTGCCGATCGCCGAAGCCCGCAGCTTTCCCGTCCTGCGCTATTCCTCGCTGCTGATCGAAAGTATGCCGCGCACCGCCCGTCGCGTAAAACTCGCGCAGAACACGACCTCTCCCATGGTCCGCGAGATGCTCAAGGAGAAGGGGGTTAGAGCGACAGTCGCGGCAAACGGGCGAGAGTTGGCTGTTTTCGGCAGGGATGAAGAAATCCTCGATGCGCTTGCACCACTTGGGGCAAGGCTCGACGGCGAAATCAAACTCGATCCAGCCGCGGACAGTTGGGCCATGGGCCTCATCTACGATGCACTGGTCAGAAGCTTGGCGCGCCGCCTACCGCTTATTCCGCGCTACAAGCGCACCGGCCATTCCGTGGTTATAGCCCCGCCCCGCGATGGAGAGGATCGTGAACAGGCACGTCGGAACGCGCAGGTGCTGTCTAACCTTCGTAACGCCTACAAAAGCGACCTGACAGGCACTGTTCCTGATCTCGGATTCCCATTTCAGGAGGGATTGTTCCTGAAGCTGGACCTTATCAACGGGCGCTGGTGGCTCGGCTTTGAGCCCTACACATTCGTGCACATTCCGCGCGCCGACGCGACCCAGGTTGGGAGTTCGGAGCACACGGAAAACTCCAGCTCCGACCCCATGGGCGCGGGTCCTGATCGTGGTGGCGATCCAGCGGGCGATTGGCGTAGGGAACGCTGGGCGCAGCGCTATAACAGAAACTGGGCAAGCATCATTGCCGCGTGGGCCCAACTTCTCACCGATACTGGTGGTAAGACGAAGCGAGCTTTCGGGCTACAGGACGGGGCGGGAATGGATGCCGTGTTCGAAGTTTCGCCGGTCACGGGTTGGAGCCGGCCAGGTCATCACCACACTTATTTCGACAGGACCACGTAATGCGCAGTTCGGTCCCTTTGACAAAGCTTCCGCCGTTCACGTTGCTCACCGAGCCGGGCCTTTCTTTCTCCCCCTCGGATGCAACGCATGTCGATGTCCATCCGCTTCGTGGTCTCGCGAACTTTGGGCCTTATTCTAAGGGATCGTTCGGCGGCTACACCTCACGAATAAGGATCGCGACAGTAGGGCCGGAGAGCGCCTTCAAACGACGCGGCGAGCTGATGCTGTTATTGCGGAACGCGCATCGACCTTCCGACAGGTCAGAATATGTCCCACAGTATCCCGGCTTCGAGCGTCTTTTCCGCGTGGCTCTCGAAGCAGCACCGCGCGAGGCCCATATCAAATGGCCCGAGCACATTCGGGAGTTGCCCGGAGAAGGCGACCCGCAAGCGCGCCTTTACCATGCGATGGAAGCGGCGCTCCAACGGCTCGACACGGTGCGTAACGAGTTCGATGTTGTGCTTGTCCACTTCCCAGATAGCTGGAGTCCAGCCACTCGCAGTAAATTCTTCGACGCCCATGACGTGCTCAAGGCGCTTGGTGCTCGATATAATATCTCGACCCAAGTGCTGAACGACCGTGCCTTCACTTTCACGCACAAGGCGTCGCTCGCATGGAGACTGGCAACTGCTCTTTATGTGAAAGCCGCAGGTACGCCGTGGAAGCTGGCACCGCTGAAGGGCGTGCCGGCCGACACAGCATATATAGGACTTGCTTATGCGCTGCGCGGTGACCAGCGGGATGCACATTATGTGACGTGCTGCTCGCAGGTTTTCGACATGGATGGCGGCGGTATGCAGTTCGTGGCCTTCGAGGCCCAGGACCCCGTTGCCGACGTTGCCGAGGCGCGTAGGAATCCGTTTCTGAGCCGTGACGATATGCGCGCGGTTCTTGCTCGTAGCCTGTCGCTCTACCAAGGCCGCAATGGTGGCAACCTCCCTAAGCGAATGGTCATCCACAAGACTACGGCGTTCAAAGAGAGCGAGATCGAAGGGGCGTTCGATGCGCTGGCCGGGGTCGCGGAGATCGAGTGCGTCGAGGTTAGTTCGGCATCCTGCTGGCGCGGCGTCTGGCTGATCGAGTCCGGCCAAAAAAAGCCACCCACAAAGCCATCAGGCTATCCCGTGCCTCGGGGAACGATGGTGGTACGCTCCGGCAATTCCGCGCTGGTATGGGTTGCGGGCAATGCGCCCGAAGTATCGACCAAAGGTGACTATTATCAAGGCAAGAAGAGTATACCGCGCCCTCTGCAATTAATCCGTCATGCCGGCAGCGGCCCGCTCGAATTAACTGCTCACGAGGCGTTGGCATTGACCAAGATGGATTGGAATAACGACGCACTCTACGACCCGGTGCCGGTCAGCATTCGTTACTCACAGAAACTAGCGCGCACGATCGCGAATGTCCCCGACCTACCTCGGAATGTCTATCCTTATCGTCTGTTTATGTGAGCACCTCTATCCCCCTCCCGGAGCTGGATTGGTCCTTTAGAAATGGCGCTATTGAACACACCATATCGCGGGACTTACTTTGACAGACAAGAACTGCGCGACATGCTATTCGTGCGATAAATACCAAGGAGGGCATCTTGCGAATTGCTCGCGTTCAGATCGAGAATTTTCGAGGGATTAAGCAGGCTGAAATCCATACAGAACTGGCAAAAGCCGCCAGCCTTGGCCGCCTTGACGTGCTCGCGGCTCGCAACACCAATCCAGTAGCGCGTCGTCATACGGTATGAACCGTGATCGTGTAGCCAAACGGATCGCGGAATGCGAAGTACCGCCCGAACGGACCGTCCTTCGGTGGGAAGGTGATGGCTATTCCCGCCGCCTTCAATTCCTCATGCAACGCATCGGCGTCATCGCAGCCGAACCACAGAGCAACGCCCCACCCCAGCTTTCCTTGAGCCGCTTCCAGATCCACTAGCGGCTTTCTGACCGCGAAGGGAGCAGGCTTGCTGTCGAAGACCATCGCTTCAGGGGTCTCCTGCAGCACAGGCAGGCCCAGCCTGTCGCCATAGAAGGCTCTGGCGGCCTGAAGGTCTTCGGCTTGGATACCGATGAAATCGGGACCGATCAGTCGGGGCATGGTTGTCTCCTTGACATGGGATGATAACATCAGGAGCCTGATATAATGTAAGGTGCCTGATATTGCAATGACCAAGGATATGACACCGCTGCTGGGATACCGGCTGAAGCTGGCGCAGCATGCCCTGCACCGCCGTATGGAGGAGGCACTGAAACCGCTTGGGCTCAATCCTGCCCAATATGCGGTACTGGCCGAACTGAATGCGAGACCGGACCAGACCAATGCGAACCTGGCCGAGCGCGCATTCATCACCCCGCAATCGATGCAGGGCGTTTTGACGAAACTGGAGGAATCAAGGCTGGTGGAGCGTAGACAGGATGTTCATCACGGTCGTCGCCGGCTTGCGCGTTTGACGCCCGAAGGACATGCGAAGGCCGAGGCCGCCAATGCCGAGGTGATGCGGGTCGAGGAAGTGCTGGAGGCCGCGGTCCATCCGGACGCGGTAAATGATGCCGTTGATCTGATGGACCGGCTCCGCAGCGCCATGTGCAAATAGGACAAGCGCCGCCATACTGCACATGGCCAAGTCCAGCACCGCCCGCATGCGCGACAGACAATGCAGGCCGCAATGTGGCCTGCAGCACCATGGCCTGGTGAAGAAATCTCTGCGTATATCCGTGCCGATACGGGCGCCCTCGGCGGCCCCGATCCGATAGAAATACAGATAAACTGATAAGATTAACTTTACAGTATAGCTTTATATCTGCTATGTGGGCGATATGAGCGATCAGCCTGATCATCCTCAAACCACACATGCCTCCACCCTAGCAGGCGAACTCCGCGCCCTGATCGGCAAGCTGAAGCGGCGGTTGCGTGAGCAGGCCGACATTGGCGACCTGACACCGTCCCAGGTGTCGGTGCTGTTGCGAATTGAGAGGGACGGTCCTGCGACGGCGTCGAGCCTCGCGCGGGCAGAGGGAATGCGTCCTCAATCGATGGGGACCGTCATTGCCGCGCTGGAGGCCGCCGGCTTGGTAAACGGAGCACCGGACCCGAATGACGGACGCAAGACCATTCTGTCGCTCACGGACACCTTCCGCGAACGGCTTCGGGAGGGCCGCGCGGCGCGGCAGGATTGGTTGTTGCGCACCATCCAGGCGAGGCTCTCGGCCTCAGAGCAGGACAAGCTTGCCGAGGCCGTCGAACTGCTCAAGCGTCTCGTCGACGACTGAGAGGCCCTCTCCGTCCATTGCGCGGTCGCTCCACCAGATTCGCAGAGGAAAATCCATGGCTCTAACAACACTCGACCCGCAGACCGCCCTGATCGTCGTCGACCTTCAGAAAGGCATCGTCGGCTCTCCCGTCGTCCATCCCATCAGTGAGGTCGTGGAGCGGACACGGTCGCTGGCTGGTGCGTTCCGCCAGCGCGGCTTGCCGGTGATACTCGTCAATGTTGCTGGAGGAGCGCCGGGCCGCACCGAGCGCCCGCGCCGCAGCGAACCGTTCCCCGAGGGATGGACCGACATCATTCCCGAACTCGACCGGCAGCCCAGTGACATCGTCGTGACGAAACGGACATGGGGGGCGTTCGCCAGCACCGGTCTCGAGGACCAATTGAAGGCATTGGGCGTCACGCAAGTCGTCGTCACCGGCGTCGCGACCGGGACCGGCGTCGAGGCGACCGCGCGCCAAGCCTATGAGCAGGGGTTCAACGTCACCCTCGCCATCGATGCCATGACCGACATACGTCCTGAGGCTCACGACTACAGCATCGCGAATGTCTTTCCGAGGTTGGGCGAAACCGGCACGACCCAGGCGATCATTGACCTCCTTGGGACAAGGGGCGCCTGAAAATGGAATGGCTCTATTTCGTGTCCTATTTCTTCGGGGGCGCCTTTCTCGCAAATGCCGTTCCCCATTTCGTCAGCGGCGTGATGGGAAAGCCGTTCCAAAGCCCCTTCGCGAAGCCGCCCGGGCAAGGGCTCTCCTCCTCGACCGTAAACGTGCTCTGGGGCTTTCTCAATATCGTCGTCGGCTATGTTCTCGTCTGCCGCGTCGGTAATTTCGGATTTAGGACCACTGGCGACGTCATAGCGTTCGGGCTCGACATTCTTCTGATGGGTCTGCTTCTCGCGCGACAATTCGGCCGTTTCCATGGCGGCCATTCGCCGAAGCGTTCATGAGCGCTTCGGCGACGGGCATTTTTCGATCACTCAGGAGCTTCAATTATCGGGTCTGGGCCGCCGGTGCGCTCGTCTCCAATGTGGGGACATGGATGCAGCGCACGGCCCAGGACTGGCTCGTGCTCACCCAGCTCACGCACCACAGCGCGTCGGCCGTCGGCGTGGTCATGGCGCTCCAGTTCGGGCCGCAGCTTCTCCTGCTGCCCTGGACGGGCTTCGCGGCTGATCATTTCAATCAGCGCAAGCTCCTGATCGCCACCCAGGCGACGATGGGTCTGCTCGCCCTCGCGCTGGGGGTTCTCACCGTTACCGGCATCGTCCAGCTCTGGCATGCCTATGTGTTTGCCTTTCTGTTCGGCTGCGCAACAGCGTTCGATGCTCCCGTGCGCCAGACCTTCGTTGCGGAACTGGTCGGCGACGTGGATCTGCCGAACGCGGTCGCGCTCAATTCGACCTCGTTCAACGCCGCCCGAATGGCAGGTCCCGCGGTCGCCGGTTTGGTCATCGCGTCGGTCGGCACCGGCTGGGCGTTTCTGATCAACGGTGCCTCCTTCATCGCCGTGCTAATCTCCCTGTCCTTGCTCCGCATCTCCGAGCTGCATGCGAACGCAAGGGCTCACCGCGCCAAGGGAAGCTTCACGGAAGGATTCCGCTATGTGAGTTCACGCCCGGACCTCAGGGCGATCCTGATCATGCTGTTCCTGATCGGCACATTCGGATTGAACTTCCCGATCTTCATCTCGACCATGGCCGTCAGTGTCTTTCATGTCGATGCCGGCGGATACGGGCTCCTATCATCGATCATGGCCGTCGGCACGATCTCGGGCGCCCTACTCGCCGCCGGTCGTGACAAACCGCGGTTCGTGTCCCTGTTGGTCGGCGCCGCGATCTTCGGGCTGGGCTGTGCGCTCGCTGCAGTCGCCCCGAGCTATTGGCTGTTCGCCGGCGCCCTCGTCGTCATCGGCGTGGCAGCTTTGACCTTCACCAACGCGACCAACAGCCTGATGCAGCTCTCAACCGAGCCCTCCATGCGTGGACGGGTGATGGCACTCCGCTTTGGCATCGCGCTGGGGGGCACGCCGATCGGTGCGCCGATCGTGGGTTGGGTGGCCGACAATTTCGGCCCGCGCTGGGCGATCGGCGTCGGCGCGGCTTCGGGCTTTGCTGCGGCCATCGTGGCCGTTTACACCTTGACGCAGCAGGTTTATCGGCCTCGGCAATGTGGGTTCCCCAATGGTGACGACCTTTGTTGATGAGGCTGGGGCCTCAGCGCGTCGACGTCGACCATTTCTGCAAAAACTGTGGCGGCTTCCAAGTCGATCCTGATCTCTATGCCAAGTGGTCTGCGGATCCGACGCGTTATGAACAAGTCAAACTCAATACGATTCTCTACGTCGAAGCCATCAGCAAAGAGGGCGATACGCCGCTTTTGACGGAGCTCGTTATGCAAAGGCTGAAAAATTGGCAGTGAGATGTTTAGAAAACAGATCATTCATTTCCAAGGTGAGATCTTCACGATTGGGCAGGCGGCATCAAACTTCGTTGTTGCCATCTGAGGCAACTGTGAGCACTGGAACGATGTCTCGCTGGATAGACTGCTCCAACGGCACGGTCCTCGATACTCGCTCTTGGAAGTTTTCCGCCATCTCAAATGCCGGCATTGCCGGCGACACGCGACCGCGCTTGTTGTCGATCGTTTCCGAATGATGAAGCGTCGCCGCGAGCCGCCGCCGGGCGGACTGGTAAAGATCTGGCGCGACGAATATTAAACCTAGGCGCGGCACCGTCTTCCTCGATGCCACGCCCGTCGATTTTCAATGCGCCGGTTAGAAGCGAAAGACGGCGCCGACCGTCGTGTTGAGAATGCCGTGATCCGCATTTCGGTTGAACGGCATGTCGTAGGCCACCTTGAAATTGAACATACCCACCATGAGGCCGATCTCAGGCCCGGCGATACCGTCATCGTCGATTCCAGAGCCATAGAGATAGCCGACATTGCCGCCGACATAGGGCGCAACTGGCAAGTCCTCGCCGAAGAGGTCACCGAAATAGAAGTCCGGCCCGACGACGGTCCGCCCGCCAGCGCCTTTATTGTTGGTGTCGAAATGGTAGAAGCCGGCTTGCTCGACACCAACAGTCATCCAGTCCGTCACTTTGTAATCGAGCCCGAGATTGACGCCGATGAGCTGGCTGTGAGAGCTGTGCTCGTCCTTGAAGTTGTAGCCGTAGAAGGCTCCCGCGGTGAACAGCCAATGCTTTTCTTCCGGAGGCGGCGGTGGCGGTGGCGGCGCTGCCGCGACCGGTGGCTCGGGCGCTGGCGCTGGCGCGGGTTCCGGTGGCGGTGGCGCCACGATTGTGATGACCGTGCGCCGGTTCTGTGCTTCGACCACACTAGGGCCGGTCGGCACTGCGAGGTCGCTCTCACCAACCGCAGACCCCGTGATGGCCGATGGCGGCACGCCCTGCCGGATCAGCGCGGCGGTGACCGCCTTCTCGCGGCGCTCCGAGAGCCTTTGATTGAAACCCGGCGTGCCCGACGTGTCGGTATGACCCACGACCGTGATATGGGCCGAACCGGTGCGATCGAATTCCTGCTTCGCGGACAAAATGGTTGCTTGTGCAGTGGAATCGAGAGTCGCTTTCCCGAGTGGAAACAGCACGACATAGTTGCCGTTCTGAGCCAAGGCCGGAGTGCTTCCAATCAGGAAGCAGACGGCCAACAGCAATAGCTGGCGCTTCATGACATTCTCCCCTGATTTCTCGAGTCCTGACGCCTGCGGGCGAGACGCCACGCGGCCTGCGGCGCGCGGAAATCACCGCCGCCCTGATGAGCAGGATAAACCTCTCGCCACCCCACCACAATTGGGCTTTTGGCCATCCCGTTGTTCACCATCCCATCGTTCACCCGCGCAGGGCGGGTACATACGGCTCTCTGATGAGTTGGTCGTCTCGGGAGAATTTTCCCATAGCCAATTTCTCCCCGTGTTGCGTCCGCCCTCGCGCGCCGCAAGGGAATGGCGGCCTTCGGCCTGTCGGTCAGGCGGTACCCCGGATATTGAGCTTAAGTCGCGCCGTCTTCCTTGCTGCCACGCGCAACAACGCGCCGTCTGGCAATAGCCGCTGAAGCTTTAGCGCCGTATCTGTGGGTGCCGTCATCAGAAATGCAAATAGGTCGTTGATCGTTTCGCCCTCATCCACCCCGCGAACAAAGGTCCAATTCGTCCAGATGCCGGCAAAGAACGACAGCGGCCGCGATTCATCAAAAGCAAACCAGACAGGCGACTTGCTGCCATCAGGTAGGATCTCGTTCTCTGAAAAGCTGGTGAACGGGACAATGCATCGGCTGTCAACGCCAAGCCAGCGCCGCCAGTGCGGCGACGCCAGATTACGCACATTGGTCACGCCTGCATCGGTCTTTCAGCTTGCCTGTTTTCTTGCTGATCAGCGCGACTTTTGGCAACGGAGACAAGGCTCGCAGGTGCGCGTCCGATTTATATCGGGCCACAGGCTAGCGGCGCAAAGGCGCCGCAGATACGCGGTCTGTTCAGGTTTCGAAATAGCGCGGCCGGTCGAGATCGGGAATCAGTCCGGGCCGCTTCGGCTGCCACCCTAGCAGTTCCCGCGTTCCCTGACTCGAGGCCGGGTTGTCGAGCGCTGCGAAATACGCGAACCAGCCGAAGTGGTCGGTTGCTTCCTCGGGTGTCTTGCTGACGACCGGCACGTTCAGGCGGTGGCCGATTACGCCGGCGATGTCCCGGAACGGTACGCCCTCTTCGGCAACCCCATGATATCGGGCTGCTGCGGAATCCTTCTCAAGCACGAGCCTGTAGAGATGAGCAGCATCGAGCCGGTGCACCGCGGGCCAGCGGTTTAGTCCGTCTCCCACATACGCCGAAACGCCGTTCTCACGCGCAAAACCGATGAGGAGCGGGACGAAGCCGTGATCACCGTCGCCATGGACGGATGGCGGCAGGCGTACCACCGACACTCGCACGCCACTCCCCGCCACCGAAGCTGCTGCCTCTTCCGAAGCGATGCGGGGAATCGGCGTGCTGGAAGGGGGCACATCTTCTTCGATCGCGCGGCGACCTGGCGTGAGGAGCCCGGTCCCGGAGGTGACGATCAAGGGACGGTCAGAGCCTGCAAGCGCGGCGCCGAGAGCCTCGATGGCATGCCGATCAATCTCACAGTTAGCCTTGAACTTCGAGAAGTCGTGGATAAAGGCGGTGTGAATCACGCCATCCGACATAGCTGCGCCACTACGCAGGCTTTCCAGGTCTTCAAGATCGCCTCGATGCGCCTGGGCGCCAGC
>Ga0255336_101904_pt1 | contig 12347 bp, 15 predicted proteins | sample MeOH1_35cm_T3_17_FD_189102 | JGI IMG/M metagenome (GOLD analysis project Ga0255336, IMG submission 189102) | Sandy soil microbial communities from University of British Columbia, Vancouver, Canada - MeOH1_35cm_T3_179 | ecosystem: Engineered > Artificial ecosystem > Sand microcosm > Unclassified ...
TCAGCCCGAGTTCGGTCGTGCAAACCGGCGTGAAGTCAGCGGGATGCGAAAACAGCACACCCCAGCTATCGCCCAGCCACTCATGGAATTTGATCGGGCCGACACTCGACTGTTGCTCGAAATCCGGCGCGATATCGCCAAGACGTAGACTCATCATGTATCTCCTAAAGGTTTGGACATTGCCGCGCGAGCATTCACCGACGGCGCCCCGCAAAGATAAAGCATACGGGAGCGACGGTATATGACGAACGAACATCGCGTCACTACTTTATGCGTTTTTGTAATTTTCACTGATTTAGTGGAAACTTTGCGGGCCAGATCAACTCCATCTCAGGCAAACTTCGCCTCACATAGTGCGGGCGGCGGAGTTTTTTGTGGCTATGCTTCAACCGGGAACGGTTCGTGCGAAGTTGTGAACCAACCGAGCCCTGCGCTCGCCAGCGGCCGTTTCTTTGGTTACGATTCACGCGTGGCGTGAGACGAAGGGGAGCTGTCAATGTCGGAAATCAACAAGGAGAGATTGATGTCGGATATCAAAACCGTCCTCGCGGACGCTGAAGATCTGCTGAAACAGGCCGCGAGCGCCACCGGCGAGCGCGCTTCGGAACTTCGTGAAACAGCGCTGACGCGCCTGAAGCAGGCCAAGGAAAAGGCGGCTGACGTTCAGGTCGTCGTGGTCGAAAAAGGCAAGAAAGCAGCGCGCGCTACCGACGACTACGTGCACGAGCACCCGTGGGCATCCATCGGCATCGCCGCGGGCGCCGGTGTGCTGCTTGGGTTGTTGATCAACCGCAAGTAAAGCTGGCCAAGGCGCCGGGCGTATCCCGCCCGGCCCACCAGCGAATCGGGTTGACCGGCGCAGGCCTGGCCGGTCCGCTTCTCCTGGCGCGCGCGCGCGCCGTTCAGGCCTTCACGCGCAACGCCCACAGCCATGACGATCGACACACAATCGCAGCGCGGAGAACATAGTCCCTTGCGCCGCATAATCGGTTCCGTGTTTGCCATTCTGCAAACGCGGCTGGAACTGGTTGGCATCGAACTCGCCGAAGAAAAGGACCGTCTGCTCGGCGTGCTGTTCCTTGGCCTCGCGGCCATGATGCTCGCCACCATGGCCTTGATCGCGCTCACGGCACTGATCGCCATTGCATTCTGGGACACTTACCGCTGGCAAGCGCTCGCCAGCATCACCGCGGTCTATGCGGTCGCAGGATTAGCCTGTGCGCTGAAAGCGCGCAGCGGTTTGCGCAACGCGCCGATGGTGTTCGAAGCGACCATTGCCGAGTTCGAAAAAGACCGCGACGTGTTCCGCAAACCATGACCGGGAGGTGCAACGGCGTGCCCTGCGTCTTCCCTTAAGAATCTCGCGCGACTTTGCAGCACCGTTCCATCGTCCCACCTTCACTGCCGCCGACACGCCATGAGCCAGATCCACTCCGATACCGCATTCCGTAACAAGCGCCACCAGGCCAAAGACCTGAGCGCACCTCATTTGCGAGCGCTGCGCAAGGAACTGCTGCTGGTGCGCGCGGATGTCGAGCGTATGGAACTTGCGCAGGCGACCATCGAATTGCGACAGGCGGTTACCCACTTCAGCTGGCTCAAGTTCGTACTGCCGGGCTTCGGCGGCATGCGCGTTGGCAAGGGCTCGAAGGCGGGCTTTATCAACGCGGGGACCATCGGTGCCCTGCTCAAACAGTATCCGATCATCAGTTCCATCGCTTCGCTTATCCTCGCCAAGCCACTGCGCGCAACGGTCGCAGCCGGCGCCAAACCCTTGCTCAAGTGGGGCAGCCTCGGCCTCGCCGGGTGGGAAGCGTATCGGATCTGGCAGCAGATGAAGCAGGAGTCTGCTGCGTCGTCTGACGACAAGGCGGACTCGGCGGATAGCGGTTATTGAGGTTTGATGCGGGCTACCGTTTGCGGGCTGCCGGTTCGCCAGGTTGTATTCCAGCAATCGCCGCCGGCAGGTGTCGACGCGTTTGGCCCACCGTTTGCTCCGCCGCCGGTCCCACCACTTGTCCCGCTTTTGTTGCCACGCAATCCTGTGGCATCGAGCGTGAAAATGCCGCATGTGTCGTCGCGTATCGGGCCGGATTCGCTCGGCGCGGCCTCTATCGCGTAGCCACCGTTGGCATCGTCCGCGGGCAGCACGTGCAGGCGATAGACAGGCGTGCCGAATTGCGGCGCCTGATCGAGGCCCGGTGGTAATGTCGGCACGCTGCCGCTCGTTGTTCCTTCGACGAATTGGGCTGCGCGATAGAGCGCGGACGCCGCATCGATTCGATGCGTTCGTGCGACATGGCTGCGGTACGAAGGCACGGCGAACACGGCCAGCACGGCGGCGATCGCCAGCGTGATCATCAATTCGAGCAGCGTGAAGGCGGATGTATGCGGCTTCATGAAGCCTCCGTCAAAAAGGCCGGCTGGCAACGTGGCGCCAATGACGTTCAATCTTGTCTCCATCGATCACCAACTCCATCTGCAACCACACCTGAGACTCCTTCGTTCGGCCGAAGCCGCGCGACGTCAATAAGTACGCTCGAGCATCGACGCGACTGGCAAGACGCCAGGCCTCGACCAGGCACTGCGGCGGCCGCAGCGACTCGGGCCATTGCGCCACGGGCACGACGGCGCCGGCTTCGAACGCGGCTTCAAGTTTCCATTGGGTGGGCTCGCCGGATGCGATCGGCGGCGGTGCCGAGGTCTGGACGGTTGCCGCCGCGATGACACTGCGGGCGCACAAAGCCAGCGCCGAATCCGCGGCATGGAAAGCCTGCAGGTACTCGCGAACGTTGGTGGCGCCACGCGCGGCCGCAAGCGATGTCTCGAACCAGGCCGCGGAAGTGGCCAGCATCATCGTTGAAATCAACAGGACGATCGGTAGGACCACACCGAGTTGCCGGCTGCGTGGACCGTTGCACACCGTTCGAGTCATGCGTGCAAAGCTTGCCGCGTAGTCGTGGCGCCCAGAGCACAGTCCTTCTCTGTCCGCGCGGTGCTGCGGCTGTTCGATGCGTCGATTTGTCACCGCCAGTCCTCCGTAGGGTTGCGTAGCGCTACACGCCGCGAAAATGCCTGGTGCGGCCGTGAATCGGTGGCGAGAGCGCTTACGCCGTCGCAATCGACATAGCGCGAACGCTGCCCCTGCGGCACGCCACGCACGAGCACACAGAGATCGACGGCGACGATCTTCGCCCATTGATCGGCCGTCACAGCCGACGCGTCGATCGCCGCCGACGCGTCGATCGCCGCCGACGCACCAGCCAGCCAGTACCGAATCCGCACGCGCTCGACACCCTCCACAAGCGGTTGCGCGGACCCTGTCTTGCCGTTGCCCTCGCAGTAAAGCTCCGGTTCACCGGTCGAAGCGCTGACTCTGGCGAAAAACCGGCTGACGACCGGCACGCCTTTTTCGCCGAGCGCCGCGCCGCTACTGGTCACGGCCTGACCGAGGCAGTCCGTTGTTTGCCCGCTGGCGGATGGCCAGGTGGAGACGTTGTCACCGACATAGCGGACCGCGACACCGTCCGAATGACTGGGCAAGCTCTCGCAGGCGAGACTATCGTCGGCGCCGGTCGGTCTGCCCCCCCGAGCACCCGAACAGCGGTGCGGGACTGTTGTACCGTGAGACGTCCGCGGGTACGAAGCCGGCCATTTGCAATTGCTGGCCAATCAGCGTCAGCGCGATCAGACCGGCTTCGCGGATCCGCATCGCATCGCTCGCGTGGTCGAATGCGACCCGCTGCGTCGTATAGAGCGAGACGGCCCCCACTGTCACCAGCAGCCCGAGCGCCATTGCGATCGCGAATTCGACCAGCGTGTGACCGCGTGCAGGATTCGACCGCCGCATCATCTTGCAAACGCCAGCGCTACGCATGACGAGCCCACGGGAAGATCCGCTCCGCCGCAGGGCGCGGGTTTGTCGATCCCATCGTCGGAACGCGGCGTGTCGCGCAACGCAGTCTACGTGACTCGCGCGGCGGACACACCGTCGTTGTCACGCACCGAGGCTTCGCCCTGCGGCAAGACCAGCGCTGCCCGCGCGCTCCATTGCCTCATTGCGGAGTCGCCCGCGGAGGGTGCGCACATCGCTTCCGCTACTGAATCGGCTATCCATGCGGCGTGTTCGCGCATAGCCATCGCGCGGGCTTCACGCGCCGTCCACAACTGACCGGCGATCAAGCCCAGCGCCGTGACCGCCATTAACGCAACAGCCAGCATGACCTCGATCAATGAACTGCCGCCGCACGTCGATTCGCGGCAGCGCGAATGCGGGTTCTGCGAAGACCGGCTCATGATGCCGCTCCGCATGCACCCTCGGTAATCCGCGCACGACCGCCCGCTGCCATACGAATGCAGCGACGCCACCCGGCCCCTTGCGTAGCCTTGGGCGCCGAGCGCGGCGCAATATCGAAACTGCGGAAGGTGCCGATCAATTGCCCCGCCGGCGGCGTGAACGTGAGATTGGTCTGCGTGCCGGTAATGCTGACGGCCGCAAGCGGCGGCTGCGCACGCAATAGCGATAACGCGCCGCCCCGTTCGGCCAGGACAGCCCAGCCACAGGACCAGTCAGCGACACCGCTGCCGCACGGCTGACCCGCTGCAAGACAACGCCGCGCCGCGTCGGTCCGGCACACAGTGACACGCGCGCCCTACCGTAGCGCTTCACTGCGCGCATAAGCGAACGTCGAGGCAAGCGCCTTCGCACGCGCATCGACCTGATCGCGCACGTACCACGCTACAAACGACGGCGTACCCATTACGGCGATCACGACCAGTAGTGCCACTACGGTCAGCGTTTCGACAAGCGTGAAGCCGCGGTATCGCGGCGGACGGACTGCGTTCCACTTCATCTGCATCCCTGATCGATTCGAAGAATGCAGCCAATCTAGCGACTTGCAACTCGCTCAACAATCGGCCGAACAGCCAGGTAGCACTCAGACGCTATCCCGCGCAAAAATGCACGGGACACCATAACGGCGGGGAGATGCGGATGCGCGAAAAAACTACGCAGGAAAAAACGGCTGCTCGAACGCAACGCGAGATGCGACTGCGTTCAGCGTTTGCGGGAAGGCTTGGGAGGAGAGGAGGCGCGGCGAAATTCTTCGATCACGTCTTCGAATTCGGAGACGTCTTCGAAGCGCCGGTAGACGGAAGCGAACCGAACGTAGGCAATGGTGTCGAGCGCACGCAACTCGTTCATCACGAGTTCGCCGAGGCGCTCGCTGCGTACTTCGCGCTCTCCGCTACCGAGCAGTTGATACTCGATGCGGGCAACCGCCGCTTCGATCGCGTCTGCCGCCACTGGGCGCTTGCGCAGCGCCAGTTGCATGCTCGCGACGATCTTGCGGCGGTCGAATTCCGTGCGGCTGCCATCCTTCTTGACGACCGACGGCAACGCCAGCTCGACCCGCTCATACGTGGTGAAACGTTTGTCGCAGGCCGGGCAGCGGCGGCGCCGGCGAATCGTTGCGCCGTCTTCGGATACGCGCGAGTCGACAACCTGCGTATCGGCATGACGGCAGAAGGGGCAGTGCATGGCGGCTTAACGATAAACGGGGAAGCGCTGGGTCAGCTCGGCGACCTGCGCGCGCACACGTTCGATCGTGGCTGCGTCTTCGGGGTTGTCCAGCACGTCGGCGATCAGGTTACCCACCTGCTCCGCTTCCTTCACGCCGAAGCCGCGCGTGGTCATGGCCGGCGAGCCGAGGCGCACGCCGCTCGTTACGAACGGCTTTTCCGGATCGTTCGGAATCGCGTTCTTGTTGACCGTGATGTGAGCAGCACCCAGTGCAGCTTCCGCAGCCTTGCCGGTAATCTTCTTCGCACGCAGGTCGACAAGCATCACATGGCTTTCAGTGCGGCCCGACACGATGCGCAGACCGCGCTTAACCAGCGTTTCCGCCAGCACACGCGCGTTTTCAACGACTTGCTGCTGGTACACCTTGAACTCCGGCGAGAGCGCTTCCTTGAACGCGACGGCCTTGCCGGCGATCACGTGCATCAACGGTCCACCTTGAATGCCCGGGAAGATGGCCGAGTTGATCTGCTTTTCGAACTCAGCCTTCATCAGGATCACGCCGCCGCGCGGGCCGCGCAGGCTCTTGTGCGTGGTGGTGGTGACGAAATCGGCGTGCGGCACCGGATTCGGATAGACGCCCGCGGCGATCAGGCCGGCGTAATGCGCCATGTCGACCATGAAATACGCGCCGACCGACTTGGCGATCTTCGACATGCGTTCGAAATCGATACGCAGCGAAAACGCGGAGGCGCCCCCCACGATCAGCTTCGGTTTGTGTTCCTGAGCGAGCTTCTCAGCGGCTTCGTAGTCGATGTCTTCGGCTTCGTTCAGGCCGTAGCTCACCACGTTGAACCACTTGCCCGACATGTTGACCGGCGAACCGTGAGTCAGGTGGCCTCCGTGCGCGAGGCTCATGCCCATGATCGTGTCGCCCGGTTTGAGCACGGCGAAGAACACGCCCTGGTTGGCCTGCGAGCCTGAGTTCGGCTGCACGTTGGCGGCTTCCGCACCGAACAGTTGCTTCACGCGGTCGATCGCCAGCTGCTCGGCGACGTCTACGTACTCGCAGCCGCCGTAGTAGCGCTTGCCCGGATACCCTTCGGCGTACTTGTTCGTGAGTTGCGAGCCTTGCGCAGCCATGACAGCCGGGCTCGTGTAGTTTTCCGACGCGATCAGTTCAATGTGTTCTTCCTGACGGCGGTTTTCCTGCTCGATGACCTTCCAGAGTTCAGGATCGACGTTGGCGATGGTGCTTTGGGCTCTGTCAAACATACGGATTCCGTTGATTGTGTTCAGGTTGACCGGATCGTGCGCCGAATCTTGCGTAGAGGGTACGCAGCGCTGCTGGCGGCTGGGCCAGCCCTGACGTGGCGGATGGAGAGTCGCCGCACACGCGAGGCAGGACAGCCACCGTCAGCGCAGATCAATGCGCGCGGATCACGGCTGCCCAGGCGAACGGCAAAACGGCACCCTGCGCTTCACGGTGGGTTGCTCCACCTTGAATCCGATTGCTTGAACCGGTTCTATCGCCAGTCACGCAGGGATGAGCGCGTTAGTTTATTGGAAGCGGATCGAATAGGCAACCAGCTTCCGGCCGCCGCCGCCGGTGCCCGCCGGACCGCCTGCAGAGCCCTCCTGGGCGGCGCGCAAAGGTCTGACCAAAGCCCGATGAGAGCCCGCTGTGCGTCCGTGCCGCAGCCTCTCGTACCGGCTGGTTCATCCTTGCCGCAGTGCCGCAATGGAAGTAGGCTTGGGATCTTTCTCTCCTACCAGCCAGGGAACTACTGCCATGATCGTGTTCGTCACCGGAGCGTCAGCGGGATTCGGCGCCGCTATCGCTCGCGCCTTCGTCAAGGGCGGCCATCGTGTCGTCGCCACAGCACGCCGCAAAGGCCGTCTGCAGGAACTCGCCGACGAGCTCGGCGACGCGCTTCTGCCGTACGAACTCGACGTACGCGACCGCGCCGCCGTCGAAGCCGTGCCGGCCGCGCTGCCCGCCGGCTTTGCCGCCATCGACGTGCTGGTCAACAATGCCGGCCTCGCGCTAGGCATGGAGCCGGCGCAAAAAGCGAGTCTCGACGCTTGGAACACCATGATCGAGACCAACTGCACAGGCCTCGTGCAGGTCACGCACGCCTTGCTGCCCGGCATGGTGGAACGCAATCGCGGCCACATTTTCAATCTGGGCTCGTCAGCGGCCAACTGGCCGTACGCGGGCGGCAACGTCTACGGGGCCACCAAGGCGTTCGTGCGTCAGTTCAGCCTGAATCTGCGCGCCGATCTGGCGGGCACCGCGCTTCGGGTGACCGACGTCGAGCCGGGCCTGTGCGGCGGCACCGAGTTCTCGAACGTACGTTTTCGCGGCGACGACGCCAAGGCCGCCAAAGTGTACGAAAACGTGCAACCGCTCACACCCGAAGACATCGCGGACTCGATCTACTGGATCGCCACCCGCCCGGCGCACGTCAATATCAACACGATCGAGCTGATGCCGGTGGCTCAAGCGTTCGCCGGTTTGTCCGTTTATCGCGGCTGAAGCCCGCCAGGCGGGGCGCACATCTTGAAACAGACCTTGGGGTGTGCGTTCCGGTAAAATGCGCCGCATGAATATGTCGACCAGCCAGCCCGGCGCGGAAATCGGCCACACGTGGCCCATCCGCGTGTATTACGAAGATACCGACGCCGGCGGCATCGTGTTTTACGCGAACTACCTGAAATTTTTTGAACGGGCGCGCACCGAATGGCTGCGCGCATGTGGCGTCGACCAGAATCGGCTCGCGGAAGAAACGGGCGCGATTTTCATCGTCCGCAGCACCGCGGTCGATTACCGGGCGCCGGCCCGGCTCGACGACGTGGTCGGCGTAGTCTGCCGGATCGAGCGTCTGGGCCGGGCGTCGGTCGATTTCGCGCAGGAGGCATGGCGGGAAGGCACGCTGCTTGCTACCGGTTCCATCCGGGTAGGCTGCGTCGACCGCATTGCACTGCGGCCGGCCGCGATTCCTCCACCGGTCCTCGCCGCTTTGCGGCGCGGACCCGGCGCGAGCGCTAGCGGTGTGTCAACGGACAATGACTGAACCCCGTTGTTACGGGGCCAGTGAACTCGTAACGATCCAGCAACACAAAGCATGGTTCGGCTCGCAATATCGCCGACGCTTCCGTTTTGCCCACGGCAAGCTTCGATGAACCTTGCAGCCGGACGCCCCCTTCCCGGGACGTTAAAACGAACCTTTATGAACACTACACAAGATCTGTCGATCGTTTCCCTCGTACTCAATGCGAGCCTGCTGGCGCAGGCCGTCATGGCTCTGCTGCTGCTGCTGTCCCTGTTGTCGTGGACTTTCATCTTCCGCAAGTGGTTTGCGATCCGCCGGGCGCGCGCGCAAACTGAGCGTTTCGAACGCGATTTTTGGTCGGGTGGCGACCTGCAGGCGCTTTATCAGAGCGCCGCGAACAACCGCCACACCATCGGCGCACTGGAGCGGATTTTCGAGTCCGGCATGCGCGAATTCCTGAAAGGCAAGGAAAAACGCCTTAATGATCCTGGTGCAATTCTCGACGGCGCGCGGCGTGCCATGCGTGCCGCGTTCCAGCGTGAAATGGACGTGCTCGAAGCCAATCTCGCGTTTCTCGCTTCGGTTGGCTCGGTCAGCCCGTATATCGGTCTGTTCGGCACGGTGTGGGGAATCATGAACGCGTTCCGCGGCCTCGCCAACGTGCAGCAGGCTACGCTGGCGAACGTCGCACCGGGCATCGCCGAAGCGCTGACCGCTACCGCAATTGGCCTGTTCGCTGCGATTCCGGCCGTGGTTGCCTACAATCGCTACGCGCACGACATCGACCGTCTGGCGATCCGCTTCGAGACCTTCATCGAAGAATTCTCGAACATTCTGCAGCGCCAGGCACAGTAAGGAGTCCACGATGGCAGGCTCTCGCTCCTCCAGCATGCGCGGCAGCCGCTCGCGCCGCGCGATGGCCGACATCAACGTCGTGCCGTACATCGACGTGATGCTCGTGCTGCTCGTGATCTTCATGGTGACCGCGCCGCTCGTGGCCCCGTCGATCGTCAATCTGCCGACCGTCGGCGGCGCGGCGCCCCAGCAGCAAACGCCGCCCGTCATCGTGAACATTCGCGCGGACGGCAACATGAGCGTCAAATACAAGGACGATTCGGGTGCGCAGCAGCAGGAAGACATGACGAAGGCCGATCTGAACGGCTTCATCGCCGAGCGCGCGCAATCGCATCCCGATCAGCCCGTCGTGATCGCCGCCGACAAGACCGTCAAGTACGAAGTCGTGATGAATGTGATGTCCGAGCTGAAAGCGCGCGGCGTCAAGCGCGTTGGATTGCTCGTCAAATCGCAATGATCCGCAAGAATTCCGAATACCCCCTCCAGCCACCGCGTGAACGCGGCACCGGGCGAGCCTTTGTGTTCGCTCTCGTGATGCACGCGCTGCTCGGGTTCTTCCTGTATCACGGCATTCAGTGGCAAAACAGTACGCCCGAAGGCGCGGAAGCGGAGCTGTGGACCGAAGTGCCGGACACGGCGATCCCGCGTCCCGTTCCGCCGGCGCCGGCGCCGGTGCCCGTGGCTCCTGCCCCGCCCGTACGCGACGAACAGGCCGACATCGCGTTGCAGGAAAAAAAGCGTCAGCAACAGGAAGCGGCTCGTCAGGCTCAGTTGGCCGAACAGCAGCGTCAGCAAAAGCTGCAGGCCCAGCAGGAAGCCGAGGCGAAGCGTCAGCAGCAGTTGGCCGCGGACCAGGCAGCGCAACTTGCCGCGCAGAAAGCTGCGGCAGCCAAACAGAAGCAACTGCAGCAGCAACAGCAGCAGGAGGCCAGCAAGCTGAAACAACAGCAATTGGCCGAGCAGCAAAAGCAGCAGCAGTTGAAAGAACAGCAGCAGGAACAGCAGAAGCAAGCCGACGCTGAGGCGCAGAAGAAGGCCGACGCGCAGAAAGCTGCGAAGGCCAAGGCGCAAGCGGACGCTGCGGCGCAAGCGAAGAAGCTGGATGCGGAGCGCCGCGCGCGGCTCGCGCAGATGCAGGGTCTCGCCGCCGCCGGCACCGGCTCGACCACCAGCGATGGGCTTGGAAAGAGCGGCACGGGTAGCGGCTCGGGTGGCACTGCAGCATCGGCGGGTTATTCCGACAAGGTGCGTCGTGCTGTGCGCCCGAATATCACCTGGGGTGGTGAAACGAGTGGTCTGGAGACAGTGGTCTCCGTGCGTTGCTCGCCGACCGGCACCTTGCTTGGCGCAACGATTTCGCGCAGCAGCGGCAACCCGGCATGGGACGACGCGGCGCTGCGAGCCGTCCAGCGTACTGATCCGATGCCTCAGGACATTAATGGCAAGACACCGACCAGCTTCCTGATTACGTTGCGCCCGGCCGGTTGATTGCAGTAGTTTGACAGTCAGTTGACAGCAGACACGGCGCCCCGCCCACGGGGGCGCGCTCGGGAACGAATTAGTTCTTTGCGGGTCTGTCTGCTGTCTTGAAGCATTAGTAAAACCGTTTTTGGGGAATCCATACAGCATGAGTTTGATGACCAAGCTAGGCCTGCGGACACTTGTAGCGTCGTGCCTGATCGCCGTCGGCGGTGCCGCCAACGCACAACTCAACGTCCTCGTGACGGGCGTCGGGTCCACCCAGTTTCCGATCGCAACGGCGAATTTCGCCAATGAAGCGAACTCGCCGCAGCAGGTCAGCACGATCGTGCGTCAGGATCTGCAACGCAGCGGCAAATTCACGAACATCGACGCGGGCTCAACGCCAGTGTCCGAAACGGATTCCGTCGACCTCGGCAGCTGGAAAGCCAAGGGCGCCAATGCATTCGTGTCGGGCAGCGTGAACCGCCTGCCGAACGGCCAGTATGAAGTGCGCTTCAAGCTGTACGACACCGTCAAGGGCGAAAGCCTCGGCGGCCTCGTGCTGGTGAGCCCGGAAAGCGGCTTGCGCATGAGCGCGCACAAGGTCGCGGACTATATTTACGCGAAGCTGATGGGCGGCCGCGGCGTGTTCGCCACGCGCCTGTCGTACGTCATCAAGACGGGCGGCCGTTATCAATTGCAGATCTCCGATTCGGACGGCCAGGATGCGCATATCGCGCTGTCGAGCCCCGAGCCGATCATCTCGCCGGCATGGTCGCCTGACGGCACCAAGGTCGCTTACGTTTCGTTCGAGAAGAAAAAGCCGATCGTCTACATCCACGATCTGCCCACGGGCCGCCGCATCGTGGTTTCGGACCAGAAGGGCAACAACAGCGCGCCAGCCTGGTCGCCAGATGGACGCACGCTGGCCGTCGCGCTCTCGCGCACCGGCAACACGCAGATTTTCGCCGTCAATGCAGACGGCAGCGGCCTGCGGCGTCTCACGCAAGGCAGCTCGATCGACACCGAACCGTGCTTCTCGCCTGACGGTCAGTCGATCTATTTCACCAGCGACCGGGGCGGCCAACCGCAGATCTACAAGATGTCGGCCCAGGGCGAAAACGCCGGCGCCGCGCAACGCGTCACGTTCACGGGCAGCTACAACACCAGCCCACGCGTGAGCCCGGACGGCAAACAGCTCGCTTATATCTCGCGCGTCGGCGGCGGGTTCAAGCTATATATCCAGGACCTTCAAGGCAACACAGCCACTGGCCTGACGGACACGACACATGACGAATCGCCGAGCTTCGCGGCGAATGGTCAGTACATCCTTTACGCCACACAGGTGAACGGCCGTGGCGTGTTGGCCGCAGTATCGACCGACGGTCGCACTCGGCAGGTCCTGTCCGTTCAGGGTGGCAGCGTACGCGAGCCGTCCTGGGGCCCGTTTATGCAAT
>Ga0255336_101905_pt1 | contig 12345 bp, 10 predicted proteins | sample MeOH1_35cm_T3_17_FD_189102 | JGI IMG/M metagenome (GOLD analysis project Ga0255336, IMG submission 189102) | Sandy soil microbial communities from University of British Columbia, Vancouver, Canada - MeOH1_35cm_T3_179 | ecosystem: Engineered > Artificial ecosystem > Sand microcosm > Unclassified ...
CAAGCGGCGCCGATATCGAGTGCCCATAGAACTGGTTCCCGCTGATGACGTGCGCCGCGTCCGTTGGTGCAGAGAAGAATATTTGCGCACCTGTACCAAGCGGGGAACACTGCATTCCAGTTATCTTCGTAGTCCCCGTGCCCGATGCGGCGAATGCCGGCACAACGAAATTAGCGTTGACTTGGTGGATCAGGTTGCCGCCAACTACGTTCACCTGTCCGTTGCCGTTGTAGTTGATACAGGCGTCATTCGGTTTGTAGAACGTGCACCCATCGATCGTGCACACGGCGCCGGTTCCGTTGACGTTCAGCAACGCACCGACCGGGGTGGCAGGGAAGTTTCCACCAACCTGAAACTGCACGCCGCTGTAGAGGATCGTTCCCCCGGACTGCGTAAGTTTCGGGATGACCAGCGTCCCTGCGGTTTGCACGCCCCCGTTAACGGTGATGTTCCCCGCGAGCAGGACGATCCCGCCGTACCCGTCAAGGTCGCAATTCTCAATCGTGCCGAAGCATGTGCCCGCGTTCGCGCGTGTCCCACTGAAAAAGGTGAAAGGGTTATAGCTGTAATAGAGGCCTTTCGACACCTTCAAGTCATCGCATCGACCCACGTTCATGCCGGTGGCTCGCGTTCCCATGATCAGTGCTTGATTCGTTGTTAACCCGGCCGGCCACCAGTGGTGATCGGTGACGCGTACCGTGTCAACTGAGCCGTCCAGCCAGATGCCATTCACGAAGTTGGATTCAAGCAAGTCTTCTATGCTCGATTGGCCGACGTTATCGCGCCAGTCGATGCCCGTCATTGCGGCCATGATGTAGAGACGGCGCACGCGCTGGCCGGGGATACCCACACCGTAGATCGCCGGCGGGTAGCTGGTCAGGCTCGCAAACGTAGATGTATCGGGCTGCGTGAACTTGACCGCGAAGTCTTGGTATTCAGCGCCAGTTGCCGTCGAAATGAACACGCCGAGCGCGGCCATGTTGAACGCTGAGTCAACCAAGATCGTTGTCTTGAACCGGCCACGCCCGTGGATGATCTGATTGCCGACGCTTATCGCATCCTTGACGTAGAAGATACCCTCGCCAAGATCGACGTTATGGCCCGTTGCGACCGCTGCGCGCAACGCTGCGGTAGCGTCAATCACGCCGGTCGGGTCGGCGGCGTAATCGGACAGCAGAACGCTGCCGTTGATTCGGTTGGATAACTTGGTTCCCGCAGCGACCATCGCATCGGTTATGGATGCCGCCGCGGGGATCATCAAAGACAGCGTGGTGCCACTGCGCACATACACCTTTTGGACGCCGACAGGTATTGGCGACGTAAAGGTGAGCTGCGACCCGACAAGCGAAAGGATCTGGTCTGGTCCCTGAAACACCCCGTCAAAAAACACTTCACAGTTAGCAACGGTTCCGGGAGCCCGGGACAGCGTGACGGATGTGGATGTGCCGTTGGTGAAGTCGACTCCGGACGAAAACACGTCGGCGCGCAGATCACCTGCTCCAACAGACGCCGGCATGGGCAGAAGCGTTACCGAGCCGAATGCGTCGAACCCCAGCAGGTTTTGCGCGCGAATGGATGCGGACGGCAGCGTGGCCGGAACGGGCTCATACGAGGGGAATTGCAACGCATGCGTTGTTACCTCGTTCAACTCTTGCACTTCCATCGTCAGTTGGTCCAGCGCCTGCTCGTGTGTGGCAGCGGGGAACGGATCGTTTGGGACGTAGTGGATGAGCTGCGTGAAGGGAACGTTACGCAGTAACGTGACGACTTGCGAGGCTGTGGGTGCGACGGTGGTCTGAATCTGGCCGCCAATCTGTACGCCTGCGCCAGTCAGCACGTAGTCCGAATTGAGCACCAACGTCGCCGCAGTGGGCGGCACGGTGCTGTTGTCCGTGCGCACTGCCTTGACGTGCGTGTTGTCGAGGAAGTAAAACGGCACGGTGAACAACGTCGTGACGTTGTTGCCTTTGTAGTCGGCGCGAGACGTTGTAGATTGCACTGTCATGAGAAGTCCTGTGTGTCACACGGGGCTTATCCATGGGGGCCTCCTGGTTGGTAAAAGGGTTGTGTTACTGGGGGTGAAGCTGTCTTAACCGATGCCCGCCAAGGTCGCGGTCAACGACACGCCCGCGCCGCCGATGATGGCTGCGCGCACATTGCCGGCGGGAAGATCGATCGGCGTCACGCTATACGGAAGCGTCGTGGTCTGAACGACGGCGTTACCGCCTAGCGCACCGACGGTCGACCAAGTGCCATCAGGGCATTGGATCTGCAAGCTGATCGTTGATCCCCCGACCGTGCCATCGGCCATGAACATGTATCGGCCACCCCGGATTGGAACGGCGGCGCCGGTGACGCTGACCGCGGTGGCCAGGGGATAAACAAGTGAATCTGCACGCATGATTGCCGCCTAGTCGAAGATGTTGTAATCGGTGCCGCGCGCAGTGCCAGACTGCTGCCGCGTGTTGCGGTCCAAGCTCGCTGGCCGGCCGTTGCCCCATACAACGCCCGTCGCGCCGCCGCCGCCAACGCGGGGTGACGTGTCGTTGTCCAGGACTTGATAGTCCACATCGTGCGCAACGCGATTGCGGTTGCCTTCGCGCCGCTGGCGGTTCATCACCAGATCCGCGCCGCCCGCGCCTAGCACCATGTACTGGAGCGCATCAGCCGGGTGGCTGTATCGGTTCTTGCTCGGCTCCTGGCTGTACACGCCGCCCGTTGCCGTTGCCACCTTCTTGAAGCAGTAGCCGCCGGCAAACCCTTTGCGAAGTTGAGGACAGTTCGGGCTGAGAAGAAACGCCGGTTTGCCTAGCACCATGCGGTCAAGCAGTTCGCTCACGGCAGCGAGCCGCAGAGGAACTTCGTTCGTGCCGGCCGGCTTCCACTTCCAGGGCGTGTGCGCGTTAATCATGTCGAACACGGTGTCGCCGCTCGGACTCTTTGCCATCCCCGCAGGGTCGCCCGTGGCCGTTGCAACCGCGAAGCCGGGGAACGTCTGCTGCACGAACGTCGTGAGCAACCGGCCGAACTCCGGAATAGACAGCGTCTCGCCGTCCGCGGTGACAAGCTCAGCAAGAGTAATGACGCTGCCGTCCGGAAGCTTCTGACCGATGGCAGCGGCGGGTGTATTGCCCCAGTCAGCGCCGAGGATTAGAGGCACGCCGGTGACGGGCTCAATCGGCTGCACGTGCGTGCTATCGCGGAACGACGAGTAAACAACCGCGCCTTCTTGCAGGAAGCCCCATTGCCCGTGGACATAGACCTTGATCCATTCGTCGGTCTTGCCGGCCATCTGCCGCTTGTAATAATTGGCCGGCAGGTTCTCGGTATTCTCAGCTTCAGGCGAAACGCCGCTCGGCTGGTGGAACAGTTCATAGCCTTCCGGCAATTTGGTTGCGAGCTTGTAAAGCCAGCTTTCCATGTCGGACGGGTTGGACACCATAGTGATGCCCGACCACGTGCAACCACCTTGCAAGCGGCTCGGATAGCGGCCAACGCGACCGGTAAGAGCATCAAGGATTGATCGGTCAATCTCTCGCGCTTCATCGATCAGCGCCCAGGTCAGTTCGAGAGAAAGCAGCTTCTTCACGTCCTCAGGACCATCAAGGGGGATGAAATACACCTGCAAGTCCATGTCCGCCGACTGATATCGGAATTCGATAGGTGACGTGCCCATCGTGAGCTTTCCGTACTGCGGCGGACACCACTGGATCCAGGAGGGAATCGTGGTCGACTTCAATTCTGCGAACGTGTTTCGCACGATGGCGCCACGCACGCGCCGCACTCCATCCGGCCCAGGCGCTTGCATCCACGAGCGGCGCAGTGCATCGACGATGCCGGCCGCCGTCTTGCCACTACCGAATGGGCCAACGATGAGCCGCACAAACGCATCGGATTCGAGGAAGCTTTTAGCCACCGGGCCGGGAGGGTTGTATGTGACGGTGGTGTTAGACATCTGTCACTTCCTTCATCGGCGTGTCGATACCGTTAATGATGAGTTGGAAGCCCGCCGCGTGAATCTCCTTCTTCTCCGTCAGCATGCCCAACAACTTCAAACGCGTGCCAACCAGCGTGGCAACCGCGCTTGCATTGTTCGTCGCCTTCGCGAAAGTAATGCTTTCGTCGATCTCTGCCATCGCTTTGTCCATGTCGTACGCGCCTTTGATGCGTAGCTCGGCCACGGCTTTCGCGCGCTCCGCTTCCACGGCTTCCACTACGGCAGGCAGCTTCATGAGCTTGTGCCCGCGAACACGCGCGGACTTAGGCGCGAACCCGGCTGATATGGCGGCATCTTGCACGTTCATTCCCGCGCCGTGTGCAAGGGCGAACTTCTGCTGTCGGGTCGTAAGTCCATCAGCCATCACGCCCTGCCTTTGGCTCGTGCCATCTGATAAATGGTCGACACAACCCAGGGGTCGTTGCCTATCCCGCTGCTGACAAGCATGTCGATGATCTCGGGCCGGGATTGCGCCATGCGCATGACTTCCTTATTGGCGACCGCGATGTTGGCGGCCGTCTGTTCGCCCCACATCTTGTTCAGGGTGACCATCGCAGATTGCCGCCCCATCTCGATCTGTTGCTCGGTCGGCGGGTTCACAGCCGCGGCATTGAAACGCTTGCTGACCTCGTTGCCGATCGATACCGGGACTTCGTGCTCATGGAAGAGCTGGCGCACCATAAGCTCTTGTTCGGGCGCGGCCGTGGCACCTTCCGGCGGCGGCGCGAATCTATAGGCGGTAGGCGAAGCGGGGCCGGCGAATGCTGCGGCCGTCAGCTCGTCCACGCCTTCGGGCACCACGGGCTTAGCGGGCGCGGCTGCGAGCGGGTTAAAGCCTGTGTCCTCGTCGTCAGTTTTAGCAAGCTCCGCATCGGCTTGTTCGCGCGTCCATACGCCCCGCTGCACAAGCGCGTCAGCCATTACCTGAGCATCACTCATCGGTGCGCCTGCCGGCGCTTCGCCTGGCGTGCCTACTCCGCTCTCAGGTGCATCCATGAACATAGGTATTTCTTGTTGGTCTGCCATGTCACGCCCCGTTCGATGCAAGCGAGCGAACCCACTTCGCCGTACGGTTGAACTTCTCGGACAGGTGTTCAAGAATGTGCGGCTGATCGACCGCGGCAACCACCGGGCAACCCAGGCGGGCCAGCTCAGTTTTTACAGCGCCGGCAATCTGCTCCTGCCGCAAATACCCAGCGTCAAGGTCGATCGTGTTCACGTTTGGCATGGCGGCGAACAAGCGCGCGTTTGCGTTGACCAGGCGCGCATAGGCGTCGGCAAGCGTCGCAATAGCTTCGGCCACGGCCACGGCTTCTTTGGCTCTTTCGTCGGAGATGGAGATCGCTTCGGCCCAGCGCACGCGCAGGGCGACGCGCTGTTCGTTCTGCGCGGCTTCGTATTGGCGGTTCTTCGCTTCGGCCAACACGAAAGTTAGGCTGTCCAGCCGTTCGCGTGCGTCGCCGGCGGCGCGGAGTAACGCGGCAGCTTTGGCCGTGCCGAATGCCGCGTCCTTGTCATCGAGCATGGCATTCGCATGAGCGGCCAGGGCGGCGGCCGCTTCGGATTCTGCGCGCTTGTGTTGCTCGGTCAACTTGGCGATGGTCTCGGCCAAGCGATCGACGGTGGGCGCGGGGCGCAACGCCGTCTTTAACCTCTCGGTCACTTGCATGTCTTTCCTTCGGTACGTCACCGAAGTGCATGCTCGGTGACTGGGGTTAATTGGTCATCACGTTGGGTATCCTAATTAAATAGTGTCGAGTGAATTTGCGTGTGATATGCCATAAGTATACATCTCAGGGGTGCTCGAAAGTACGTTAAAAGATATGGGAAAGAACAAATTTTTGAAGCCGGCAAATTTTAAAATCGCGCGGGGACCGGCCCCCTCGGTCAAACCTGCGCCGCCAAAGGCCGACCCCACCCCCCTCGCGCGCCATTTGATGCGCGCTATCTGATGCGCGTCAAGATGCGTGCGCGCCATCTGATGCGGATACGCGCGTCCACCAACAGCGACGGACGGTCGGCGCGAATGAGCGCCAACCCGACGTTCCTGCGTTGCGGTGGGGGAAGATGAGGGGACGAACAGGGTTGAGAGAGCACACCCTATACACAGCAATGGGTTGATGCAGAGGCTGTGGGAATCTAACCCCTCACTAATGCGTTGAGCATGCCGCAGTGCTCAATGCCGCAGCGCGTATGAATGAACGATGCATCGACCAGGCGCAGAACTTAGCGTTGCGAGCGGCGTCGGCACGGCCACGGCGCGAGCCGCACGGCGTTCGAGCTGCGCGCGTGAGGGATCGCGCACTTCACGCACCCCAGAGATGGGCTCGGCAGCCACCGCGCCGTGCTCAACGCCCTCACCACGCCCTCACTACCAGATGAGTGCACGAAACCCACGCCCGACAAGACTTTCAGCTCCTGTACTCACGTACTCACTACCTTTAATGAAAAGAGTGGTTAGGGGAAATAGAATGCTGCTGCGGTGGCTGTGGGGCTGTCGCGGGGAGTTGCTGGGGGAGAGTTTGTGTTTGATCGAAATCGGTGTGCACGGTGAGCACGCCCCCGCAAACCCTTATCCAGTAAGGCTTTTACGCCACTCACAGCGAAAAAACGAGGGTGAGCACAGGCGTGTACGCGTGCACGGATCCGCGCACATCGGTGCATCGTTGATCGATTCATCGTGCGTCAGCGCCACACGCTGCGCACACCAACACGAGCACGGCCCGTTGATCGTTTGTCGTTGCCTCGCGCACAATCGCTACGCTCGACAACAAAAAACCGCCTCGAAAGGCGGTATGAAGTGCTGCGAACCGAGCGATTCTTATTCGATATAGTCTGTTTTAACCCACTTCCTACCCCGGTCTTGACGTCCGCCAATCTGGGGGTTGTCATAACCGAGCTTGCGCAACAGGTTGGTGAGCCGCTTCTGCGTATGCTTCACATTGTTGGCCGTCAGGCGCGACAGCAGGTCGCCCAGGGCAAACGGATCGTCGCCGTGCGTGCGGCCGGCAACGAAAGCGCCTTTCTCGTCCGTAGCTGGTTCACCCAGCCACTTGACAACCGCGGCCTCGGCGGAATCTTCCTCGCGGAATGCGTCGCGCTCGTCACGTGCCAGCATGTCGGCGTTCGCTTGCTCGATGCCCCCGTGGTCGAACATGAGAACACCTTCCGCCCACAATTGATCCCGGTCGCGAATCACTGCATCGACGTCGATAACCTCGCGGATCTTAATCGGAAGCCAACGGCGGGCCGCGCCGTAGGTCGGCAAGATGTCGGGGTCGTTGGTGGTGCCGAAGATGACATTGCGGCGCCGGTACTGCGTTGGCCGCTCCTTGTACTTCGGTGTCCACCGCTGCGTGTCCTGTGTGACGAATGCCAGGATCGATTGCTCGTCGCGCCCAGACAGCCCCTGCATTTCCGCCCATTCGAGCACAAGACGGCCCTGCATCAAGCGGCTGATGTCGTCGTCCTTCTTGTCGAGCGACAGCTCGGCATATGCGTCACGAAACGGCGCCAGCGCAGCAACCACCGATGACTTGCGCAAGCCTTCCTTTGACACCATCACCGGCACCATGTCGCACTTGATTCCCGGCACCAGCAGACGGCCAGCAAGCGCTGTCCAGACGTACCGCGACCATGCTCGGGTGTATGGCGTGTCATCCACCTTCAAGTAGCGCGTGGCGAACGCGTCGACACGCGGCACACCATCCCACACAAGGCGGCGCGCCCAATCGATTGCCGAGTCGAACGAGTTTTCGCGCGAAACTGCGCTTAGGCCATCGCGCACATGTTCCTTCGGTGCCGATGAGAAGCTGCCTTTTGTCTCAAGCCGGCGGCGGATGCTCCAGGAGTCGTCGTCTGTCAGTGGACGCCACGCGCCGCCGTCCGGTGCCGCCACCAGCACATCACCCAGGAACTCGTCGAAGCCGACACGGAATCCGCACTCGTCCGGATGGCTGAGTGCTTGGTGGATGTTGCTGACAGAAGGCGGTACGCCGAGCTTTGTCACACCCGCATAGCGCGGCCCCGTGACCGGCTTGTCTGCCAGCAGCGCTTCGATCTCGTCGGGCGTCACAACGGAGCACATGTCCCAGTTCTGCACCAGCTCGGCGAACCGAGCCGGGTTACCCAAGCGTAAGCCGCGCAGTGCTCCGGCGTTCGCCTTAATTTCATCAAGATCCCATTGCGGGGCTTCGGCGAACTGGTCGACGACCGCCACCTTGGTGAATACCGCTTCGGGCGCTTTCAACCCTGGCGGCTCCTTGCCGTACCGGTAGGCATGCGCCACCTTCTCCGCGAGGCGTTCAGGCGACCATCCGCAGCCGTCATACCACGCGGGCGACAGCATCAGGTCTAGCGTTTGCGCTTCGGTGCAGCCGCAGTCCTTCAACCCGGCAGCGACCCTGTACGCCGTGGCGTCACCGCCGTTGCCTTTGACTGACATCGGCGCCGTAACAAGGTAGTCCATCCCACGCTTCACCGCGCGATCCGGATCGACACCAGGCAACGGTGTGGTATCCGCGGCTTTATCTTCCTTTGCCGCGGCATCGCGCGCCATCTTGTACAGCCAATGGTTGTTAGGCAGTCGTGCGATCTTTTTGCCTAGCTTCACGAACGTGTAGGCTTTGTCACCCAAGGTGCTTCCAGCCGCTACCACGTAGCCATTTTCGCCCTTGATATCCAGGCCGACGGCAATCTTGTCGACGGAGCACCTAATCGGGTTGGTGCAGTAAAAGAAGCGGTGAAAGCCGCCGGTCGTTGTCTTTACTTTTAACGTCTCCGGAAGTTCGCCGTGCAGCGCCTCAAGCTTCTCCAGCTCGGCGCTGCCGTTCTTGCCGTTCTTGTTGTCGATGTCCAGCACGAAGATAGGCGAACCGTTGTGCGTGTCGCATCGGATGCCAATGTTTCGGTCAGGTCCATTAACCCACCATTGGCGCACGCGCTTCTCTTCGTTTGTCGCGTCGTAGAAGCCGTTGCCGCCATACGGTTCCTTCGAATCAGGGTCGAGCGCCATCACGTTGAATCCGGCGTTGCGGTGGCTCATAGCTTGATCGGCTTTCGAAAGCGCGTTCATGCTTGCCCCCGATCGACTTGTAAACCGTTGATTCGGCTGCTAAACTTGAGGCACGGACAACAAGGGGTTGGGGTTCGGCGGGCGCTTTCCTTAACAGGGGCGCTCGTTTTGTTTTTAGTGCTCATCACGGCCTCCACGCAGATCCACAACAGCGCTCAATTGCGCCAGGCCGCTGATGTCCGTCTCGTCGTCTACCGTGTGGATGACAGGCGCAAAGCCGGTCATCAACTTCACAGCGCGTGACCACGCCATGTGGTTCTTCGGCTCTGTGTAGATCACGACGAACCTTGATGAAGCCGAGCGAATCCGTGCGGCCATGAAGATACCGTTCATATCGTCGACACCGGCGGACACCACAGCGACCTGTGCGCCGTCGAGCAGCGTCTCCAGCGCGCCTTCGTCGAACGCCGTAGGCCCGTGGCTGCCACCCGCCTCTTTATCGTCCATAACGGCGCCGATATATCCGATGGGTGGCGCAGCGTTGGAGAGCTGAAGCTTCACGCAGGCGGTGCGACTGTGTCGGAGTTCGCGCAGTCCAAGACGGTGATCGATCGCCGCCTGCAAGACGTAACCGATGCCCTGCAGTGCTTCTTCGCGATTGTTGAAGGTCATGCAACCTCCCGCGGACGTCGTGCTTCGATAGCGCGATTGCGCTCGACGAGCTTCGCCTGGAGATACGCTTCGATCTCGTCGCGTACCCAATAATTTTTCAAGCCGCCTATCTTGATAGGTGCGGGCAGCTTGCCGAGACGTACGAGATGACTGATCTGCGCTTCGCCCAGGCCGATAAGCGTCTGGAGTTGCTTGCGGGTAAGCAGGTTTCCCAGAAGGGGGCTGGGCGCGGTGTTGACGTGGTCCATGATGTTGGTCCTATAAGGCTCGATGTTCGGAACCTCGGACGCGTCGGACGGTGCAGAATGCAAAACGCCCCGATGCGTGCCGATGGTCGGCGGTCGCGTCGGAGCGTCTTGGGGCGAGCGGTCGAAAAACTTGGCTTAGGCCCCGTGCAATCTCAATAGTGAGATTGGGCTGACCGCTCGCTTATCCAGAAGCTCGGACAAGCACACGGGGCAATTCAAATAATACGGGTCTTTCAGCGGGTAAACAAGGAAAAATGACGATGTTGCATTTTCAGTAACAACTAGGCGGCGCCTCGTAATTGCACCACGTTATCGACGATGGTGTTGCAATACTGATCCCATGCGCGCATGAGTTCGATCCGCTTGTCGTACACATCGCCGCGCCAATAGGCTTGCTCGGTTTTATCGCCCTGCTTGTGCGCGAGTGCCATCTCGCAAACCTCGCGGGGAAAGTTCGTTGTCTCGCCGGCCCAGTCCCGAAACGTTGAACGGAATCCATGAGGCACGACAGCCGAGCCCGTTTTAGCATCGAACCAAATCGGCGCCGGCGCTTCCTCCCCGGGCTTCAACTTCGCCACGCCGTTCATGCGCTTGATAACCGCGAGTAACGTCATGTCGGACAGCGGCTTGTCCTCGTCGGCGGGAAACACGTGGTCGCCCACCTTGTTCTTGGATAGCTCCGTGACGATCTCCAGCGCGCGGCCGACCAGCGGAACTCGATGATCTTCTCCGCCTTTCATGCGCTCGCCTGGAATCGTCCACGTGCCGTTGTCGAGGTCGATCTCGCCCCATGTCGCGCCACGCACTTCGCCAGAACGCGACGCCGTCCGTACTGCGAACTCCAGTGCGAGCGAGGCAAAACCGGTGCGCGCACGCAGCGCCGCCAGGAATGCGCCAAGTCGCTTATACGGAAGCGCAGGTTGGTGCTTCACCTTCTTTATCTTCGATGGCTTGGACATCGTGAACGACAGGTGGCCGCGCCAGCGTGCCGGGTTCTCTCCGTCGCGGTAGCCACTCACCTTGGCCCAGTCCAACACCTTCTCGATGCGTTCGCGAACGCGGGTGGCTGTCTCTGTCTTGGTGGCCCATATCGGATCAAGCACGCGCTTGACCATTTCAGTTGTGACCGTGTCGACGGGCACCGTGCCAAACACCGGGAAGGCGTATGTCTTGAGGGTGGCGATCCACTGGGCGGCGTGCTTAGCGTTCTTGAATTCGGGCTCCAGCACCTTGAAGCACTCGCGCGCACAGTAGGCGAAGGTAACGGCCTGTTGAGGTTGCTCGACCACGGGGGCGGCGCGTTCTGCTTCCACGCGCGCGGCGTTGCGGGCTTCGAGCGGGTCGATGTCGTTGTGGAGTAGCTTGCGGCACTCGGCGACCTTCTGCCGCGCTTCTGCGAGCGTCACGATGGGATAGCTGCCCAAGCCAATGTCATGCGCCTTGGTCTTGAAGCGATAGCGGAATCCCCAGGACTTGGTGCCCGACTTCGACACCAGCATGTAGAGGCCGGCGCCATCGGCGTACTGGCCCGGTTCCTTCGCGTTCTTGACTACTCTGTCGCTTAGTTGATTGACCAGCTTGCCCATGATGTTCCCCCGATCCGGTGGGGGCTTATCCCCCACTCCTTCCCCCACTTTAGCATCAGGTGCAATCATGAGCAAACAGGGGTGTTTGATCGGCTTTTACGGGGGTGATCGGCTGCAAGCCTTACTGGGCGGTCTTTTGAGTCGGTGGCGTTATCGCGATTCATCGGCTTTAAGTGCCGGGTTATACAGACCGTCTCTCCGCCAGAATAGCGTTTCAAGCAGTGTCAAAAAATCCCGGGTAGCCTTTAACCATAAGGCTTTCCGGCGAATCTGAAGTCTCGCAAAATCTTACGAAATCACGCAAAATTCCGGGTACTTTTCCGGGTACTTTTTTTGCGAGTTTTGACACCTCATGGCCGAAAGCCTTCTACGCGATCTTCAATGCCGCGCAGCCAAGCCACGCCCAACCCGCACGGACAATTCTTTAAAGAGCGATGCGCGCAGTTCCCCGCGCGCGCATGCACGGATTCTAGCCGCACTACGCCAGCCAGATTGCCATCTATTGTCAACGCGAGGGTGCAGCGAAACAGAATTCGTTAGACTGCGGCCCCCGAAGAATCAACCACTTGCTAACGTTTTCGGTCACTTCTCAAGTGCCACCCGAACAGAAATAGTTGGACTAACCGGATTTGCGACGCGAATTTGTTGGATTCGCCGGAGGGTGAGGTTGGCCCGCGTTGCGCCGGTTGCGAAAGGCTGCGTGCGGCCAGCATTGGTCGTTCGCCTGCACGGCAATCCAGACGCTCGAACGTCTCTTCCAAGTGGCGCAGCGGCCATTCATAAGCGATCGCCTCCGATCGACTTACGTCAATCTTCGGCCGTTTGCCC
>Ga0255336_101906_pt1 | contig 12319 bp, 17 predicted proteins | sample MeOH1_35cm_T3_17_FD_189102 | JGI IMG/M metagenome (GOLD analysis project Ga0255336, IMG submission 189102) | Sandy soil microbial communities from University of British Columbia, Vancouver, Canada - MeOH1_35cm_T3_179 | ecosystem: Engineered > Artificial ecosystem > Sand microcosm > Unclassified ...
GTTTCTGAGCCAATCAGTGCCAATACAAACCGGTTCAGCGCAATTCGCTGCCTCTGGTCCGTGGCAAAGAATCAAGAAGGGCGCGTAGCTCAATTGGCAGAGCAACTGACTCTTAATCAGTAGGTTGAAGGTTCGATTCCTTCCGCGCTCACCATCTTACCCCTTGAAAATCCAGTGTTTAAGCGGTCTTGAGGCCTTTTAGGCCTCTGCGCCGCTTTTGTATTCAGTTACGAAAAGTAACGCTGAGCAACCATGTGTCCCCAAGAATCCCCCAAGGTTTTCTTCGGGGGTCCCCAAGTCCTGAGTACTTCAACTGCCGGTTGCCGCAGCCGCCTGCGCGGCTGGCGCAGACATGGTGACGACCTTGGCAGCTTTCTTCACTGCAGCCTTGCGACGATTGAGTTGCTCACTCTTCGTCTTCTTCTGGAACGCTGCCTTCATCGACTCCGGTGTCGGATGAACCTACTTCCGCGTCGTGGTGATGTTGGCGTGGCCGGCAGCGCGCTGAAGCGTGAAGGCATCGACTCCCGTCAGACCAAGGTTTGTCAGCGCCGTATGACGGGCGCTGTGAACACAGGCATCCCAAGGCAGATTCAACTGTTCTCGCATACGCTCCTGCTGCTGAATCAGCGTAAAAGCGGATACGATCGTCTCACCATCCTCGCGGGTAAATACAAGGTCGCACCTCGATTTCGCCATCCACTCGACGAGGATCTCCTTGGCACGAGCTGTGATCGGCAAACTGCGCTTCCGGTACTCGGTCTTGCCAACCCGAATCGTCAAGTAGCCAAAATGCCCCCACGCGTCTGCCTTCTTCGTCATGTGAACGTCGGACTTGAGCAGTGCGATTGCCTCCCCCTCACAGATGCCAATCTCACACGAAAGCTGAATGAAACTGTTGAGTGGCTCCGGTGCCAGTTCGTCATACTTCTTTCGCATCTCCTCAGTGAAGATGAATGAGCGTTCCCGTTCACCACTCAAAGCCGGAGTAGCCGGCACGCTCGGAATCATCTTCCAAGTAAGTGCCATGCGAAGAGATTTCCGCAACGTAGCCCGCCAGCGATTCACTGTTGCAATGCTCGTCTTGCGCTCCTTGTCACGGTCGCAGCCTCGCGCACGAGCCCAGACTGTGAATCTCTGCACCAAACGCTCGTCAATCTGATCGAGACGAGCCTCGGACAGCGGCTCGAACTTCAACAGCGCGTCGAATGAGTAGGTGTAAAAAGCCACGGTTCTCGGCTTGTCCGATTTCTCCGCCTTTACAGCAGTAATGAAGTCCGCGCGGAACTCACGCAGGGTTGGCGCGTCCTTGTGCTTGACAATGCCCACCTCACCCATCGCCAGTGCAGTGTAGGCAACATTCGCAATGGTGCGGGCGTCCCGCTCGTTCTTCACCTTCGTGCTTTTGTGATACCGCGTTCCTTTAAACACGAACTCGTAAGACCAGAATGACGAGTTCTTAGGCTTGTAGATTCTCAACTTCCACTCTTTCCAGAGTCAGAGCGCCATCATTTTATCGCGACGCCCTGACGGTTTGCATGCTGCCATGATGGTTATTACTGGACTCGTGCGCGGACGGTGCTACGTTCTATCAGTTCGCAGAGGCTGTCAGGACGGAACAGCACACGGCCACGTAGCTTCACGTAGTCGATCCGGCGATGGAGAAGCGTCTTAACGCTGATTCCCAGAACCCTCGACGCATGTTTTACGTCCAGGAGTTCATCAAGGCTTGGTTTCGTAGAGGGTGGAGGAGGTAGGTTTGGTACTAGCTGCTTGCGCTCGTTCATCATGTCGTCAGCATGCATGAGTTAGCACCAGCAACCAAAGGTACAGCTATTGCCGACCGGAACTGATTTCGAGGGTGCGAGTCCAGCGGTGGATCTCAGTGGCGCCCGCTGAGAAAGCCTTCATCCCGAAGACGAAGAGCCCGGCCAGGAAATCTGGCCGAGCCCTTCTAGACATGTAGCGGATTGAACTCTGCCTCACATGAGCGAACTGTTGTGAGGCAGGATCAGTGCGGCGGAGGAGCAAACGAACGCGATCTCGTCAGGAAATACCGATCGCCGTAAACCTTATGGATATCGTCAACAGCTCCAGTGACATTTTCTCCGACCTCGCGTTGGCGCACGGGCTCATTCCATCCCCAGAATAGAAATCGGTCTTCGTCGTCCGCTACGATGATGACCGAACAATGATGGTCGCGGAATTGCACCTCGAACTCCGGAGTCCTGGGCGAAGGGCATGGAGCGTACATGGGGACGGCCTCGCCCAAACTGGCCGAAACCACCGCGTCAGCTTCAAACCATCGAGAATCATCGACTGCGGCCATTGTGGGGCCAGAGCCGTTCGCTTGGTTTACGACCTGGAGCACTTCTCTCACACCTGGCCCGCTTGAATCTCTCGCGAGTATCAATCCAATGAGGATGAGCAACAACATGGCAATGAATATCAAAGGTTTCTTCATAGTCGTGGCTGGGAGTTCCTACCGCGTCCTTCGGACGGTTGTTGCTGCCTTGGCTTGCACAATCAAGCGCCGGACTGTGTCCCGTTCCTTGTAGTCCGGAGTACTTGCCAGGAGACGCTCCCAGGCCGCGACAGCTCCCTTTCCGTCCTTCTTGGAGTACCACTTCACCAGCCCAAGGTTGAAGAGCGCGTTTGCGCAGGTCGGATCTGCTTTCAGTACCTTGTCAAACTCCGTAATGGCATGATCTGCTTCGCCCAAGTGGAAATAAGCGGTGGCCAGATCGGTTCGGACGTTGCGGTTGTCAGGCTGGATTCGCAGAGCTTGCTCGTAATAGTTGGTCGCGATGAGGTACTGTTCGCGGTCGTAAGCGAAGTTTCCCAACTTCGCCAGTGCGTCAGGATCGAGCGGGTTCTTTTCCAGCGCAGCCATCGGTACGGCAGCTTGTGGAAATGTCGGCATCACGCATGTTCTGGGAAGTTTTGTGGTGGCAGCCGGATCAAGGCGAAGCGCATCCTGCGAGCTGTCCGCGACAAAGCGAACCTACCGCGACTCCAGTTGGAAAATGTGGACCGTAAGGCTGCAATTGGGCTGATGCGTGCCAACACCCCAGTGCGCAAGCTGGTATCGCGGCACACGCGTGAACTGCTGCGCCGCTACTACAAGGAGGGGAAGCTCGCGACGCGCATTGCCGATCGCAGTGTTGGTGACGAGTTCATCCAGATGAGTCCCGAAGAACGTGGGCTCTATGAAGAAGTCGAGAATTACATCTCCCGCTGCTACAACGCCGCATCTGCGAAAGAGCGGACCGCCGTAGGATTTGTAATGACGATTTACCGCCGACGTTTGGCTAGTAGCTTCTTTGCTCTGAAGGAAACGCTGACTGCCCATTTGGCAGCCATTAAATCGAACCATGGGCCACGTGCCGATGCCGCGTTGGAAGATGATGTGTATGACAGCGAAGTCGATGACGAAGTGCTGGACTCCACTGAGGGTGCGGAATTGGAACGTGAGGCACTTTCGTTCGAAGAGCGCAGCACCGTCGAGGTATTGCTGGCGAAGATTCAGGCCCTGCCCCTGACAGCAAACTGCAGAAACTGAGAACGGTCCTCGGTGATTTGCAATCCGCCGGGTATAAGCAGGCGATGGTGTTCACGCAATACACAGACACGATGGACTACCTGCGCGAATACTTGAGCCGCTCGATCAACCTAAGACTCATGTGCTATTCAGGCCGAGGTGGTGAGGTTCGGAACATCGACGGGAGCTGGACACGGATCTCGCGAGATGATGCGAAGCGTAGGTTTAGGGACGGCCAAGCCGATGTCCTGCTCTGCACTGATGCCGCCGCAGAAGGTCTGAACTTCCAGTTCTGTGGCGCGATGGTGAACTACGACATGCCATGGAATCCGATGAGGGTAGAGCAGCGGATTGGCCGCATTGATCGCCTCGGACAGCAGAACGAAGTAATCCGCATCGTGAATCTCCACTATGACGACACAGTGGAAACGGATGTCTATCGTGCTCTTCGAAGCCGCATAGGATTGTTCGAAAAGGTCGTCGGGCAGCTACAGCCAATCCTGTCCCAATTGCCCAAGCGCATTGCGGAAACCGTGCTCACGTCCAAAGACCGCGGACGCGTTGTGGCCGAGTTGGAGGATGCGGTACAAGAGTCAGGAAGCGGCCTCGATTTGGATGCAGCGGCAGACAGCGAACTCAACCTCGGAGCACGGCCAGCGGCCCCGTACGGTATGGAGGATCTCGATCGCATCGTCAGCTCTGAGGCTGCGGTGCCAGCGGGGATTGAGGCACACGGATTGAAGAGCCGGGAATACTCGTATCTGGCGCCTGGGATGAAAGATGCGGTTCGGATTACCACTGATCCGGAGTACTACAAGGAAAACACAGAAAGCATGGAATTGTGGTCACCTGGGAACCCGCTCTTCCCGACACCGGACGTAATCGCCCAACCAGAAGAATTACCCGAGGCCTGTTCGATTGCGGATCTTCTCAACGGCACGGCGGTCGCGGCGGCGAAGGCATAGTAGTGAAGGGCATCGGGGCGAGATACGTAAAGGAGCTGCGGCGGCTCACCCCGGTGGACGATACGAAGCTGCACCAGGATTTCCAGACCTGTAGCGTCTGCAAATACGGTCCCATTGTGACTATCGAAGAAATGATAGATCACATGACTGCACACGCAGAACGACTCAACTGCCGTATCGGGCCCAAAGATGGAAGATGGATAGTGTTCGTCGAGCCTCACGAGCAGTACACGCGGAAAGACAAACGGCGTCCGGCGAAACCACTGCCGACCCTACGCCATCTGTCGTCAATTCGGCGTCAAATGAAAGAGGCCGACGTCGATCCAGATTGGACTGCTGAACTCACTCAGCACGACGATCAGACGTAGGCACAAGGGCTCGCTTCAGATGCCATCCCGTTGTTTACCGATAGGACGCAGTGCGCTACCATTCAAGCATGGGCTCCCCGACGCAAGCGTTCCGATATGAAAGTGAAATGCTGCCTCTGGTGTTTCCCGAACTTGCCACCGTCCTTGGACTTAGAGATAGCTCACTCGCATACTTACCCATGCCTATGATCGGAAATGTAATTCCCGACATTCTGATCGGCTCCTGGTCTAGCGCCCCGAGCAAGAGCCTCACAAAGCTCACCTACGTTGATGCGGCCGTCTTTGCTCTCCTCGAGGCTTGTATTGAGCTCAGCGAGAGCGACATTCTGTCCAGGATATTCCTGCCCTCGATCACAGCGGCGAAGACATTCAGCAAGCTTCAAAAGGTGGGTGCCGTAGAACAAACCAAGTCTGGCTCATTCAAGGTCGTTGAATCTGCGAGCACACAAGAGATTGAAATTGTCGCTGTCGAGCTTAAGATGAAGAGGTGGCGGGATGCCCTCAAACAGGCAGTTACCTATAAGCGATTCGCCAACCGCGCATACGTCATTCTTGATGAAAATCAAGTCACCGTTACGTCAGAGATGCAGGTCGAGTTTCTTTCCGCTGGCGTCGGACTGCTCCTCCAGGACGGTTCTAAGCTTCAGCTTGTGCTTCACGGCGACGAAGAGACAGACTTCACGCCTGACAGGGTGATCGCAGCACAGAAACTGACGCAAATGCTGATCGGGTTCACATCTGCGCATACTGTCGCCAACGCTGGTACGCACTTCTCCAAATAGATTGGTGCCTTAGGTCTGTGTGGGTTGGATCCACTCCAGCTCGTCGCACTTCACCCGCTAGGCGCTCAGCTTGGCACAACCAGCGATCCACAAATTCGATTCTGCCACGTTGGTCGTGCGAGTCGAAGAACGCCTCCTGCTTGCAGCAAACATCGTTGTAATGGGCTGCTGCGGCCCAGATGTTCCCTGGACGGTATTCCCAGTCTGGTGAAGATTGTGGGTAGGTATCGGTCTGAAGCGCGTGTAATAGACTGCGGCTGGCTTGGGTTCGACTGAATACTTGCTGAAGAAGTGGGGTATGGCTAAGTTGCAGGAGATCGAGTTGAACGCCAATATCACCAGCGAGTGCTGCGCTATAGAAGCGCGGGTAAGCACGTCCCACGTCCTCCTCTTGATCGGAAAGACGCATGCGCCTCTGGCTTCGGTAGTAGCCGCTACTCCACACCGTAGCACCTGCCGCCACAGCAGCGGCGCCGAACGGCCCAATATAATTCACGATCGCCTGCTTTGATGCCCCCCGCGAAAGATCGTCGATCAGTATCAGCAAAGCAAAGAGAACGTCTTCATTGACGCACACATATCCGGTATCCACAGCCTGTTCCAGCACGATGTATGCTCCGGCCAGCTCTCGCCGAGAGGCGATTTGATCCGTGATCGTCTGGAGGAGAACGTTCTGAGTCGGATCTTGTCCCCGGAGGAGTCCATCGGCAATGGCGACTGACGCATAGACCGGTACCCTGACTTGAAGTTCGTTTGCTACTTCAGCGGCTGCATCGAGATACTTGCTTTCAAGGGTATAGGAAGTATTGGTATTGGTTAGTGGAGACGGGGCAATCAGGGCCTCACAGCCGAGTTCAATCTGGATTTGCAGACATGACCGAACGGCTCGGTATATTTGCTCGTCATCCATCGCAACGGCACGCGGCCATCGGTGCAGCAATTCGGGCATGACTTGTTCTTTGTAGGCTGCGAATGTGCGATGAAGGCCTGTTTGAAAAGTTGGCGGCTCACTGCCGAACCACGGATAGGTAGCGAGCTTATACACCATGCTTGTTGCTGTTCTGGGATCGAGTGACGCAAGGTAGAGCTGTGGGTCGAGCACTCGATGCTGGAGATGTCCATACGGCATCAGCGACCGGCGGGCAAGCTGGGGATAAGGCACGGCCGAAGCAGCAATCACACCGCCACCGGGCACACGTTCGCACAGCGGAGGCAACTTGAAGGCATTTAGCTTGGTGCAGTAATAGTACATAGTTATAGGACCTGAATGAGTTCGGTGAAACCATCAATTAGCATCCGTGGAGCGGGCCTATGTGCGGGGCGTTGAGTCACCATTCGATCGAGAAGGCCGGCGAACCTGGCCGGTGCTGTCGCGTGGAGGTCTTCCGTCCGTGGGCCACCATACCGCAGTGCTCGCTGATCGTAATTTGTTGGGTGGTTCCCTGTGAGAGCCTGCTGAAGGCTGATGCCGAGAGAAAAGATATCGGATTGACATGTCAGTTCCAGGCCCGACATTTGCTCAGGAGACAGATAACCCGCAGTGCCCCAAGTGAGTCCAGGGCCTGTCAGCGGAGATGAATCAATGTACTTAGCAATGCCGAGGTCGATTAATACGGCTCCTTGATCACCGGCACGCAACATGATGTTCTTCGGATTGACATCCCGATGAACGATACGTCTGGCCCAAATCGCTTCGATAGCAGTGGCGACGTCTCGACCGACAACAGCGCAGACCTTTGGCGCAACTGGTCCTGTACTTGCCAAGCGCGAATCGAGGGCGGTACCTGGGATGAATTCCCAGGCGAGATATCGGAATCGACGGTCCCCTATTTGCACCGTGCCATGCTCAAGCAAATTGGCGAGAGTGAGGTGGCGGACCCTGCTTGCAGCTTCGATTTCGCGCAACACGCGCTCGTCCTGGTTGGAGTCCAAGTAAAGCTTTAGTGCCACATCTTGCTCAGTGTCCGAACCGGAAACAGGCTGGGTCGCTCGCAGGACGAGTGCTTGGCCGCCGAGCCGGAGAGGGCCCGAGATGCGGAAGCGACCATTAAATACCTCCTGAACTTGTTGTAAGTCAGGGACCGTTGTGGCCATTGGCTAACCAGTGTAGCGCAATGAACTCACAATGCAACGATTATGGTGCATCGAATTCGCTATTACACATCCACCGCGCGCATCTGCCTCGCAGCCGTTGCTCTACGATCCAAGGCCGGGATCACATATAAGTGATCCAAAACGTACCTGACCAGTGCCTCTAGTATTGGCACTTCTTCTGGTCGAAGTTCGCCTGCATCAGCATGCGCAGCCGAATTTCTCAAGCCAGTTGCCCCACCCGCAACAGGACTCAAGTTCTCCTTTGAGGCCAGCAATTCTAATCGCTTGAAGAGTCCAATTAATCTGCCATTGTTCCTGACGGGAATCCGTCGGTCACTACAGATGGCGTCCAACACGCGCCCAAGCATGGCGCCATAAGCGTTGGGATTTCGTTTACGCTCCTTGAGCGCAGCAACGTATTCCTTCGCAACCTTGACAGGAAATCCCTCCGGCACTGGGGGCAATTCCGGGTATATGAATTCGCTCTCCTCTGGAACGCCATCCTCCGTGAATACACGTTCGAAGCTGATCTCTTTGCAGGCAGGACACAGCAGGAGACGATGAACCCACCCACGGGACAACGAAAAATCGGCCGAACCTAGTGGGGTCTCAATCTCGCTCTCGTAGTTGCAGACTTGCGAGAAATCCTGCGCGGTAACGGTGAATTTCACAACATTGCCGCAATATCGACACTCCCAGGGCCCAACCTCGTATGGCTCGCTCATAGCATTCAATTCTTATTCAGGTTTCTCAGTGACAAAGGATCACGCCCTACGAGCATATCAAGGGGCTGCCAAGGTGACCGCTAAAACAAGCCAAGTTCCCTCCAGTATTGGAATCGGATGTCACGGCTCAGGCTCGAAATCATCTACGTGGACGGGCAACTTGGCTTTATCCCACTGGCTCTCAAGAGCAGCACGCTCCAAATGTTCACCCCACACGTTAGAACAGACATCGCATACTTCTTCAACGCTCTGTTCGTTATTCGGATCACGCAGTTCACGATGAATGAAGCCGGGGCACCTGAGTTTCGAGCATGAAATGGGACCATCAGGCAAGCAGGCCCGACAGTATGGATAATCGGACCCGACCGCGTGGACGTTCTTAAACATGATGAAGGTTCTCACAATCGAATGCTGGGTCATATCCATAGAATACTTGACGCCCCTGTGAGTTTTCAGTGGATTGTGCGCGTCTGCCTCGCTCGAACTGGCGACCATGCTAGCCGTTACGCGGCCGTCCTCGAAGTTAGCTGCGCCGGCACAGACCGGCGCAGCATCACAGCCGCAGTTATGCGTCAAACGTTTCAGGGTCGATTGGTTCCAGTTTCAGATACAGATTTCCGGCGAATGTCACCATCGTCTTGATGAAAATCTCCCGGTCTTCAGGCTTGATGCCCTTTCTGTACTGCAAACAGATCGTGGCAAGGAGATCCTTGCAGTCCTCAAGTTGTTCTTTCAGTTTGGAAACTTCGTTGTTCATCACCTTTTATTTGAATTAGTAATCGCGGCGCACTGTGCCGTTATCTATCTCTGGAGTTTGCCCGGGGTGGGCTCGAACCGGAGGGCATAGCGACTCTGTGCCATTGATTACCAGGTGCCTCCCCTACCGAAGCATTTTTGCCTCGCGCGAGGGCCTCCTGGAGTCCTCGAATGGCTGAGAGCAGTCCGGGTGGGGCGGCATGAATCGGCATTCGCTCGCTGCCTATTTAACTAATCAGTAAACATTGCAGGGATCGGGTCGTTCTGTGGTGTGTCATAAGTGCCAGTGCTCAATGTGAAATCATATGTGCACGTTGGCAGAGTGCGTGTTTTGGAGCTCGCCAAATTGTGCGCGAGTCAATGTCTGTATGCTGTTATAAGAAAGTTACTTACTATTGTTCTAGCCGGGAGTCATGACGACAAATTCATGGTTCTTGCTGAACTCATCAATACTAGATAATGGGCTAATTCGAAATTAGACCTAGTGTCGATTTAGTTGACTACACAGTTAATACGCGCGCGCCGGACACCGCTAAAGTTGACATTTCTGGATAGATTCTTCAATATGGCGATCGAAATGAGCGGCGGTGCTACGTCGTGCATTTCCGGGGGTTGCCGCATACTCAACCTCCAACATTGAAATACCCGACCTGTAGTCGGTGATGACGGACTACAGGTCGGTCTCAGTTGGCTCTCGGAACGGGCCTTTCGACCGGCTCCGTCGCAACTTGTTGCGAGATACCCAATTCTCACTTCTTGTCCTCAATAACTACTCTCCCCGGGCGCGTCCGCAGGAGACCATCAGTGCAGAGATTCTCCGTTGAAAACATCCTGAATTCTTGATTTAATGACTTCGCGTTCGTGATAAGCGGATGCCCAACCTCGCCGGGATCACAGTTGCAGGCGGATCCCAACCTCGCTAGGCCAGACGTCGGCGGCCTTTTTAATCATTCAACTTAGTAGAGGCGTGCGCTACCAGGCGCAGGCAAGCTATGCAAAACAATTCCAAATTAACAATGTAGGTGGTGACCAATGATGTTCAAGAGAGAATCTGCCGAGGCCGCACAAAGTAAGTATCCCCCGGCAGAGCCGCATAAGCGCTAACTTGTTTATTGCGTTGGCGACGGGGCTTTGATACCGTTGGGTGCATGGCGATCACCAATGCGTCTGACGAGGATTGGAAACTCCTAACATCCTTTTTCCCGCCACGGTGGAAAGAGTTAGGGCAAGTGACCGGGGCGTTGAAAGGTCTGCGTCAAGATAAGAGTGAAGAAAACTATATGCGCACACTTTTGCTGCACTTGGGGTGCGGTCTTTCCATGCGAGAGACTGTGGTGAGAGCGCGGCAGGCCGGGCTTGCAGAACTTTCCGACGTAGCCTTGCTCAAACGGCTGCGCAAAAGCAAGGAGTGGCTATATCGACTTTGTTGCGCGTTATTTGAGGAACGCGGTCTTGCCTCCGTCTCAGCGTCCTCGCCGGCGTTGCGATTGATCGATGCGACGGTGGTCAAGGAGCCTGGCAAGACGGGCAGTCAATGGCGCATTCACTACAGTCTTCAATGGCCCACACTGGTTTGCGACTACTTCAAAATTACCGCGACAGAGGGAAAGGGGAGCGGTGAATCACTGCGGCATTTCCCCTTGAAGCCCCAGGACCACGTTCTTGTCGATCGTGGTTACTGCCATGCTAGTGGAATCCATTACGCGACCGGCAAGAAGGCTTATCTCACCGTCCGGCTCAACCCAGACGGTATCTTCCTACAGGCACCCGATGGGTCTAAGTTTGGATTGTTGGAACGATTGAAATCGCTTGCCGTGGCAGGGCAAATGGCGGAATGGGAGGTTTGGGTTCCCTACGAAGTCCAAGCTCCAGTTTCCGCGCGGCTGTGCGTGGTTCGCAAGAGTCAAACCGCCATTGCACTGGCCCAGAAGAAGCTCCGGCGCTATGCCTCCAAGCATGGCACGCGGCTGCAACCGGAAACCCTGATCTTCGCACAATATGTCATGGTTCTGACAACATTTCCCGCGCCTAAATTTCCCCTCGAACAGGTTCTTGACCACTATCGGTTTCGCTGGCAAATCGAACTGGTCTTCAAGCGCTTCAAGCAAATCGCCCAACTCGGCCACGTGCCCAAATACGATCAAGACAGCGCCAAGGCCTGGCTGTACGGAAAGCTGTTCGTCACCTTACTGACCGAAAAACTGATCCAGCACGCGCGCGCCCTTTCCCCCTGGGGATACGCATTGGCACAACAAGCGCCTTCCCAGCCGATGGCGTGAGTTTTCCTTTGCTTTTCACCAAATCACCGCAGCCATCCAACCGGCCTTGGCTCTGGGCAAGATACTGGCCAATTGGGACGAGATCGCCAAAGGCTTAGCCGAAGCACCTCGTAAGCGCAAATCGCAGGAGCAAGTGTTCTCTCAAACAAGTTAGCGCTTATGCGGCTCTGCCGGGGGATACTTACTTTCTACGTTTTGATTCGGGATTTACATATAAATCAGGTGCCCCACGTCCCGCCCGGCTTCATCGGGCTGACGTGGGGTAGTTGCCCTTGTCGTTGCCGTTGTTCTTAAGCGGCCTTGCCCCTGCAATCCTCAGGTGGCCCATATTTGCCCCGCTCTTGGGCAAATGTGGGGAGCAGGCAACAGCTCACCCAACCATCATCATCGCGCAGCACATCACGACCGCCGCTAAAACGCCGGAATGTCCACCTTACCGGTTTTGCCTCTCGCTCAATAATCAACAGCGCAGGTTCTATAAAAGGGGATGTCAAGAAAAAACACTGCTTCCGATGTTCTTAGGAGTGATGTTTATCTGACATTCGTAATGCGTGGCCCACTCAACGCTCTTTTCGTTGAGTGGGGTGGGTGCTGTTGCTCCTGTTCACTCATACCTCTTTGCTTCGCATCGGTCTGTGCTTTCCACCAAAAACCAAATGCTCTGTTACTTCGCCGCCGCTGTCTTCGCATTCATCGCGCTCATTGTAGCCAGCCGCTTCTCAATCATCACTACCCGCTTCTTCGCCTCCGGAGAGCTGTTCACAACCTTCTCCGCGCCAGCCAGAAACGCAGGATTCCCCAACTCTTGC
>Ga0255336_101909_pt1 | contig 12304 bp, 8 predicted proteins | sample MeOH1_35cm_T3_17_FD_189102 | JGI IMG/M metagenome (GOLD analysis project Ga0255336, IMG submission 189102) | Sandy soil microbial communities from University of British Columbia, Vancouver, Canada - MeOH1_35cm_T3_179 | ecosystem: Engineered > Artificial ecosystem > Sand microcosm > Unclassified ...
AGCGGGCCAAGAAATGGCCTTATCGCAGGGCGAAGACCCAGGAGTCATGATGCGCGTACCAGGCCAAACATCCAGGATATTGCCGCCCGCCCGGTTGCTTCGAAGCTGCCGCGGAATCGTGACATCCCTCATGATCGCCCTTTTGGCCTTGCCCGCCTTCATCTGGCCGATGCCCGCCTTCGCCGTTTCCCGCATCAAGGATGTCGCCAATTTCGAAGGCGTCCGGGACAACCAATTGGTCGGATACGGCCTCGTCGTCGGGTTGAACGGCACTGGCGATGACACGAAGAAAAAAGCCGTCTTCACCCGTGAAAGCCTGATCGGCATGCTCGACCGTCTGGGTGTCAATGCCCGCAGCACCGATCTCGAGACGAAGAATGTCGCGGCCGTGATGGTGACAGCCAATTTGCCGCCATTTGCACGTCAGGGTTCCGGTGTCGATGTCACCGTCTCATCGCTGGGCGATGCGACCAGCCTGCAAGGCGGCACCCTGCTCGTGACGCCGATGCTCGGCGCAGACGGCGAGATCTATGCGGTTGCCCAGGGACAGATCACAACGGGGGGCTTTTCCGCTCAGGGGCAAGCGGAATCAGTCGTCAAGGGCGTCCCGACAAGCGGCCGGATTTCCAATGGCGGCATCGTCGAGCGCGAAGTGCCGTTCGATATGGCCGCACTGAAAAGCGTCAGGATCGCCTTGCGCAATCCCGACTTCACCACCGCGCGGCGCATCGCCGATGCGATCAATGGCATGATCGGGCCAGGTACGGCCGCCGCCACCGATTCCGGCACGGTTGAAGTCAATGTTGCCCAGCATGGTGCAGATCCGGCAACCTTGATCACCAATATCGAACAATTGCCGATCGAGCCCGATAGTCCGGCACGGGTCGTGGTTGATGAGACGACAGGCGTCATCGTCATCGGCGACAATGTGCGGATCAGCAAGGTTGCGATCGCCCAGGGCAATCTGACCATCCGCGTAACAGAAACGCCTCAGGTATCGCAGCCCAGTCCGTTCTCCTCAACCGGTGTTACCACCGTTGTGCCGCGCACCAATATTGATGTGCAGCAGGACGCGAACCGGAAACTTGATGTCCTGCAGCCTGGCGTCAGCCTGGAAGAATTGGTTGCCGGCCTGAATAGTCTGGGTGTCGGCCCACGCGATATGATCTCGATTCTTCAATCGATCCATACAGCCGGCGCATTGCAAGCGGATATCGTGGTGCAGTGATGATGAGCAGCACATCCGCCACCACGATGAATAGCGCGCCCTCGGCAGCCGGTTACAATCAGTTTGCGGCTCAGGCAATGAAGGCACGCGCGATCGCCAATCAATCGAATGACTTGTCGTCGGTCGATCCGAAGCTGCTGGCATCGTCGCGGGCCGCGGCACAGGATTTCGAGGCGTTTTTCGTCACCCATTCGTTTGCCGACATGATGGAAGACATCCAGCCGGATCCGGTGTTCGGCGGCGGCGAAGGCGAAAGTGTCTTCCGGTCTTTTCTGCTGGATGAATACGGCAAGATGGTTGCGAAGACACAAGGCATCGGCGTGGCCGATACGATTCAGCGCGAATTACTGCATCTACAGGAGCAACCGAAGAAATGAGCAAATCGTCCCGTATTGTGGAGCTCCTTGCCATCACCTCGCGGCTGATCGCCTGCATGGAACGCGAAGTCGAGCTGCTGCGTAATCTGAAGCCCCAAGAGCTTCGGCAATTGCAGTCGGATAAAATGGCCCTGGCTGATGCCTACCGGGCCTTCACATTGGCCTTGCGGGAGCCGGATCCCGAGGGCGAGGTCGTCGATGATGCCTTGCGAGAAGAACTGGTGGAAGCGACGGAACGCTTCCAGGCAGCTGTGCAGGACAACCTGCGTGCCCTGCGCGCGATGCGGGATGTAAATGAACGGGTTATGCGGGCAATCGTACAGGCCCTGGAAGAGCCTCGTGCTCAGATCACGGGCTATAATAGTAAGGGCCTTCTCACGAAGAGTCGGCGTCAGCCGGCTGTCGGCCCTGCGTCGCTTCAGCAGCGCGCTTAACGTTCCGCAGCAGGCACAAGCCGCCGGAAACGGGGTCTGGCTAAATCAGATTGTGATATTGACGGGATTGGCAGTCCGCGAAACCGTCGGGGGCGGCGTCAAGGCCGGCACGGACACGGTCGCCGCAGCCGATACGGCAGATGCATGGCTCGCCATGCGACGACCTTTCGCCGAAGCGACACTTCCGGCCTGATCGACCGTCGAATTTCCATTAGCTTCCGAGCGCCGCTGTTCAGCGTAAAGTTCCAAGACGCGCTGGGATGGAATTTGCAATATCTGCTCCCCCGTCACCGGACTCTGTTCTATAAGAACAATTCGGCCGTAATCGGGTTTGTAAGAAAATTTCAGGCTGTCATAACGAAACTGTGCCAGATAGTTAGGCACCGAACTCGAGGTATCACTAGCCTGACCCTGCGATGTTTGGTCGTTCGACGATGCCGGATCACCCGTCACATCGGATGCCACAGTGCGGCCGCCCAAGGCAGTACCGCTCACAGCTCGAATATCTACATCCATTTGGCTCATCGCGGCCAAACCTTCAGGTTGCTAAAACACAACTTTACGCCAGCTCAAATTAAGCTTTGGCGGACATAAAACTCCGGTCAATAAACTAATCTGCATATATAATCCATGATTCATCAGGTGAAGTCAAGCCGGCTCATTCACCTATGACGCGAACTGACGATTGACGCGAACTGACGATGAGGCCTGCTCCCCAGCATTATTCCGATTTCCCAGGCGCTCCTGCCTATCCGTGGCCGATATTGGTCCAGGTAATCAAGTGATACGGAATAGGCAGCATCATCAGGCGGTTTTTTCCGTTACAGACCGGCAAATACCGCCGACCTCCCGGCTGAATCTTTCCTGACAACTACCCGATCAGCACGGTCAACATTGCTTTTTATCCGAAAAAATCATTATAAATCATAGTATTATAAACTGGCATCGAACTTGCTTGCATAGAGCTCGACCGACATTGGTTGCCTGCCGTTAAAGGACGGCTGCCGTCGACACGCAAATTCGGGAGAACCCTTATGGCGAGTAACGATATCCAACTTACTTCCGGCATCCGCAGTAATCTGCTTTTGCTGCAGCAAACCTCTACTTTGCTGGATCGCACGCAGCAGCGTCTGTCCACCGGCAATAAGATCAACACTGCCCTCGACGGCCCCGTTGCCTTCTTCGCCGCAAAAGGCCTGACCCAGCGCGCCGATGATCTGAATCTGCTCAAAGACCAGATGGATCAGTCGATCAGCACGATCAAGAGTGCCGATACGGCGGTCACCCAGATCGAATCCCTGCTCGATCAGTTGAAGGGCAAGATTCAGCAGGCGCAGGACAATCTCGGCAGCGACGCCAATTCCGTTTCCCTGCGTCAGAAGCTGTCCGACGATTACAACACGATCTTGCGGCAGATCGACAAGCTCGCCCAGGACAGCACCTATCAGGGCAAGAACCTCCTGATCGGCAGCGGCCTGCGGCTCGATGCGACGTCGTCGTCCAAGAGCGCGGTCAATGCGATCGTCGGCATTTCCAATGCCCAGACGACCAACGTTACCAAGCCTGACGACTATGTGGTCGATGTCACCGGAACGGGTGCAATTTCCGCCAATTCCAACGACGTTTCCAATGCCGAAACCGAGCGTGGCATCAGCAATCTGTCGATCAGCGGTTTCCAGAGCAAGAACACCGGCAACTTCGACCCCGTCACGATCAAATATATCGGCGGTAAAGGTAAGGATAAGATCTTCACCGTGACGGAAGGCGATGTCACGGTCAGCAAGACTTTTACCCAGCAGCAATGGGCGGATGCGAAGGCGACCGGCCAGGTGTTGAACTTCGATAACCAGTTTGCCAGCGGCACGCATATCAACTTCGATATCAACTTCGATGATATCGATAATGTGCCGGATACGAACGGCGTGGGGACATCGACGATTGAGAAATTCGTCGATCTGAACGTCTCGGTCACCAATATGAACGGTATCGGTGAGCGCATCGTTCGCAGCGGCACCAATCTCCTCGGACAGCAGAAGCTGGCCAATGGCGAAAACGCCTGGGGGTTTGATACCGGCACGGCACGCTTCTCGATCGATGAGCACAAAGTTCTCGGCTCATCGACCTACCCGGCAACGGTCGGGGAGAGTTATGGACGCTCCGCTCCCGCGATCATCGGAACGCCCGCTATTTCGGCTGATAACATTACGGCAGATTCTACTTACACGTTGAACGCGAACGCCGATCCGGCGAATTTCGATTTCTCCACCGGTAGGTTCACGAGCTATAGCGTTTCGCTGATCGGTCCCGGCGGCAATAATACCCAGACAGTGACAACCGGCGGCAGCACCACCTTTACCAGCGTTGCCAATAACCTTGGTTCCGCCACCCTGAATCTTTTGCCGATCGCGATGAACGGTATCACCACGGCTTCGGCTTCGGATGCAGGGCAGACGAACGCCACCGAGACTGTTTCAGGGGCAGCCCTTTCGGCGTCGGCCGTTTCGCTGACCTCGCTGAGCGGCTTGGCGAAGAATCTGGCACATACCTTGACCTATACCGTCAAGGCCTCGGACACCGGTGCCGTCATCGTCGTGGATGATGGTTTCGGCGGCAAATCCACGGTCAGCGTGGCCCTGACGGGCGGCGCCACACCGACCAGCCTCGACTTCACCCTCAATGGCGGTGTCAATAGCGGCGCCAAGATCACCCTCACGCTGGGTACCTCGTACAGCATCCCCCCGCAATCGGAGGGACAGGCCACCTATCATGCGCTCGGGCAGCTGACGGGCCCCGACCAGGCCAAGTTCGATGTGCGGGCAGCCAACACAGGTCAGACGGCAACAATGTCGACCGTCCAGGTGACGGACGGAACCGACGCCAACAACATGACCGTGCAGTTGAATGAAACCAACACAAACAAGATCACAGTCGTCAGCCAGAACGTGCAGACCGACGGTCAGGGTCTCCAGATCGATCAATCGCAAAACAGCTGGCTCGATCGCGCAGATATTAGCTATGCTCAGGACCAGTTGAATGCGGCTACCCTGCGGTTGCGTGGAGCGGCATCCTCGCTGGGCACAAGCGTCGATATCATCACGACGCGCCTAGACTATACCAAGACCTTCAGCAACGTTCTGACTGAAGGTGCCAACAAACTGACCCAGGCAGATCAGAATGAAGAAGGCGCCAACATGCTGCAGCTGCAGACAAGGCAGCAGCTCGGCACAATTTCGCTGAGCCTTGCCAACCAGGCACAGCAGGCGATCCTCAAACTGTTCTAGAGACAAGTTGAAAAGGCGCCTGGCGATTTCTCATCGCCAGGCGCCTTTTACTTTTCCAATGAAGTGCGAGAATTGCTCGCGGAGCTTCTCATATATTCCCGGTCTTATCGAGCTGATCTGCCTGCCGGCGCAAGCGCTGGGCAGCATCATATTGCCAGTTATTTGTATAGAGAGCCGCCAAATCCCGCATCACGCGTGTATTTTCCGGTTCCAGGTTGAGCGCCTTTTTGTAAGCAGTTTCAGCCGGCTCGAATTGCTTCTGATCGGCATAGCACTGCGCCAACTGATGCCACAGTTGCGCATCCGCCGTTCGCGTTCTCGCCAGGCGCTCCAATTCTGCAACGCCGCCGCTGATGTCACCGCTTGAGAGCAGCACATTGGCTAAATTCCGACGCGCATCGCCATATTCCGGGTCCAGTTCGACCGCCTGGCGTGCCGCCGTCAGGCCTTCCGACCACAAACTGGCCCGTGAAAGGGCCGCAGCAAGGTTGTTCCAATACAGGGCCGTCTTTGGGGCAAGCACTGTTGCTCGCCGCAACTTCTCAATCCCCTGTCCTTCTCGGCCGGTCTGGCACAAAAGAAGCCCATAAAGATGCAAACCTTCTGGATGATCTGGACTGGCGGCTAGTAATTCCGTCAGTCCCTGCCCCGCTTCGTCAAAGCGCTGGGCATTGAGCAAGGTGACGATTGGCTGAATCATATCGGCGATCGCCTGGTCAACATTCCTGATCGCCACGGCGTGCGACTTGACGCCGTTCTTCGCGGCAGATTTCTCCAGTTTCGCCTGGCGTCGCCTATCGGCTCTGTTCATCGCGCCCGCCCCCCCCTTTGCTGCGTTCGATCAATTCATCCATTTCTGCAGCGACCATCGCCAACGTCGCCCCCCAATTACCATCATCCATCTGACGGTAGAGACGCATCGACGGATACCAGGGCGTGTCCTTTCGCTCCTGACCAAGCCAGCGCCAATCCGCAACCTGTGGCAACAGACAAGCCGTCGTGACGCCCAACGCACCGGCCAGATGCGCCGGCACATCATCTACTGAAATGACCAGATCCATTGCCGCCATTTGCGCTGCATAACCGCGCAAATTACTTTGCGCGTCAATCGACGGATCGCGGATCGCCTGCAGATCCAAACCGTTGAATACTTCCTGCAATTCCTGCTGGGCAGGCCCGGCTTGCAATGATACGAAACCATAGCCCGCTTGACGCAAGATCGGTGTCCATAATTGCAGCGGAACCGCCAAATCTGCGCCGCGCCAGCATAGGCCAATCAACCGATCGCAGGACAAGGCAGCGCGGTAGTCCTGACGCAAGGCAGCCGCCTTGCCGAGATCAAATTGCAGATAGGGCACGCTGGCGCCGAGAGCCGTCACGTCAGGTGCATAACGGGCATTGAGATCCGCAAGCCATACCTGACCGGCCAGTGCCAGATCGGCAGCGTCGCTGTCATTCAGCGAGCCTGTGGGAAACAAGGCGACACCGGGTGCTGCTCCGCTCAAGAGGGGAATCAATCGCGGATCGATTTCGGCGGCAACAAATCCGGCTTCCTGTCGCACCGACTTCAGCCAGCGCGCGAACATAATCTGATCCCGCAATGTTGCTTCCGGTCGAACAGCCAGTCGCTGATCTTTCAATGATGCACCGCCAATCACGCTGTCGGTAATGTCCTTGATCGCTAGATTCGTGAGGGGCCGTGCAACCCCTGCTTCAAAGCGATGGGTATATCCACGCCAGCCAGCGGCATAGTCGCCACGACGAAGGGCAAGGCAACCAAGAGAAAACGATGCGGTAGCGTCATCTGGATGATGTGCAAGTACGCGAGCAAAGTTGCCCTCTGCCCCATCGAAGTCGCCATTGCTCGCCTGCAAGGCAGCAAGATGAAGCCGTGCTTCCCGATGCTCCGGGTCGAGCCGTAGCAATCGCGCACAGAAATTGCCGACCTCTTCACGTGCCTTTAACGCCAAGTGGATCTTGATACCCAGTTCTAGTGCCGCCCGATCATCCCCACCAAGCGTCAGCGCCTCTCGCAATGCAATCGCAGCAGCAGAAGCACGGTTACCGATCAGCAGCGCATGAGCGTAGTCACGCCAATAGCGCGCAGCGTGCGGTTCGGTCTCCACCGCCCGGCGCAAGAGACCGATCGCGTCTTCAGCATGTCCGGTCGACAGCGCAACCTGGCCCAAACCGGCGAGCGCCATATGATCATTTGGCGCTTCGGCTAAGACCGCACGATAGTACAACTCACCGACATGCTGGTTGCCATAGGTTTCAGCCTGTTTGGCCGAGCGCAGATATTGTCGGCGACGCTGCTCCGCTAAAGTCTCAATACTGCAGCCTCGCAGACGCAAGGCAACACGTGCGACGACAGGTGTCCAGCTCTCTTGCGGAAGGCAACGGAACAATTCCAAACTCGAGTACCAGGCGGAATCCGTACGATCCGGCGTCAACCAACGCCAGTCGGCAGCAGCCGGTACAAAAACCCAAGTCTGTTTTCCCAACGCGCCCGCGATATGTACCGTGCTGTTATCAACCGAGATAACCAGATCCATGGCGCCAATCTGGGCCGCGAACAGATCCATATTCTGCATCGGATTGACATCGGCATCGATATGGACGTCGAAACCATATGATTGGCGCAGCTCAGCGATATCCCGGCTGACATCGCCATATTGCAACGAGATAAAAGCACAATCGGGCGTTTCCAGAATCGGAGCCCAATGCGGCAATTCGATTGATCGGGTGATGGCACTGGAACTGTTACCACTGCGCCAGGAGATGCCGATCAGCTTCTTGCCGGGAAACAGCAATCTGTAACGGTCGCGCAGCCGGCCGACATCCTCAGGGCTGGCAATCAGGAAACCTTCCTTACCGGGATAGCGATCCATATCCAGATGTAGGAGATGCGGCAACTCACCGATCGGGCATTGCGCCACAATGTTCTGGTCGGCAAAGAAGGTGTCCGAGATATCCTCGCGGCAAACCGCGACCATATCGGGAAAACTGCGCTGTAATAGTGGCCGCAGCCGCGGATTGGTCTCGATGAATACCTTGCTGGCCAGTGTACGGCAGGCAATCGCCGGTGCCGCATACATAACCATGTCGCCGATGCCCTGCTCTCGCCAGATGATCAGGGCGCCGTCACCCAGTGCTTCGCCATTCCATTCGTCAACCGGTAATTCCCAGCGCGGCTCGCAACCGGTCCGCTTCCACCGCCAATGATGTCTTGCCCATCCCTCGGCATAGTCACCATTGCGAACTTTCGTCAGAGCAACTGATGTTTGGGCGTCTCCCTCTTCCGGATCCAGTTCGGCGACCCGGGACATCAACCTTTCGCCTTCAATCAGATCGCTCGATAAAATTTTGTAGCGACCAAGTTGCAACAGCGCCGGCACGAAATTCGGCTGGCGATCGATGACCGCAGATAAGATGACTTCGGCTGCCTCACCTTCCTCGAACTGATTGAACGTGTCTGCCGCCTGCGAACAGGTCTCCCACAATTCCACCGATCGCGCAGTGATATCCTGCAAAGCGGCCGCCGCCGCATCGGCGCGCCCAAGCCGTTTCAGACAGATCTGCAAAGTGACGGCGGCCTGGATAGATTGCGGCTCCAGGCTCAAGGCGCGGCTGGCGGCCTCGGCGGCCTCATCAGTCTGGCCGAGCCAAAGGAGGGCCCAGGCCAGGCTCAATGTCCCCTTCAGCGATTGCGGTTTGAGCGCCAACAAATGCCGGCTGATCTGCTCCACCTTGTCCGGCATCCGCTGCTTTTGCCGGACAGTAATCAGATTGGTCAGAATGCCCTCATGATTGGGATCGAGTTCCAGCCCCTTTTCATAGGCCTCGGCGGCAAAAAGCAGATGGCGCATCAACTGCATCAATTCGCCGAGCGCCAGATGATATTGCGTGTTCTTGGGATCGTGCCGGACGGCCTGGCGGAATAGCACTTCAGCTTCAGGTAGCTTGTCCTCGTCGCGCGTTAGGACGCCAAGATTGAAATGGGCTTGGGCGTTATCCGGCTGCAGTTTAAGGATTTTTTCGATCTTCGCCTTCAGTTCTCCCTTGCGCCCGGCGAGATGATCGAGATGTGCGCTGGCCAATAATTTTTTTACTTCGGCCGCGATCGCAGGATCGATTTTCGACGCCGCCGACACGGTCGAGGTCAGCGCCGGCGCGCTTGCTGAAGCTTCGCTGTCCGTCGCCCCGTCACCAATAATGAGACAGTCGAGCGTGATCTCGCCCGCTTCCGCCAAAGGCACGGTCTGGGCCGGAGAATGGGCCAATGGAATCAGCTCCGCCGATATCGAAAGTTGAAGTGTGAATGTCGACATAAGCCTGCGCCAGTTGCGATCTGCGCGCATTGTAAGGAAATCGTGGTTAACAAGGCTTTAAGACGAAAATCAATAAGTTAGTCACTACCACACAAGCAATTATTGCCGGTCACGCCCCAAGTCATTAGGCAAATTTTGCCGCCGCGGCAGATTTTGCCTACAACAAATCCGATGTCCGCAACGAAAACGGCACGGATTTCCTAGGGTCGGCAAGTTTTTCTCCCTTGGCATGATCATTGCTTCCTAGTTCCCGCTACCTTCAACCTGAAGATGGCCCGCGACGCAAAAGCGTGCGGTTACATTGTCTCCAAAGGAGCTTTTGACTATGGCTGACTCTATTTCCCTTACCGCTGGTATGCGTAGCAACCTGCTGCTGCTGCAGCAGACTTCCGCTCAGCTGCAAAACACGCAGTCGAAACTCGCAACCGGCAATAAGATCAACACGGCGCTGGACGGTCCGACCTCGTTTTTCGCGGCCAAGAGCCTCAACCAGCGCGCTGGCGACCTCGATGGCCTGAAGGACGGCATCGGTCAGGCGATCAGCACTCTGAAATCCGCCGATGAAGGTATCACCGACATCCAAAGTCTGCTGGACCAGGCCAAAGGCCTGACCACCCAGGCCCTCGGTTCGTTGGGCACCGACGCCAATTCGGTGAAACTGCGTAACGACCTCGCCAACCAGTACAACAACGTGCTGCGCCAGATCGACTCGCTGGCCAAGGATAGCGGCTATGCCGGTAAGAACCTGCTGGTCGGCAGCGGCCTGCGCGTCGACGCCACGGCAGATAGCAAGATCGCTGTCAACAACGTCCTCGGTCTCAGCGGCGCTTCGGCATCAAACGTAACCAAGGCCGATACCTACACCATCGCCATCACCGGCGATGGCGCCATCTCCGGTAACACGAAGGATATTCAGGACGCCGAGCAGTTGCGCGGCATCAGCAATCTGGATATCGCCGGCTTCGACTCCACCAAGACCGGCAATTTCGACGGCATCTCGATCAAACTGCAGGGCGGCACAGGTAAGGACAAGACCTTCACCATCACTGAAGGCGACCAGTCCACGACCCTGACCTTTACCCAGGCGCAATGGAATGCTGCCAATGCAAACGGCAAAGTTCTGCACGCTTCGGTTTCGTTCGCCAGCGGTACGAAGGTTGGCTTCGACGTCAACTTCAAGGATATCGAAGCCGTTCCCGATACCGCCGGTGTTGGTACTTCGGTCATCGAAAAGAACGTCAACCTGCAGGTCAAGGCGACCAACAGCGCTGGCGAGACCATCATTCGCGACGGCAACAACGCTCTTGGCCAAGGCAAGGCGTCGGATGGCGAGAATGCTTTCGCCTTCGATTCCGGTACGGCCCGTGTGACGGTTGATGAGCGGCAGATCCTCCAGGGTTCGACCTATACCCAGGCGGTCAGCACGTCTTACGGTACGGGTGCCGGCGCCATCGTCGGTGCGCCGACCACCGCTAGCGCGGTGACGGCCGACGCTACCTACTCAGTGGGTGCCACGGCTTCCGGTTATGACTACAGCACCAACAGCTTCACCACTTTCAGCGTCGCATTGACCAGCGGCGGTTCTGCCGGTGCCCAGGTGGCGGTATCCGCAGGCAATGCCACCTCTGTTGATTTGGCACAGGGCGGCACCACCTTCAATACCAGTCTTAACCTGAACGAATTGACTCGCCTAGCGACAGCGACAGCGGCCACTTCGGCTGAAGTCCAGGGCACGGTTCAGAAAACCGGTACGGCAACTAGCGTCACCGCCAACTTCGACGGCTCGACGTTCGCCAAGAACACAGTATCGAACGTGACGTTCTCGATCGATGCGACTACCAGCGCCGACAATGCCACCATCACGATCAACGATGGTCTAGGCGGTACCGCTACTCTGACCAGCGTCAATCTGGCCGGTGCGACGGCGACATTCAGCGCCAGCCTGTCGGGTGGTGTAAATAACGGGGCCGACGTCCAGTTGACGCTGGCTTCTTCCGTGGCCATCGGCACGACGGCAACCATCACCGCCAAGGCCCGTGGCACCTTCGACGGCCAGGACTATGACGGGACAAGCAGCAGCACTAAGGCGGTGACGGCACAGTTCGACGTCCGTGCCGCTCATACCGGCCAGACCGCCGATCTGACCACCAAACAGTTGGTTGACGGCACCGACGCCAATAACATGGCGGTGCAGTTGAACGAAACCAACACCAGTACAGTGACGGTGGTCAGCCAGAACGTCCAAACCGATGGCCAAGGCCTGAAGCTGGACTTCGCGCAGAACGGTTGGAATGACCGGGCCGATATCGACAATGCCACCAAGCAGCTCGATACGGCGAAGTTGATCCTGCGATCGGCGTCATCGTCTCTCAGCACCAACCTGAACGTCATTCAGACCCGCGAAACCTATACAGCGGCCTTCTCGAATGTCTTGAAGGAAGGTGCCGGCAAGCTGACCCTGGCCGACCAGAACGAGGAAGGCGCCAACATGCTGACGCTGCAAACGCGCCAGCAGTTGGGGACGATCTCCCTCAGCCTGGCCAACCAGGCACAGCAGGCGATCCTGCGGTTGTTCTAAGCCGACCGGATCGGATAGAGTTGGGCGGCGGCGGCAACGCCGTCGCCCGCTTCTCCCTCAAATGGCCAGGCGCCG
>Ga0255336_101910_pt1 | contig 12302 bp, 10 predicted proteins | sample MeOH1_35cm_T3_17_FD_189102 | JGI IMG/M metagenome (GOLD analysis project Ga0255336, IMG submission 189102) | Sandy soil microbial communities from University of British Columbia, Vancouver, Canada - MeOH1_35cm_T3_179 | ecosystem: Engineered > Artificial ecosystem > Sand microcosm > Unclassified ...
TACTCCCCATATCATGCATGGTCTGATATTGATTGGCCGCAGTTTGCCTGGCTACTCCGGCATTTGCGGTAGTGGCCCCACTTTGCAATCCATATATGTTCTGTTGCTGGCCAAGGGCCCCTTGGGTATAGCCACTAATGGCATTTTGTTGCTGGCCCACCTGTTGGTTGGCCATATTCCCCATCATGCCTTGCTGATTTTGGAGGGCTTGGGTGGCAGCCAATTGCTGCTGGGCTTGGAGGGTGGCGGCTTGCCCGGCCGCATTTTGGCCAGCTTGGGCGCCTTGTTGCGCGATCAATCTCGCCTGAAGAGCGGGGGAAATTCCTTTTTGGGAACCTATCAATCCAGCGGTCTGAGCGGCTACCTGGTTAGCGTTTTGCTGGAACTGGGCCTGGGCGGGGTTCGGCCCTCCCCCGGCGGCCATGCCTCCTAGCTGCGCGGCTAGGGCTTGTTGCTGATTAAAAACGTTGGATTGGTTTTGGATCCCGCCTTGCGCTCCCAGGGCACCTAAAAATGCCTGCTGCTGCGCTAGAGCATTCTGCGTATTTTGCCAGGAGGTATCTAGTTGTGCCGCCGATGGGCCCGTGGCCTGGTAATTCATCCCGGCACTGCCGGTATTTCCACTATCCGAGCCAAAAAGACCGCCAATGAATCCCATAACACCTCAATGCGTTGCGGGAGCCTCCATATCCTTGGTCATGAAGGTTTGGTGTGACTGCACAAACCCGTGCCGAGCGATGCTCCTCACCTGTGTGCCAGCGTCTACGGTCCAGGCGAGCAATTTCGTGATATCCCTGGACTTGGCCTCCTCGATCACGCATTGGATGGCCATATCTAATGCTTGGTGGCGAAGCGCACTTGTGGCGGTGGGATTGCTTGTTAGGCCTTCCACAATTCCGAGGCCTCCCTCGCAGCGACGCAGGAAACACGCGGCAATTTCGAAATCACCTTCCGAAACGAGAAAGCCCACGGCCGGGAGATCATAAACTTCGGCGGCTTTGTGCCCCCTTAGCCTCAGCCATTCATTGAGGACGGGGAGATCCTCGTGATCGAAATATTTAACGTTAAGCTCAGCTCGCACTGGCCGCCGCCTTGAGGGTTGGGTAGCCCTTCTTGAGGCCCACCACGAGACTTAATCCGCTCATCGTAAACCCAGCCCCGCTAGAGCCGTTTTCCTGAAGCTCAATCTGGAATGCTTCACATTTTTGCTTAGAGAGGAAAACTCTCCATTGCTCTAAATCTGTGGAGTTCGGCGTGATCGTAAGTGTTTGCGCGATCGTGGATGCGTCGTAATCATAGTAGAGGTTGATCGTGAGCGTGTGGCTGGAGATGTATTGGGCTAGGAAGTAAAAATAATAGGCCCGCTCAAATCCCTGAAGGCCCGCTAAGTTAAACCAACCTGTCTTAAAATAAGTATTTACGCTCGTGGCGCCGTCGAGATAGGTTCCCGGGGATTCCTGGTATACCAATCCCGCGGTAGTCACGTAGGTGTGAAGATTCTGAAACAGGCAATCCGATACCGCTGAGACGTTATCGAATACAGCCCACTGGCCTATCCCTTCTTCATCGGTCCAGAAATAATCGTACATGAGAGCGGTGCCGTTCGAGAGAATGAACCGAACTTGATTACTCTTGGGGATTAACTGAGCTCCCCGAACCGTAAAGGAATTGTAATCCTCGACGGCTTTGCCGATATAACGCGTTTGTAGAGAGCGATCTAAGAGGTAAATCCCCTTAGAGGATTTAAACATTAAGCCAACAGGAGTTGTAACGATAGAGCGAGGACTAAGCAGTCCAGCGTCAGCAGTGATAAACTGCGGATCAGAGAAATCATTATTGGCTCCCGACGGGCCTGGGCCTATCCCCGTCACGTAGTAAAGAGACGTTCCTTTAAAGAGAATAAGCTTATCATCTAGCTTTGCGGAACCAACCAGAGCACCGCCCTGGGTGCCCATGTTTTGCTGAAATAGATCAGAAAATTCTACGGGAGATCCGTTTACGACTTGTTTGGAGTATTCCCACACATAAGGATTGTCAGAAGGAATGAGGATCACGCGATTTTTATAATCCGCAAGGGAGAGAGCTGCGGGAGGAGCGATGTTTTCCACCTCTTCTGCCGTATAGAGCTGCTCATTGCCATTGATGCTATAATCCCCAGCCTGATCGGTGAACGTAATGGTGTCCGAAGAAGTAGTGTTGTTGGTCGGGAAGGTTAGAGCATACGTATCGATTCGGAAATAAACCGTGCCATTTACAGCGGTGCGGTAAATCGCGATCGTTACGTTTTGCTTCTCGGTGATTCGTAAGGAGGGAATGGTTAAAACCACACCGGCAACCGCGCCGGGAGTAAGCGTAACCCCGGCATTCGTGGCGGTGGCGCTCGCGGATATCGTAATCTGGGTAGAAGAATCAATGCTGATGATGTAAGCGTTGATCGGAATCCCCGTTCCGCTTAGCGATTGGCCAATTTGAAGCCCAGCGATCGTAGAAACAGTGACAATTACCGCGGATCCGTTCGTGGTGTTTCCGGTGAAAGCCACGGGAGCCGCGCCAATTTTATACGTAACGTTGGGAGAAGGAGCGGAGCGGTGCTTCTGCCCAAGATTATCAATCCATTCATAAACTATCTTATATCCGTAGCTTCCCGCCGTTAGCCCACCGCCTAAACCATACCCAACTGCCGTTACGGTTTCGGGATAAATATTAAATCCCTGCTCGCAGGTAGTGGCGCCGTCGTACATTTGAACGAGGCCCGAGCCGATTTGGAGATTCCTACCAAGATCTAGGGTTTGAATGTCATTGGTAGTGAAGTCAATCTGGGAAGAGGAAACTCCGAGGAAGTACGTGGCATTGGAAACGTTATTGGAGCTCCTAAGAAGCTCTACCGATCTCTCCGGAAACGCAAATTGCACCACTCCCGTGGATACGGTATTTACGGCAGGGAGAACGGATCGATAGGGAACGGATCCGCCAACGGATTCGCCTACCTTGGCCACAGATACACCCGCCGGTAAGGACACCTGAGAGTTCAGGTTATAAAGCCCGCAAGCGAAGTACGTAGATTGAAGGTTGGAGTCAAATCCCGTAATGACGTGCGGGATGGAGTTTACTAGGAAAGCTTTCCCCGCCAAAAACACGGAGCGCATGAGAGTGGCCGCGGAGCCCGCGGATCCCGCAGCGGTGAGGGTATTATAAGTAACGAGAGAATTTTGAAACCCCGCCGTGGGGTAAATAGTCTGCCTGGTGGAGGCCACCGTTGCACCTGGAGCAGCATTCCCAACTAGTCCAAGGTTTGCGAGAGTTGCGGAAGAAGAATTTACAATCGCTCCGGTGATAAAGTAGTAGCCACCCGTCGGGATATAAACAATCGAATTATTGGCGCTAAAATCGGCGAAAGATCCGCCTGGTCCCGAAATAGACGGGGTAACGGTAGAGCCTACGGCCGGCTGAACAAAGGAATTGGAAACGGTGTAATTGGTAACCCCATCTCCTAGCTGTTGGCCAGCTTTAGGACCGCTTGGCTTATCGTAAAAGATTACCCCTCTTGTTCCGTCATAGACGCCGGTAACATTAAGAACATTCGAGGCGGATCCATCTACGGTAGTCGCCGCGAGAACGGTAACCGATAGGGCGGAATCCATGATGAATGCTTTGGTAGCGGTTCCGTTGTTATAGGCCACCCAAATATTATTTGAGGTGTCAGCGAACAGTCCCACGCCATTGCTGCCGGATTCCGCCTTACTCACGCTCGCCACCGAGCTTAGGCTGGAGTCAAAAGAGGCCACCTTTACCGTGGTTCCCGTTCCGTTATACGCCACGTAGATTAGGCTGTTGTTTACGATTACGTCGTAATTGGGAGTGGTGGCGTTAATATTCGTGATAATGGCCGTGGCCACGCCTAAACCAGATTGCGTGACTGGCTGAGCGTAGAGTTTGCTATCCCCGGAGTTAAAATAAAGTACATAGAGCTTATTGCTGATCGATACACACTTGGGCCGGGAAGTGGTGTTAGCGAGATAGCTATTAAAGATCGTTTGCCCAGAAGTGGAATCAATCGCAGAAATCTGCACTCCATTGAGAACGCCGCTCAAGGGAGCGCTGGCGGAAATCTGGTAGGGGGATGCCGTCCAGGATTCCCAGGCATAAACGTTCACACCAAGCGTAGAGTTCAATGCCGAATCTGGCATGAGATTCTCGAACTGGTTTTTATAAATGGATTGCTCAGTGACTTGGCAGAGCTCTACCCTTCCCTTATAAACCCAGTTATTGGCACCCGAAGAATAGCTGTAAAAATTCATCCCGTCGTTTAGGGTGAGCTCATTCGAATAAGGAGATACGTTTCTTCCGGCCGCAACGGAGCCAGGGATTTGGGAAAACGTATAACTTCCCGTGGGCGTAACTACGGATTGGCCCTTGGTGGCGTATCCATTTCTCTTCTCAAGGCGCCCTTGCTTATTAAAGACGCGGTTCTTAAGACCAAGGAACCTCCCCGGCTGCACCTGGAGGGGATCGGTCTTTTGGTCCAGGCCTTTTGCGAAATTGATTTGTAAAGGCGTCTTAGTGATCGGCACTAGAACACCTCCAGGTCGATCGTGACCGCTGCGGAGGAATTCAAAACCAAGCTCACCGTTGGATTATCGTTATCGTCCTGCTTGTCGTAGATCGTCGCCGCTGCGCGAATGCGAACGATGTTCCATCCCTGGAGCGCCCGATTAAGCGTATGGGGGATGATGTTATCGCCCGAAGCTAGAACCACGCTCTTTAGAATCGTGCTGCTATTTTGCGGGCGATTAATAATGGGATTTATGATTGCAGACCAAAGCGTCTGCATCTGCGTGAACACCGAGCTTATGTCCTGTCCACCAGATTGGAGTTGGGGAAGACTCATGATAAGACGCCCCCATGCCAAGAAAGCCATTGCCCGTCGAAGATAGATTTTGGAAATATGTTGAGAAAACGTCCTCTTGTTGGAACTGGACTGGAAATAAATACAAATGTGGATACGGGCAAATAGGAGTGGGTATTAAGTCTACTGGCTACCGAAAAATGGCGGCTCATCGCATTTCTTTTGAGTTGGCCAATGGACCAATACCCAAGGGACTCTATGTTTGCCACAGATGCGATAATAAGAAATGCGTCCGTCCCGACCATCTTTTCCTGGGAACACAGAAGGAAAATATTCAAGATATGTTTATGAAAAATAGACAGACACCAGGACAGAAAAAGGCGCGTATTGGTTCCGCAAATTATGGAGCAAAAATTTCTGAATCGCAGGTTAAAGAGATTCGGCGTATTTATTCTTTGAAAAAGGAGACGCAGAAATCCTTGGCAAAGCGATTTGGGCTCTGTAAAAACTCTTTGAGCAATATTATTTGCAGGAATACATGGAAGCATATCTGACTACCAGCCAGCCATTGGTGAATCTCCGTTTGGACCGCCGCCCCATCTCTCACACTGCATTCTGACATTTGATATAGTGTCGCTTTGGCCAACATCACGGTTCATTGCCGTTTCCTCGATCCTCTGTTTCATGAAGAGAATTTCGGCGTCTAGCTTTTGCGTATCGGACTCCTCTTTATCGAGGGCGTATTTTGCGGCGCGAATGATTACATATTCTTCCCATCCGGAGATTCCATCGCAGACATCGGAATCAGCGAGGAGCGTGGTTAAGCGCGGGAAATACCAGAGGCCAATCTGCTGGCCCGACACCGCCGTGGGAATGAAATGGATTTTGCTGCCCACCACGCGATACTGGAGGTTAAAAATTCCGGCTAAGCTTGTGGTGATTTGCGGAAAAACGAATCGGTTACGGGAAATGAAGTCGAACTTCTTTAAAGTAACCCAAGCGTTTTGCGAAGAATCTAATCCTAGATCTACCCCGTAAAGCTTATAGAAGGCGGGCGCTCCGGAATAACTAGTGGCAGCGCCGGTCGGAAGATCATACGTAGAACTGCCGTCCGTCGTGAATGTCGCCCGTGGTGCTACAAAATAATCTTCATAAGTTGTAATTAGAAGATCGTAGAGCTCGTAATAAGCCTGGTTAATGTAGGAGTTCCATTCCGACTTTGTAACGAAGAGCGAGCCCACCCGATCCGCACGCTGCTGAGCCATGAGGCGGATCTCGTAGAGAGATCGCTTCCCAGGCAAGCACGGCACCATTTGCACGGCTGAGGAATAAGAAGAATCCCCCGAACCGTTGGTGGCGGCGACCTGGTAGTAGTACATCGTATTAACGGTGACCGATGTATCCTGGTAATAGGGCGTGGATGGGGTAGCCACTTGGGCGTAGGTCACCCCATCGGTCGAGCGCTTCACCTTATAGCTCGTGGCCGTATCCATAAGGTCCCAGCTCAAATAGTTAGAGCTGGAACCTTGGTTGATGTTGACGTTAGTAGGCGTGGACGGTGCAGGCACCTAGTCCCCCTTAGAAAGCGGTAGAGTTCTTAAGTTCGATTTCGAGGAGAAGAACTTCTCCGCTCGCCGGATCAGTATTGATGCCGCCGGCCTGAGTATTGAGAGTCACCGTCTTTGCACTCGCTACGGATTCCGACTTCACATTCACAACTGGAGCGGCAGGGCCAGCGGAGGCCACGAACGTTCCCTTAAGACCAATGAGGTAATTGTAGGTGTCGCTCATGGTGACCACGAAAACGCCAGCGCTCGTGCGCGAAACGCTAGCGATGCCTTTCGAGAATCCGCCCGTGGTTACTAGGGTGGGAGCCCCCGTGGCGCCAAAGGAAACTTTGACGAAAAGGGAGGTGTACATAGGGATAGTACTGAAGTGGAATTGGTTAAAATAGCGATTGGCCATGGATTCCCCGCAAATAACCGGGCCTAAGATCACCACGGGCCATCCCGGCCAGGCCCCTGGGCGAAGGGGAATCCCTTCAAAAGGTGTGCGGGTGTCTTGGTATCCGTGGTAATGATTTCGGCAGGAGAAGCGACGATGGAAAAAATGACGATTACAGAAGCATTAGCCGAGATTAAGCTTAACGAGCGAAAGCTAGAAAAGAAGTGGGAAGTAGTGAAGGGCAATACCCACCGCTTCGAACACGTAAAAGATCCCTACGGGAACGAGGGTGGATCGAAGGTAGCCATTGGGCGAGAAATCCAGTCCATTAAAGACATTGAAGAGCGCATCGTAAAGATCCGTTCCGCCATCGCGGAAGCGAACGTGCGTAACGATCTCACCGTGGGAGAAACCACGCGCTCAATTTATGCATGGCTCACGTGGAAGCGCGAGATTGCGGAGAATCAGAAGAAGTTTTATAAGGATATTGCGTCACGCCTTAAATCGGTGATCGATAAGGAATCCCAGAATCCCACCGCATTCAAGGATGAGGACGGCAAGGTATCTCTGGCCAAGCTAGATCTTAACTTGGATTACCCGTATTTCCAGACGCTAGACCAAAAGCTCTCCGATATTTTGGAAACGCTGGATGGGAAGCTTTCTCTCAAGAATGCTACGTTAGTGATCGATTTTTAAGAATTTCGCCTTTCGATTGTGAAGTGAATGAAGTGGATGACAAATAATACTTGTAGCTCAGTTGGTTAGAGCATCAGATTTTGGGTCTGAACGTCGGGGGTTCAATTCCTCCCAAGTGCGCCTGCAACGGCAAAAAACCTTTCAAAGGTCAAAGGTCAAAGCTGAAAGCTAAAAGTTATTTTCATCAAAGTTCAGCGCTCAAAGTGGAAAGCTATTTGAAAATCCGGAGTTCGCCTGTCCACGCCAGAAATGGAATGGAATCTCGACCGTCAAACCGAGATGATTCAGGGCGCCGGCTACAATAGGGAAGGCATTAAATTAAAACCCCGGCCTTTCGACCGGGGCTACGTTTGCGGAGCCTTCCTTGGCTCTTATATGTGCGCGTTAGTCTTGTCGCGTTAAGCCGACAATTGAACTACGCAGTTCCATCCGGGCGCGGAACAGACCAAATTCCCGTAATACCCAATGCGCACCTCTAGAGCGTCCGCCGTTCCTACGCGCAGGCCCTCAAGACCTTCAAGACCGTAGGTGAGAATGTGGGGCATTTTTCCAAGCGAGCGAAGCTTCCAAACCTTGAGGTCGAGAAGATACGCAGTTTGGGCCTGGCACGAGCGATCCGGGATCACCGTGATGGGACCATAGGGAGCGTGGATGCGAATACCAGCGAAAGCGATATCCGCTTCCTCATGCTTCACGTCTACGTATTGAACCTTGGCGCCGAGCGACTTCTCGAGAGCCGCGTAGCTGGCGAAGTTCATGAAGCACATGTCGGGCATTCCGCCTTCGCGGGCTACCAGAGATGCAGCGTCGATGAGGGCTTCTTCGATCGACTCGGACGAGCCATCGAAACGAACGCCACCCAAGCGGGTAGGATCTACCGAGCGGTCCACACCCCAGAAGGAATCACCCGAAGAAGGCGCCGTGGTGGGGAGCCAATACGAGAGGCCTGCGATCTTGAGGGCGTTACCCGGACGGAGGCCGTTCGAGACGAAGTTGATATCGCCTTGCACTGCCAAGTATTTGAAGCTCGTGCTCCAGTTGAGGGGAGTTCCGGCCGAACCAGATACCGAGGTATCCGATACGGTCACAACACCCGTAGAACGGTTTACGGCGATCACGTAACCGAGAGCGCCCGTGGTGGCGATCGTGGGCGTCTGACCGGATACGCTGTAGGAAACAAGCGTCATGCCGACTTCGAAGTTCACGATATCGTTCGCGTTGGTGAGGGTGATTACGCCCGTAGAAATGGAGCCAATCTGTCCGCGCTCGCCAGTCGAGGGAGCGAAGAGATCGTGAGCCAAATCGTTCGAGATGTTGCGGAAGCCCGTGTCCATATTGAGCTTCACCTGATCGATGAAGGAGCCAATATCGTCTTTGGTGGCTTCGATGAGTTCGTTCGTGATGGTCACGAGCTGGTAGTTGCTCGCGCGGTACACGAAGAACGAAACATCTAGGGGAGCCGTTTGGTTCCCTTGCGCGTTGGTGAACGTCGCGGAACGGCCCTGGGGGGTGCCGTAAACAAGCGGGCAAGGGATATACTTACCAGCCATGCCCGAAGGAGATTCATCTTTAGGGATGAGCGCCAAGCCGGGATTTTTGGCGTAAACGAGATCTTTCATGAAGTCGCCGTTCTCAGGATAAAGTTCCTTGAGCGCCGCGACTTGGTTGGTCGGATTAGAATAAACAGCAGACATGCTGCACCTCTTGAATGGTGCAGCGGTCTGATTTTTTAAACCGTTCCAGCTACACCGTAATTATGTGTTGAGTTTTCCTTGGGCCGCGAGGATGGCGCGTTCGCGCCGTTCACGATCCGTAAGACGCCTGGACGTGGTGGAGTTCACCGCGTTGGTGAGCGTCTTAATTTGTGGCTGCTGGGTAGGTGCTTGCTTCTGTGGCGCTGGCGATCCTGCTTGGGGTGTAGGTGCAGGTTCCGCGGGAGGAGGCGCTAACTTTCTTTTGACCTTTTCGAGACTGGCCATGCGAATGGCCTCTTCGGCGAGATGTTCCTCTACCTCGCGCGCGGCTTCTTCTTCGCTCATCACGTAGCCATCGCTCTTAAAAGTTTCCTCAATAAGGGCGACCACGGCTTCGTGTTGATCGAGTGCCTTGATCATTTCAAATTCAGGATTCGCCTCGACCATTCCCTTCACTTTGTGCCGGATAGTGTCCAGGGCTTGCTTGTAGGCAGTCGTCTGGGTTTCTTCCTGCTTCTGGGTGAATTGGGAGAGTTTCGAGGTGAGTTCCTGAACCTGAGATTGCAAGGCGCGCACGGTAGGATCGACTTGGCCTTGAGGGGCATTCAAGAGGTGCTGGGTTAACTCATCATAAGAAATCCCGGCATCTTGAAACGCAGCAAGTGGATCGGCTTTGAACTTATCTTTTGGGATATACCCGTTCAGCCGTGCTTGCTTTTCCGCCTCGAAAGCCTCTCTTTCCGCCTTAAACTTTTGGCGCTCGGCTCGGATTTGCTTTTCCTGCCGGGCTAAAGCCGCAAATTTAGGAGAAAGGAAGTCGTCCTTTTTCTCCGGTGCGGGCGTTGCTGCGGGCGCTGCCGGAGGCGTCTCATTAGTGTCGGGCTGTCTTGGAGGCGCCCCATTGGTCATATTGGTGGGGGCGGGTGTCTTGGTTCCTTGTACGGCTTGGGCGAGAGTTGGTCTCCCCATGTCTCTCGGGGCTACGGATACGGTCATTTCTCACCCCTAGCGAGCTCAGCGGAAATGATCTGTTCAGCAAATAGGAGTGGAATTAAAAGGCATTTCTCTTCCGGATCTTCCAGAATATTCCATGCTTGAGTGCCGATTTCTATATTGGGAAGATTGAGGTCTTTCCCATATTTGGGACTAAGCTCCTTCATGCGGTCATTGAACGTCTCGAACGAGACTATTTTTACTTTCATTTTGTTACTCCTGTGGATTAAGCGCTGGCTGGCGCGATTGGCATTAAATCGGATGTGGGCGGGGCCTGGGGGACGCCAATGGGCGCGGGACCGCCTGGACCGGGAGGCATCCCCGGGGCTCCAGGTATAGGAGGAGGCATGGCCGCTTGTTTCATGGCCTGGATTTGGGTGAAGTAGTTGCGGAGGAGCTGCATCTTGCTCTCCTCCAATTTGGCGGAGGAATAGAGATTGATGTAGTCCACCACGAGCTCTTCAGCCTTCATAAGATCGGTGAAGGGATCCACGGGCGTGTATTTTCCCGATTCTACGATCTGATCGAGGATTTGGAGGATGCGCTCCTCGCGAGCGGATTTGAGCTTATCGACCTGCTCAATGTCCGGGAAATCGAGGAGGCGGCGGCCCTCATTAGGATCGATTAGGCCGGCCTGCATCATCTCGGTTACTTTCTGGAGCCGGCCCGAGGGATCGCGGGGCAAGCTAGAGGCGTCAAAGCATTGGATAATGGGATTCTCTAGAAGATCAGCCTTAGGAAGATCAATCTCCTTAGTTCCATCCTTGTTGGGGTACACAGTGGTGTACTTTCCCTCTTCTTCACAAATATCCTTGGCCTCGTAAATATTCTGGTAAGCGAGATCGATATAAAATTGGTCATAGCGTTTAACCAGGGCAGCGAACCGATCCGACTGGATATCGTCGTAATTTCTTAGAGCTTCTCCAGAGTTGAGTCCTGCGGGTTTCTGAGCCGCGGCCGCAAGTGTTGAGATACCTGATTGCTGGTAGGCGTATTCGACGAGTCGCTGAAGCTGGGCATATAGCTCTTGGGGCACGCATGGAGCCACTTCGTATTGGGGCTTCGTTCCTCGATACGTGACAATGCTTCCAATAGCGTTATTGAGGTGAGCCTTAACGACCTTAGATCCGTCTTCGACAAAGACACGCGGAACCCCTACTAGGTTAATGGATTGGGAAATGGTCATGAGGAGCTTGTTGATCTCTACCTGCGTGCCCATGAGCTGTTCAGCGAGGCCTTGGCCCCAAAAACCCATAGGACGGGGGGAGTAATGGACGAACACGAAAGGAAAGGTGTCCTTCTCCCACTCCTCATCAAAGATCACACCCTCAGAGCATACGAGGCTATGGCGGCCATCCCCTGCATCGGGCCCGGAAGGTAGGTGCCAAGCCTCGGCCACTATGATTTGATCGGAGGCTGTGCGATCAGCTTGCTGATAGGGATAGCCCTGCTGGGCGTTCTCGATCATGGAGCGCTTCTCGGGATTGGCCGCGGCGATTACCGAGCGATCCACCAGCTTCATTTCATAGAGGCAGCGGGGATCTCCGTAAATCCCGTCGTTCTCATCCACAAGAAGTTCCATGGCGAGCCTTCGCTCGAGAGCCACGCGCGCAAATCTCTTAACAACCTTGGCCACTCCAGTGCCCCAAACAGCGGCGTCCCGAAGAAGTAGGGCGCCGAGCTCGTAGGCTTTCATCTGGTAGAATTCCCCTTGGATAAAGGAATTCATTTGTTTAGCCATATTGCGAAGGCGGTAGTCGCCGTTATCGGTGAGGAATACTGGGCGAGGGCGTTGCTGGGTGATCCGGGAAACCAACGTATCGACGCAGCTCTGCACCACGTTCATCGTCGGGCGATCGATGGGGAGGTTTTGGCCAGCCCCCATCTTGGTCATATTGGAGCCAAAGAAATTCTGGAGGGGCATGTTCCCGTAAAGGCGGGCGTATACGCTTGCTTGCCGGTATCTCCACTGCTGCTGCTCTTTGAGGAAATTAACGGTGTCTAGGACTTGCTCAGCCAGTGCCTTTTTGGAATCAGCTAGCCACCACTTATGGGCCGTGGCGGTTTTCTTTGGTCCGCCGCCGGTCTTAACAACTACCGTTTCGCGGCCATTCTTCCTGGGAGCATCT
>Ga0255336_101911_pt1 | contig 12299 bp, 13 predicted proteins | sample MeOH1_35cm_T3_17_FD_189102 | JGI IMG/M metagenome (GOLD analysis project Ga0255336, IMG submission 189102) | Sandy soil microbial communities from University of British Columbia, Vancouver, Canada - MeOH1_35cm_T3_179 | ecosystem: Engineered > Artificial ecosystem > Sand microcosm > Unclassified ...
AGCGGCGTGACGGTTGCCGACGTGCCGGAAATCTTCACGCGCCACCTGGAGGGCGGTGAACCGGTGCAGCGCCTCATGGCGGCGGAGAAGGTCTGGTGAACCTGCTGACCGGTGTCGAATCGACCGAACTGTTCGGCGGCGACGTGTCGCCCGCCGTGCGGCGCCTCATCGAAGGCTTGCACGGCGCGCCGCCCGAGCAGGTCGTCGCGGTGCTGTGGAGCGTCACGCTGACCTCGCCGCAAAGCCTTGCCGTCTACTATCTGCTCTACAAGTTCCACGCCCGACGCGGCGAGCTCGACGAGGCACAGCACGCGGCGCTGCGAGGACTGAAAGCGGCCGCGCATGCCGCCGGGTTGAATGAAGACTGGCAAACGGTGCGGGCCGGCGACGCGAACTTCGACGCGCCCGGCCCTGCCCGCTTCTGGCTCTTCACCCTGAAGGCGCTCGCCTTTATCGGCCTGCGGCGCGGCGAACGCGACACAGCCGCACAGCTGATCGCCCAGTTGCGGCGGCTCGATCCGGCGGACCACCTCGGCTTCGGCGTAGTGGAAGCGTTGCTGCAACGCTCCGCTTGAGGCGAAACGCAATTTCCAGACGCACCGTCGTCGTTCCGCCGGCCCTATCCGGGCTATTCAGAGCTGCAATTCGCGAACCGGCGCCCCGTCGAGCCAGGCCTGAATCCCCTCGACGATCTGCGGATAGGCGGTACGGTAAGTGTTTTCGGTAACGTAGCCGATATGCGGCGTTGCCAGCACGTTGGGTAGAAACCGGTACGGATGCTGAGGCGCGAGCGGTTCTTCGTCGAATACGTCGAGTGCCGCGCCGGCAATACTCCGTGCCTGCAGTGCCGCGATCAGCGCCGCTTCGGAGACGATCGGCCCACGCGACGTGTTGACCAGATAGGCACTCGGCTTCATCAGCGCCAGTTCGCGCTCGCCGACAATCCCGCAGGTGCGCTCGCCCAGTTTCAGATGAACGGAGAGCACGTCCGCGTCGCGAAACAGCTGATCCTTGTCGACGCGTTCCACGCCGTGTTCGGCGGCCCGCTCGGCCGTCAGGTTCTGGCTCCAGGCGATCGTGCGCATCCCGAATGCCTGCCCCAGGCGGGCGACCGCCTGCCCGATACGGCCAAGTCCCAGCAAACCCAGCGTCTTGCCGTTCACATCCACACCCAGGCCCACCTGCCACCCGCCGGCGCGCAACGAGGTCGCCTCCGCATGCAGGTTGCGCGTGACGGCAAGAATCAACGCCCAGGTGAGCGCCGGGGTGGCCGCGGCGTCGCCGCCGGTCGTGCCCGATACGACGATCCGCTGTTCGCGCGCGGCGAGCAGATCGATTGCCGCGTTCCACATACCGACCGTGACGATCAGCTTGAGCCGCGGCAGACGCGCGAGCAGCCCGGCGTCGAGACGGGTGCGCTCGCGCATCAGCACCACCACGTCGAACGGCGCGAGGCGCGCGGCGAGCGAGTCGGGATCGGCGACGTGGTCGTGAAAGAAGACCGCCTGTGCGCGCGGCGCGAGACTGGCCCAGTCGGCGAAAGAGCGGGCCGTCTGCTGATAGTCGTCGAGCACCGCAATGCTCGCGACAGCGGAATGTGACATGTAGGCGACTCCTGTTGTCAATGAGAGATGACGACCTTGCCGAAGAAGGCACGGTCGTCGAAGTGATGCCAGGCATCGAGGGCGCGCTCGAACGGGAACACGCTGTCGATCACCGGCTTCAGGCCGGATGACGCGACCGCACGCACGAGGTCCTGCAGCCCCGAGCGGTCGCCGACCGAGATCCGGTAGAACACGCCGCCGCTGCGAAACAGGTCGTTGAAATCGAGGTTGGACTGGCTGGAGGCGAGAAAGCCGATCAGCGCGACTTCGCCGCGGTTCGCCACGGCCTTGATCGACTGTTCGAGCGTGCCCGCGCCGCCAACTTCGAGCACCCGATCGACGCCACGTCCGTCGGTCAGCTCGCGCACCCGGTCGCCCCATGCCGGGGTCTCGACGTAATTGATGACTTCGGCGGCGCCGAGCGCCTTGAGGCGCGCTGCTTTTTCCGGCGAAGAAGTCGTGGCGATCACGCGCGCGCCGAGCAGTCTGGCGAGCTGGACCGCGAATACGGAGACGCCGCCGCTGCCCTGGGTCAACACCGTTTGTCCGGGACGCAGCGGTCGCAATCCGGATAGCGATGTCCATGCGGTCAGCGCCGCGCAAGGCAGCGTGGCCGCCTCTTCGAAGGTAAGGTGGGGAGGCGCCGCGACGATTGCCTCTTCGCTGACAACCTTGTACTCGGCCAGCCAGCCGTCGCGATGCGAGCCATAGCTCTGCGAGCCGAGCGTGGGCGGCGGATTGCCACCATACCAGCGCGCATGAAACGTATTGATGACCCGGTCGCCGACCTTGAAGTCGACAACGTCCTCGCCCACGGCCGCAATCTCGCCGGCAGCGTCGCTGAGCGGAATCAGGCCGGCCTGTTGCGCGCGCAGGTAGGTGCCGTGAACCATTGCGATGTCGCGATAGTTCAGCGACGACGCCCGCACCCGGATCAGCACTTCACCGCGCTGCGGCTCGGGCGTAGGTTCGTCGTGAAGCGTGAGATGGTCGAGGCTGCCGGCTTGATCGAAGCGATACACTTTCATCGAACGACTCCCATGAAGTCGCGCGATGCGGGCCCCTCGACGGAGAATGGCGAAGCCAGGTCGTCGCGCGAGTCGTCAGTCTAATGGGATCTTCGCGAGCCTGCTTGCCGCTGCGGCGTTCCACCTTCGTGACTTTCAGTCGTAAGGTAAACGGCGGCACGCAGTCACGCGAAGTGACTCCGCGCAGCGAGACCGGGCCGCTCAGAAAAACAGCAGCGTGCGCAGTTCGATACTGCGTCGCGGCGGCGCGTCGGCCGGTGACGTGGGGTCGTCGAATGCCGTGTGCGCGGTGAGCCGCGCAATGCCGTCACCCGCCGAATCGTAGATCTTGAGCAACAGGAATTCATCGGGCGCCATATTGGGGAAGTAGTACCAACGGTGACGCGGATTGAAGACCAGCGCATACGTCTCGCCTACTTTGTCGGGATAGACGAGATCCGAAGCCACCAGATCGTTGAGCGCGATACTGCGCGAATCGCACAGCGCGAGCGGCGACGACCGCACCGTTTCGCCGATCGGTCGCCACAGGTTGACGATCGCCACACGCCCTTGCAGCAACTGCTCGGCTTCCTCCGCCGGCAGATGATCGCGCACGCGCCGCGGCCCCGACACGAAGGTCTGGTCGTTATGAATGTACTTGACCGGTTCCCTCACACCTTCGGCACGCCCTGCGTTGCCGTCGCGCAGCGTGTGATCGAACACGACGACGCGGCGGGCGCCCGTGGCCTGCTTCAATAGCTGTTCGCTTTCCCGGTAGTAAACGGATTCGATCTTCGCCGGGTCGGAGAAGTCGGTCAATGCACTGGCATGCCGATGCAGTTCGAAACCGTTCCGGTCGAGCGACAACGCACCCGGCGGCGGCGCAACGCGCGCGTTCGAGACCGTCACCCGATGCAGGCGGTACACGCCGCTGCGCTTCGGCACGCCGGGCGGCGGCTCGTATTGATACGCGACCGGTTTCTCGCCGCTGAACTCGAGATAATTCAGCTCTGCCTGAACCGATGCGGCAGAGGCCGGTGTGTCGATGACGATATCGCTCATGGTCGCGTCCTCATTACGTTAAAACGATTCGTTGAACGGCCGCAGGTCGATTTCCTGCGACCATGCGCTGCGCCCTTGCTGATGGAGATGCCAGTACGAGTCGGCGATCTCGTCGGGATTGAGCAGGCCGTCCGGGCCGCGTTCGGCCGCCCGCTGCGGCGCGGAGGTGCGCAGGCGCTCACCGTCGATGCCCCCATCCACCACCACATGCGCAACATGGATATTCTGTGGCCCGAACTCGCGTGCGAGGCTCTGCGTGAGCGAGCGCAGGCCGGCCTTGGCCGAAGCGAACGCGGCAAACGGCGGGCGGCCGCGCAGCGAAGCCGTTGCGCCCGTGAACAGCAGCGAGCCGCGGCCGGCTACCAGCAACGGCGGCAACGCCGCCCGGGCGAACAGGAAGCCGCCGAGCGTCGTGACGCGCCATGCCGCCTCGAACTGCTCGGCGCTCAGATCGAGCGTCGGTGCGCGCGTCGCGCCCGCGGCGTTGAAGATCGCGACTTCGAGCGTGCCTCGTTCCGCGAGTTGCCGCGCAATGGCCGCGAGGTCGCTCTCGCTCGTGACGTCGCCGGGCAAAGCCAGGGCCTGCCCGCCGGCGCGCTGAATTTCGGCGACCACCGTATCGAGCCGCTCGCGCGAGCGCCCTGTTACAACGACGCTCAAACCCTCACGCGCAAAACGGCGCGCGAGCGCCGCTCCCAATCCTGCGCTCGCGCCTACCCCGGCAATCCACGCAAGACGCGTGTTCGTCAGGTTGTTCTGGACAGCATCGCTCATTGGATTCTCCATTGCATCTATTCATCAGCGTAGGCGAGCGTTGCCAACGATAGAAATAACGAATTGTGGAAAGTTAAGCGGCAAAATCGGATCTTTTCGGTCAGCTGCTGGATCAGCGCGCACAGATCTAAGTGGTTACCTTGATTTGTTCAAAACTGGTCATTTTCAGAGTCCACTCTGAAGACTAATCTTCACTCACCGCATCACCGGATGCGCCCTATCCAACTCAGGAGTGAATCATGGAACAACGTCTCGATTTCTACAAAGCCAACCCCGCCGCCATCAAGGCGCTGCTCGGCGTCGAAGAGCGCATCGGCAAGTCGGCGCTCGAAAAATCGCTGGCCGAACTGGTGCGCCTGCGTGCCTCACAGATCAACGGCTGCGCATACTGCGTCGACATGCATACCACCGACGCTCGCAATGGCGGCGAAACCGAACGGCGCCTGGCGACCGTGGTGGTATGGCGCGAAACGCCGTTCTTTACCGACCGCGAACGCGCGGCGCTCGAATGGACGGAAGCGTTGACGCTGGTCTCGCTCGACCATGTGCCCGACGCCGTGTGGACCGCCGTGCGCCCTCACTTCAACGAGGCGGAACTGGTCGACCTGACCCTGCTGATTTCGGCGATCAACGCATGGAACCGCTTCGCGATTGCTTTCCGCAAGCTGCCGGCGTAAGCGATGCCACTCAGCGCAAGCCGCAACCCATTTTGAGTCATCCTGGCACGGAAAGTATTGATGAAAATTATGCATGTCGATGCGAGCGCCAAGCGCGAGCGATCCAATTCCCGCGCGTTGAGCCGGTTCTTTATCGAGCGTCTGCGTGACGAAGGGGTGGAGCTTGACGTCGATTATCTGGATGTGACGGTGGATACGCCGCCCCACGTGAGCGAAGCGTTCGCCATTGCCACTTACACGCCGGAGCACGAGCGCACCGCTGCGATGCGCGCCACGCTGGCAGACTCCGACGCATTGTGCCGACGCCTGCTCGAAGCCGATGCGCTGGTCTTCGCGATGCCGATGTACAACTGGTCGATGCCCTCCGCGTTCAAGGCCTTTGTCGATAGCGTCACGCGAACCGGCGTGACTTATGTGAATACCGCCGACGGCCGCATCGAAGGCCAGCTCGGGCGGCAAAAGGTTCTGTTCATCACGAGCCGCGGCGCGGATCTGCGTCCCGGCTCACCCTATTCTTCGATGGATGCGCTGACGCCCGCGCTAAAAGCGGCCTTCGGCTTTCTTGGCGTCGCGGACCCTACCTTCGTCGATGCGCAGCCGCTGCAGTTCTCCAACCAGGAGGCGCGGGTCGAAGCAATCGAACGGGCACGCGCCGAGTTGTCGGCGGTGGCTGCGACATGGGCGAACCGGGCAATGTCGCCGAAAATGGAGCGGGATGTCGTGACCTCCTGATTTCCGCTGCGCCAGAAAGCTGATCAACCGCCGACAACTATTCGGCATACTAATTTCTACCATCTCAGAGTATTGAAATGCGTACCAGGAAACTTATCGCCGCTGCCGCACTCGCCGGTCTTTCCCTCACTGCCGTATCGCGCAACCTGTTTGCCGGGGAACCGGCCGCCACGCGCGAAACGATTACGCCGACATTCGCCGAAGCGATCGCCAACGTTCCCGGCAAGAAGATCACCGCCCTGATCGTCGACTATGCGCCCGGCGGCAAATCGCCCGCGCATCGGCACGGGCAGGCTTTCGTGGTCGGTTATGTGCTGTCCGGCGCAATCCGTAGCCAGGTGAACAATGGCGAGGAAAAGGTTTTTCACGCGGGTGAACATTGGACCGAAAATCCCGGCGTTCATCACACCGAGAGCGAAAATGCCAGCACCACGGAACCCGCCAGATTACTGGCTATCTTCGTGGCTGATTCGAAAGACAAAAACCTCGTCACGTTCGACAGCAAGTAAGCGGAGCCGCTTGTGCTCGAGCAATCGATGTTTTCTTGGCACCGCCGCATCGAAGCGGTGCAAAGTCGGGACACGACGAAGGCCGGCCCGCTTCAGGCCACCTCCGACGTAGCGCGATTGGCCGCATGCAATAACGCGTGACTTGCATTGAGCTTTTGGATCCCATATCCTGCATACATAAAAGCAAACACTGCAAAGGAACACCATAGTCATGCTGGTATTGAACGCACAGGATCAGGCCATGCGGGACGGCGCGTTCGGAAGCGGCGTCGCGCTTGCGATGCGCATTGTCGCCCGCACCGCAAACGTCATGGGCGCGCGCGAGCTTATCGATATCAGCTCGGCGCACATCGACGGGTGCCTTTATCACGGTCCCGCCAGCCTCGATTTCGTCGAACGTTTTGTTCAGGGCGATACGAGGGTCGCTGTTCCGACCACACTGAACGTCGGCTCGCTCGACCTGATCCACCCAGAGCTGTATCACGGCGACAAGACGACAGAGCGCGCGGCGGAACGACTGATGAAAGCGCACCTCGCGCTTGGCTGCGAATCGAGCTTCACTTGCGCGCCGTATCAGCTGAAACATCGCCCGAAAGCGGGCGATCAGATTGCGTGGGCAGAATCGAATGCCATTGTTTTTGCCAATTCAGTACTGGGTGCACGCACCAGCCGCTATGGCGACTTCCTCGATCTGGCCGCCGCCATTACCGGCCGTGCTCCGCACGCCGGGCTTCATATCACCGAAAATCGGGCCGCGCGTATTGTCGTCGAAGCGCCTGACTTCGCCAGGCTGCCTGGCCGGGACGTCTTCTTCGCCGTGCTGGGCTTTCTGCTAGGTGAGCAAGCCGGCGCGACAGTGGCCGCTATCGTCGGTTTGCCGCCCGATAGCAGCGAAGACGAATTGAAGGCGCTGGGAGCCGCGGCCGCGTCGAGTGGCGCGGTAGCGCTCTTTCACGCGGTTGGCATTACACCTGAGGCGCCGACGCTCGACGCCGCATTGCAGGGCCAAGCGCCAGCCCGGACCATTTCCATTTCAATCGATCAACTTGCCGCAGTCCGGCGGCGGTTGAACCAGGGCCGCCCCGGAGATCCGCTTATCGCGGTGAGCCTCGGTACACCGCATTTTTCAGTCGAAGAATTCGAGCAACTCGTCGAATTGTTCGCGCTGCATGACGGACCTCTGAAATGCGACTTTTACGTGAACACAAGCCGATTCGTACTCTGGCAGCTTGAAACGACGGGGATAGCTCAGGTTCTCGCCAAACGCGGTGTGCAGATCGTAGTCGACACCTGCACTTATATCACCCCCGTGATGAAAAAACTGAGCGGACTCGTCATGACGAACTCCGGCAAATGGGCACACTATGCGCCGGCGAATATCGGCGTTTCGGTGGCGTATGGAAGCATGCAGGAATGCGTGCGCTCCGCGTTCGAAGGCAAGGTGTATTTCGATGAACAGAGCAGCTAACGAAACCAGCCGCGGTGACGCGGATCATGGAATGGATCAGAGCGGCTGGTCACACGCCAGCACTCTGGCTGCCGGGCACGCGCGCGGCGCCGTACTCGCGCTCGAACCATTGAGTTTCTGGGGCGGCTACGACGCCGCGCTCGGAAAGATCGTTGAGAAATCTCACCCGTGTCATGGGCGGAGCCTTGCCGGCAAGATCATGGTGATGCCGCGCGCCAAGGGCTCCAGTTCAAGCAGCAGCGTGCTCGCCGAGGCCATCCGCAATGGCACGGGCCCGAGCGGCATTGTGCTTCGCGAGCGGGATCTGATCATCTCTATCGGCGTCATTGTCGCGAACGAGCTTTACGGCGTGAGCGTTCCGCTCGTGGTGGTGGACGACGGCGTCTTCGACACACTATACCGCTGCACACAGCCCATTCAGATCGATGCGCCGCATGAGGGCGGCGAGGCCCGCATCGAAATCATGTCTGGAACCACGCTATGAGCGTCGGGAGAATCGGATTCATTGGCACGGGGAGCATCACCGAGGCCATCGTCACCGGACTGGCGACATGCGCTGATGTACCAACCGAGGTATGGCTATCGCCGCGCAACGCGCGGGTTGCAGGCAGGCTCGCGCAGGCGTACCCAATGGTGCGCGTGGCGGGCGGAAACCAGGAAGTGGTGGATCGCTGCGACGTGGTATGCCTCGCCGTACGACCACAGGTAGCCGAAGGTGTATTGCAAGCCCTGCGATTTTCCGGTCGGCACCACGTGATCAGCTTTATAGCGACATATGGGGTCGACAAACTGAGAACGCTCATTAGGCCGGCAAAAACCCTTGTCCGCGCAGCGCCGCTTCCAACCGTGGCGGAACACCTGTGCAACACACTCGTGTTTCCCGCGGACGATATCGCCCGAAGTCTTTTTACACAGTTGGGTGGTGCAATCGAGGCCGGCAGCGAGGAAGCGTTCGACGTCCTGTTCTCAGCAACAGCAACGATGGGCAGCTACTTCGCCCTGTTGCACAACCAGGCTCGCTGGCTCGAGAAGCATGGTTCGAGCTACGGCGAAGCGCGCGACTATCTTGCAAGCCTGCACTTCGGCCTTGCTAGCGTCGCACGGAAAACGCAGAGCCGTTTCGACGAGCTTTCCGGCGAGTTCACGACAGCTGGCGGTTTGAACGAACAGGTACTGGACGCGCTTCGCGCCCATCAGGTGTTCAGTGCTTTCGATGAAGCTTTCGACCAGGTTCTACACCGGATCGGCGGGACATCTAGACCCGATCAATAACGCATCAAACGAAGAGGGCCAATGACCCTCTCCCCGATATGACCGGCAGAGCATTCTTCACTGGCCGCGCTATTGCGCGATTCACCGCGAAATCACCGCCTCGACCACGCTGACAATCTGCTTGGCCGCCGTCTTGACGTGCTGCTCCAGAAGCTTCGCTCCGAGTTTCGGATCGCGCTGGCGGCATGCCTCGACGAGGCCCATATGCTCTTCGTGCGACTGCTCGCGAATCGGCACCTGAACGACCTGAAACCGGAAATACCGGTCGCTACGGTCATGCAGCACCCTGAGCATCTGCAGTGTGATATCCCGCTGTGCAGGAAGATAAAGGGTTTCGTGGAATCGCCAGTTCAGTTGTCCCCACTGGCCCTCTGAAGCCTTGTCCATTTCCTTGACGAGGCGCTCCGCCTTGTTGATCTCGGCATCCGTAATGCGCGCAATCGCTTCGGCGAAAAGCCACGGTTCCAGACGCAGGCGGATATCGAACGTTTCCTGGACTTCTTCCACCGAGAGTTCCGCTACGTAAGCGCCTTTGTGCGGGACACTGGTCAGCAAACCCTCACCGGTCAGGCGCGTGATGGCTTCGCGAATCGGCACGCGGCTCACGCCCAGTTCCTCGGCCAGCGCTTCCTGTCGCAGCACCTCGCCTGGCGCGAGTTCGCCGCTCAGAATCCGTTGGCGGATCGCGGTCAACACGAGATCCACCGTGGTGGGACGAACGATTTTCCTCGTCACGTTCGCGGCGGCAGAAGCCTCGCCTGGCGGGGACGTTTCGGAGCGACGTTGTTTGGCGGCAACCGGGGGCATGGCAACGGATCTATAGGGTGAGGACGTTACCGACATCGTAGCACGATGTCGGCTTTAGGATCCAAAATCCAATAATCCGCCTGCCCTTTACGACAGGTTTACGACAGGGATTGACGAACCCAGGCGCCATTTTTCATGACCGCCGAAATCCGCTCGCCCTGGCCGCCCAGCAGGCGGATGTCCGTGGAAGGATCGCCGTCGACCACGAGAAGATCCGCAAATGCGTCTGCCGCAATCACCCCGAGGCGCCCCTGCATGCCGACGATTTCAGCACCGATCGCAGTAGCCTGACAGATCGTCTCGAACGCGCCCAGAATGTCGGCACGAATCGACAGTTCGTCGCTTTGATACTGATGCATGTCGCCGAGCAGATCGGTTCCCAAACCCATCTTCACGCCGTGACGCTTCAGGATTTCCAATGCCTTCAGCCCCTGAATACGGACCGATTCGTTCTTGGCGAGCGCGCTCTCCCCAACCCCAGACTTGATGCCCACCTTGCTCATCGCGTCATAGGTCACCAGCGTAGGTACGGCAAACGCGCCGTGTTTTGCCATGACGGCGGCGGCTTCATCGTCGATCAGGTTGCCGTGCTCGATCGTGCGCACGCCGAGTTCGACGACCCGAGCGATCGCCTTGCCGGTGTAGGCGTGGGCCATCACATAGGTCTGATGCGACGCGGCTTCTTCCACGACGGCTTTAATCTCGTCGACCGAAAACTGCAGATTGCCGATCGGATCGGTCGGAGACGCCACGCCGCCCGACGCCATGATCTTGATGTGGTGCGCGCCGGAACGCATTTCTTCGCGAACGGCCTTGCGAACCTCGTCCACGCCGTCGACAATGCGGCCGATTGCGCCGAGGTTCCGGTGACAGCCGCACGGATCAGGATCCGAGTTGTCGAAGCGCTCGCGAAAATCGCCATGACCGCCGGTTTGCGACAGCGCCTTGCCGGCAACGAACAGGCGCGGGCCCGCAATCACGCCTTCTTCGATAGCTCGCGACAACGCATAGTCGGCGCCGCCGGCATCGCGCACGGTCGTGAAGCCGCGATGCAGCATGCCGGCCAGAATCGGTACGGCGCGCAGCACCGCGAAAGTGTTGGGCAAGCGCCCGTTGTTACCCAGATGCGCCACCGACGCAATCACATGCGCGTGGCAGTCGACCATACCGGGCATCACCGTTTTACCGGCGACATCGATCACGTCGGCACCGTTGATCGAGACAGGCTCGCGCGACACCTCGCGGATCCTGTCGTTTTCGATCACGATCGAATAGCGTGCGTCGTCGTGCTCATGATTGACATCGAGAACACGGGCGTTCTTTAGAATAAGCATGATTCCCTCTTCAGATTGAAGTCATTCGCTGCGTGAGACCTCGCTCGCAACTTCATTTCAACAGGAAGCCCTTCGCAAGCGGATCCCGGTCGTCGACAAAAATAGTGTTATGGCCGGTGACGCGAGCCCAGCCTTCGATACTCGGAATGATCGCGTCGAATTTCCCGACGCGAGTCGCCTCTTCCGGCACGCCCACAAATAGCGTGCCGATAATGCTTTCGTGGACGAAGCGTTCGCCGATCGCAAGCTTGCCCTTAGCCACAAGCTGCGCCATGCGAGCGGAGGTGCCTGTGCCGCAAGGCGACCGGTCGATCGCCTTGTCTCCGTAGAACACGGCGTTGCGGGCGGTTGCGCCCGCAACGGTCGGTTCGCCGGTCCACATGACATGGCTGAGGCCGCGAATTTCCGCTTTTTCCGGATGCGTGAAATCGTATTTCTGATTGGCCTTCTGCCGCAGTATTGGACTCAGCCGCTGTATGTCCGACGGCTTCAGCGCATGCATGCCCGCGTAGTTGGCTTGCGGCTCGATGATGGCGTAGAAGTTTCCACCGTAAGCCACGTCAAAACGAATCTCACCCAGTCCTTCAACTTCGACGGAGAGATCAGTTGAATGAAGGAATGACGGCACGTTGATGAGCTGGACCGAATCGACGTGCTCGCCATCCAGCCTGTATCTGGCAAGCACCGGACCTGCCGGTGTGTCCAGTCGCAAAACGCCGGGTTCCCTGGGACGTACCAGACCGTTCTCGATCGCCGTTGTCACAGTGCCGATGGTTCCGTGGCCGCACATTGGCAAACACCCGCTCACCTCGATGAACAGGATTGCCACGTCGCAGTCGGGCCGGGTCGGCGGATAAAGGATGCTGCCGGACATCACCTCGTGTCCGCGCGGTTCGAACATCAGGGAAGTGCGGATCCAGTCGAACTCTCTCTCGAAGTGGGCGCGCTTCTCGATCATGTTCGCGCCTTCGAGCAGAGGCGCGCCGCCCGCGACGACACGCACCGGATTGCCGCATGTGTGGCCGTCGATACAGAAGAAAGTCGATTTCATAT
>Ga0255336_101912_pt1 | contig 12298 bp, 19 predicted proteins | sample MeOH1_35cm_T3_17_FD_189102 | JGI IMG/M metagenome (GOLD analysis project Ga0255336, IMG submission 189102) | Sandy soil microbial communities from University of British Columbia, Vancouver, Canada - MeOH1_35cm_T3_179 | ecosystem: Engineered > Artificial ecosystem > Sand microcosm > Unclassified ...
TGCAGCACATCGGTGCCCCCGCCGGCGCCGAGCACCAGTGTCGCAGGCCGGTCGAGCAGGTGATAAGGCAATGCGCTGGTCTGCTGGTCGAGATAGCCGAGGGCAGCCAGATCACCGGTGAAGTGCGTGATGGCCGACATACTTTCGCCATCCGTGAAGACCCCGAGCTGCTCCGGCGGAGCGAGGGGCGTGGCAAGGCTCAAGCCGGGCGCGATGCGCAATGGCACTCTCGGGCTTTCGAGCACCGAGAGACGGCCGAGCGGGCCGCTGCGCTCGGCGACGACGCGCGCCTCAGGCACATTCAGGGCCATACTAAGACCCTTGTAAGGCGACGGCGTCGGTGTGAGCCAAGCCGCCGGCCAGGCGAGCGCCGCCGGTACGGCCAGGACCACGAGCCCCAACGCTGCATATCGCCGCCCGTCACTGAACATGGCGAGCGCTGCCGAACCGAAGGCGATGGCAGCGATGACCCGCAGGCAACCTTCGGGCGGCAACGCGAACATGGCCGCCACAATGCCAAGGGCGCCTGCGCCGGCCCCCGTGAGATCAGCGCTATAAATGATACCAATGCGTCCCGGCCAGGCGGAAAGGTTGAGAGCGATAGCGCTTGCCGCTGCAAAGAACGGCACCGCCAGGAGGACATACATCGCCGCCAGATAGAGCTGCTGGCGCCAATCCCAAATGACTTCAAGTGGATTGAACGGCAGGCGCCGTGCGAGCACATAGCATCCGATCGCCGTGACACCGAACAGGGCGGTAAACATGGCGAAGCTGACGCCCAATCGCGGCACTAGGCGATGCTTGACGAATACTAGAAAGGTCCCGCTCGCGCCGTAGCCGAGTAACGCCAGGCTGATGATCATGTAGACGAAATGATGCCATAAGGCGATGGCGAACAATCGGGTGAGAAGAATCTCGTAGGCAATGGCCGCCGCAGAGAGGAGTGAGACGGCTGCGAGCAGTGGCATCGCTACTGCCCACCAGTGAGTGGGACGAACACCACCGGCAGCAATGCTTCTGTGCGGATGTTCCCGTCCGCAAGCTTCTCAACCAGCATCAGCTGTTGTGTCAGGAAGGCGGCGCCAATGGGGATCACCATCCGACCGCCTGGTTTGAGTTGCTCAAGCAGGGGCGGCGGAATCTGCGACACGGCTGCGGTGACGACGATGGCGTCGAACGGCGCCGCGTCGGGCCATCCGAAATAGCCGTCGCCTTCGCGAACATGGACGGTGTGATAGCCCAGATCGGACAGCCGCTCTGCCGCCTGCTCGGCCAGGACCGGCATGATCTCGATTGTGTAGACCTCATGCCCCAGTTCGGCCAGTATAGCGGCCTGATAACCGGAGCCGGTCCCAATCTCCAGCGCGCGGCTGCCTGGCGCCAGCCGTAGCAGGTCGGTCATCAGAGCCACAATATAGGGCTGGGATATGGTCTGTCCGTAGCCGATCGGCAGCGGCCGATCGGCGTATGCCAGGTCGCGCAGGTCCGCGGGAACAAAGGCATGGCGCGGTGTGCGGCGCATCGCGTCGAGCACACTGGCGCTGAGCGTCGTCGGCGTGGCGCCGCCACCGACCTCGCTCGAAATGGCCTCGATGGTGTGCACCATCCGAAGCCGGGCGGTTACATATGGGTCGGCTGCTACCCCTTGCGCCACGATGGCAAGCGAGAGCGCGGCGATTGCAGTTAACAGCCGCCACCGAATCGCGATATATGCTCCAGGCGAGTTCATGCCATGCGCCTATCTACGCGCCCGACGCTTATAGTCTACAGGTTGGATCGGGTGTCGTGTCTACAGAACACATTGTTTTTCGCGACTGAAGTGAGTAAAATGCTGGTCGTTGATGGCCTTGGGCAGCCGTATACTCAGAAAGCAGGCTCGTCGCCTCGTAGCCAGCGAGACGCTCAGTCGTTCGCGCTGGATCGTCCCAAATGTTCATACTGGCCAGGTCGCTCATGGGGCCGGCTCCCTCACTCAACCTTTCCCGGTCGTATCCGGCGAAGCGCAGCGATTGCGATTCACCGCACCCGATATTTGTTCGCGTAGTGCTTGCCGAGAATCTTGCGGGTCTGCTCCGCAAGACGCTTGTTACCGATCGCCGGAGGTTTATCGCTGCGCTTTTGCGGCTTCGGCCAATCCGTTCTCGGGTGCTGATTCCTCGGTACGCGCATCGCAGCACATTAAAGTTGTGACGGACCCACCCTCGGTCAAGAGACGATCTCGACTGGCATGCCGATCGAATTCCCATACCAGAAGGCCGCGCCTAGCGGCAGATCGCTGAAGGTCCTCGCGCGCCGCAACACCCGATCCGCCGCGGCAAGCCGCCCGTTGGGCGGCAGGTACCAGCGAGATGCCACTGCCGGCACAACTCACGAGGTGTCCACTGGCATTGTTGGTGCAAGACAGGGAAGGCCCATCGAGGCTGTGAGATTTACTCGTGGTCCTTGGAAGCCGCGGTTTCGATCCATTGAGGTTGGCTAACGTCATGCTTGATACGGCTTTTCTTAGACGTCGCGAGGCGCGCCTCCCCTTACCCGAGATGCGAATCCCACTTAAAATCGGTCTTTTGCGAGTGTTTCCTTTTTATACGATCTTGATACGCAGACCCCAGAGTTCAGCGCCACTTTGATATGCCCCCTCTTATGATGTTGTGAGCGAAAGCCTGCCTATATCGAAGGGAGTTGGCCATGCTTACATCTAGCCTGAACATAAATATTGCTAAAAGAGCGGTTGGCATCAGTCACTTTACTCAGCGCCATGAGTATAAAAATGGGCGTTGACACAATGACGTGGCTGGCCGGGCGGCACTTCCGGAGGCACGTCTTCGACGAACCGCGTCCACTGATCTTCCACGGTGACGGCCCTCCATGCCGGGCCGGTAGGTTGGGAAAAATAGCGAGTGGGGGGACGCCAAGCGATCAGCGCGAACATCACGACACGATACGCTCGACAAGAGACGGATGGCTTCCGGCAAAAAGCGCCGTCGGCATCGAGCCCCAAGAGTGAGAAATGATGCTGAGCGATTGCAGATCCTGATGCTCAAGGATGAACTTCGCGGCCGCTTCGACCTGAATGAAGGCTTGCTCCGCCAGTCCCAGTGGTCCATGCGCTTCCGCTGGCTCTTCCATTTCAGGATACCGATCGGAATAGCCGAACCCAATGAAGTCCAATGCCCAGACTTCGAAGCCTTCAGCGCAGAGCGCGTCGCGCCAAGAGACTCCATCGAACCGATAAGCCGCTGAAAGGGCTGAAGGGAAGGTCGCTTCATGCACATAGAGAACGGCCCGGCGGTCCTTGGAGACGGCTTTGGAGACCCGCGGGCGGAGTTTCGGCGTGCGTTCACCCTGGCCGGCCTCATAGGCATATTCGGCGCTCTTGCGCATGTTCTCCTTGGCCTTGCCCTTTTTGGGCGGAGGCAGGTCTACGCCTGCACGTCGTGCCTCGGAAACTCCGATGGCGATGGCCTAGTGGGTCGAACGCGCGGGCGGCCGATCCCGCATCCGCCACTGGTGGATCGCGACTTTGCCCCCGGCATCCATGTCACTTCTCCATGGAACGCGCCGAACCATAGTGCGTTACATCCCGATGCGTAATTGAACTGGTTCGGAACGGGATGGTTCCAGTTTCTCCGCCTGGAGGGTCGAATGCCTGACAAGGGCAAGACCGTGCTGATCTCCGGCGCCGGCATCGCCGGCCCGGTGCTGGGCTGGTGGCTGAAGCGTTACGGCTTCAGCCCCACCATCGTGGAACGAGCGGATGAGCTCAGAACAGGCGCCCACCCGGTCGATCTCTGGGGTTCGGCGGTCGAGGTGGTGGAGCGCAAGGCCGTGCTGCCAGCGCTCGGAGCCGCCAGCACTCGCGTCATGGTCACGCCCGGCCACATGGCCCATTTGAATATTTTTACTGGATAGAACTCATTGATTAGTTCTTGTTTAGTTATTCCTATTCTTCTCGATTACCCGCCGGCAACGGCCGGCGATATTCTTTATCAATTCGTCTGCCGCTCGAATCTTTTGTTTAGCTGCATCAATTCGAACTTTCGCAGCGCCCATATCAATGAATGTGCTCTGCCCGGTATTCGCCGGGCAGACCGCAGCGGCAATGTTCTCCTGTGCCTCGCGTAACAGTTCTAAGATCTGCCTTTTTACCTCTGCGGCTGTATCGTCAATTGTCTGGCTCATGCCGCTTTCCGGCGTTTACCGCCGACCTTTAGTTGAACATGCAAGCCGCCGCGTGCTGCCAAGTCGAGCAAAGCGCCGAGGCTGAATTTCTCAAACCGACCCTTGAGCAGATCATTAAGGCGGGGTTGAGTGATTTCCAGCCGTTTCGCCGCTTCTGCCTGGGTGCAATTCCAGCTCTTAATATGATCCTCCAATGCCAAGAGCGGTACCGACCGCATTTTGAGCTCCTGCATCAAATCCTTGAAGCACTGCCGCGCTATCTCAACATCCGCTTTCGCGGTCCTCTGTGTCTTCTTCTGGAAGGCGTGCAATACATAAACTGCATCGGCCCACGGTCGCCTGATACATCACCCGAAAAGCGCCGCCCAACATCGGGAAAGGGCTTCCAGTCATGCGGTTCTTTACCCGTCTGCACCCGGAATATTTCATTGCCGGCAGTTCTCCGCACATCATCAGGCCACTCTCTAACTACCTTCCGAGTATCGCCCCGGAATTCCACTTTCTTATACACTTCAGTCATGATGACCCGTTCCGCTCCGGTCTCGGATTATATCAACGCTGATATAATTTTGCAGGCTCGGCATACCGAAATCTTTCTCTTTTTTTCGCGGAGAGCTGGGTAGCAGAGGGACATGCAGGTGGGCGCGGCCGGGTTGAAAGCGACGCGGGACTAAGCCCTGCGACGATTTCGGCCTGGCCGTGCTGTAGGCTGCATGTCCCAGCGCGAGGGACCGGCCGTCCCTTCGCAGTCGTGACGGCGATCGGCCCGCGACCTGGCGCGGGTCGAGCGGCCGGAACCGGGACAAACGAGTTGTGGCATTTTCCACCGCGTCAAGCTGCCACCATGACAAAGGAAGCGGGCGCGGTGATGTCCGCGCCCACTGCCGGCATTACTGAAGGATAACCAAGGTCGCGTTTACATTCGTGCCCTGGCTCTTGAAGCTGCCCGCCGGCAGGTCCTCCCATGTGTTGCAATTTCCATCAGCTCGCGGCGCTGGCGGGGGCCATTGGCACAGATGGCGATCAAATTTGCCAAGTGCGGCCGGCGACAGGGAAAGGAAATCGCCCTGCAGCACGTTCTTACAAAGCCCCTCGGCGGCATCGGCCGGCGCCGCGTGGCGGTTGGCCAGGTTTTCCGCAAGGCTGCCGTTGACCTCGACGGCGAAGACGCGAGCATTTGCCGCGCGTTCCCTAATCGCGTCCAACAACGCACCCGTCCCGGCGGACGGTTCTAGTACCTCGTGATGGTCGTCGATGTCGGCGAGTTCCACCACTTTTCGCGCAAGGTCTGTCGGCGTCGCGAATAGCTGCGGCGCAGCTACCACTTTCACGCCGGCCTTAAGCTGCTCTTTGGCTGTCTCGAAAAGATCGGCACGGGGATCTCGGGCCTTCGGCGCAGCCGGTTCCCGACCGGAAAAAGCTGTTGCGGCATTGTGGCGGGCGCTGCTTCCCCTGCCTCTGCCTCTGCCTCTGCCTTCGGATGTGTCTTGCTGTCGGTCGGAAACACGTTAACCAAGGCACGGTTGACTATCGCAATTCGGAAACGGTGTAATTTTCAAACGTTGCGCGTGCTTTTGTAATCGTTGCCAATCTTGGCATACTCCGCCTTGGTCATTTCAACCTGCGAATAATTGATGATCTCTTTTCGATTCCACTGGTTTTCTGCCTTGATCCCTTCGGGGGCGCGGTAGTTCAAGAGCGGCAATTGCGCCGGCCTTGCCTTCGGCTGCAACAGATTTCTAGCGCCCTGTGCGCCAAGCATTGCCTTTTCATAGTTCAGACGGCTGTCATAGTGCGCAAGCCAACGATTGTAACGAGTGATACCGACAGCCAGGCCCTTCAATTTAATGGTGGCTGCATCGTCTAATGATAGCTCGTCCTTTCGAGCTTCGTCTGGTTCTCTTGTGACATGCCGTATTCCCAACTAAGCAGCATTGCCCTAATCATGAGCGTTCCGTCATTGCGCACGATTTCCCGAGACTGAGGGTCGCTGTAAAATGCAATCTGCTTTTCAGCCTTGGCTTTGTCTCGCTGAACTTTCGCTGATCGGCTTCAATCGTCTTGATGCGACGAGCGCGAACGGTCGGCAGTTCTTTATATTTCGCATGACGGACGGCGCCGACTGCGCGGCTTTCCCAATAACTCGACGTTTCCCAAAGTTTGATGGCTTTGCGCATGCCGGTTTCGATGCGCTCCGCGTCCTTCCTGGCGCGTCGTTCGCTGTGATGCCCTACGAGGATAGGCTGCCCCAGTCGGATCGCGTCGGCCAGCTCGGACACTGCTTCATGTGTCCGCTCGGCATCGTTGGCTCGCTTCTCTTGGTATGTCTCGAAACGCTCCGCCCGTTCCTCTGCGCGGTCAACAAGACTCTTGTCCTCGTCCTCAATCTCGCCGCACCAGTCAATCAACAGATCCTCCCGGTTCGGCGTCCACATTGGCGCAACGAAAAGCTCCTGCTTCGCCGCCCAAATAAATCCCGCCTCGCGGATGTGTTGATAGTCTTCAGCGCTCAACCGATAGCGCGGATAAATAATCTCTCTCTCCTTGCTACCCTCATTTGCGCTTCGGTTGCGCATGCAACCGAAGGTGCCCCTCGGCGAGAGCTGGCGTAGCAAGCTGCAAGGGGTCGGTCAGGCGGAGGGGGATCACCCGCCCGTAGGGCCGCGCAGCGGGCTTGCAGCGAAGCGAAAGCCGGGGAATACCGCCTGACCGACAGGCCGAAGGCCGCCAGCCCCTTGCAGCGCGCGAGCGGCGGAGCCCTTAGCACACGTGACGGCGATCGGCGCGCGCATTGCGCGGGTCGATCACCGGAACCGGGATCAATGAGTTTTGGCTTTAGATTCTACCTACGCCGATCGTCACCCGAATTGGCGGAGACGCGTCTGCGCGGCTCCGTGAAGCTTATCGACCAAGGGAGATTAGCGGAATAGAGCGGGAACTCCGGCCAGTTGGCCGGGACACCCTACCCTGCTATTTCAGATACTTCACGAGGCTCGCCCGTAAGAGGAACATGGAACGTTCGTTTTCAGGCAGCGATCGGAAGCCAAGCTTTCGATAGAATTGCACCGCGCCGTCATCAATCGCATCGATCGTCAGCGCGATTGTGCCGGCGGGGTTGCTGTTGAACGTGCGATCGGCAGCATCTGCGACCAGCAGACTGCCGATTCCCTAGAAGTCACTGCTGCCGCCCCTTGCGAAGGATCGGGTTGGCGCCAGGTTCGAATGCGAAATCGGCCCGTTTAGCGATGAATTCGTCCACTGCCGTCCTCGCGCCACCATAATCATTATAGTCATCTATCAGGATGATGCCGCCCGGGCTGAGCTTATCCGCTACGCCCTCAAGGCAATATCTTACCGGATCATACCAATCACAATCGATATGGGCGAACGCAATCCGATCAATTGCAATCTCAGGCCAAGTGTCTTCGAATAATCCCTTGTGCAGTTGGATTGTGTGTCCATCGACCGGTCGATTATGCTTGGCAAAGCTCGCCTTAACGTCCTCGTAAAGACTATCTCGGTAACCATAATATCCATCACCGCCAATCCCCGAAGATCGGCCGCTGCGGATCACTTCATAGCGTTCTTTTGACTTGTCGTCGTCCTTTTCCGAGGTTGGGGGCGGAATCATCGCAAATACGTCGAAGCCGTGGAAATGGCGTCCGCTGCGCGCATGGGCCGCCAGGATGATCGCCGATCCGCCGAGGGCAACCCCGAACTCTAGTACGTCCCCGGGCACCCGATCGCGATCAATGGTAGCGAGTGAATTTTCGAGGCGGCGGAGCTTCGCGAATGACAAGTAGGTCAGGCGGTCCTTCAGAACAGCGCGCGTGTCGGTACGCAACGATCGGTATCTCAGCCAAGATTTGATACGATGAAATGCCGCCATATCGACCGCTCCTCGCTGCATTGGGCGGCGCTGCCCGATGATCGTTATCGGGCGCTGCCCGTGGCCCTGGCGCTATTGGGCAGCGCTGGAATTGTTATTGGCTGGCTTGGCCAGTGGCATCGTGCTGCCACCAGTGGCATTAAGACGAGCCGCCGCGGACGGATCCTCATACTTTATTTCGATCACGTGCCTCGTTGGAGTATGGAAGCCAGCCATCAGCAACGCTCCCGCGACTATGACGAAAGCCAGAGCATATCCAAGGGCAAATTGGGGTCGGGTCATAGGCTTATCTCCGCAGCTTTGCGAGCGCGCCATTTTGCCCGTCTCACCTTGGCAGAGGCTGACATCCTGGCTTTCGCTTCGCCTGAAAGCGGCGAACGTGGTGGTGGGCGCCAGCCGCTGCCGAACGCTGGCGTATAATTTCCGCGGCCCGCTTGCGTCGTTCCTCCTAACCTGACTTGCGCCAAATCTTGCCCCCATGCCATCGGCAGCGACCGTCGTCGTACACCGGCCCAGATAGACATCGGAGCCCGTTGGGGAGCTTGCGTGGCTCCGTGGAGCTTGGCGGCGAAGACGCGCCTGGCGGAATGGAGCGGGAACCACGGCCACCAGGCCGGGGCGCCCAATCCATTCTAAAAAAACCGACGAGCTGACCGCTTCCTATTGAAGATGCCTGGGAGATTCCACGCTATGGCTTGGAATCCCGCAGCTTTCAGGTGTAAAGGCCGGCGAAACACGACTGCAAGTCGCTTGCATGCTGAATCATATGTTCTCGTTCTATTCTCGTCATCAGGAGAGAGCAAAAATGGCTGAGCGGATCCCCTCGCCGGGCCAAAGCGAACGCAATAAGACGATCGAGCTAACCTGGTGCACGCGCATTGATCCCCAGGTCCTGAAGTCACACCCGGGTTTCCGGCCAGGTGGTTGAAATCGCCGTCGTGGACAATCAGCGCGTCCGGAAGGGTCAGCTGTTATTCCGGATCGATCCGGAGCCCTATCAGATCGCTGTCGAACAGGCCCAGGCGGACCTGGAGAGGGCGCGCCTCGAGATCGACACGCTCAAGACGAAATATCGCCAGCAGCTGGCCGAACTGCAGTCGGCCAAGGATTCGGCCACCTTTGACGAGCACGAGTACAACCGCAAGAAAGTGCTGATCGTCTCCCAATTCACGTCGAGAGCAGTCCTTGAGCGGGCTGAGACCGACCTCAAGGTCGCCCGCCAGAATGTCGCATCGATTGAGCAGTAAATCGCCAATACCGTCGTCGCTACCCAGATCTTTGGACCGACGAGTTCGCGTTTCTCAGGCAGCGTATTTTCATCTGATGGTTAGGTAGCGGTGCAAGCCCATAATGACTGAGATTAAGCGCCGAAATGTGACCCCGTACATTAGAGCTTGGACAAGGAGTCAGTGCGCCGATCGGCATCGAAGCTCTATGCCGATTTACATTCGAACCCACGGTAGGCGCAAACCTATAACAGTTTTCGGGTCTTATGCGACCGGCCGGCCCGAAACGACGACCGCTCCTCGATTCAGAGTCCTTAGCCCTCGGCGATGAAGCTGGTAATGTTCTGCGCAATCTGCTCCATAAGCGAGCGCATCGCACGATCACTCGCCCAGGCTACATGCGGGGTGATGATCACATCCGGCCTGTCGGCGAGAGCAAGCAGCGGCAGGTCGCGCGGCGGAGGTTCGGTTGCAAGTACATCCAGTCCCACACCCGCAATCGCACCTGATTGTAACGCTTGCAGCAACGCTGTCTCGTCTATCAACGCTCCGCGCGAGACGTTGATCAGGATCGGCCTGCACGCCATCAGGGCGAACTCGCGTTCGCTGATCATGTGGCGGCTGCCCGCGGTCAGCGGGCAATGGAGCGTGACGATGTCGCTCTCGATGAGAACCTGGTCGAAGTGAGTATAGCTCGTACGCGGCGCGGCGGCACCCTTCCGATCCGCATAAAGCACCCGCATCCCGAAAGGCCTCGGCGATCCTGCCAACCGCCGTGCCATGCGCCCCTCGACCGAAGATACCGATGGTCAAGCCGTTTAGTTCGCGGATCGGGTGGGTGTGTAGGCAGAACTGGCCGGCCGTGGACCAGTTCTCCTCTGCCACATCCTGCCGGTAGCCGGGCAATGCGCGTTGCAGCGCCAGGATCAGCGCGAAAGTATGTTCGGGCACCGAATGGTTGGCATAGTCTCGCACATTGGCCAGATGGACCTTATGTCGGCGGCAGGCCTCGGCGTCGATATTGTCGATGCCGGTAGCTGCAACGGCGATCATGCGCAGATCGGGCAGAGCAGCCAGCTCCGCTTCGCCCAGCCGCACCTTGTTGACGATGGCCACCTGCGCGTCTTGCAGGCGTGCGAGGACTGCGTCCGGGCTGGTGCGATCATGCTCGACCAACTCATGCGCAAAGGGTAGCACAGGCAGGCCGATATCGGCCCGCACCGTGCCTCGGTCCAGAAAGACAATCCGCGTCTTTCGGGGCGTCACTGAGTTCACCACGGCATCATCTGTCCTTTACGGTCCAGAAAGGCTCCGTTTTGGGCCGGGCCGATCCGATCAACCAAGGCGACAATGTCGCGGGCGACATCCTCCGGAGTGTCGTTGGCGTTTGCACCCCCCATCGCTGTCCGTACCCAGCCGGGACTGAGGACCACGCAGGCAAAACCCTCGCCGGCCAGATCGCTCGCCAGACAACGGTTAATCTGGTTGAGTGCTGTTTTCGACGCGCGATAGGCGTAATAGCTCGCATCACTGCCGCCCGAGTTCGCTCCGCCCCCGTCGGTTAGCGAGCCCAACCTGCTGGACATGGAAACCACCTTGCGCCGTCGCCCCAGCCGCAAGTTGGGCAGAAGCGCCTGCGTGACGAGAACTGGTCCTACGGTATTGATGGTGAGCGTCGTCAACCACATGGCCTGGGAAAACTCTCCCAGCTTGCTGGCTCCTTCGATCAGACGCACGCCGGCGTTGTTGTACAAAATGTCCACCGGCTGCGCGCCGAGCCCGCGTCCATAGGCTGCAATCGAAGCTTCATCGGCGACATCAAGCTCCGCACGACTTGGTGCCAGAACCTGCCAGCCTGCAGCACCGTATCGCTCGGCCAGCGCCTGTCCGAGGCCGCGCGCGGCCCCGGTGATCAGGACGCAAGAAGCGGCTTCGCCGCTCATCGGGTGGACTTGCCGCTCCAGAAGCAGACCCGCCGCTCGATGAAACGCAGCGCGGCGCTCAACAAAATGCCTGTAATCGATAGCACGGCGATGAGTGAGAACACCCGCGCCAGATTGAGAGAGAAGTTTGCCTGCAGGATCAACACCCCAATCCCCATGCGTGCCCCTACGAACTCGCCCACGATCTCGGAGATAACCGAGAGAACAATCCCAGTGTTAAGGCCTGCAAAGATGTAAGGTAAGGCACTGGGCAAACGAATATAGCGCAGAATCTGCCATTCGGACCCGCTGAGTGCCCGTACCAGCGCGATACGGTCCGAATCTGAAGCCCTAATCCCGGCGATAGTATTGATTAGAATCGGGAACATGCAGGCGATGGCCACGAGAACGATCTTTGACTGGATGCCAAAACCGAACCAAACGACCATCAACGGCGCGATGGCGACCTTAGGCATAGTCTGCAGCGCCACGATATAGGGATAGAGAACCCGTTCGACGATGGGGAAAGTGGTGATCAGGATCCCAAGCAGCAATCCGGACAGGGACCCGATCGCGAATCCACTGAGCACAGCAGCCATTGTCACCCAAAAGTGCTGCAGATACAGCCCTGACGAGATGCCGTTATAGAACTCTCGACCAACATCCAAAGGAGACGGGAAAACATAGCTTTTGACATCGAAGATGCGGATGGCAATGTGCCAAATCAGGATCAAGGCGAAGAAATACAACAGCGTCTCGCCAATGCGAAACATGATCCCTAAGGCGCGGGTGCGCATCCAGACGGGCGCCGTGGTCTTGCGGAAAATCTCGGGCATGACTTTCTCAGACATGAGTCGCCTCACTTCTAACAATCGATGCTTGGTCGAGACATTTGCGGATATCCTCGACCATTCCGCTCATTTCCGGTGACGCCATGTCGCTAAACCCGCGTGGGCGCGGAAACTGGTTTGTAAACTCTCCTACGACGCGGCCGGGTCTGGCTGACATGACAATGATACGGTCGGACAGAAAGACCGCCTCGCTGATCGAGTGGGTTATGAAGACCAGCGTTTTGCCGCTTT
>Ga0255336_101913_pt1 | contig 12290 bp, 16 predicted proteins | sample MeOH1_35cm_T3_17_FD_189102 | JGI IMG/M metagenome (GOLD analysis project Ga0255336, IMG submission 189102) | Sandy soil microbial communities from University of British Columbia, Vancouver, Canada - MeOH1_35cm_T3_179 | ecosystem: Engineered > Artificial ecosystem > Sand microcosm > Unclassified ...
GGGCATCCTGCCTGACGGCACACGGGACATCCTGGGGCTGTGGATCGAGAATACGGAAGGCGCGAAGTTCTGGATGAAGGTGTTCAGCGACCTGAAGGTGCGTGGCGTGCAGGACATCCTGATCGCGCTCACCGATGGACTGAAGGGTATGCCTGAGGCGCTGGGCGCGGTGTTTCCGGCCACCACCCTGCAGACTTGCATCGTGCACCTGATCCGCAACTCGCTGGACTACGCGAGCTGGAAGGATCGAAGGGGGCTGGCTGCGGCCATCAAACCGATTTATACGGCGGCCAGCGCTGAGGCTGCCCAGGCCGAACTGGACGCGTTCGAGCAGGGCGAGTGGGGCAAGCGATTCCCGACGGTGGTGGGGGCCTGGCGCCGCGCCTGGGATCGCGTCATCCCGTTCTTCGCGTTTCCCCCTGCGGTACGCAAAGTGATTTACACCACGAATGCCATCGAAAGTGTGAATGCCCAGCTACGCAAGATCGTCAAGACGCGTGGGCACTTCCCGACCGACGAGGCGGCGACCAAACTGCTGTGGCTGGCCTTACGCAATATCACGGCTGACTGGAGCCGCGCGGCGCATGACTGGAAAGCTGCGATGAACCAGTTCGCGATCCTCTACGAAGATCGCTTCACGAGGAATCATTTGTAGAATGCAATTCACGACCTGCCAGGCGGCAGGTCTTTATCTGCCTTGCACACAAAAATTCAGACACTCCCGCGAAGCCTGGCGCAGCGGACCCTTGACGCTGCGAAGGGGCAATATGCTGGCGTATGGTGGCGAGCGCGATAGCTCGCCACCATACAAGCGCATTTTGTGCTGCATATTCCGGCGGAGTTCCACCGCCGTCAACAATGGCTGTAATCCATTCCATGCCACCCAGGTCTGAAGCCGATCATCGCGCGCGTGAGACTCCAGCGTCTCACAACCTTCTATCCGCTGGCGCCTGGCCAGCCTCATCCTGCATGCGCGTTGCGCCGGAATCATCTCCAGGAACATGCCCCATCTCAGGAATCGGTTGCATTGGCAACCCGGTAAGCTCACGGGCATGTTCACCTCAGACGTGTGTGTTGCGTACTGCCTGACTCCGCGTTACCGGCGGGTTGCGAACGGGATGGCCTAAGCCGACTTCAGTTGTGCACCTTCCGGAATCACGCCGTCCTTCAGATAGCGCCACAGGGCAATCGCCAGCCGCCGCGCTACCGCGACGATCGCGATGCGCCGCGCGCGGCGGTTCGGTCCCGTGCCCTGCGTGCGCTGGTTGAACCACTGCGTCAGCGCGCTGTCGGGCTGGTAGCGCAGCCAGGACCACGCCATCTCGACAAGTAACGCGCGCACTCGTCGATTGCCCTGTTTGCTGATCCCTTGGTCGACCTGGCTCTCGCCGCTGTCGTAGGGCTGCGGCACCAGGCCAACGCAGGCACCAAGTTCGCGCCGGTTGTGGAATTGCCGCCAGAACAGCTCCAGCGTCAGGGCGCGACGCACCTACTTCGCCAATGCCCTTCAGGCGCGCCAAGTGATCGCTTCGCTCGCGCGCGGGCGCCGGCAAACTCGCCTGCCGCGTCTTCTCCAACGCCGCGAGTTGCTGCTCGGTCAGCGCCAGCCGTTCGCACTCGCGCAGTAGCCGCTCACGCAACTCGGGCGGCAGCGGTGCGCCGTCGTGGCACCTCACCTCGTCACGCGCGAGCCGGCCAGCGAAGGCCTTGCGGTCGACGTCGTCCCAGCAACCGAGCGTGACCAACAGTTTGCGCATCCGGTCGCGATGCTGCAGCACTTCCTTCTGCAGTTGCCCGCGATCGCGCATCAGCTGGCGCGATGCTTCGTCCTGCGGCGACGGCACGTGAACCACATGCATGCGGTCACGCTCGCCACGCAGCCACGCGCGCAGGTTGATCACCAGCTTGATCGCATCGAGCCGGTCGGTCTTGGCCCGCCGCTTGTGGCGTTCGACCGGAATGCTTGCCGGATCGACGACGTAGCACTCGACGTGTCGTGCCTGCAGCGCTCGATAAATCCAGAACGCGTCCTGGCCGGCCTCGTAGCTCACGACGATCCGCACGCCAGCCGGCAACGACCACTTCTCCTTGTGTGCCTCGATCAGGTCCAGCACCGCCTGAAGGCGCACTGCGGCTTGCGGCTGCGCGACCGTATGCACCGCCGGCTGCTCGCGCCGGCCATCGTGCAGCGCAACCTTCCACTTGCTGGCGGCCAGCTCCAGTGACACCGCCAGCACGACCTCTTCGGAATGCGTCGGGTATGCCTGATATGTGCGCATGATGCTCTCCTGTGAATAAGGCTCGGCACGCTGATTTTAGGCCTCAGTTCGCCGACCGCCTGGATGCCTCATAGGATCTCAAGTGACTGATTTTTTATACTTTGTCTACGGCGTTATACCCCGGCAAGCACTTTTAATCCGTTGGTCACAGGTTCGAATCCCGTACGGCCTACCAAAGACACCTCTTCCCGCAAGGGAAGGAAAATCAAGCACTTGCGATTTATCGCGGTGCTTTTTTTCGTCTGTCGTACGTGCTTCGGCGTCAAAAACTGGCCTTTGCCGGAAATTTGCCGGAACGGAACAATCCAGTCCAAGCGAACTCAACCTTTCGCATGGGAATCTGGATGGCATACATCAGTCAACGCGGCGCCTACTGGCGTGCCGAAGTCCGCAAGCGCGGGCACAAACCGATCTACCGGACGTTTGACACCAAGCAGCAGGCTCGGGATGGGGCTCAGCGCGTCGAGGCCGAAATCTCCCTCAACATCTTTGTTGATCGCTCTGAGGCCGAGCGCACCACGTTGGGGGAAGCACTCGACAGATACGCCCGCGAGATCGTGCCGACCAAACGCTAGCCAATACGTCCAGAGATACGGTCAAGTCTGGTGTATGAGCGGTGATGGTGGGCGACGTCAGGCGGCGAGTTTTTGCTGACCGGGTTGATCGTCCTGCACCGGTTCGCCGTCGCTGAAGGCAATGCCCTCCAGTAACAGCTTGATCTGTTCAGGGCCGTTGATGCGACGCCAGGTTTTCTCGGCTTCCTCGATCAGCTTGAATGCCAGACCGAGGAAGGTCGGTCGCGACACGCAGTTGCGTGTGCGCGTAGTACGGTGCCGCACCGTCGCGAACGTCGACTCGATCGCGTTGGTTGTCCTCAGGTGCTGCCAGTGCTCGGCCGGGAAGTCGTAGAAGACCAACAGGCTCTCCCGGTCCTTCTTCAACGTTTCCGTGGCCTTCGGGTATTTCGCTGCGTAAATCGCTACGAACCGATCGAACGCGGCGTACGCCTCGGCGCGCGTCGCGGCCATCCAGATCGCCTGCAGGTCAGCCTTCGCGCGACCCTGCTGCGACTTCGGTAGCGCATTGAGAACGTTGCCCATCTTGTGAAACCAGCAGCGCTGGCCACGTGTGGTCGGAAACACTTCCTCCAGTGCGGCCCAGAAGCCCATTGCGCCATCGCCGACGGCCAGCAGCGGACCACCCTGCAAGCCACGCGATTTCAGATCGAGCAGCAACTCCTGCCAGGACGCCTTCGACTCGCGATACCCGTCGCCGATTGCCACGCGCTCCTTGCGCCCATCCGGCCTCACGCCGATGATCACCAACAGGCACTGGCCATCCGAGTTCTCACTACGCAGGCCGGTATGAATGCCGTCGACCCACCAGTACACGTAGCGCGATTCCGACAGATCACGTCGGCACCAGCTGGCATGCTCATCGGCCCACTGCGCCTTCAGACGACTCACCACATTGGCCGACAGCCCCTTGGCATCCTCGCCCAGCAGCACGCCCAGCGCTTCGCTCATGTCGCCGGTCGAAATGCCTTTCAGATACAGCCACGGCAGCGCGGCACTCACGCGCGGCGACTTGCGCACATACGGTGGTACGATCGATGAATTGAACTTCACGCCTGACCCTGATCGATCACGAACCTTTGGCACCTTCACCGGAATCGGTCCGGCCGCCGTCAGCACTTCGCGCTCCGGCAAATAGCCATTGCGCACCACGGCACGCTGGCCATGCAACGTCTTGACGTTCTCAAACCGTTCTAACAACGCCGACAACTCAGCTTCGATGGCCTGCTGGATTACCTGCCGGGCTCCGTGACGGACCAGTTCGTCCAGCCCCAGACCGCTTTCCGATAGACCGACAACCGCTTTTTCCGTAAACTTGTTCATGGTGGATGGTTTGTTGTTTGCTGGTTTCCGACTTCGACAATCAGATTCTCAGCTAAAACCTCCACCGCCTTCAATCTCCCACCTCAACTCCCCCGTACACCACTTCCGAGCATATCTCCTCCTCTTGGAAAACAAGCTGGAAATAGTCGTGAATGAATGCGACCTGCGACAGCGGTTCACTCGGTATTAGCCTACTGTCCATGCACCCTGCTCCCTTCGCCGTGATTGTGGACAATTTACCTCACGGTGTTGAATGCCAGATAGCGGCCGGCCGCTGCCTTCGCCGATGTGCGCAAGCCAGTTGGCACGCCAAGACTTCCGTATGCAGCCTGCCTGGCGGCCTTCGAAGCCCCTCAAAACAACTACTCGAACTACATTCGATTTTGACGCCGGCACGCATGCAGTATCTCGTTGACTGCAAACGCTCCTCTTACTGTTTGAACATTTTGCAAGACGCATAGGTGGTAACCTCTCTCGCGAGGCAGAAGCAATGCGCCGTTGCGGTAGAGCGCGTCGCAAGAGCTGCGGATCGCACGAGCCGCAAAGGTACTTTGAGTATCTCCCAGTGAATGCAAAATGCATTCGTCGTAGTCGGAGTTCTCGCTGTCTGGTGCGAAAGCTTGCGCTGACGTAGTGCACGCTAGTGAGAGAAGGATACAAGTGAGTCTGCGCATGATTGTTCCAGAGGTGCTCCACTGATTTTCAACGATTCACATAAATCCACCGAAAGGCGCTTTCTGGCCGAGCAGGGAAGTTCGTCACCGAACGGCCCCTACTCAATCTTTCGACCTAGCGGGTGTCAGTGGTTGGCACTCGCGCTGACATCCATGACGCGACTTTCGCATGCTCAGCCGAGGGCCTCGACCCGCTCGAAGATCGCCAGTCCGCATGGCTCTGGAATTGAATTTTCGAGAATCCTCCGACCCGAAAAAGCACAAATCTGAGCATGTTTTATGCCGTTTTTTTTGCGCAGCAATTCAAAAATCGGAACCTCTATTAATCATGTCGCCCTCGGCGACTAAATTTTACGACCGCAAATCCTCGTAACGCAGATGCTGTCTCTTTATGCTGTCCCCGCTGACGCCTGCTTCACCGATGCCCCATGCGTCCTATGCGCAATGCGCAATGCGCACGGCGCATATCACAATGCACATTCGGTTGGCGAAGCTTGGCTTCACGCGGCATCGAATGTCATCCATAACACGTATTGATAATTGTAAAAAATAAATTTCAATCTCGATTAATCAGTTATCCGAATTTATAATTGTATAAATCATCCTCGGCGTCGCCGCATGCTCCATCCCGACAAGATACGCTTCATGCAGCGCCTCCAGCAGGCCGCCGTTCATCAGCACGTCTTTTACGCCTCGGGACGGACCGATCTCTCAGGCTTCAATCGACTAGCGAAAAAATTCGCCGATGCGTACGGTACCGATCTCCGTCGCCAGACAAAGCACAAGCGCCGGCTAGCCGGTGAGGCCACCAGCAGCCTTCATGGCGTACGACTCGCGACCCGAAGCGAGAATGGCCAGCTATCTGTTGACTGGGTGTTGCTGGTCAGCGCGGGCCTTGGCCTCGTGACCCACCGCGAGAAGCTCCAGGATCTACGCGATTCACGCTCGCGGCTCAAATCGGCGGATCAGCGACACGAGCTGGTCCACGACGGCAAGACCTGGTCATGGCGCATGACGCATCGGAGTTACAACCACTATGCCGATCGAATTCACCGGATCGCTTCATTGCCCCCGGATCGGCGGCGGCCGATTGAAATCGAGGGCGCTCAGCGGGATGCCGACGCCGAAGTCCTGCTCGACCGGCTCTACGCCGAGCCCGGTTTTCGCCTTGTGCGGCGGCAGGTCGGCAAGCTTGTCGCCGAACTTCGGCGCGACTGGAAACGGCTGCGGCCAGCCAGTGGGCCGCAATTGTCCGAAGGCACTTCTCTCGCCTACGTCCGGTTTCTGCCGAGCCAGCCGGTCGTCAATGGGCTCACGCAAGCCGAGCGACGGGAAGCTTTCCGGATTGCCTTTCCCGATCAGCCCGAAACAGACGCCCATAGGTCGCCAAAGTAATTGCGACCGGCGCCACAGTTGCGCTACTGGCCCACAGCCGACAGACGGCAAGGGCGAACTGGCGGGCGGCGCGTGATACAACTTTGGTGCGGGCGTAGACGCATCGTCGCATAAACTCTGTCGTTGTGACAAAATCGAGAGAGCATGGAATGAGCACTTCAGCCAAAGAAGTTCGATTCGACGATTGCACCATGTGGGTGGAACTATCCGACGGCCGCACGCTAGGTGTTCCACTGGCCTGGTTCCCTCGTTTGCTACACGCGACACCAGTGCAACGAGCCGCTTGCGATATCGGCCGCTACGGGCTTCATTGGGAATCCATTGATGAGGACATATCGATCGAGGGTTTGTTGGCCGGTCGCGGCGACATAAGTAACCGGTCGCGTCGACTTGGCGAGATATAGCCGGCTACGCCATCCCCGGCACCGTTGAGAGCATATTTATACTCGGGCGTTCGACATTGCCATGGGCCACAACAACTCGATCGAGTTATCCAATGTCGACACATGATCCCTTCTCTGCCTTTCTCAACAAGGTCCTGCACGGCAACCCCAACCAGGATCTGATCGATGCGGGACTGCCAGCCCTGCGCAGGCTGTTCGCTATCGCACATGAAGACGGCGGTTCGAGCTACGTCGCCGCCGAGTTCCTGCTGGGTCTCTATGACCAGAAACGTTTCCCGTTCCCGCTCGCAGATCTACGCATGCTGGACCAGGAATGCCTCGACGATGTCCTACGTGTCCTGCAAATGGATACGCGGGCCTGCTCGCATAACATCGCTCACTACTTTGCCCACGGCGCAAAACGCTTTGAACAACTGGCGATCGACTGGGGCTTCATTGATTCACTGGACTAATCGAAGCGGTTCTCCCCGTGGCAATGCCACGGGGAGAAAATCGAGGCTCGGGATCTTGCTGGCAAAACATTTGATGGTTTTCAAGCGGGGACCGTGTTGCTCAACGTGAACGTTGGGGGCTTCCATGTCCTACGCCGACGTAGCCAGTCAGTCGTGCTGCCGTCTGCACCGATGCCTTATTGCGCAACAGGCGTTCCGGCACCCAGCCGCTTCAGGCCATCCGCGAAACCGCCAAGATAGTCGGGGCTGAACTCCAGCATCAAACCTTTGCGAACCATACGCGAGGCCGTCACCGGGTTGTACCCGTCGCTCGTCGACTCGTACTTCGTCATCGCACGGCCGGCAAAAATCCGGATACCGCGGTTCTCGCGCTCGGCATCCTCGACCACCTTTGCCGGTAGGTCGATCATCTGGGTCCACGACGCCCCGCTGCCGACATTGCTGAAGCATTCGAGATTTTTGATCGTCTCGCCATTGTTGTCGGCCAAATGACCCAGCGCCACGTACGTACCGTCGTCCTTCAAGAGCCAGAACTCGATGCCGTTGCCCGTGTGGAACCCATGATAGCCATGCACGACCTCGGCATCACGGGGGCAACGATCTTGCGGATCGGTGAGAACGTGCGTCATCCAGGCATCCTGAAAGCCGCCGTTTGCGATCACCCCGGCGACAATCCGGTACGCCTGTACGTGGCCCGCGGTGTTGTAGTTCGTGGAGGCCAGCTGCAGGTTCAGATCCAGCCAGCCATGGAAATCCGGATCGTTGACGAACTGCTTCCAGTACAGGCGCGGTGCGATGTACGTCCTGACCATGTTGCAGCCGTTACAACCAGGATATCCCGCCTTTACCGCAACCTTCGCGGCGACCTGATCCCGGGTGAGCGGAGCCGTGTTGACGGCACAGCCGCAGATTGAAGTAATCAGCGTGTAGATCAGAAACAGTTTTTTCATATCGATATCGCCCTTGAATGATTGGATGTCCGGCTGTCCTCTCGGACAGCCAGAAGTCTTACTGGGCGATACCGCCACGTACCACGTTGCTGGCTTCGGCGAACGTATATTTCTTCACTATGCCCTTTTCGTCAAACAGTACCGTCAGCGTCTTCTTCTCGACATTCGCGCCGTGCGCCAGAAGGTTCAGAACAGGCACGTAGTTGATGGCCTGAGGCGTCGCATGGTCGAATTCGTAGCTCCAGATTTCCAGACCGGCATCGGTAAACGACACCTTGTTCGCCGAACCAAATGCCGTTTGCACGTCAGCCTTCGTCGATTTGCCCTCGACGATCGAGTTGCCGACCGACGTCTGGCTCTGATCCCTCAGCGCCTCATTGCCCGCGCTCACGGCGCAACCAGCCAGCACAGCCGAAGCCGCGATCGATGCGACAACCAGAATCTTCCTCATGGTGAATCCCCGATTTGGAAAAGTGACGCGCGGCGACAGACAGCATCCCGTCCGCGCACGGATGAAAAACAGATGACCAAGCAGAAACCTGACGCAGCGATTCAGGTCAGGCGCGTGAGAAGTGCGTCACGACGAGGCATTTCTATTCCGGCTTTTCAATTTCTCAAGCCCCAAAGTCCAGTTCTTGTTTTCCCGGTTCGCGCTTCCATCGGACAGCTACGATTTTCGTAGCTATCCGATCGAGAGATTGCTACGATATTCGTAGTATGTCAACTCATAGCCGGATAAGATCGTCCCGGCTGGATGATGTCCACAGAAAGCAGAGCAACACGGAATTACAACGCAAGAGGGCTGAAATGAAACCGCCAATCCTGTCTTACAGACGTTTTACCAGGGTATCGTCCTGGGTGCGCGCACTGGTCGGCCTGCTCGCGCTGATGGCCGCTATCGAGATCAAAAATCTGCTGGACATTGTCTGGGCCCATTTCCACATCAACCAGTTTGTCGCCGACATCATTGTGCAGACAGCGTTCGCTCCCGTCGTCGTCACACTGATTGCCCCTATGCTGTCTTTCCTCGCCCCCCTATTTCGTGGAGCGCGGTCGGGCAGCGCACGGCGATTTGACTACGGCGATCCATTCGATCGTGGCCTTCATGACGACGACTCATGGGAATTGTCAGGGCGTCCTCGCTTGGGAGACGACTGGCGTACCGATCCCAGCTATTCATGGTTTTCAGGAAACATTTTCCACGACAATTCAAATTAATCGTGGAACCATATGGACTGACTGCCACACACGCGCGGGTGTCGCACGTACCGAAGGAGCATACCTAATGAATGCTGTCATGCGCGAATTCATCAAGGCGGCCAGAGAGGCCCCAAGGCTATTCTTTCTGCCAGTCACGGGGGCAATTGAAGCTGTTCGTCGAGAGATGGGACACAGTCGATGCGGTCGGAACCCGAACGAGCCGGTTAATGCTCGCTCCCATAACGGCGCCCAGGATCGGCGCTGATCGGGAATCCCGGGGCTCGCACAGACCCTATACCGATTTCTCTGGTCTTATGTGCACAACCATCGCCTTCCCGGTAGACATCCGCACGCACTACGATCTTCGTAGTATCCGGAATCTCGATTAACTACGATATTCGTAACTCTGAAAATTACAGAGTTACGCAATGTCGGCAACAGACAATACCGTCTTTGGAGGTCGGCTGAAGGAAGCCCGCCTTCGCGCCGGGTTGTCGCAAAAATCGCTGGGCATTGCGGCCGGCCTCGACCCTTTTGTTGCCAGCACGCGTATCAACCGCTACGAGCTGGGCGTCCACAAGGTGGATTACCCGTTTGCCTGCCGGCTGGCTGCCGAGCTTTCGGTCCCGACTGCCTATTTCTTTACCGAAGACGACGACCTTGCCGAGCTGATCCTGATTTATGGGCAGGCGTCAAAGCGAGCGCGGACGCGGTTGTTGGCAGTGGCGCGCGAGGTATAGGTATCCGGAACGTAGCTCCTGCCGGGCAGCCGGTGACCGCAGACGGCACCGATCGCACAAAAGGAAACTGCCGGGTCGAACTACCCCGGCAGCGGTTGCGCCACATCATGTGACGACTTTGGCCCGACGGCCGTTGGTCTGATGTTTTTACTTCGTCGTTTCTCCGTGAAAATGAGCGGGGCGGCCAAGCCCTGCCATGATTCAGAACACACTCCTACACTTCAAAATACCGCCCCGGTCTTTCGCTCCGCTCGGACATCCGTCAGGTCTGCCCTTGCATCATCGCTACTGAACCGGTCTCCCTCACCTTTACCTTGCCCGGTGCCACCCGGGTTCAATCGGTATGTCGGTGATTCCCACGTTAGCCACGTACGTCGACATGACACGCCGCCGCGCTCTGCTATCAATGATTAGCCCTGGGGGCCTACCCCGCCTTGCGGCGGGTTTCAGGGGGTCGAGGTTCCAGAGCACCTCCCCTACTTCATCGACGCTTCATCACGCCCTGACTAGCTGATCCACCTCCCGGCAAACCAGTCAGCGGCTTGTCACGACTTACCCAGATGCATCCTCTGCGGATGCAACGTGCGGCTTGAGCTATCCAGCGATCTCACCGGCTTGCGCCAGTGAGTACCAGGTGATCCAGGTTTCCCCTCACACCCCTGCGCCATTCCTAACGCCTCAGCAGCCCACCGCCCGGGACACCGTCCGACCCTCTCGGGCCGCCCACTGTAGGGATTTCCACCCATTCGTAGTTGACAGGGTTACTCCAGTCACCTGGAGGCCCGTTTCCGTGTCGCCCGACTTCCACTCCCAAAGCTGGATTGGGTCGAAGGGGGCGTTGCAGCCCCCAGCGCCCTGCGTAACGTGGCGAGCCTGATTAGAGGCACCACGCTTCAGCGGTTAATTCCAGCTGATTGGCAGTCAGCTGAAACTGAAGTGCACGAACGTGTCTTGGGTTGGCAGCCCCGGCACATTCAAGAGAGTGTGTGGACCACCGACCTTTTCACAGATCGCACAGTTATCCCAACAGTAATTCCGGAAATCACTATACGCGCGCCTGTTATAGGGCTATTCATCGCTCGGCAAGGTAACAGGTACGCGTACGCGTGCCGATCATCCTTATCTATTCGTGCTCTTCATTACCGGCAGTCAGGACTTAACCCATTCCCTTCATGGTCCATGACATAACTGGAGATTATCGATGGATAACATTCCCCAATCGCCCATTCATGTCACCTGCGATTTTTTTCTTGACGCCGTATTGATCAGCGTTGTCCGTGATCAAGCCACGATCGATTGTGGTGACGAAGCAAGGCTTGTCCGACTTGAAAAAAACGAAGCGTCGGTTGGTACGGTCGGACGGTTAGTGGTGTTTTACACACCGCACGGTGAACGGTGGCAGTTTCGGCCTTACAGGCACCAGAGCTGGCGCAGGATGCCCGGTCTGGATACAGCATCGACCTGGGCATGGCGCTGCATCGAAACGGGTGAACTCACAACCACCATGATCGGCTCCATACCGGGTCATGCGCCCACTGCTTTGCCACAAGCAGATGACGCAGACGATCTACCTTTTTTTAATCGCTAAGACAGGAGGGCACGCATGCCCTCCTGTTTTTTTCAAACCAATCAATATCAAGCGCCCGTGGCAACCACGAGAAGACCGCGGCCAACGACTGCAGAATCTACGCTCCCCGAAGGAGGCAACGGCTTGATATAGAACCGAGCTATATATTCCGCTGGAAGATGTAGCCGCTGCCTACATGAGCAAGTGCACTTTCACACTAGCATACCCTATGAAAAATCGTGAAATACCCCAGTAAAAAGAGAGGTTTCCGTGCGTTATCGTCAGTGGCCCGATACGCGCAAACAGTTCGTATCGACTGACACGAAAAAGGAAAAAATGAACATGATTTTTACGCCGGAAATTCTTGAAGAAACGCTGTGCGACTCTGGTGCAATCGTTAGGGATGGCAATTGGCCACGACGACATCTGCACAAGCTCATCAATGCACGTGGCCAAGATGCCGCCGATGCAAGTTATGACGCAATGTGGGATGACGAAGTCCGTTCCCCGGCAAGGCTGACGTCCACGCTAGCGGCATCAAAACTCGTTACCGGAGCAGCAGTAGCCGGCGCCATGCGTTACATCATGTTGAAAACAGGCTTGACTGCGTATTCCACGCAAAGAGAACAGCCATTCCAGGGCAAAGTGAATCGTGATTCCACGGCAAAGTGAACAAGGATTCCACGCCATCGCGAACAAACGGAGCGCGGCGACGCGGGACCTTTACCTTT
>Ga0255336_101914_pt1 | contig 12286 bp, 10 predicted proteins | sample MeOH1_35cm_T3_17_FD_189102 | JGI IMG/M metagenome (GOLD analysis project Ga0255336, IMG submission 189102) | Sandy soil microbial communities from University of British Columbia, Vancouver, Canada - MeOH1_35cm_T3_179 | ecosystem: Engineered > Artificial ecosystem > Sand microcosm > Unclassified ...
GTCACGTTGTCTCCAACGAGAGGAAGCAGATGTACCATCTGCGACCCGGTGGTGCGGTATGTACCAAAACCGCCCGTGTACTCGTACACATACGTCACTTTCTCGTCCATACATGTCCCGTTTGCGTTACCGCTGCGTCTGACTTGGCCAATCGAGCGCTGCCAGCGGTTATGTCATTGCGATCCGATGAAGCGTTGGGGAAACATAAACTCATCTTCAGCTGAGTGACGCGGAAATCACCGTACTGAACAGCCATCTCGGTCAGCGTGCCGAACTTCACACGTCGACTCGAGCGGGAAATCGCTGGCAGATCAAGAAAAAAAGCCTGCCGCCCGAAGGGCGACAGGCGAAATCGAGGGGCGGGGTTGCTTCAGAGAGAAGCGCCCCCTCGAAAGACCGAAGCGAAGTTTAATCGGTTGATGCAGACGGAGGGTGTGCGTGGCGGACGGAGTCAAAATGTTGACTGAAGGGGACATGAGAAAGAGGCATAAGGTAGGAGCGACGAACACATTGGGGTGAGACGCCGGTCGCATAACCGTGGATGACCCACCGCTGTCCGTGGCGCAGATTGTCGGCATATCCGCCCGGGAAACGGTATCTCTGGCACGGGAGTTTATTCTAGGGAGTCCTGCCATTTCGGCGCAGCCTGTACCGGTCAGGCTTCAGACCTGATGACGACAACTGGCACGGCAGGAAGGCTAGGAGCGCATGCCAGGCCGGTTGCGAGCGGCCGCCCGCACGTGAACTTCACCTATTCATTCGATTCCAGCTGATCAATTTAATTTGATGAGGCTTTACATGCGGGGAATGAACGTCCATCTGTCCCGGCATGCACTCATCAAGCATTACTACATTTCGATGATGTGATCATGTGCGTTTGCTGATTTGCAAATACTAAATATGAATATAGCTTTTGAATAAATGGATTGTCCGGATGCGCGGCCTTAGAGAATGCTGTTCCAAAAAAATGGAATTCCTTGCGCTGAAGCGCACGATCTTGTATGTCGCCTAAAGGATTGATCATATCCGCCAACATATTGGTCGATTCGGCCAGAAAAAAATGTCGTAGACCATCCTTATGTACGATCAATCCCGATAATTAATCAGACTAAAAGCAAGTCGGAACGGACAACCAATTTCCGGGGAAAATCTGATGGGGTGGTCTTCAGTCGCTTATCGCAACAGCGCAATGGTACCTCACGTTTTGCCAGAGGCCGGTACCGCGAAACGCATCGGTATAGTTTTGTTCGGCGGCTTTGCCCTTCCTGAGGCGGCAGCGATCGCAGAGGTATTCCAGTCGGCGAATGCGCTCACAGAGGGCGGGCAGTACGGCAGGACGCGATATGACGTCAGTTTGTTGTCGGCAGCCGGGGGCAGGGTTGCGAGCTCTTCATTGGTGTTCGTCTGGACTGAGGGCATCGGAGTTCAGCGCGAATCGGAGCGCTTTCACGCCTTGTTCATAGCGGGTGGCGGAGGCGTAATTGATGCGCTACGCGACGAACACCTGATTGCCTGGCTTCGGCGGACGTATCGCCGCGGGGAACTGGTATTCCCGATCGGTGAAGGACGGGCGCTACTCGACGCCGCGGGGTTCGGGCAGGCGGCCAGTATCAGGCGCTACGGCGAACGCGCGGGCGAAATCGTGCGAACGGGCGCTGGCAATGGCTCCCCGGGCCTTTCTGTCAGTCCGTTTCGAGCCGCCATTGCGGTGATCGAGGAAGATTTCGGCGCCGAAATCGCGCGTCAGATCGCTGATTGGGTTGCGCCATCCACGGATACCCGGTTTACGGCGATTGTGCGCAAGAATGCCTCGGTCGGCGTGAGCGAGAAAATCAAGGTATCGGCAAAATGGCTGGAAGCGAATGGGCATCGCCATATTTCAATCGACGAGGCCGCGCAGATGGCAGGCATGAGCGAGCGTAATTTCCTCAGGCGTTTCAAGATTGAAATGGGTGTGACGCCGTCAGATTATCTGCTGTACGTGCGGCTTGATATGAGTTGTCGACTCCTTGTCGAAACCGATCTGCCCGTCGATAAGGTAGCTCGCCATTGCGGCATTGGATGTGGTGGTCGGCTGGCGAAACTCTTTCGCAAGCATCTAACGACAACGCCCACCGAGTATCGTATGAGCAAGCGGGTTTGAACGGAGAATTAAGTTTCTGGCTGCCTCGAATTCGTTAATTTGCCTGTAAAAAGAAGTTCGTATCGTTTATTTCGGGTGCATTCGGGTATTTTTCCACATCCGGAACTTGCTTGCGAAATTACCGGTAATCTGTATTGCTGAGGTCATTGCTAATAACCATAAAATTGCGGAAATTAACGGGTCGCGATCGGGATTGTCCGCGCCGCATGTTTTTTCACGATATCTCGGCGAGATTCACTGCCCGCGTACCGGAAAATTGGTAACCAGGCACATGTTCAGGTCATGTGGCGGCATTGACAATTACTTGAGAAAATCCCGGAATTCAAACTGAATTGACGGCTCGGAGCCGAAGGGAAGATCGGGGTGACGGTGAGTCCCGCCTCGTCGTTTCGGCTCGCGTGAGCGACGACTTCCGCGGAATCGGCGGTCTCGGCCGAACTACCGGTCTCAACGTCAAGCGTTGACCTTGGCGTACTTTGCCCTCGCGTGTTCCATCAACCGCGCCCGGCCCTGCGTGCCGATCAGTGGCGCTGGGATGATCTAACTGCGATTTGCCCATATTAATGACACTCGGAGTCCCTCATGCTAAAAGTTACAAAGGCAGTATTTCCGGTAGCGGGCCTTGGTACGCGATTTCTCCCTGCCACGAAGGCGAGCCCAAAGGAGATGCTGCCGATTGTGGATAAACCGCTCATTCAATACGCCGTCGAGGAGGCGATGGCCGCCGGCATCACCGAAATGATTTTCGTGACGGGCCGCAGCAAGCGCGCGATCGAAGATCATTTCGACAAGTCGTATGAGGTCGAGGCGGAACTGGAAGCGCGCGGCAAGGACAAGCTGCTGCAATTGGTACGCAGCATCAAGCCCAGCCATGTCGATTGTTTTTACGTGCGCCAGCCGGAGGCGCTCGGCCTCGGGCACGCGGTGCTGTGCGCGGAGAAGCTGGTAGGCGATAGCCCGTTCGCCGTGATTCTCGCGGATGACCTGCTATACGGCAGCCCTCCTGTTATGACGCAAATGATCGAGGTGTTCGATCACTACCATAGCTCGGTGATCGGCGTTGAGGAAATTCCGGCACAGGATACCAAATCGTACGGCATCGTCGACGGCAAGGAATGGGAGCAGTCGATCATCAAGATGTCGGGCATCGTGGAAAAGCCTGAGCCGAGCGCGGCTCCTTCAAACCTCGGTGTTGTGGGTCGATATGTGCTGAAGCCGCGCATTTTCAAACATCTGCGCACCATCAAGCCCGGCGCCGGTGGCGAACTCCAGTTGACGGATGCAATCGAGTCGCTGCTTGCCGATGAACAGGTACTGGCCTACAAGTACCGCGGCACGCGCTTTGATTGCGGCAGCAAAATCGGCTACCTGAAGGCCACGGTGGAGTTCGCGGTGCGGCATCCCGAGGTAGGTGTCGAGTTCCGTGAGTACCTCGAGGAGTATCTGTCTCTGCTGCCGATGTGAATGGGAGTGAAGGAACACGTCCATACGGCGGGAAGTCGAGTAGTTGTTCGGAATCCATAAAATAATTGCGATCACGTGCGCTGGCACGATTTCGCTATTTCTATCGCGTGTGGCGGTCGTCCGTGACCGCCAACCTATTATCCTATTCAGCCAGCCATCAGTTTTATGCGGATCGCTTGTGTACGATTTGCAGAAACGGCCCATATTTGGCCGTAGGAGGCCACTTATCTTCGGGGGACGGCTTGGATGGCAGGTTTCTTTTCCCGTGCTAGTCGCCATGCGACTCAGCATCAGATGTTGCATGAAGTTCGCGCAGTGAAACGCATCGGGATAGCCCTTTTCAATGGATTCGCGCTGCCGGAGGCAGCGACGGTAGTGGAAATCTTTCGGTCGGCCAATGCGTTCTGTACGTCCATGCGAATTGGTGCCCCGCTCTACGATATCTATTTGCTCTCGGTTGGCGGTGGAAGAATAGCGAGCTCATCGTCGGTATTCGTCTGGACCGACAGTATCGAATCACGCGGTTACGCGGATGAATTTCACGCACTCTTCATTGCCGGTGGCGCCGGCGTTCACAACATGCTGAGCGAGGAGCGTCTCATTGCATGGCTGCGCTGGCTCGACTTACGAAGCGAAAAGATTTTTCCCATCGCCGAAGGACAGTTGCTTCTGGATGCCGCTGAATTCGCGGATAAGTCCCACAAATTGCGCCGCAATGAAGGTGATCATACGGTTGCCCGGAGCGGCTTGAAAGTATCGGATACACAACGATCCAATACTCCGCTGCGCGCGGCACTGGCGATAATCGAAGAGGATCTCGGCGCAGAAGTCGCGCGCGAGATTACAGGGCTGGTCAGGCTGCGCTTCGAGGCGCAGTTTACCGGAGCGCCAAACAGGAATGTGTTCGGCGTGGTGAGCGAGAAGATTCAGTCTTCGGCGCAGTGGCTGGAGATGAATTGCGGCAGGGCAATCACGATTGAAGAAGCGGCGCAGTTCGTCGCGATGAGCGAGCGCAATTTCCTGCGTCGCTTCAAGACGGAAATGGGCGTGACGCCGTCAGACTATCTTCTGTACGTTCGCATCGATAAATGCTGCCGCCTTCTGTCGGAAACTGATCTGCCCGTCGACAAGATCGCGCGGCGCTGCGGCATGGGCAGCGGGGGCCAGCTCTCGAAAGTATTTCGCCGCTATCTTGGCGTCACGCCTACCGAGTATCGCGCGAGCAAGCGCTCTTCCAAGCCGGCCTGAGGAGATCATGCCGCCGCTCGGGATGGCTGCGGTTGGAAGACCTTTAATCGGTCGACGTGGAAGACCCTTGCTGCGCGAATGGCGGCTTCTGTCGGTACACTTCGGCCATGCTGAAACGGGTGCCCACCGAATCGCGCTCCGATGTGATCGGCGCCGTATTCAGATCCCACTCAATGGCGATATCCGGGTCGTCCCACTGCAGGGTGCGTTCGTGCTCCGTCAAACCGCGCTCGGTGGTTTTGCACAGAACTTCTGCCACGTCCGACAGCACGAGAAAACCGTGTGCGAAACCGGGCGGAACCCATAGCTGACGACAGTTGGCGGCCGAAAGCCGCGTGCTGATATAGCGACCGAACGTGGGCGACCAGCGGCGCAAGTCAACCGCAACGTTCGCCACTTCCCCGTTGACGACACGCACGAGCTTTCCCTGTGGCCGCTGAATCTGATAGTGCAGCCCGCACAATACGTTGTGCGGATAAACCGCATGGCGCTCCTGCACAAAACGATAGCCACGCGCTACGTGCTCCTCGAAGTCCTCCTGATCGAAGCTGTCAAACGAAACGCCGTGCGTGTCCGAAACAATGCGTGGCTCGATCAGTTTGACGTCGCGAATTGCCGTGTGCTTGACCTGGATTGCCATTGTGACGGATAGGATGAGGGATTGCGGACACCCTGCATGGTGTGCTGCGTGAGCCACGCCACTCATATTACAAGCGGCCGTTTATCCCTGAGCGCCAAAAGATTGGTGTGATACGCCATTTGCGTACTTCAACGAAGGCAACCGGTCCGATCGTGCGATGCAAGGCCGCGACGGGGACGGGGCCATCGTTCTCGTCCACGGATTTTCGACAGTCGGCGGAATCCTTCAATGTTTTGGCGGACCCGATCAGATCGTCCATAGGACTATGCGTCGCGTGATTGTAGATCCAGCGTGGCGTTAGACATGTACCGGTTGGCGGCGCATTGCGCCGGCTTCACGTGCTGCATGACGGGGGCGCCATGCTCATTTCCAGAAACACGCGAGCGCACGACCGCGTCGACTTAAGTCACCAATAATGAACCGGCTTCTCGAATTTGATCTTCAGGCGCGTACGGAACTGCTCGCCTATCTGGTTGCGTCGCAACTGGTCGTACGCCAGAAAACCGGCCAATGGCTGAGGCCTGAGCAGCTGGTCGAATCCACCCGACTCTGGCTGCGCCTGAATCGTCGTCGCGCCGACTGGCTGCAGCGCGTGACGCTGGCATGCCGTGCGCAACGGCTGGCCGAGCAGCTCGAGCGAACCTCGCGGGAAACGTGCGACGCTCGCAGTCTGGCGCGCATGTTCTTTGGTGGCGTGAGGTTGGACTTGCGCTCCCCGGCGGTGATCGAAATTTTCGTCACCTGTGTGGCCAATCTGCCGGGAGAGATCGTCTTTCACAGGCAGGGCGGCTGACATGAACGCGAATCCGCGCAAACGGAGTCACTCGTTGCGCGCCATATGCGTGACCCAGCTAATCCCACTGACTCGACATGTCCTAATCAAATTACGCCGACACTGATGCTTGCGCCGATCTTTTGACCTATCTCGTCGTGTCGCAATTGCTGAGGCATTCTCTAAGCGGAAAATGGCTGACGGTCGAGCGTGCCGTCGAATTCACGCATTTCTGGATGTATGTGAATGGCCCGCTTGATCTGCTGGCGCGCGTATCGTTGGCGAGCCGAACGGAAGCGCTCGCGGTGCAAATGCTGCGTGTGTCGAAACAGCTATTCGACGCAAAAACCCTGACGAACGCATTCGTCGATTCACGACATCTCGACTACCGGTCTCCGGCGGTGGCCGAAGTGTACCGAGTCTGCATGGTGCTCGTCATCTCAGGGCGCAGATCCCCTGAGCGCTGGATCGGGTGCGACGCGGATTAGGGCGGATGGATACTGGAGGAGTGTGAAACTTGTCCGGACTATGAATGAATTAGACGGATGCAGCCACGCGTTTGTCATGAAACGGGAAGTACCGGCCGGTACGCTTAAAGAACTTCAATCGCTGCTCCTAAGTTGGTGAAATATATGGCAACTCTTCTTTCCGTCCTCGCAAATCTCTGCTTCGGATGGGCGATCTTCTATGTGGTTTTCAGCGTTCTCTCCGCGTTGAAGGTCGGGCGGCGGCACTACCAGCCATTGATATTTCTCGAGTTCCACCCGCATCGTGCGCGTGGGAACTGGGAAGCATCGCGGGCGAAACTGATGTCGCGCTTGCGGCTATGGGCAATTCTCAGCGTGTTGATTGGGGTTGCGTCGCTTACCGCGTATCTGTTGCTCTCGTAAAGGCTGCAGCTCTGTGTTTGTTCCGGGGGTAAGTGCGTCGAAAAGGTCGCTCGACGCGGCTTCCGGCGACCTTCCGTTGTCCGCAATCGCCAATGAGATTGGCGTCGGTCGGCCAGATTGATGGCGTAGCCTGCTAGGGACTTTTGCGAAAACGCGCCGTGCACCAGGGGACGTTTGGCGATCCGGCGGACGGCGCAAAATGAATTTCCAATGAAGATGAGCAGACGCTTTTCTGACTTGGAAAAGAACAAGCGCTTCCCACTTCCAGAACGCAATTACTCGGGCGATTTCCGGTTCCTGCTGCTATTACGCGGCTGCGCGTGTCCGCTTCAGATGGGGCCTATTCCAGGCCGTAATTAGCGAGTGGGCTAAAACGCCAACATGTTGGCGTTTTCCGTCAGTCACATAAAGTCAGAAGACGGTCTATGTATGATGCACTGCAACTGAGGTCGACCTACTTGTTGCAGGTAAGCGACTTGTGCGAGATCCCGAATACGAATAGAAGAACACGATTTTTTGTTGGCAACACGAGTACCGGTATTGGATCGGGATACGTTTTCAGTAAAAGGTCGCGCGTAGATTCAAAAGCTCGTGTGGCTTTCAATTTGATTTCGCTCGTGCAATAGAAGGTAGAAGGGCGAAAGTCGGGAGTGGCTGGAGACGCCACGAATATCACATCGGTTCGGTCCACCACAGATGTTTTTATGGCGATGGACAAGTCCCTTTGGGAACCACGAGTGACCTCGTTGCTGGATCACGATGACCAGCAAGAAAGGGATTGCGGCATTGTTTTTTTTGATTCGGTTGCGCAACTGCTCATGTAACCGAGTTCATCTGAGTGGACCGTAATGAACGGTTGCGTGACATGAAATAAATAGCGCAGAGCAAGAAAATACTTTGCGAAGGCTGTTCAAGCTGGAACTACGAATAGGACTGCATATGGTGAACACCTCAACGGATGAAACTGTCGCGCATGCCGGCGACAACAAGGCGGTTTCGACGGAACAGGGGTTTTCGGCGGCGGCTGTCCGGCTCGTTCCGGTGGTACTGGCGGGCGGGGCCGGTTCACGGCTGTGGCCCATGTCGCGAGAACAGTATCCGAAGCAGCTGATTGACGTACTCGGTTCGGAATCGCTGCTGCAAGCCACCGTGCAGCGGATGAAGGGTTTCAACGCGCAGGGAAGATTGGTGGGTACACCGATTGTCGTCTGTGGAAACGAGCACCGTTTTGTGACGTTGGAGCAGTTGCGTGAACGGGGCGTCGAGGCGCGCATCGTGGTGGAACCGGCGCGCCGCGACACGGCACCTGCGCTGACGTTGGCAGCCACCACAGCGTGCGCGGACGGGGATGATGCGATCGTGCTGGTCATGCCGGCGGACCACGCGATCGTCGACGTCGCGGCTTTCCAGGCAGCCATCGCTCTGGCCGCGCAGCACGCCGAGCGGGGAGCTATCGTGGCGCTGGGCGTGCCGCCCACGCGTGCCGATACGGGCTTCGGCTATATCAAGCTCGGTGAGGAGATTAGCGGTGGAGCGCATCGCATTGAGCGTTTCGTCGAGAAGCCGGCTGCAGAACTCGCTGCTCAATACGTGGCGTCGGGCGAGTACTGGTGGAACAGCGGTATTTTCGTTCTGCGCGCGAGTGTGTGGCTTGCGACGCTCAAGCGGCTCCAGCCGGCAATGTACGACGCATGTCTGCAAGCGCAGGCGCGGGGCCACAGCGACGCTTCGTTTTTCCGGCCGGGCGAGGAAGCCTTCAGATCGTCCCCGGCCGACTCTATCGACTATGCGGTGATGGAACACCTCGGTTCGCAACAAGGCATCGCGGAGGGCGTCGTGGTGCCGCTCAGCGCGGGATGGTCCGACCTCGGTTCGTGGGACGCAGTCTGGGATGCGCTCGAAAAAGACGCCGACGGCAATGCTTCCCGCGGACGGGTCGTCTTCGAGGGCGCCACTTCCAGTTTCGCGCATTCGGAGAAGCGTCTGATCGCATGCGTTGGCGTGACCAACGTAGTGGTGGTCGAAACGGACGACGCCGTGCTGGTAGCAGACCGTTCCCGTGTTCAGGAAGTGAAGAGTGTAGTTAGCCGGATGCGGGCGTTGCAGGCGCCTGAAGCAGAGGTCCATCGCAAGGTGCGGCGTCCGTGGGGCTACTACGATTCGGTCGATCACGGTGAGCGCTTCCAGGTCAAGCGGATCGTGGTCAACCCCGGCGGTCGCCTTTCACTGCAGCGGCATCATCACCGCGCCGAGCATTGGATCGTAGTGAGCGGCACTGCCCTAGTTACGCGTGGTGCTGAAGAATTTCTACTGAGCGAGAACCAGTCGACGTTCATTCCATTGGGCGTGACGCATCGCCTCGAGAACCCGGGAAAGCTGCCGCTCGAATTGATCGAAGTGCAGTCCGGGTCATATCTCGGTGAAGACGACATTGTTCGGTTTGATGACACATACGGTCGGGCGTGACGCTTCGGCGGAGCACGCAGTCCATCTTCTGGCGGGGAAATCGGAACATGCTCGGAATACAGGGGTTGTTGGCGCGGCTTGTCGACGTGATTCTCATCGTGGCCGGCGCACTTCTGGCGTCGCACATCCGCTTTGAGGATCTTGCCCAGACCCGGGTGGATGGCGCGTTCATTACGTTTTCAGTCGCACTTGCTCTGGTGTCGTTCCCGGTGTTCGGCCTCTATGAATCGTGGCGCGGCCGCTCGTTGTTGCGTCTGAGCGGACAGGTTTCGTTGGCGTGGCTGCTGGTCCAGGCGGGCGGACTCGTGCTGATGTTCTCCGTGCATCACACGGATATGATCTCGCGGCTCTGGTTTATCTATTGGACCGCAACGAGCGCAGCAGGCTTGATCGGATCACGTCTGGTGCTGCATTCGGTGCTGCGTAGTGTGCGCCACGCTGGTATGAATTTGCGCGACGTCGCCGTGGTGGGCGGCGGGGTTCATTGCAAGGAAGTCGTGAGCAAGGTGCAGGCGTCTCCGGCGAGCGGATTTCGCATGTCCGCTCTATTCGAGGTTGGCGCGGGTGAAGTTTTCGCACCCAAAGGTATTCCGGTATTCGAAAACTTTGGAAAGTTCTCTGAATACGTTAGAAATAGCGCGATTAAAGAAATCTGGCTGGCATTGCCGTTGTCGGAAGCGCAGACCATGCTCCGTTTCGTGAATGAATTCCGTGAGGACCTCGTGAACATCCGTTTCATTCCGGATGTGCGCAGCATGGCGTTGTTCGACGCTGGCGTGGTGGACCTGATCGGCGCGCCGGCAATCAGCCTGGTTGCATCGCCGCTGCCCGCACGGGCAATGGTGCAGAAAGAGATCTTCGACCGTCTGTTCGCGGCGCTGGCGTTGCTCGCGTTGACGCCATTGCTGTTGATCATCGCGATCGCGGTGAAGTGCTCGTCGCGCGGTCCGGTCTTCTTTACGCAATATCGGAAGGGTGCCGACGGTCAGGTGTTCCGTATCTATAAGTTCCGGTCCATGCGTGCTCATGCCGAGAAAGCGGGCGTCGTCACACAGGCCACCAAGGGCGATCCGCGCATCACGCGAGTAGGTGCGCTTCTGCGCCGCACGAGTCTCGATGAACTGCCCCAGTTCTTTAATGTGCTGCGCGGAGAAATGTCGGTGGTCGGGCCGCGGCCCCATGCGATCGAGCATGACGAGATGTATCAAAAGGTTGTGGACGGCTACATCCATCGTTATCGGATAAAACCCGGCATTACCGGTTGGGCGCAGATAAACGGGTTCAGGGGAGAGACCGATCGACTCGAGAAAATGCAGAAGCGGGTCGAGCACGATCTCTACTATCTGCAGAACTGGTCGTTTGGTCTGGACATGCGAATCGTGATTGCGACGATGGTTAAAGGCTTGGCGAACAGCAACGCCTATTAACGAATCAGCAACGCGAGCGAGTTCCATATAAGTCCGCGCGTGAGCTTAAGTCGACGCACGGAAACATTATCCGCCGGGCGTGTGCGGGAACCGTGGCAGGGTTCCCGTGCCCGATAGCGCGGAAATCTACTGGTCAATCGAACCGCGGACCGAAAAAGGGCAGCGCAATTTTTCATACACGATTCACGGGGAGATCGTGCGATTTTGTTGCAGTCGACGCTGCCGCCGAATTCGAAATCAATGAAAAAGAATTTGAAGGATTATCTGATGGCATTATTGTGGAAGTGGGCCGGTGGCTGTAAAGGAACTGATTGCCGTCGCGGTTTTCAATTGCTGTCCGGACTGGCTGCAAGCGTCATTCTCTCGGCCTGCTCGGTCGCGCCTGGAATGCGAATGACGACACCTCCGACGCTACCGTTGACTAGTGGTGACGCACAGACTCCGCCGGTCGATCTCCAGGTTCCGATAGTCGACATCAATACCGCATTGATCAGGAAGATGCGCGATGAAGTCGGGCAACCGACCGCGGTCGAGAGCAACAAGCTTTTCGCCTACACCTCCGGATATACGCTCGGAGTGGGCGACGTACTGCAGATTACGGTTTGGGATCATCCTGAACTTGCAGTAGCGCAAGGCATGCAGCAGACCCAGACAAACATACAACGCAGTACGGATCCGGCGGCCGGTTTCGTTATCGAAAAAGACGGTACGGTTCGTTTTCCGTACGCCGGGAAGATTGTTGTCCGCGGCCTTCAGGTTGGTGAAGCCCAGGACCGGATTGCCGCGGCCTTGAAGCGCGTCTTCGAGAATCCACAGGTCACTGTCAGGGTTGCGTCCTACCGTGCCAAGGAGGTCTACGTCGACGGCCAGGTCAGAAGTCCGGGAGCCATATCCATAACGGACATCCCGATGACGCTCTACGAAGCGATCACTCGGGCAGGCGGCCTCGCAGACAGCGCTGACCAGAGCCGCATGATACTGGTGCGTGACGGTGTCTCCTATCAGATAGATCTCGCGAAGATGCTTGCTCGCGGAGAGAATCCCTCGAAAATCCTGATGCAGAACGGCGACCTGCTGCGGGTCGTCTCGCGCGACGAAAGCGGCGTCTACGTGTTACGTCCCGGTCTATTTGAGGATCGGCGGGGGATGTTTGTATCGCGAACGTCGGGAACGAATTTTTGAACTTCACCGCAAAGAGCGCGGGATACAGCGGACGTAAAGATGGCCAGTACAGCT
>Ga0255336_101915_pt1 | contig 12279 bp, 11 predicted proteins | sample MeOH1_35cm_T3_17_FD_189102 | JGI IMG/M metagenome (GOLD analysis project Ga0255336, IMG submission 189102) | Sandy soil microbial communities from University of British Columbia, Vancouver, Canada - MeOH1_35cm_T3_179 | ecosystem: Engineered > Artificial ecosystem > Sand microcosm > Unclassified ...
TAGATAAGGCACATTCTTAAGCTTTGCGTAAGTTAATACTACGTTTCCAAGGCCCTTTCCCAGTAGGTTCCACTTTGTACCTTCTTTTACCAGGCTGCCTGCTTCTAAGCTTGAAAAGCCCATTCTAAGCAGTACTGATCTTTCAATTGATGGTGAGGTATGTTTATATGCTAAATCCACCATAGGTTTTACTATTTGCTCTGTTAAGCTCCAAAAGCGATTATATAATTCCACCTCGCTTAAATTTTTTAAATGTTCTCTTCTTGTGCTAAAATCATCTTCTCTTTTCATTATTACACCTACCCTACCTTTATATCTAAAGTTTTAAGTATTTCTAAAACAACATCTTTACTTAATCTAGTTTCTTCACTTAGGAAATCTAAATCGCAGCTTTCTATTTCAGTAACATTTTTATTTTTTACTGCATTTGAAATATAAGATTTCCTGCCAGCACTTAAATCTATTTCCTTTACAGTTAACATAGAAGGATGACTTGGTAATATAATATTTTTACCTGGAATTTCTTCTTTCGGATTTCCAATTTTAATTTCCACACCATTTTTCTTTGCAAAGCTAAGCTGTGGAATAATGTGCTTTCCAGCTCCTGTATATTCCGTTTCCTGCACCACTAATATTTGGTCATTTTCCATTTCCTGGGCAATAACAAAGGCTGCTGCAAGGGAAGTATTTCCTGCTGGTCCTCTTTCAAGACCTTCTAATTGAGCTAAAAGCTCAGTCATATAAAATACCTGCCCTTGAGCTATGGTCACATATCTGTCTAAATATCTAAGTGGTCTTGCTGCACTTCTTGGTACATCTGATCTATCTGGGTTTGTCATAAATGGAATTCCAAAGCCAGTATGTCCTGTAGTAAAGGATTTTCTGTTAAAGTCATTATCTGAAGCCATATGAAGACCGCTTAAATCCACTGATGCTCCTATTATCTTTGTATCAGCAGCCCCAGCTTTAAGAAGGCCTCTAGCTGTTCCTGTTACATTTCCTCCACCGGCATTTGTAATTAAAACTGCATCTGGATCCTTTCCGTATTTTTCTCTGCAATTAGTTGCGATTTCATAGCCTAAGGTTTCAACTCCTGCAATACCATTAATAGAATATAGGGAGGCATTATAGAAACCTGTTTCGTCTAATGCCTTTAAGTAGGTATAAAATAATTCAGGTCCAACTGTAAGCCTTAAAACTTCAGCCCCTAAGCATTCACATTTCCTTGTCTTTTCAAGTATTTCCGGCTGCCCTATTTTCTTTGAATCGTAGCATTCCTGTACTATTAGGCTTTTAAGTCCCCTCATAGCAGCTTGGGATGCCACAGCTGAGCCATAATTTCCAGATGTAGCAGAAGCAACACCCTTATAACCTCTTTTTTTAGCATCATAAACCGCTACAGATGCTCTTCTGTCTTTAAAGCTTCCTGAAGGATTTGCACTTTCATCCTTAATAAAGATTCTTGCTGCCTTTCCTGTTTTAGAAACCTTTCTTGCAAGCTCTGTAATATTTCTAAGTTCAAGGAGAGGAGTATTTCCTACTCCCACTTCCTCTTGAATTTTCATAATATCTTGGAGGGTGTAGCCTTCTTCTCTCATCATCTTCTCATAATCAAAGGATAATTTCCCCTTTTCATACCTTGAGTAATCTACACCTACAGATTTAAGCATTATTTCGCCTTTTCTACTCATCATTTCTTCATACTTAGTCAATGTTATCACCTCTCAGTATCGCCTTTGCCTGTGAGCCTATATAAAGGATTTCAGGCACAAACTCTCCAAAGTCATGAGTGTAGGAAGGATTAAGTTCAGTAATTATTCCTTCTACATGTCTTCCATTAACAGTAACTATCTTTCCTATATTACCTATTTCACTAGCTTCCTCTAAAAAGCCCTTTGCCCAAAGCATAAGAGATGTATTTTTTGTTTCTTCTGGAATACTTGTAGCCCTTTCTTCAGAGCTTAAAATCATTTTTTGTATTTCAACATAGCTTCCTTTACTTAGCATAGATTTTCGCCATCCTTATTTATAATATTTAGTTGCCTCTGCAAAGCTGTTTTCTATAGCATGAGGTAATGGCATATCCACCATTGTCTTAAGACCTGGTCTTGAAGCTATAACCTGAGGAATCATATTTACAGCAACTGCCATAGTTCCAATACCACCAGGAACTTCAGGTTTAATTGATAAATGAAGATCTGGATCTCCTTTAATATCTATATAATCTCCAGTATCTACTCCTTCGCTTTGTGGGTGGATTTGCTGTGGATGCTCTAAGGTAATAACAGCCTTACCATCCTTCATTCCATAGCCTATATGAGCGCAGCCTGCAACCATTCCTGGTTCAACCTTTGCATATGGTGTTTCTCTATGTGTATTTGATATAATTGGTTCACGAGTTTCTACAATTTCATCAATTTCAATTCCTAATGCATTTGCTACCATTGGAATTGACTGCTGGAAGCCAACATGTCCAACAATTGAACCATCTTTTAGCCCTTTTTCAAAATCTTCAACTGTAGTACCTACTCCTTGAGTTCTCATAACTGTTGTTCCAAAAGGTGATAGGTCATTTACTCTTGAAGCACTTATGGAATGTACTTTTCTACAAGCAGCTGATAAAGTAATAATTAAGGTATCTAATACAAAGCCAGGGTTAACTCCTGTTCCAAGTATTGTTACTCCATTTTCCTTAGCTAATCTATCCATATCCTCTGAAAGCTCTTTAGCAACTACAAATGGATAGGACATTTCTTCAGCTATAGTAATAACATTCATTTTGTTTTCTACTATTGTCTTAATATATGGATATACATTTTTAACAAAGGAGTCAATGGCAAGTATTACGATATCTGCCTTTGTTTCACTAATAGTTTTATTAAAGTCACCACTAACTAGAGTTCCTACCTTTTTGTCTATAGCTAAAACTTCTCCTAAATCCTTGCCTATTTTACCTTCATAGCTATCTATGGCCCCAACTATTTCAATTCCTTTTTTCTCTAATATCATTCTAGCCATTCCGCTTCCCATAGCCCCAAGACCGCACATTATTACTCTTACGTTTTCCATTAATAAATCCCCCTAAATAAAATTTTAAAAATAGTTTTTTACAATATGATATATAGCAAGATTCATGCCAAATTTATAAGTTATTTATGTTTTATTTATTAAAATCCAATTAAAAAAATGCAAAAAAAATATAACAATATGAATAAATTAATCATTATTGCTATATTTATGCACTTTTAATTGAAATTTAAGTAAAGGTTTTCAACTACTGCAAATATATTTGCAGTAGTTGAAAATATATTATTTGACAGAATTATGTGAATTTTATACATTTATCAAACAGTTATAAATTACAGCAAATAATTTTGCGGTATTACTGCCGAAATTACAGCAGTTTATATTTTTTAATCTTATGCTGTAAGCTCTGTCTGGATATTTTTAAATATACAGCAGCCTTGGTAATATTATTGCTAAATCTATTTAAGGCATCTTTAATTATAGATATTTCAAGTTCACTTAAATAATCGTCTAAGGCCTTGTCCATTAAATTTAATTCCATGTTCTCATAATTAAAGCTGTTTTTTACCTTAAATACCCTGCTGTCTATATATTCCTTGGTCAAAAAAGCCGCATTATCTACCATATTTATTGCAGCTTCAATTATATTTTTAAGCTCTCTAATATTACCCGGCCAGTTGTAATCCATAAACAGGCTTCTTACTTCTTCATCTATACCTAAAACATTCTTATGTAAAAGCTTATTGTATTTATTAATAAAGTCTTTTATTAATAAATTAATATCCTCTATTCTCTCTCTTAAAGGAGGAATGTCAATTCTAATGACACTTAGCCTATAATAAAAATCCTTCCTAAGCTTTCCTTCTTTAATTAGCTTTTCCGGTTCTTCATTTAAGGTAGCTATAACTCTGACATCTACATCTATTGGTACATTACTACCTATAGGCATAATATAACCTTCCTGCAAGACTCTTAAAAGCTTGGACTGCAGGGTTGGATCTAAAGAGTTTATTTCATCTAAGAGCAGTGTTCCTCCATCTGCTTCTTCAAATATGCCCTTTTTATTTTCTGCTCCAGTAAAGCTTCCTTTAACTGTTCCAAAAAGCATACCTTCAAGAAGGCTGCTGGGTATTGCTGCACAATTTATTGCTATAAAGGGCTTCTCCTTTCTTATTCCGTCATAATGAATACTTTGTGCAAAAAGCTCTTTCCCGCAGCCTGTTTCAGCATAAATTAAAACTGAGGAATGAGAAAAGCTGGCTCTTTTAGCTTTGTTTATTGCTGCTTTTATTAGGATATTTTCTCCAATTATATCTTTAAAGGTATAATACTTAGTTTTATTTTCATTTATTGCCTGCAGCTTAATTAACTTTTCGTTAAGCTCCTTAAGTTGAGTTAAGTCCTTAGAAATTTCAATAGCTGCTAAAACTTTATTGTCATGAGTTACAGGAATGGTATTGTTTATTGTAACTATTTCTTTGCCATGAAAGCTGCTGTAGTGCTGAATAATGTCTACATATTTTTCACCGGTTTTAAGGGCATTCATTAAGGTTGATGAATCCTCCTCTACACCATTTAAGTATTCAGTTACCCTTTTTCCTAAAACCTCAATTTTATTAAAGCCTTCCACTTTACTCATGGCTTCGTTATAGTAGATGGTTTTTCCATCCTTATCTAAAACTTGTACACCCACATCTAAATTCTCAAGAAGACATTTTAATATGTTTTCTGAATTATTCATAAACCCTCCATATGCCTTAATCCATTGTTAATCTTACATCACTTCTCCACATTTGCAGCTACCCATTAAGTATATATACTTCTTTTTATAACAATTCCTCTTTATTATTAAGTAAATTATAAAACTCTTCTAAATTTTCTGCAATGCTGATCCTTAATTTTAACCTACAATTAATAAAATTTGGATGAATTTCAATAAATAGATATGATATAATAATTCAAGAAAATAATTTAATGCTATATTTTTATTATTATAATTGTTAAATTGGAAATTTGAAGGGATGAATTTAATGGATATAAATAGAGTAATTCATTTATCTGCAGAAGCTGGTAAAATAATATTGCAAAATGGCGGGGAGACCTATAGAGTTGAAGAAACTATTAATAGAATCTGTACTGCCTATGGCTTAAAGGATGCTGACAGTTATGTTACTCCTACAGGTATTATGATTTCAGCTACTGATACAGCTGGTGTAACTACTTCACTAGTTAAAAGAATAAAAAATAGAACAGTTAATTTAGAGAAAATAGCCTTGGTAAACGACATTTCTAGAAGAATAGAGCCTGAAAAACTTAAGGTAGACTATGTATTTAACGAGCTTGAAAAAATCTCAGAAAAAAAGAGATATGGAGTTACAACCACTTTGTTTTTTTCTGCTGTAACTACTTCTTTTTTCACCTTACTATTCGGAGGAAATTTTTATGATTTCTTAGTTTCCTTTTTTATAGGTATGATACTTGAGACCTTTATAATTTTACTAAGTAAAGTAAGTATTAACGACTTTATCATAAATGTAATCGGTGGTGCTGTAGCTGCACTGTTCGCACTGCTTTCAACAAAAATAGGATTAGCAACTAATGTTGATAAAATCATAATTGGTTCAATAATGCTTCTTGTTCCTGGGCTTACCATTACTAATGCAATTAGAGATACTATAGCAGGAGATTTTGTATCCGGCGTTTCTAGAGGTACAGATGCACTATTAATTGCTGTTGCTATAGCAGTTGGCTCAGGTACTGTACTCAAACTTTGGTTCTCTTATTTAGGAGGGTTTTAAACATGTTAATTAAATCTATATATGCACTGCTTGCTACTTTAGGCTTTGGTATTTATTTTAATATAAAGGGAAGGAATCTGATATTTGCTTCAGTTGGAGGCGCTATTACTTGGTTTATTTACCTATTATCACTAAGTATTAATGACTCTGTTATGATTTCCCTATTTCTAGCCTCCCTAACTGCAGGGATTTATTCCGAGATTCAGGCACGCTACTTAAAGGCTCCCGTTACCATATTTTCAATTTGTGCTGTTATTCCCCTGGTTCCTGGAGGTGGGATGTATTATACAATGCTGGCTTCTGTACAGGGAGATATAAATAAGTTTTTAACTACAGGCCTCAATACCTTGGCAAGTGCCGGAGCAATAGCCGTTGGAATACTAGTTGCTTCAACCATCACAAAGCTTCTTCTTGTTATTCAAAATGCAAGATTAGGTGCACATACAAAATAATTTTAAAAATAGGCTCTGTTAAAAATAGTATTGATTTTTAACACAATTAGAAAAACCCGTAAAATATACGGGTTTTATGAATAAATTTTCAACACTATTCTTTTACATAGCCTTAATTTATAATATATTTTTTTTTATATTATCCCAATCCCAACGACTTTTAAATTTAGCAGAGGCTTCTTTTATTTCTTTTTTTATGCTTCGAAATAATATGGTTAATATAAGCAAACTAATACCTTGAAGTATACCTAGTACAGTAATTATTTGCTCAAATTGAAGTTTTTTACTATTTAAATATTCCAACAACTCAATAGAATCCTTGTATTGTTCAGAGCCAAGATCCATAACTATACCATTCAAATCAATACTATACATAATAGAAAGAGCAGAACTAAATACTATTACTAGACCTAGTAATAGCAATAATATATTCTTAAAAGAATTATTACTTTCTATAAAGTTAATAAAATAGTTTTTTATATAAAATATTATTGTAAAAATAAGAATAATAATTTCTATGATTTGTATAGCAGTAGGGTTTAACATAAAAATCCCTCCTCATAAATGAAATTTATCTAACTACAATAAGTTTGACTAATCCTTTTAAATTATAATTTAAACAATATACTATATTATAACATCAATAACATTATATAGCAAATAATCACTTTAATTCTGGTATAAATTTCTACAAGGAAGAAAAAATGTAATTAATATTGCGGGTGTTAATTTAATTGAAGTTGAGTATGAATGGGAAGATATAAATTATGTGGTTGACCTAAAAATATAAACCCAAAGCCTTAATGTTGTTCGTCTGAATGAAATGAATTCAGGTCAACACTTGGCTTTGGGTTTATTCTGAGCTTAGAGCTTCTTTTACAGTGATCAGCTCTTGTAACATATTTTATATATAGTAGCTATTTTTTTGTTTTTAGGTTTTATTTGATGAACATAAGTAAGGAATCCATAAGTTCATCAATTTTATTTTTAGGAAAGCAGTTACCATCAGTGCTATCAATACAATCCTTAGCATAATTTTCCAAGACTATACCTCCTACTTTGTTTAAAGCAGAACGAATTGCAGCAATTTGTATTAATATATCCTTGCAGTTTGCTTCTCCCTCGATCATCTTTTCAATACCTTTAACTTGACCTTCAATTCTTCTTAGGCGGTTTTGGATGTCTTTTTTTGTATCCATTTATTCACCTCTATTTGATTATATAATTTTAAGATAGCTAAAATTTCATTTGAATTACTGTGTTACCGATAACAAGTAATCAAATGTGTAATTTCAGCCTTATTTAATTATTGAAAGTCCTAATTCCTTAAGCTGAGTATCATCAACTATATTTGGAGCCTCAGTCATAGGATCGAAAGCATTTTGATTTTTAGGGAAGGCTATAACATCTTTAATATTATCTCTATTGCTTAAGAACATAATAAGCCTATCAAAGCCAAATGCTAATCCACCATGTGGAGGAGGACCAAATTTAAATGCCTCTAGTAAGAAACCAAATCTCTCCCAGGCCTTTTCTTTTGTAAAACCAAGAATATTAAACATTTTTTCTTGGAGACTGCTGTCGTGAATTCTTATACTTCCGCCACCTAGTTCTTCTCCATTTAGTACAATATCATAGGCCTTAGCACGTACCTTGGATGGATCTGTATCAAGGTAAGCTATATCCTCATCCATTGGTGCTGTGAAAGGATGATGCTCAGCTTGATATCTATTTTCTTCTTCATTATAAGAAACTAATGGGAACTCTGTTACCCATACGAAATTGAATTCCTTGTTATCCTTTAATATTTCTAATTTTTTAGCAAGTTCTAATCTAAGTGCGCCTAAGGCTTGAAGAACAACCTTATCACTGTCTGATAGTATTAATATTAAATCAGAGGGCTTTGCTTCCATGGCATTTATTATTCCCTGTATTTCCTCTTCTCTAAGAAACTTGGATATAGGTGATTTTATTTCATCTTCCTTATAGGCAATATATGCGAGACCCTTTGCTTTATAAGTCTTTACAAATTCACCTAGTCTGTCTAAATCTTTTCTGCCCATGTTTGCAGAGTTAGGAACCTTAATGGCTCTAACACTGCCTCCAGCTTCTAAAGCATCCTTAAACACTTTAAAATCAGCATCTTTAACTACATCACTTATATTAACTATTTCCATTCCAAACCTTAAGTCAGGCTTATCTGAACCATACTTTTCCATAGCAATTCTGTAAGGCATTCTCTTAATTGGTGTTTGTACATCTACACCTATTACTTCTTTAAATACCTTTTTAATAAGTCCCTCATTCATAGCAATGACATCATCTTGCTCAATAAAGCTCATTTCAATATCTACTTGTGTGAATTCAGGCTGCCTGTTTGATCTTAAATCTTCATCTCTAAAGCATTTTACAATTTGAAAATATTTATCAAAGCCCGAAACCATGAGTAACTGCTTAAAAAGCTGTGGTGACTGTGGAAGGGCATAGAACATTCCAGGATAATTCCTGCTTGGAACTAAATAATCTCTAGCTCCTTCAGGTGTACTCTTAGTAAGCATTGGTGTTTCTAATTCTAAGAATCCATTTTCATCTAAGTAATCCCTTATAGATTTAGCTGCCTTATGTCTTATCATGAAAATGCTTTGCATATCTGGTCTTCTTAAATCTAGATATCTATATTTCATTCTTATGTTTTCAGAAGCATCTAAGTTTTCTTTTATGTATATTGGTGGAGTTTCTGATTCTGATAATATTTTAATACTCATACCTTTTAATTCTACATTACCTGTAGTCATATTAGGATTTGGAGCTTCTCTTTTTACAATTTCTCCAGTTATGGCTACGCAGTATTCTGACTTAAGAGTATCAGCTTTAATAAAAGCCTCATTATTTATAGCTTCACCAAAAACTACCTGTAGTACGCCAGTTCTATCTCTTAAATCTACGAAAATAAGTCCTCCTAGATTTCTTTTTCTTTGAACCCAGCCCATAACAGTTACATTATTTCCAACATGGGTGTCTCTAAGTTCACCGCACATTATTGTTCTTTTAAGGCCTAATAACGCTTCTCCCATTTTCATTCCTCCAAAATTTTATGTTTCTAATTTAATTTTATAATTTCAAAGTAAATCATCTATTTGTACTTCACAAAGCCTTTAGGTACATCAGGATTTCGCTGGCACAAATAGTGATGTACTAATTAAAATTATTTATATAAACTATTTAATAGCTTATTTTTTTTAATTATCATTTCGTCAATTCTTGAAATATATTCTCTTACATCTTTTACATTAAAGTGTCTTTCTAATCTATCTTCTTTAAGAAAAACAGCCTTTGAAGCAGCGTCTGCACCGTGAGCTATAATAGTCTGTTTTTCCTCAATCATCTGAATATTGTATAAACCCTCTTTACCTGGTAATGCATATCCTATGTTTTCCATATTGCCAATCATGTTTTTTTGTCTATACATATAATAAGGCTTCATATTTAGAAACTCTGCAAGCTCTGCAGTTTTATCATACATCTTTATAATCTCATTTTGGTCAAGATTTTTTATTTCTCTGCCATTAATAAGATTTTCATGAATTCTAGAAGCTCTCTTAATTGCTAAACCATGTACAGTAATGCTGTCCGGCTTTAATTTTATAATTTCCCTGCAGGTGTTATCTATTTCTACTAAGCCTTCATTTTCAAGTCCTACAATTATATCCATATTAATATTGTCAAAGCCCATTTCCCTTGCTAAATAAAACTTTTCCACTACATCTTTTGATGAATGTGCTCTCCCAATTCTTTTTAAGGTATCATCATTCATACTTTGAGGATTAATGCTAATTCTGTTAACCTTATAGTTTTTCATGGTTATGAACTTTTTTTCTGTAATACTATCAGGTCTTCCACATTCTACTGTAAATTCTTTAACCTTATACTTAACTATAATTTCATGATATATGGTTTTCATAAGGTTCTCAAATTGAATTTCATTTATTGAAGTAGGCGTACCCCCTCCAAAATAAACACACTGTACCTTTAAATTCTTTTCCTCAATAAATCTGCATGTATCTAAAAGTTCTTTAGTTAATGCTTGTAAATAAGGTTCAACAAGCTTACTGCAGCTGGTAATTGGATTTGATGCAAATGAACAATAAGAACATCTTGTTGGGCAAAATGGCATCCCTATGTATATACTAATATTTTTACTTTCTGAATTTATATAACTGTCTTCGAGCCTAGCTATATCTAAACATAATCTGCTTTTTCCTTCAGCTGTTTCATAATGTTTTTTATAATAATTTATTATCTTACTTTCATTATATCCTTCTTTTAAAAGCTTAACCGCTATTTTACTTGGTCTAATACCAAGCATGGTACCCCATGGAAAATTCATTTTAGTTTTATTCTTAAAAAAAATAAAGACGGCAAGTTTAATTTCATCGGATAATTTTATTTCATTATTAAAAATATGTTCCATCTTATTAGTAGAATCATATATTGAAATTTTATCAGCAGCTATCCTAAAAAAATATTCTGCTTTTTCAGTTTCAACAAACTCTATATTCTCTAGTGTATAATATAAATTTATTATCTGAAATATATCATATCTATATTTTAAGTCATTAAGGTATACTTTAATCATAATTCTCTCCTTTTATTTAATAAACACTGCAGCTTATATCTATTCATTTTTTTATAAAACTGCAATTTATAACTCTTTCATGAATTTAATATCATATTAAATTCATAAACTTAAAGAAAAGAATTATTCGCTTTTTCATAGCCAATACTACTCATTGGTCCATGACCAGGATAAACTATTACATCTTCATTTAGGACTAATAATTTACTTTTTATGCTGCGAATTAAAGTATCAAAGTTTCCCCCAGTTAAATCTGTTCTTCCTATGGAACGAAGAAAAAGCGTATCTCCCGTAAATATATTATTCTCTGCTTTGTAGCATACTCCTCCGGGTGTATGACCTGGAGTTTCAATAACTTCTATTGTAATACTTCCAATATTAAACTTAGAAGCTTCATTTACATCCATTTGAAGCTTTACATCCTGGGCCTTATATTTTAAAGGTCCAAGCATAAAATTATTTTCTAATATAAGCTTTCCATCAGCTGCATTAATGTAAGCCTGGATATTATATTTTTCTTTAAAATACCCTACAGCACCTGTATGATCTAAGTGCCCATGAGTTAATAATATATATTTTACCTTTGCGTCTATTTTGCTTAAATAACTATCTATATCTTCTGCATCCCCACCTGGGTCTATAACTGCACATTCTTTTGAAATTTCGTCCATAAGTATATAGCAGTTTGCTGCATATACTCCAGCAGGAATTCTCTTAACTAACATATTTTCACCTCTTAGCACATTAAAATTGCTTTTTGCTGTCTAATAATATAGTAACAGTAAATTTACCACTTCTTTAAGACTTTGTTCTATATACTTCCAATACTCCTTGCAGCTTTCTGATTCTTTTCATCAGCTCTTTTAAATGCTCAATATCTGATATTTTTAGCTTTACCGTTATTACAGCAATATTGTTTTTAACTGTTTTCGCATTAACAGCACATAAATATGTTTTAGTTTCTATTATTAATTCCATAATTTCAGAAAGCAGTCCATCCCTATCATCAGCCTTAACTTGAATTTCTGTAATATAATCTGTGCCTTTAGCTGTTCCCCAATTTACCTCTACAATTTTATTTTCATCATTTGATAAAATAGCTGCTAGATTTTTACAGTCAGTTCTATGGATTGATACCCCTCTTCCCTTGGTTATATAACCAAGTATATTATCTCCAGGAACGGGATTACAGCACTTTGCAAATCTAATTAGTATGTTACTAATACCTTTTACTTCAACATTATGGTTTAGGTTTTTCAGTCTATTAGGATTATCAGCATTTTTAAGTATTGCTTTGTTCATCTGCTCTTCTAGTATTTTAGCAGATTGGATCTCTTGTTTATTTGTTTTATTGTAGGTTTCTTTT
>Ga0255336_101916_pt1 | contig 12273 bp, 16 predicted proteins | sample MeOH1_35cm_T3_17_FD_189102 | JGI IMG/M metagenome (GOLD analysis project Ga0255336, IMG submission 189102) | Sandy soil microbial communities from University of British Columbia, Vancouver, Canada - MeOH1_35cm_T3_179 | ecosystem: Engineered > Artificial ecosystem > Sand microcosm > Unclassified ...
TCGTATTCTGCCCACGGAGGGCTGTGTCAGGCGTATTCATTTGCGTGCTCCTTCGGAGAAAACGAGTGTGCAACTCCGTTTTACTCCGGTCGGGCTTCTGTCACTGCCCTCCCACATAGCATCTAGTGCTTTGTCGTGCAGTTCTTCATCACGCTCTAGAAACGGAATGCAACACCCGCGGTCGTGACCAGTGGATCCAATCGAACATAGGCATGAACAGGGACTGGTCCCAAGTTGCCCGTGGCACTGCTCCGCACGATGAACTTCTTCATGTCGACGAACACGCCGACATGACGCGTAATCCGATATTCAAACCCCACCTGAGCCACCCCCCCCCCATGCATTTCTTGCCTGAAAGCTCGTTACGGAGCCGTCGGTCGTGTCGAAGATCTTCAGGTACGTAACGCCAGCACCGACATAGGGATAAATGTTGTACCGGGCAAGACTGGTGAACTGATATTGCAGCGTCAGCGCGGCAGGTCCATACTTGACCCTGCCGATCGTTCCCACACCCGCAACGGAGCCGGTACCGGTCATGGTGGTTGTCGGGGGATAACCGATCGTCAGCCCAAGCGAAATATTCGGTGTGAACCGGTATCCGAATTCGGCCAGAAATGCTGCGTTGTTCTTGACATTCGCGTTCGCCCCAGGCAATGACTGCCCTCCTGCCTGAAGCTCAGCATTTTCATCAAACGCCACCCACGCGGCACCGGCACGCACCCACCAGGGCCCGCCGTCCGGCTGCGTGTCATTTGTCTGCGCCGAGACCACCGAACAGCAGAATGCCAAGCATGGAAACACCACCACAGCCCGCCAACCAGCGGGACAAAGCAATCTCTTCACAGTCATCTTGTCTCCGATATATATTTTATTCACTCACTCACTCAGTTTTGAATGACCACCCACCCAATCCAACAATTAATGGTGCATTGATATTGAGTCACATGCCAACCCAATACTGGCGTTAAATTCATAATAGTTTTTTAATTTAGTTATACGAACGTTATAGATAAAACTGTGCCATCAAAAAATATCCACGCTGCATTTCCATTCCGACCCATACGACTCTATACCAAGTCAATCCCGGCAATCTGATATTTCAATATTCAATGTGAATGTCACACATCAATGGCGCCCGCCGATTTGACCTTTTCACGCAGAGCTGCCTTCTGAACCTTTCCGGTAGACGTCTTCGGCAACTCGCCAAAATCAAACCATTTCGGCAACTTGAAACCTGCCAGGTATTGGTGGCAGTGTTCTCTCAATTCCGACGCACACACCGTAGCGCCGGAAAGCTGTTCGATAAAGGCGGCTGGCGTCTCTCCCCAACGTACATCCGGACACGCCACAACGGCCGCCATCATTACGGCGGGATGAAGGCACAGTACGTCTTCAATCTCGAGGCTGGAAATGTTCTCGCCTCCAGAAATGATGATGTCCTTGCTGCGATCTTTGACCTTCAGATAGCCATCCGGATACTTGACTGCCAAATCTCCTGTGTGGAACACCCGTGGGCGAACGCCTCGGCAGTCGCCTCCGGGTTCTGCAGATAACCCTTCATGACGATGTTGCCCCGGAACATCACCTCCCCGATTGTTTGGCTGTCCGCCGGCACCGACGTCATGGTCTCATGGGTTGAGTACGTCTACGGCATCCTGCAAGTGGTAGCGCACACCTTGCCTGGCATTCAGGTTCGCCAGCTCGACCAGATCCCGCCCTTCCCAGTCAGATTGCGGCTCACAGACTGCGGCTGGCCCGTACACCTCGGTCAAACCGTAGACATGACGCAATTCGAATCCCATCCGCGACATTTCGGCTAACGAAGCGGCAGGCGGTGCTGCACCAGCCACCATGGCATTTACGCGATGGTGGATCTGTTCGCGGACCGATGCTGACGCGCTAGCAATGGCTGCCCGATCTCCGTGGACCGCAGCCGCACGACGAATGAAGGTCAGGGGTGTAAGCGAAGCATAGTTCGCCGGCTTACGTTTTAATCCTGCGGTGTCCATGATGTGGTCCTATTGATGGATTCAGCACGCCTCCTTCGAGGCGAACTCGGAGTGGGCAAGGGCGTGCGCCTGCTTGAGGAGATCGAGCGCGACGTCGACGATCATGTCCTCCTGGCCGCCGACCATGCGGCGCCTGCCAAGCTCGACCAGAATGTCGACCGTCTTCAGGCCGTACTTCTTCGCGGCCACTTCCGAGTGACGCAGGAAGCTCGAATACACGCCCGCATAACCGAGCGCGAGCGTCTCGCGATCCACGCGCACCGGGCGGTCCTGCAGCGGACGCACGATGTCGTCGGCGGCATCCATCAGCGTGTACAGATCGGTGCCGTGATTCCAGCCCATGCGCTCCGCCGCGCCGATGAACACTTCGAGCGGCGCATTGCCCGCACCCGCGCCCATGCCCGCGAGCGATGCATCGATGCGATCGCAACCTTCTTCCACCGCGACGATCGAGTTCGCCACGCCCAGCGACAGGTTGTGGTGCGCGTGCATGCCCGTCTGCGTTTCGGGCTTGAGCACCGCCTTCACGGCGCGGAAGCGGTCGCGCACGTCGTTCATCGTCAGCGCGCCGCCCGAATCGACCACGTAAATGCAGGTCGCGCCGTAGCTTTCCATCTTCTTTGCTTCGACGGCCAGATTCTCCGGCGTGGTCATGTGGCTCATCATGAGGAAGCCCACCGTGTCCATGCCCAGTTCGCGCGCATACTCGATGTGCTGCCTCGAAATGTCCGCTTCCGTGCAGTGCGTCGCGATGCGCACCACGCGCGCGCCCGCGTTGTACGCGGCCTTCAGATCATGAATCGTGCCGATGCCCGGCAGCAGCAGCGTGGCGATCTGCGCGTGCGTGACCACGTCGGCCACCGCCTCGATCCATTCGAGGTCGCTGTGCGCGCCAAAGCCATAGTTGAAGCTCGATCCCTGCAGGCCGTCGCCGTGGGCGACTTCGATGCTGTCCACCTTCGCCAGGTCCAATGCGCGCGCAATGTCCTGCACGTTCTGGATCGAGTACTGGTGGCGGATGGCGTGGCTGCCGTCGCGCAGCGTCACGTCGGAGATATACAGTTTCTTGCTCATGTTCGTGGGCTCCTATGCGTTCAAGCGGCGTTCACGGCGGCGCGCGCCATACGCTCGGCGGTCGCGAGCGCGGCGGACGTCATGATGTCCAGGTTGCCCGCGTAGGCCGGCAGGTAGTGCGCCGCACCCTCCACTTCGAGGAACACCGACGTCTTCAGGCCGCTGAACCTGCCAAGTCCCGGAATGTTGAGCGGCGCGCCCGCGGGAATTTCGTCGAACTGCACGCGCTGCTTGAGGCGATAGCCCGGCACGTAGGCGTTCACCTTCGCGACGGTGTCCTCGATCGAGGCCTCGATCTTCCCGTGGTCGGCCAGATCGGACAGCGTATAGACGGTGTCGCGCATCATCACGGGCGGCTCGGCCGGATTCAGCACGATGATCGCCTTGCCCTTCGCCGCGCCGCCCACCACTTCGATGGCCTTCGACGTCGTTTCGGTGAACTCATCGATGTTCGCGCGCGTGCCCGGGCCCGCCGACCTGCTGCTGATCGAGGCGACGATTTCCGCGTAATGGACCTTCGCAACCTTCGAGACGGCCGCGACGACGGGAATCGTCGCCTGGCCGCCGCAGGTGACCATGTTGACGTTAGGGGCGTCGATGTGCGCCTCGAGGTTCACCACCGGCACGCAGTACGGGCCGATGGCGGCAGGCGTGAGGTCGATCACCCGGATGCCGGGCTTCCTGCTGCGCAGCAGCGCATCGTTCTTCACGTGCGCGCCCGCGGAGGTCGCGTCGAACACGAAGTCGATGTCCTGGAACACCGGCAGGCTCACGAGTCCCTGCACACCTTCGTGGGTGGTCGCCACGCCCAAGCGCACGGCGCGCGCGAGACCATCTGAATTCGGGTCGATACCGACCATCGCAGCCATCTCAAGATGCTTGCCGTGACGCATGATCTTGATCATTAGATCGGTGCCGATATTGCCCGACCCGATGATGGCGGCCTTGAGTTTTTCCTTAGCCATTGTCCTGTCCTTCAATCTACTGCCTGTCGATTCAGGCTTGCCTGTCCACGTCCGCAACGGAAGCTGACGCGCGATTCACTGCATGAATTTCCACACTCACTCGACGAATACCGCGCGCACGCCGCCAAGCCCCTCGATTTCAGCGATGAAGGTACCTGGCTGCGTAACAGCCACCATCGGTCCGAGTGCACCCGTCATCAGGACGTCGCCCGCGCGCAACGGCGTGCCGAGCTGAACCATACGGTCGGCCAGCCAAACAGCCGCGTTAAGCGGATTACCGAGGCAGGCCGCACCGTTGCCGCGCGAGAGCGCCGCGCCGTCGAGTTCGAGATTCATCTCACATCCCACGAGATCGAGCTGTGAAAGGGGCACCGGACAACTGCCAAGTACGAACAGCGCGCTCGAGGCGTTGTCAGCCACCGTATCGACAAAGCGAATGTCCCAATTCTGGATACGGCTGTCGACCACTTCGATCGCGGCGAGCGCGTAGGCGCTCGCGTTGATAACGTCGGCAAACGTATGCTTCTCATGCGTGAGATTGCCTTCGAGTACGAGTGCAATCTCAGCTTCGATTTTCGGCTGGATCAACGTACCGAGTGAGATCGGCTGTCTGTCGCCGATGGCCATGCTCGCGAACAGCGCGCCGAAGTCTGGCTGTTCGACGCCGAGTTGCTTCTGCACGGCTAGCGAGGTCATCCCTATCTTGCGCCCAACCAGACGCGCCCCGGACCTCAACGCTCGCTGTGTGTTGATCTCCTGGACCGCGTATGCGGCTTCAAGATCGCCTTCACCGAGCAAGTGCCGTACCGGAGCCACTGCAGTGCGGTTCCTGGCAGCTACGTCCAGAAAATCGGCGACTTGAGATATCACGCTTGCCCGCTCTTCGCCCTGGCTATTCATTAAATCGGTATCCTAAATGTAGTTTCGGAGAACCTCGACCGTGCTTACATTCTCCTAGTATCTCTGCAAATACTGCAGACTGACCGAGTCAGCCGGCAGTTGGCCTATCACGCATTTTCCCGAAACTTATGTCCCCAGATACTGATACGTTCGTATCGAACAACCGACCAGTCTGAACCCACCTCTCGCGCTCCCCAACCGTACTCAACCGCAAATCCCGACGGCGTAGCGCCGTAGAATGAAACCATATGGTCATTCGTATGACGACCCAACGTCATAACGATCGAGCCATCGTCATCGAACTTGTCATACGCTAAGCCAACATCGTCAATGCTGTCCGTTTGCAGCATGAAATGATGAAGCTTCTTGACCCCAGGCAGCTTGCCGAAAGCGAAGGTATGGTGGCGCCCGTTGCAATAGAGAAAGTAAACGGTCAGCGTCACGCCATCGGCAACCGTCCAGTCAATGACGTCGGCGAGCTGGAAGCCCAATGCACCGGTGTAAAACGACAGTGCCACGTCCACATCCTCGACATTCAGCACATAGTGGCCAATGCCCTGATCCCCCGTTTGAAATCCCGTGACCCCCGTAGAGGATGCAAAGGGTCGCTCGAACAGCTCGGTCGCGCCGTAGTAGACTTCGATGCGGTTACCAAACGGATCTGCAGTGGAGATCAACCCAAGCACTCCACGCTTCGCTCTCAACTCCGGCCCCTCGACCCTGACGGCAATACCCAAAGCCTCCAGATTTTCCTGAACAGCCTGCAGCTCACTTTTGCTGTCGACTTCATAGCCAGCAAAGAGATAGTCGTCTTTACTGCCTTTTGTGACCGAAAAACGCCAGGCGCGCGAATCAATTCGAAAGCTCGCTTCCGTGGGACTGGCGGCTGCTTCCATTGCGCCCAATTTGTTGGTTGCGAAAGTACGCCACGCCGGCACATCAGTGACTTCGAAACCAATGTATCCCAGTCTTTTAATACTCATGTTGTTTCTCTCATTAGTCGAAGTGCTTTCCGAGTTGCGCCCCGAGGCTCGTTTCGAACAAGCCTCGTACCCCCATCCCTCCGTCAATGTTCAACACGCTTCCGGTAAGCGGAACATTTTCCGCGCGCGTCGCGAAGAACACATAGGCACCCGCATATTCGTCTGCCGTCGCACATCGTCCAGTCGGCAGAACCGGGTCGAGCATTTCGGACAAAGGTATCGATGCAATGGTTTTATCTTGCAGTCCCAGCGTCTTCAGCCCTCGAAGGTCGCAGTTCAGGATCCCTCCCGGAGCAATTCCATTGACGCGGATATGCGGCCCCCACTCATGCGCAAGTTGCTTGATCAGTCCGATCACTGCGTGCTTCCCCGCTGTATAGAGAACCCCTCCCCCGCCCGGGTAAAATCCCGCGTTGGATACCGTGAAGATCGCACCGCCCTTGCTCCTGTAAAGAGCGGGAAGCGCCGCCTTGGCAGCGAGAATGTAGCCCTTGACGTTGACGGCAAACATTTCCTCAAATGCATCTGACAGTTGATCCTCGGGTATATCGACCAGTTGAGTCAGATAGTCCCAGACGCCTGCATTACTGACCAGACAGTCGAGCTTGCCGAAGGCCTCAATGCAACGGGCTACAGCTTCCCGATGGCTATTCAGTAAGCGAACGTCACCCTCGATCCCGACCACGGCGTCACCGTGACGTTCTCGGAGCGCCTCCAGGCCCGCCGCCGACTTGTCCAGAATTGCGACGCGGGCACCCTCCATGACGTAGCGATCGACGATTGCTCGCCCCAAGCCTGCACCACCGCCTGTGACGAGAGCTACTTCGCCTTCGAGTCTCATACAGCGTCTCCTTATTTATTGTCCGCGCAAAAAATCGCGCAGATTCCTTGATACGTCTGCCAACTGCACCGCATCGATTTTCGTTTGAGCGTCCACCAGCCTTGTTGCCGTTGCAAAGTCACGCGAAGCATCAACTGCGACAGCCGCCTGAACTTTTCCATCCCGCAGTCGAAACAGAAGCGCCGCGCCCTCTCCTAATGAGCCTCGCAGAACATGTTCGCCCGGTCCCTCGATGTCACCGACCATCTGCATTCGATGCCCTGCGATCTCCGTCCAGGACACCGGAACCTGCGGTTCGGGGCAATCCTTGCCCAGGATGGCAGCTGCGACTGCAGTGGCCTGGCGCTGCGCATTCAGATAGGTCTCGAGAGAGCGTCGGCCACCATCACGCAGGGGCCAACTGGCTGCATCGCCTACTGCGAATACTCCCGTTGCGTGCGTCGCGCCTCGGCTATCCACGATAACGCCCCTGCTGCACTCGAGGCCGGCCTGGCGCGCCAGTTGATCAGCAGGCTCGGCGCCAATGCAGACAAGCGAGTAGTCGGCAGCAAAGCTGCGCCCGTCGCTCGCATTGACGCCTTCGAGTCGGCCATCGCCGAAAAAACCTACTACACCCGTACCTAGTTCAACCTGCACGCCCAGTTCGGTCAGCCGACCGCGCAACCAAGCGCCTACCCGGCGCCCCAGCACCCGCACCAACAGTTCGTCGGCAGCCTCCAAAATCGTCACTGCAAGACCTAGCTTGCGGGCGGTGGTCGCGACTTCGCAACCGATCAGTCCACCGCCGACAATCACCAACCTTGTTCCGGGTTTCCAGCTGTCGCTGAGCGGCTTTACATCGTTGTAACTGCGCAGCGTCACCACTCCGCTCAAGTTGTTACCCGGCAACGGAAGGGCTCGCGCTCGACTCCCCGTGGCAATAACGATGACGTCGGCCACCAACGTGGCTCCGTCGTCCAGCCGGACTGTCCCCGCATCCGGCTCCAGTGCAATGGCAGTGCGTCCCGGCAGCATGTCGATCCGGGCCTCGTCATACCAGACTGACTCGGCCAGCAACGGCGGTTGCGCAACCTCCCCACCTAACACGGCCTTGGAGAGCGACGGCCGGTCATAGGGCAAGTGCTCCTCGCCACCGATCAGCGAAATCTTTCCCTCAAAGCCTTGGGCACGCAGTGCCTGGGCCGTCGATACGCCCGCCACGCCATTCCCGATGATCGCCACATGGGTTACCATTACTTCACCTCACCGACTTCCGTCACCTCACCTGCCTCCAGGTCGACGTGGACGCTGCCATCCTCAAGCTTGATTGGAAAGACTTTGAGTGGCTTGCAGGCCGGCAGCGCTTTGACCTTTCCGGTACGAACGCAAAACTTGCCGAAATGCAATGAGCACTCGACAACGTCGCCGTCCAGATAACCATCGGTCAATGCCCAGTTCCCGTGGGTGCATGTGTCCTGAACGGCAAAAAATTCGCCGTCAACATTGCAAACCATCACCGGCTCAGTGCCTCCCTCGTAGCGCTGCATTTCGCCCGGCGGCAGGTCCGATTGCCGCAAGATGTACGTCCACGCCATACTGCACCTACCTTAAAAGAAGAAGCTGAGGTTGTTCGCCAGAATGGTGCTCTGGTCGATCAGAATGGTCCGATTGACGATTTCAAATCCGGCGTCGGAACTGGTACGACGCAGGGTATCCCGTCGTTCTCCGGCAAAGATGTCAAGCTGCCGCTCCAGGCGATTGCGATAGACGATGAACGCGCTGGAAATCTCATATTCGCCGGCCACTGCGCCGTCCGCGACCATCACATTGCTCACGAGATGCCTTGTGCGCGACGCAGGGTTCTCCGACCAGCTCACATCCGAAGTGATTTTGCGAATGCGGCCCTTCATGGTTTGGGCATCGTCGTCGAAATGCGCGTACTCACCAGCCGTCGAGTATTCCAGCTTGGCCTCGCGCATGATGTGCGTGGTTCGAATCGGCATAAAGTAGTGAATGTCTGCTGCGAGCAGAGCAAACCAGTCTTCAAAGCGGCGCTCATTGAGAAGCTTGGCCTCCCAGTAATAGAACTGTTCGATTTCCTGCTGGAGTTCCGGCGCTACGGGAGTTGGTTTCTTGAGAAAAATTTCACTTCTCTTGACGGAATTTAGCATGGGTATTCCTTGTCAATGTCGGGTTCAGGGAGCGCAAGATTAGTCGCGCTCCGTTGCACATTTTGTTCAGGCGCGACGCGTAGCGTTCAGCGCAGCCCAGTCAGGCGACGACATCACTCGCGCCCAGTGGGTATAGAACCCGCGCGCGGCTTCCTCGTTGTAAACGTTGTGACTGACACGGCCAGGATAGACCGGATCGTTTTCGACCGCCTGGCCGATACCCATTTCCGCGTTGAACGGGCGGCTACGAGCCTTGTAACCGCGCAGGACGTGCTGGATTTCGACCCAGTTCTCCCCATCGTCCTGTTCGAACACGCCGCCTGCTGAGAACGTGCGCAGCGTCTGCCGCCGAAATTCATCCTTGATATCGTCAGGTGCATCTGCATCGACAACGGTGAATGCCCACACCTCCACCTCGTTCGGCCCCCGCGGATGCCACGAGCGAATCGTATTGATGCCAGGCAAAAACGAACAGGTCGGGAAAACCGTCATGTGTTCAGCCATCAGTTTGGTGCCCCGCTCGACGCTACCGAGCCGCTGGGCGGCCTTTTCCGCAGCCGGGCCTTCGGTCCAGTAACTGGTGACCTTGGGACCCATGATGGCGAGCAGGAGATTCGGGTCACCGACGTAGAAGCCCGTGCCATGCCCACCCCACGGAGCGCGATATTGCCGGCCGACCGTGGGGGGAGCTAGATCTGCGAGTTCGAGGCCTTCCGGCAAGCCCGCCAGAATCCCGGATAAATGGGACGTCGTACCTGCGTGGTACATATCACTGCAGAACTGCTCAGCAGCAAATTTCCAATTGCACGGGATCACCCACTTCTGCACGCCGGGGATTGCCTCCGTGCCGGCCTCGGTGCGATCCAGCATGTGGTCCATGTAGAACTTGGCCTCGCCCAGGTACGTATCGAGGTCTGGGGCATCCGCATCCCAATTAGCGAAAATCAGCCCTTTGTAGGTGTCGACGCGAGCTTTCAGGGGACTCCACTCCTTCTTGTCCAGACACGCGAAAGACTCTGCCTCGAACGGGACATTCACGAGATTGCCCGCAGTGTCATAGGCCCACCCGTGGTAGCTACAGGTGAACGCCTTTGCGTTGCCCTTGTCGGAGCGGCAAATGCGCATGCCTCGATGACGGCATTGATTCAGGAACACGCTGATGCTGCCATTCTTTTGCCGGGCCACGACAACGGGATCCTCCCCCATGTAGTTGGTTATATAGTCCCCGGGATTCTTGATCTGGCTTTCATGTCCCAGCAAGAGCCAAGAGCGACCAAATACCCGCTCTAGCTCGATTTGGTACAGGTCTTCATCGGTATAGATCCGCGGATCAAGGCGCCCAATCTCTTCGTTCACGAGTGCCTGGATCTCGCTGCCGCTCCATTGCTTGTGCAGCTTGATGGGGGAAGTGTCTGCGTGACTCATTGTCTCCTCACATATCAGAGTGGATAATAGTTTTGTTACCGTCAATCGACCCGTTCGGATCGACGGGTTGCGATCGCTCGTTCAGTCCAGTTCGGAGAGGAACTCCCCTACCAGGTGCAGGAAGCCCTGCGTCTGCTCGATCTGAACCCAATGTCCACATTGCCCGAATACGTGCAGCTGCGAGCGCTCGATCAGTTGATTCAGGCGCAATGACGTCTCCAGAGGAACCACGCGGTCGTCGCGGCCGTGCAGAATCAGCGTTTTGTGGCGAATTGCTCGGATGTCCTCTTCAGGACTGGCCAAAGCGTCCACCCAGCGCTGTCGCGGAGCCGGGAACATTGCCGAGAATGCCTCCTGGAAGCCTGGCCTGATGCTTGCGTTGTAACGCAGTTCCGCGAGTTCGTCTGAAATGAGGCTCCTGTCGTAGGCAAAATAGTCCATCACCTTCCGCATGTTGGCCACAGATGGCTCATATCCCCATACCGCCTCCAGCCCCTCGGTGAGCTTGAAGCTCACGCCGGCCGCCCCCATCAGCACGAGCCGGCGAACCCGGTCCGGATACTTGATGGCGAAAGCCACCGACAAACCGCCACCAAATGAATTCCCGACGAGATCAACACGATCGAGTTCCAGTGCGTCGAGGACTCCGACGAGGTGTTCGACCCATGTATCCAGGCCGTACCGGACGCCGGCCGGTCGCTGCGTAAAACCAAATCCCACCATGTCCGGCGCAATCACGCGCCGACTCTCGGATAGCTCGGGCAGGACCAGCCGCCAGTTCGCCCACGCGGTCACACCCGGGCCCGATCCGTGAATGAGCACGACCGGTTGCCCCGTGCCGTGGTCGTGGAGATTGGTTTCGATGCTCCCAGCAAGCACCGGGCGACCAATTTCAGCATTCGCATTCGCCATCTATGAACTCCGCACTGTGCGATGTATTAGTCCACCAAGGGGAAGAGCATGCAAATCCAAGCAGTCGGAGTCGCAGTCCTCCGGCGAGACCTGTCGTACACAGCCGCCCCTTGGGTTCAAACGACATCCCGACCGAAAACATATCGTCTCACGGATGAAATATCGTTATTATTCTTTGTAGACGATTTTACACGAGGAGCCAGGTACGATATCTAGGTAAAACCCTACGCCTGCCGGGCAATTGCCAGCTGCCTCTTGGAGACAAGACACGGATCACCGATAGTGAGAATAGGGTCGAATCGCAGCCCAGAAGTTGTCGTAGCGACAATGTCCGAAGCCATCCTATAGATGTATCGTATGAGAGTAAGTGCCGTCCCGCGGCCCCTTAACGAAGCAATGACCATGACAAAGCAAGATCAAGGCACCCTAGCCAAGGTAGTTGAATCTGCGAGGATGATCGACCGGTCACCGGCAGAGTTTGATTTCGGAAAAAAGGAAAAGAAGGCGTCAACGGCTATCGAGTCGACATACGCAACCCTGCGAGACAGCATCATCCGGGGCACCTACCCCCAAGGATCCAAGCTTCATCTTGAGACCCTTAAGGCGTCACTGGGTGTGAGCGGAAGCACGTTGCGCGAAGCGCTGACCCGACTGATTGGAGATCAGCTAGTCATTGCTGAAGGCCAAAAGGGATTTACCGTCGCACCGATGTCACTTCGTGATCTCGATGACCTGACTAGCGCGAGAATTACACTGGAGACCACTGCCCTGATTGAGAGTATCAAGCTCGGAGGCGCCGATTGGGAAGATAACCTTTTCACCAGTTTCCGCCGATTGGCCAGGGCTCAGGAGCGACTCGAGGCCGATCCGGCTAACGCCTTCGACGAGTGGTGTTACGTCCCGGTCTATTTGAGGATCGGCATCCCGCGCTATTCGAGATGAAACGAAACGGGTTGTCTCGCGCTGCGATAGAAGTGCACATGATGAAGCAAGGCGCGGGACGAAGTTCGATGT
>Ga0255336_101917_pt1 | contig 12266 bp, 6 predicted proteins | sample MeOH1_35cm_T3_17_FD_189102 | JGI IMG/M metagenome (GOLD analysis project Ga0255336, IMG submission 189102) | Sandy soil microbial communities from University of British Columbia, Vancouver, Canada - MeOH1_35cm_T3_179 | ecosystem: Engineered > Artificial ecosystem > Sand microcosm > Unclassified ...
CTTTCAAGTCAAGTGTTAATTTCGAGTCCGGCTTGCACCCGCCTGCATTGCTGCTGGCTTGGAATGTCTGTTCCGTGGCGCTCAATTAGAATATCACAGTGGGTCATGGGTGTCAATAACTAAATTTTTATCATGGTTTACTCTATTGTCTTCCCTCAAATGCCTTCTTGTCTTTTCTGATCGAATAGAGTAATTATTTCTTTTTTAAAATATCTCTTTATAGAAAAGGCCAAAAGCTGTTAAAATAGGTAACAGGACATCTCATTTGAATTTACTCATCTACTATATATTAAGGAGTGTTTTGTTTTGCGTGTTTTATCAGGAATTCAACCTTCAGGTAATCTTCATCTCGGTAACTACTTTGCGATGATGAAACGCATGATTGACTACCAGGAATCAAGTGAACTCTTTTGTTTCATTGTCAACTATCATGCGTTGACTACTGTTACCGATCCTAATCTTCTTCGGCAAAAGACGCTCGATGCTGCTATGGACTTTCTCGCTCTGGGTCTTGATCCGAAAAAGTCCTATTTCTGGGTACAAGGCGATCTCCCCGAAGTTCATGAATTAAGTTGGCTCTTATCTATAGTCACCAGCATGGGCTTGTTAGAACGTAGTCATGCTTATAAGGATAAGACGGCTAAGGGAATTATTGCCACCCATGGCTTATTCGCCTATCCGGTCCTTATGGCCGCCGATATCCTTCTCTGCGGCGCCAACAAAGTTCCTGTTGGTAAAGATCAAATACAACATGTCGAAATTGCCCGTGACATCGCTCTTCGTTTTAATCATACCTTTGGCGAGACCTTTGTCATCCCCGAAGCCGATATTGAGGAGGATATCGCCACCATTCCCGGGATTGATGGCCAGAAAATGTCTAAATCCTACGGAAATGCCATTGATATCTTCTCTGACGAAAAAACTATGCGTCAACGGGTCATGGCGATTAAAACAGATTCTACACCGGTTGAAGAACCGAAGTCGATTCAAGATAATCCCCTCTTCGATATCTATTCTCTGTTTCTTGACGAGAATGGTCAGCAAGAACTCAAAGAACGCTTCGAAACCCCTGGATTACGTTATGGGGATGTCAAGAAAGAGCTTTTTGGCGTCATTTGGGATTATTTCTCCCCCTATCGAGAAAAGCGTGAGCAATATGCTAACGATAAAGCTTATGTTGTCGATGTGCTCAAAATGGGAGCGGAAAAAACGCGAAAAGTAGCCCAAGAGTATGTAACTAAAGCGCGCAATAATGTGGGCCTCAATTATTACAACTTTTAATCTTTGCTCTTTTAAACCTCTTCAATCTGCAAAAAGGGTTGCCCCAGGCTGAAAGCTCGAATTTCAGCTCTTGGGGCAACCCTTTTAAATTTCACTAATTTCATTTGAAATTCTCGCCAAAAAGTAGTTTTTCTTGCCACGGCGGATCACTAGAAACGCGTCATCTAACTTATCAAGTTGTGCAACTACGGAGGCTATATCCATATGTCGAACCCCATTTATATAGATTGCTCCACTTTCAATGGATTCACGAGCCTGTCGTTTTGAGGAAACCGCTCCAACTTGAATTAAAAGATCAACAAGAGAAATCTCTTGATCTCTTATTATAGTTGACGGAACATCACTAAACCCTTCCTCTACTTCTTTGCCACTAAGGTTCTCTAAACCGCCCGTAAACAGTGCCTGAGAAATCTTCTCCGCACGTTCTAGAGCTTCTCGTCCATGAACGAGCTCCGTCACTTCCTGAGCTAAGACCCGTTGGGCATTTCTTTTCTCAGGTTGGGTCGCAACTTCTTCTTCTAAAGCCTTAATCTCCTTAATAGATAAGAACGTAAAGTATTTGAGATACTGAACCACGTCCTTGTCATCTGCATTCAACCAGAATTGATAGAACTTATAGGGTGAGGTTTTTTCCGCATCGAGCCAGATCGTTCCTGATTCTGTTTTCCCAAATTTCGTCCCGTCACTTTTGGTCACGAGAGGCATGGTTAACCCATGGACCTCTTTACCCTCATCCACCGACATCCGACGAATTAGGTCTGTCCCCGACGTAATATTACCCCATTGATCTCTTCCACCCACTTGTAATTCACAGTCATAAAGCTCATTTAACTTCATAAAATCATAAGACTGAAGAATCATGTAACTAAATTCCGTGAAGGAGAGCCCGCGGCTCATTCTTGATTCGACGGATTCTTTGGCCAGCATCGTCCCGATCGAAAAATTTTTACCGATATCTCGGAGGAACTCAATCACGTTAAGCGAACCCAACCAATCGTAATTATTCGCTAGGATCGCAGGATTATCTGAGCTATTATCAAAATCTAGAAACTTTGCTAACTGAGCCTTTATTTTGGCAGACCACTCTTCAACCGTTTCCTTGGGATTAAGGGTTCGTTCATTAACCTTACCGCTCGGATCCCCAATCAGACCTGTCGCCCCACCAACTAAAGCAATCGGATGGTGACCTGCTAATTGAAAACGACGTAATACCAGAATCGGGAGTAGACTGCCAATATGTAAGCTATCCGCTGTAGGGTCAAATCCACAATAAAGGGTAATAGGTGTATCTAAACGCTTACGCAGCGCTTCTTCGTCCGTATTTTGATAAATAAGACCTCTATTTTTCAAGTCATCCAGAATATGCATGTTTGTGCTCCTCCTTTACCTTAAAAATCCATATTTTATTTATTATACTTTTTAATCTCGTTTATATCAACCTTGATGCGTCCGCTAAAGCACCTACGAAACATGCTGTTCAAACCCCCTCGTCCTGGCGGTTAACCTGACGATAGGTTGGATTAAGTTTGATGGTCGAATAAAATATGGTATAATTTCGATGTGACAAAATACACAGGAGGTAACAAAATGGCATCTCCCCCTAAGAAAACAACCCGATCGTCACGGAAAAAACGCTTATCAAAATGGCGTGTCTTCCTCCTGACTAGTGGTTCAATTATTGCAGTAGCCTTGATCGCGATCCTAATCTTTGTGATTTCAGCTATTGCTAAGACTCCCAAATGGGACCCTGCTGCCTTAACAAATCAGCAGGAGTCCTCAATTGTCTATGACAAAGATGGTGAACAGATTGCAGCCCTCCATGCCGATGAAAATCGGCAGATAGTAAAGTCCTCAGAAATCCCGGATATCGTGAAAAAAACCTTTGTTGCCGTTGAGGACAAGCGCTTTTATAGCCATTACGGGGTCGATCCAATTCGGATTGTTGGCTCGGCGATCAATGACATTAAATCTCGCTCGAGTAAAGAAGGAGCAAGCACGATCACGATTCAGCTTGCCCGCAATGCCTTTATCGAAGACCCCACGTCAAAAAATCTAACCCGCAAGGTCCAAGAAGTCGTTCTCGCGCTTCAGTTGGAGCACGAATATACCAAAGATGAAATTCTGACCTTTTATCTAAACCGGATCTTCTTTGGAGAATCCTCCTTTGGAATTCAGACTGCTGCAAAAACCTATTTTGGTAAAGACCTAGGGAACCTCACGCCTGAAGAAGTAGCGTTACTTGCAGGTCTACCCCAGGCTCCAAGCGGCTATGACCCTTATATTCATCCCGATGACGCGAAAAACCGCAGAACGATTGTGCTTGGAGTCATGAAAGATACAGGAATTATTTCTTCAGATGAATATAATAAAGCAAAGGATACCCCTTTTACCTATGTTGATAATATGAATAAGAACCGAGCCTCAGCTCAACGAACCTCGGTAGCGGGTTCAGACTACAAATTTCCTTGGTTTGTCGATTCTGTTATTCAAGAACTCGAAGGAGATAACTATAAACTCACTCCAGATCAAATCTTTAATGGAGGATTAAAAATTTATACCACGGTTGATTCGAAAATCCAAGCCGCTGCTGAAGCTGCCTTTGCGAATTCGGCTAATTTTCCTCAGAGTAATGACAGTACGAAAGTTCAAGGCGCGATGAGCGTATTGGACCCAACGACTGGAGCTATACGTGCGGTCGTCGGCGGTCGTGAATATACAACCGCCCTCGGCTTTAACCGAGCAACGCAAGCGACTCGGCAACCCGGCTCGACAATTAAACCGTTAGTGGTCTATGGCCCCGCTTTGGAAAAGGGCGGCTTCTACCCTGGAACCGTTCTTGATGATATGCCGGTAAGCTACAATGCTGGAGATGGTAAAAGTTACTCTCCAGTAGATTTTGATACTGAGTCTTCCGGCTGGAAGGGGCGCATAACCATGCGTTATGCCGTTGAAAACTCGGTCAACGTCTACGCTGTTAAGCTCATGAACTTAATCGGCGTAGATTACGGTTGGTCGTTTGGTAAAGACAAACTCGGTCTTCCGTTGAAAAACAGTAATCGTGTTCTCAGCTTAGCCCTCGGCACAGCTGATGTCACAACTCTGGATATGGCTTCAGCCTATGGTACTTTTGCCAATAATGGGGTACGCGTTACCGCTCATACCATTGAGAAAATTCAGGATTCAAACGGCAAGAATATTATTACCCCCCAAATAACCCAACAACGAGTGATGAAGGAGACTACCTCCTACTTGATGAACAACCTGCTTCGGGGCGTTGTTACTGAAGGTACAGGTACTCGGGCTCAGATCGGGAATTGGGCAGTCGCGGGTAAAACCGGGACAACGTCACTTCCCGACAATTTTGGTAAGAGATCAGGGAATAAAGATGCCTGGTTCGCAGGATATACACCGAATTATGTGGGAGTCGTATGGATGGGCTATGATCAAACTGATACTAACCACTACTTAAGAAACGTTTACGGAGGTGCTTATCCCGCACAAATCTGGAAGCAGGTCATGACAGTGGCACTCGAAGATCAACCCGTACAGTCTGAGTTTAAACGGCCCGCTGGCATTGTCAGTGGAGCGATTGATACGAAGTCTGGATTTTTACCCAGTACCTTGACTCCAAGCCAGTTTATTCAAACTGAAATTGCGGCTGAAGGAAATTTACCGACTCAGGTCAGCGATATTTGGGTAACAAAGGATATCGACGCCGATCATCCGACCTATCTCGCCGGGGATAAAACCCTCAATAAAGTAACCAAAGTCTTCCTCAACATTACCGACCGCAGTTCCTCTCTAAGCTGGCCGAGTGATGAAGCACCCTTTAGAGCTCCGACCGAGTACTACACGGGAAACGGAGAGGTGACCAGTCTACCCACCGTAGATCCACGGATGCCTATTCCGACTTTAGGACCTGTCGCTTATGACACTGCTAAGGGAATCGCGAGTATGCCGGTCTCTTATCCCGCAGGCAGTGAAGCGCTCACTCTAGTACTCTATGCAAAGTTTCCGAGTCAGGAAAACTTTCAACCCTATACGCCTCAAGCCCAGCCCGGGAAATCAGATCTCATCACTGTACCTTTACGTATAGATGGAAAAAGTCCATCTCCGGGTGAATATGTTTTCAAGGCTGCCTTTAAAGATCCGAAGACATCAAAATATTCGGAAACGTCCCCTGTTGCCAAACTTACCATACCGACTAAACCAGAATAACACACTCTAACTAATGTAACTTACAAAGGGCCTGCACCCAGTGGTGCAGGCCCTTTCTTGTACTAACAGAAAGTATAAGTTTGGGGCAGATAGCATAAGTGAAACTAAGGCTTCCGCCTGCTCCAGAGGCTTGGCGCAAGCCAAGTTTTCTTTATACTAACAGAAAGTATAAATTTCTGGCAGATAGCATAAGTGCAACTAAGGCTTCCGCCTACACCAGAGGCTTGGCACAAGCCAAGTTTTCTTTATTATAAATCTTATTTTAACTCAACAACCGTAACCCCGAAGTCTCCTTCCCCATGTTCACCTAGACGGAACGATTGAACGTGAGGATGACCCTTGAGAAAGGCCTGAACTCCGGCACGTAAGGCACCCGTTCCTTTTCCATGAATAATATAGACTAGACCCGCCCCAGTTAAAACAGCATCATCGAGGTACTTATCTAACTCCTCAGTTGCCTCTTCCACCATCATCCCCCGTAGATCAATTTCAGTCCGGACATTTTGAGCTTTACCCAGTCCAATTCGACCCTGGCCAACGGTTTCAGCGCGCAACGGTTTGCTGACCTTTTCCTCTTTGACAAGGCGTACCTCATTCATAGGAACATTCAACTTGATCACACCGACTTGGACAAAGATTTTCCCACTTTCATTGGGAAGTTTAAGAACATGTCCTTTCTGTCGAAGCTTGGTCAGATAGAGGGTTTGGCCCAACTTAATTTCCCCAGTGGATAACCCATCCCCTGTGCTTATCCTATTGGGCTTTTCCTTAACGCCAAGCTTATTCGAGATTTTCCTTATTCCTTGTCGAGCTCGTTCAATCGTGTGTTGATCCTTATGTTCTTCCTTTAAGGCTTGCTTCAGCTCATCGATTAAAATTTCGGCTTCACGCCGCGTTTGGCGGAGGAGCTCTGTTGCTTCATCTTGGGCTTTGGTGAGTCGTTCTTGGTAATCCTCTTCCAGGCTTAACGATTTTTCTTTAAGTTGACTGCTTTTTATTTCGATAACTTGGCGTTCTTCCTGAATGCGGCGTTTTTCTCGCTCAATATCACGTTGGGTATCCTCCAGGTTTTCGATCAGATCGGCCACTTGCATCTCCCGCTCCGTGACAAACGATTTTGCACGCTCGAGGATAGTGGAATTTAACCCAAGGCGTCCCGCAATATTGAATGCGTTGCTTTTTCCCGGGATGCCGATCAGGAGCCGATAGGTTGGGCGCAACGTCTCCACATCAAATTCCACAGAAGCGTTCTCCACCCTAGGAGTGTTATAGGCAAAATTTTTGAGTGCCCCGTAGTGAGTGGTGGCAATGATCCGGCAACCCCGCTCATGAAGCTCGGAAATGATGGCCATCGCGAGAGCTGCCCCTTCTGTGGGGTCTGTGCCAGCTCCGATTTCATCAAGCAGAATCAGGGAACGGCTGTCCGCTCCTTGAATAATCTCCACAATATTCTTCATATGTCCACTAAAGGTGCTTAAGGATTGCTCGACACTCTGTTCATCCCCGATATCCACAAAGATGCGGGTAAAGATGCCGACGCGTGAATTCGCCTCAGCCGGAATGTGTAACCCTGATTGGGCCATGGCTGCAAGTAAACCGACGGTTTTTAACGCGACAGTTTTCCCCCCGGTATTAGGTCCCGTAATGACCACGGTATCAAAGTGTTTCCCTAATTCGATATTTAAAGGAACAACCGAACCACTGAGCAGGGGATGACGAGCTTGTACCAGTTTGATTTCCTGCTGGTCGGAAAGTTCCGGCGCCCCACCATTCATTTTCTCACTGAGGTGTGACTTAGCTAGGATAAAATCAACCTGAGCTAATCCCTCATGGGCATCAGCAATCCGTTCTGCGTCCCCTTCGACATGAGCGGAGAGCTGGAGCAGGATTCGTTGTACCTCACGCTGCTCCTTCAGGGTGACTTCCCTTAATTCATTACCCAGATTCACCACTGCCATCGGCTCGATATATAGGGTCGCTCCACTTGCCGATTGGTCATGCACAATTCCTGGAAAAGATTGACGATACTCTAGCTTTACTGGTACAACATAGCGATCCGATCGCTGGGTAATAATCGGATCCTGGAGGATTTTTTGGTTCGCAGAGTTGCGGATAATCCCCTCCAAAGTATCTCGAATCCGTTTTTGTAAACGCGTGATGGCCCGCCTAAATTCCGCGAGTTGAGATGAGGCCTGATCAGCGACAAACCCATCCTCCGTAATACAGAGGGTGATCTCGTCCTCAATTCCTTTCGGTGGGTCAATGCCCAAAACGATCGCTCGGAAGTGGGGTGTCTCCGTTTTTCCCTCAATAATACTTTGTTTGATTTGACGAGCTGCCTTCAGGGTATCCCGAATATGCAAAAGCTCTTCAGGAGAGAGCGTCCCTCCTCGGAGGCAGCGTTCCAATAAAGGCCGTACTTCCTTCGCTCCTCGCACCGTAAATAAGGGATTAACTCTTAAAAGTGCTCTTCCTTCTCCAGTTTCGGCGAGGGCGTCTCGTGCTTGATCCTGATTAGCATAGGGGCGCAACGCCTCGGCGATTTCCTGGGCACGGGGTAAAAGGCAGCGTTCCGCTAAACGTTCCAGGATTTTATCAAAATCCAGCTTTCGGATAACCCGCTCATTGATAACCATGCTATTCTCCCTTTATCTCAAAAATAGATCTCCTCTTGATAATCGCTTCATTTAGAGTATCCCTCGAAAATAATGTCCCTTCGTAAATCCCTCTGGGAATCGCTCTGCCAAATAAGCGCTGACGTGTTCAAGTTCCTGTTCTGTTATTTGCTCGCCGTGTAAGGCCTTCTCCCAACCCTCTAGGAAGACTCGAACCGTATCCCGGATTTGCTCTGGGGTAGCGCGATTGAGTTGTAAACGGATATTTCCGATTCCCATTTTGGCGATCTCGCCCAGTTCTTTATATAAATTAAGGCTTCTGGCATTAAAAAGATGCATTCGACAATCTAAATCCGTCTCGATAGGGAAATCATACTTCAGGCGGTCCCTTAAGTAATGGGGTTCGCGCACACAGGGTGCACTGCAATATTTTCCTTTTTTCCCACCTAAAGTTGCTCCTACGGGGCAATATTCACTAACCATCATTTCTAGATCTCCGAAGGCCATGATCTCCGTTTTCGGCCAAGAGCTTATCTGCTCAAGTTGATGATGTTCCATTTCTGGAGAAAGAGTAACCGTCTGCGCTCCCTGCCTCAACCAGTAAGCCAAAGATGCTTGATTAAAAACGTTTAAGGAAAAATCCGTCTCAAATTCCCATTCCGGATCGATTTCCTTGAGAAGCTCCAGTTCTCCCAGATTTGCTAGTAATATTCGGGGACGCTTCTCCCAGTTTTTGGCCTTATCCAGGATTTCCTGCAGTCTTACACTTTGTCCCTCATTGAGAATTCTCGGTAAGCGCCATAGAGCTTGAGCCTCGTATTTTTGGCAAAGCTCGACGCCCTCGCGTACCTCTTCGGGAGTCATTCCCTTACGTGATCGCCAGCGTTCTCCACCCATCGCAATCCGACGCGCACCTGCTTGCAAGGCCGCTCGCGCGGATTCCAGATCACTCACCGAGACGGTCAGCCGCTCGGCCGCCAAACTCTGAGTATCATGCTTTTGGCGATGATGAGTGGCTCCACTGTTTCGATTGTTACGCGAGCTATCCTGAGAAGCTCTCCCATCCGGTGCTTCCGCTTGAACAAGTTGTTCGTGCTCCTCAGCTAATTTCCTTTTCCAGTCCTGAATGCGCTGATCATACACCGCCCGCCTAATCTGTTTCCGCGGAACGCCTTCTTGTAAAAGTCCCTCCACAGCAAGCCGGCGCATCTCATTGAGATCACTGACCGGAAGCATAACTTCTCCCTGTAAGTCCAGAACTAACTCTTCCAAATAAAAAGGTGTGGTTCCCAACCTGTTTAACTGCTGGAAGGCATAATCTTGGGTTAACGGACGCTTAAGCGCTTGCTGCGCCAGGCTCGTCGATTGAACTTTACTTGAGCGCTCCCCTTCCCACATTTCCAAGGTGAGGAATTCCCCCACAGAACCACTCAGACGAGCTTTCAGTGCGCGCTTGCGCTGTTCCTTTCCCTCTTGAAAGCTTAGGCGAGCCTTGGTCATCAATTGTTCATCATAGGTCTTAAAGACACGATCTCCTGCTCTGGTCTTACTCCCGGGAAATATAATTTGAACATGCTCTCCAGACCGGCCCTCAGCCACTTCTTCCTGACCACGCCAGATCGTTTCCACGGTAATCCCTTCATGACCCCGACTGGTCCAAAAATCGATGCCATCCCCTGGCCGCAGCGCCGCTTCCAGCTTTAGCTCGATCCGATCATCTTGAGTCTGTGCGACGCGGCCCAAACGGATCCCGCGGTTATTGGGGCGCATATAGCTCATCAGTTCTGCGCCCGGGTGTTTCTTAAGGTAGGCCTGAGTAAAATCTCGGTTGAAAATCTGCAGAAGCTCTCTTCTTTCCTCTTCACCAATCGGTTTCACTTCGCTCTGCCTGGAATTCTCTGCCAAAGCATAATCTAATGCTTGTCGGTAAACCCGAATCACGGTAGCCACATATTCCGGACGTTTCATTCGGCCTTCAACCTTTAAGGAATACACGCCACTCTCTTTGAGAAGCGTAATTTCGTCCACTAAATTCATATCACGCGGGCTGAGCAAATGTTCCCCCAAGTTAACATCCTTGAGGGTATCGGAACGCTCCTCATTGACCAAATGATAGGCCATCCGGCAAGGTTGCGCGCACCTTCCTCTGTTCCCACTTCGCCCCCCAATGAAACTCGACATCAAACATTGTCCCGAGTAACAAACACAAAGCGCACCATGGACAAAAACTTCGATGTCCAGTGGCGTTTTCCGGGAAATCATCTTCATCTCCTCAGCTGAGGTTTCTCGGGCTAAAACAACGCGTTGGAAACCCAGCCCTTCAAGATGATGAACTCCCCAAGACGTGTTCACGGTTATTTGCGTACTGGCATGCCGTTCGATTTCGGGTAAAATGCTCTGGATTAAATCAGCTACCCCGATATCTTGAAGGAGGACTGCATCCACCCCCGTTTCATAAAGGGAAAAGAGATATTCAAAAAGCTCCGGAAATTCCTGATCGGCAATGAGAATATTGACCGTGACATAGACCTTAACATTCCGTTCATGGGCGTATTGAACAGCACGACGGAGTTCCTCAGCATCAAAGTTCGCCGCACTCGCTCGCGCACTAAAACTTTTACCCCCGAGGTAAATCGCATCTGCCCCATTCTCAACCCCAGCCCTAAAGGCTTCGAAACTCCCGGCCGGAGCCAGCAGTTCCATCTCTTGTCCTGCGGAATGGTTTTGATTAACCATATTAGTTGATCCTCTTTTCTAACTCAGTAGTTCTAAAATACCGGGTGTAACATCTGCTAACGTCATCCAAGGGGGCCACTCTATTGAAGAATTCGACCAAGCTAACGCCGGTACCCGATTCTGTGTATGCCCCTTGATCGCGAAATCCTCGATATTCCCATGGTCACTGGTTAAAAGCCAAGCTACTTCTTCATTTTTAACGGCCTGCAAAAAACCACCGAGAAATGCATCGATTTGTTCAATTAGTTGGATGGACTCTTGCCATTTTTGTTTATGACCAAAAACATCCGTTAAGAAGGTCTCATAGAGCGTAAAATCATAATTTAAGGCCAATCGTCCTAAGTTCCTCCCCGCTTGCTCTGGCGAAATTAAGGGCACATCCTCCCCCGCTTCGCGCGGAACCTGATTCGTCATATCAAAATAAACGGCCCCTCCTGCTTTTAAATCAGGTATCCTCCGTAACTTTACTCTGCCTGCCATGGCGGATAAGGTTGAGGCCGAATGACGCTTTTTCCCACTCGCCACGAGCTGCTCATATTGAGGAGTAAACGCATTGGCAAACATCCCCTGCTTCCCGCGGTCAGCTAATTGCTTGAAAATGCTTTTTCCCGCGATCACCTGGGCCAATTTATCATTAGGGTAGGCGTTAAGGTGATAGCCCAAAACTTTTGAAGCATTCACTCCCGTCCAGAGGGTGGTCTGTCCTGTCGCACTTTGCGGAGTCCCCGGCACACCCAGAGTGGCCTCTAACGGAGCGAGTCTTGTTTTCCCCCTGACGATGGATCGATCCCCCCAAAGAAGATGACCACCGAGTAATTGATCGATATTCGGAGTTCGTGCTGTTACGATAGGGTTATTTTCCTCTGAACCTAACCCGAACCCATCGAGAAAAATCATCACAAAATGCATGCTATTATCTCCCAAACGATAACTATAATAGTTCATATCATCCTCTAGTTTATCCAAATTACATGCAAAAAGCCAGCAACGTGAGGAAAGTAGTACAAGAAACTAAAGGAAGCAAGTAACAACTTTTATACAGAAACGACTAAAAATACTTTCACTTTAGATAAAGAAAACTTGGCTTGCGCCAAGCCTCTAGCGTAGGCGGAAGCCTTAGTTGCACTTATGCTATCTGCCCAAAACTTATACTTTCTGTTAGTATAAAGAAAACTTGGCTAGCACCAAGCCCGAGCGAAGCTGATAGCCCTAGTTGCCTTATCCTGCCGGACGTAACCACTTGCATCGTAGGATAAAGAAGACTTAGCCGGCGCCAAAGCGATGGCTCTAGTCGCCTTATCCTGCCGGACATAAATACATGCATCGTAGGATAAAGAAGACTTAGCCGGCGCCAAAGCGATGGCTCTAGTCGCCTTATCCTGCCGGACATAAATACATGCATCGTAGGATAAAGAA
>Ga0255336_101918_pt1 | contig 12258 bp, 11 predicted proteins | sample MeOH1_35cm_T3_17_FD_189102 | JGI IMG/M metagenome (GOLD analysis project Ga0255336, IMG submission 189102) | Sandy soil microbial communities from University of British Columbia, Vancouver, Canada - MeOH1_35cm_T3_179 | ecosystem: Engineered > Artificial ecosystem > Sand microcosm > Unclassified ...
GTGTCTCCCTGCAGTAGGTGTTCAAAGCGATCGTGGCTATTGTTGGTCAGCTGCTAGTATAGAAAAACCCATTGGCGGCAAGCCTTCCTGATAGCGCCTCCACATCCGCTCGTAAGCCGCCTCCAAATTCGTACGATAACGTTCCGTATCGAAGAGTGGACATGTGTGGCGATTGTGGGAAAGCCTGTTTCTGACGTCTGCCAACAGTTGAGGGGATGTTGCTAGTTTATAGGCAAGTGACTCATATTCGTCTGGTGTATGCGTGACAAGCTCCGCCAAATCAGCGGATTTAATCACACTCGCAGCGACGCGAGACGCAAAAGTGTTGCCGGTGCATGTTAGAACGGGCAGGCCGGCCCACAGCGCGTCGCTGGCCGTCGTATGAGCATTACAGGGTAACGTATCAAGAAAGAGATCCGCCAAAGCGTGCCGCGCAAGATGTGCGTCGAGTGGCAGGCGGGAAGCAAATACCAGTCTCTCTGGCGCTATACCGTGCTCAACCGCCGCAGCGGTCAAATGCTTCCGCGCTGCTGGATTGTCTTCCAGAAGCCAGAGAACGCTGCCTTCCACGCGGGTAAGCAGCCGCATCCAGATTGCGAACATAGCGGGACGGATTTTGTAATTGTTATTGAAACAACAAAAGACAAAGCCGGATTCCGGCAAACCGACTTCCGACCTTTTGGGAAGGTCAGACGAAACGGAGCGCTGCCGGTCATTCACTTGGTAACTATCGGGAAGACGAACGACCTGTTCGGAGTAATAGCGTTCATCGCTTGCTGGAATCAGTTCATTGTCGGCGATGATGTAATCGATGTACCCGGCGCCCGTGGTGCCAGGATAGCCGAGAAAATTGACCTGAATCGGCGCAGGACGGTGTGACAGTATGCCAGGCCGGCAACCGCCTGTGAAACCCTTCAGATCAATCGCAATATCAATCTCTCGCTCCCGCAAGAGGCGCGCTACATCTAGATCGCTCCGGGTCCGCACGTCATCAAACACATCGAAAGCATCCAGCAGTCGTGATCGCATCTGCCCGTCGCCATCGGGGCCAAAAGAGATGGCGGAGATTTCAAACTTTTGGCGATCATGGATCTCGAACAATTCTGCCATAAGGTAAGCGGTTGCATGATTGTGAAAATCAGCCGAGAGGTAAGCGACCCGAATTTTCGCGTGCGTAAATCGTTCCCCCTGCCATAGCGGTTCTGGCGCAACCGGATACTTATTAGACACGTAGTTTCTTGCGCACCGAAGCTGCGCTTCAGGGGATTCGAGGTGAACAAGGGATAGGAAGGGCATCAAGCATGGCTCATCATTCGCAATGCCATTTATTAGTGCCGACGCTAATTCTGACTCTTTCGACCATTCGCAGGTGCTAAGGTAAGCGTGCATCAGGTGTCCGAGCGCATAACTGTATTTCGGATCCTTGTTCCGAAGCCTCTCCAGTGTCACCGCAGCTTCATCGTAGCGTTTCAGCTCTCTCAAGGTGTCTGCTCGATTGTAGAGAGCGTCGGGCGCGTCTGGGGCCAGGGATAGAATGAGATCGTCTGTCTCAAGCGCTTCATTCATCCTACCCATGTCCTGCAGCACGGTAGCTCGATTTATCAAAATTGGTATATGGCGCGGACGAATCTGCAGGGCTCGATCGTAGCTCTCTAGCGCTTCTGCTGAACGATTGAGTTTACGCAGCGCGGTTCCCCGATTGTTGAGCGCTTCAGCGTGATCCCGTTTCTTTCCGAGAATTGCATCGAAGCCCGTGAGAGCTTCGGCATATTTGCCGAGCTGCAGCGAAGCTGTTGCACGATTATAAAGCGCGTCGAGGTTGGCAGGTTGAAGCCGTAAGACAGTATCGAAGTTCTCAATACCCTCTGACAGCCGCTTTAGGCCCAGCAGTGCAACACCGCGCCCGTAGAGTGCTTCTACGAAAGTCGGATTAAGTTTGATCGCCGCTTCGTAGGCCGGCAAAGCTTCGGCATGCCGATTCAAAGAGAGCAACGCTTTACCGAGCAGTGAATGAAACAATGCGTTCATTGGCTCGGCTTTGCTAGCTCTTCTGAAAAGATCCGAAGCCCCGATAACGTCGCCACGTTGCGCAAGAAGCACGCCAAGAAAATGTAGCGCGTTTGGATGGTGTGGCGATTTCCGAAGGAAATCGCGATATAACGTCTCGGCTTCTGATAATCGGCCGCTCTGATGCGCGGTCATCGCCCGCTGAAGTGGAGAAACCACCTCAGTCGCCAAAGGTTGGCGTCCACGACCTTGAGGAATCGGTGGATTACGGTATTTAGTCATCGATCGGCCTGGGTAGATACTCCTACCCGTGTTTTTACCGTCTTTTCATAGGAAAGTAAGCTCTTTTTACAAACGCCAACAACGATCGGTTGGGGCGGTTGAAGGTCGGATAAACCGACCTTCAACGATGCGCCGTCTAGAACTTCGCACACTTAGACGGATCTATGCCTGCGGCTTTAATTGCTTCCGCCATAAATGCCTTCTCGGTACTGCGAGCTGCTTCAACTTGCGCGTTTCCGCTGTCGATTCCTACGCTGTCATACGAATTGCAGGCCATGCCGGCCGCGAAGTAATCGGCTGGTGTCAGGCCCTGCGCGGCGGCGATCGGTGCCGGCGATCGCATCTGACTTGCGCCATAGTTTCCGCCGAAACTCCCTGCTGCAGTCGCGGCCCCTATCGTCAGGGCAGTAACGGCGGTGGTTGCGAAATTAGCCACTTAGTATCTCCTGTTATGGTGGTCAGTTCGTGCCGTGCTCTATGGTCACGGCCCTAATTGAGGGGTCTTCGGCGCGGGCTGCTCGCAAGATCCCATCTCGGAATTCGCGATCTATCCAGTCTTTTGCGAACATCGATCGCGCGGAAAGTCGCAAAACGCCGTTTTCATTTTCCAAGAAAGTGAGTGGCAAAATCCAAGCGGTGACACTGGCCGCCGCAACCGTTTGGGACAACCGCGCCACGACGGCACCCCAGAGCCCGTCAACGGGCGGCGAGGCGGTCTCTACCCGACCTGGCCGATTGGCGTCGGCCGGATGGGCGTTCACGACCTCGCGTCGGGCGGCGGCAATGCGCTTAAAGTTGCTGCTGAAATTTAGAGGCTTAGGTAGATCAGGTTTTAGGAAGTAGCCGAAATATCCGCTTCGATTACTGACGCCAGGCTCTTCCAAAGCGACGATGAAGGCGATTGCAGCTCGCCAACCGTGATATTTCACCATCCAATCCCACGTCATTGTCGTATTTCGCTGCGGCATGAGCGAAGCGACTGCGCGACGGAATATCGCCATTAGATCGTCTAGGGATGCTTCTAAGATTTCCCCTTCGGCCACTACCTCTTGAAGTGTTGGCGATAGTCGATACGCCCGCAAAATCGCGATCTTCGGCGTTTCAGCGAGAATGGTCGGTTGACGTTTGGCTCTGGTCGAAAAGCCCGTCTCGTCATCTGACGAGCGAATCTCGGTAGTTGCGCCGCTGTATCGCTTCTGGTTGGAACCTTCAACGGAGATCCCGGCGGTATTGCGGCGCGAAGCGTCCGATTGATCCGACGCTTTAGCGGCGGCTCGTACAGTATTAATAGATTGCTTAAGATGGGACTGTTCATGGGTGTCAGAAATTTCATCCGGGCATGAATTATCTGACATGTAAGAAACATCATGTACACGGCGATGCCGTCGCTCTCGGCGGTCGGCAATCTCGGCCTTCTTCACCTGCACCGCGGAACTCAGTGCGGGCAGCTTGGAACCAAGCGGGGCAAGGTCAATGCCACCCTCGGCGCCATTGCGCTTGTTGCGAGTCATTCGGCTATGTCGGTGGGTATATGCTCGAATCACGAGGCCGGCATGCTCAAGCTCGCCAAGCGCTCGTTGCACCTGGCGCACTGTCACATCGCATTGATCTGCCAAGCGTTCGTTGGACGGCCATACGATGGCCGAGCCTTTCGCCCAATCTTCGGCGGTCAAATGACCGACGAGATTCAGCAGTAGATGGAACGCGGTACGCGAGACGCGAAGGTGAGGAAAACCATCGATAAGAATCCGGTAAATCAGGCCGGCCGTAACCCCTTCAAGGCCGGTGAACGTTTGGGCCTGTGCAACAATATCGGGGTAATTTTCCGCGCGCCGTGCAAAACCGGGACGGGATGGCGGCGCTTGACAAGGCTCGTCAGTTTGCGTAAGCATGTGTTCGACCTTTCGGCCCTCACGGGCCGGTTAGACTGGTCATCGAAAGGTGCGAACTTTCGATGACTATGAGAAAAAGCGAACAAGCGGCCGGTTCTTACCGGCCGTTTTTCTTTTGTCATAGTTAACTGAGTCTGGCAACCCGTTATCCAATTGGATAGTACCTAATATTGCGGTTGACATATCAGGCAGCCCTAGCGCTGCGATTCGGGTCTTCACGAAAGTAAATATCGGCCACCTCGCGAGTGTTGGTGTAGTGGTTTCTTTGCAGTTGAATAATCATATCGATGTTCTCGCGAAAGAACTCGTTGACACCTTCCAAAGGGAAGCCGGCAAGCTGCACATTTCGAGCAATTGCGCTGAAGACCATTTCAGGTGAGTTGGCATGAACCGTGGTCATCAGGCCGCCCTGACCGTTATTCAGAAGTCGCAGCAGACTCCAAGCGTTGCTGATCGTCAGCTCACCGACAATGATTCGGTCCGGGCGTAGCCTGGTGCTCATGCTGATTACATCGTTATAGGTAACTTTTAGCTCCATCTCGTGTTGGTTGAGTTGAAAGCCAACTCGATTATCGATGTGCTCTAGGTCGAGCTCTGGCACGTCCTGGGCGCTGATTACGCGCTCGTCCGGATCGAGTAGTAAAAGCACGGCATTGATGAACTGCGTTTTGCCGGTGAACGTGCCGCCCGAAACGACGATGTTTTTCTTTTCGCGCACGGCGGCCGCAATGATGGCAATCTGCTCTGGCGTGGCATTGAATTGCGGCAGCGTAAATCGTTGACGCCTCCCAACACGTATCGAAACGGTGATGCCAGATTCGACAAATGGTCCGATTCCGAGCGTGAGCCGATGCAGACCAGGTAAGGGGATGTAAAGGATGGGTTTAAGATCAAAACCCTTGATGTCATTCATGTTAGACAACATGAGGGAAAGGCTTTTGAAATAATCCTTGTCGAGCCTGTCTGCCTTATATTTCCTCTTTTCGTTGTCTGCCGTTTCGACAATTACCTCTCGGAATCGATTGACTAGAACCTCCGAAGCATTCGGCATATTGACGTACTTCATCAGCGGCAAGAGTGCTTCGCCTAACATATCCATGTCTAATACTCGCTAGATAAGGAAGGGGCGGCGATTGCCGCCCCTTTTTCGTTGCATTATTTTCCATCGCTGCAGTAGTAGATGTTCACCGGGAACGAACCCACCTGAACATATTGCGTGGTCGCCCACGCCCCGGTTGTCGTCCCACCACCGGCACCGGCCGGTAACGTTGTGACTGTTCGCGACTGCAAGGCGTTCCACCATGACCCCGTTGAAGCGTTGTTTATGGTGTACTGACCACCTCGACAATTAGGGGCACTGTTGAGCGTTACTTGGCCAGTGCTGTTTTCGCGCCATAGCGAAGTTAGCTGTTGGCTATAACTTGGCGAGCAGGACGAACTCATGCTGGCGCATGAGTGGGACCAAACTTGTTGGGTCTGCGTTGTGCGGCTGCATTCATCAACCGGCCCTTGCACGTCGCCCGGCCCGACAGCAACCGTGTAGGTGGTATCGTCGGCGCGCTTGTAGACCTGGCTACGGGTCGTTGGCGAGTATGCGTTACAGCCCTCATAAGTCTTGGCTTGACCGTTGGGGACATCTTGCGTTCCCTGCGGCACATAGGGAACGACAGCGGATTCAGGACGCACCGCAGCTGAAGAAACTTCGGTGTCACCACCCGGCAACGTTATATGGGCAGATAGCAACTCCGTACTGGTCAGGGCAGAGTCGTCATTTTGCCAACCGGTCTGTACGAAATTCCACTTATATACCGTCGTGTTCTCTTGACACTGGGTGAGATAGAGTGGTGCGCCATTGCTCATGTAATAAAGTCGACTTGCCCCGCGCGATTGCCCGGCTGTCGGATAATCGTAATGAACCGTTTCACATCCGTCTGTCGTTGCGAGAAGATCGGTACCCCCGTCAATCGGGGCACATTCGGAGCGATATTGCTTGCCGTTTGGCCCGTCAATGAATATTCGCGATGCTTTGAACACCTTCATTGCTTGCGAATCTACGATGTCGCTGCAAGCCTCCGTCTGATGCGGATAGATCGTTGCGGAATCAGCGCACCCTCCGATGGATATCTGCTCACCGCCTTTGGTATAGAACGGACGCTCCTGAAGAACGGTCTGATGCTTCTCAAAATCATCGCGTAGATCACAGCCGGCGGCGGTCTGCTCTATGGCATAACCATCGCCAGTCGGATGGCACGCCTGAACGACAATGCGAACCGCTTTGTTATTCCGGTAGATGCTTTCCACCTGATCTTGTACCCGGCCTGCATTGGTATCGATAAATGGCGTGCAAGTCCCCGTCTCGTCAACAATCGGGTAGATCAGTTCAGCATCCGGCATACACTCTTGTGCGGTGACGGGATTACCATCTGGACCGACATAATAGAGTTTCGTCTGTCCCTGGGCGGACGTGTCGCCGACCACATCGTCACAACCCAGGCCGGTCTTGATGAGTGGATAGCGCGTAAAGCTATCTTCGCAAGCACCTCGGGTAGTGGTGCCGTCTTTCGTTGTTGTGGTCGCCTCCTGTTGTATCGCAGCCATCTGGCTTAGATCGACACGGATCGAGCATCCGTCTGTTGTCGTGTCAAAGGTCGGAGATGATTCCTGATCCTCGGTGGAATCGTCTGTGGATTTTTCGAGTTGGCGGGCCTGCACGTCGCCCTGTGTCGGCGATTGACTACTTCCACCACCGCTACCGCCATTGTCTGACTTGGCACCGCCATTGGCGGTCGCAGATGTCTGCAAGGATGGAGCCTGGTTATCAAATAACGTTCTGATGCCATCGTACAAAGCGTCAGCATCACCTCGCGCCGTGATCTTGGTTTTCGCCGGCAGGATGTCGCCCTTTAATCTGACTGTTGACGATAGCGGCTGTTGGATCGTCAACGTTTGTCCGGTATCCGTGCGGGTGATGGTGGTCCACTGAATGCCGACCCGCTTGCCTCCGGTGGCAGAGGTCGTATTGGATGTGCCAACGATCTGCACATAGTCCAATTTATCGCCGATATCCGCCAATTTCGGTTGCGACTTGAGGCCTGGAAGGCTAGCGGCAATGCCCTGGTTGCCCGTCGCCTGGTCACCGTCGATAGGCGAAGCCTGCGTGATCTGAGTAACAACCTTCTTTGCCTTCTGCTCCTGCACGGTAGCCGCGCCGCCGCTTCCGGCCGGCAAACTCTTGCTCGCAGAGGGCTTTTTTTGTGAATCTGACGAACTGGTCGGCAGCGAGGATGTGGGAGCTGGAGCAACCGCGGCCGGCGTAGATGGTGTCGCCGGCATGCCGGCGCTGACGTTTGGCGTCGTGGTGATCCCACCACCTGACGGTTGAGCTCCAGTTGAAGAGGGGGATGCTGTCAGTCCCGCCGGCGGCTCATACGTTGGCGCAGATTGCGCCCATGCAGCGACCGGCATGATGACGGCCGCAAGCAATAGCAGTGATTTCATTACTGCTGTCCTTTCTGAGTGTTGGCTTTTGGTTTGTCTTGTTCTTCGTCGTGCGGATATATCGGCTCGCGCAGAAAAACATCTTTCGTCATGCGAATATTGATCAGCGAACCCGCACTTACCGTGACGATAGGTGCGAGGTTAAATTGCTGGTCGAGAACCTTCGCCGTGACTTGCGCGAGCTGGAGGGACATAGCATTGCCGGCATTGCTGGCTGCGCCGCTGCCAGAGGCTGAGGTCGCAGTCGAAGCAACAGCGGATAGTACTGTGGTGAAAAAAGCGGCGCCGTATCTCTCCCAAATCCGATTGTCCACCACACCGGTTAATCCGGAAGCGCCATTGATGTCGTAGCCTTGGAATGGATCGTCTTGATCAATTAGGAAGTGCGCGCCATCCGGTCGGATGATTCGGCTCCAGGTTACCGGGAGGCGATTATCTCCTTGCTTGCTGAGCGGCTGATAGTTGCCAATGATTACCGACCCTTTCGGGACCAGTATTTCGCGGCCGTCGTATCCAAAAACATTTGCGTCTACAATTGCATCGATCATGCCGGGCTTTTCGCTGACGATGTCTGTACGAGTGACTGCAGTAATGATCCGATCCTGTGTGAGAATGCGCGTACGCTTCACGGGCAGGCCGGAATCGACGCGTGGTGTCTCTTCTCGGCTGTAGTCCGGATCTGTCATCCGTGGCTGCACGGGCGCAACAAGCGTATCTTTCTCTACCTCTGTCGCGCGCGGTCCTGCCTCAGCACGTTCCGCCAGAATGCGCGCAGCTTCGGCCGCGCGCAGACCTGGCATCGGATCGATGGGCGGCGCCGGTGGAGGTGGCGGCGGCGGCGGTGGCGGAGGTGGCGGCGGTGGCGCGGCCGGAGGCGGTGCCGGCGGAGGTGGCGGCGGTGCCGGAGGTGGCGGCGGTGGCGTGTAATAGTCTTCCGGCAGCGTATCTACAACCTGGCGCGTACCTTCTTCTTGCTGCTTTTCCTCATCCTTCTGCCCACATGCTGCAAGCACGAGCGTAAGAACACTCACCGCCGCTACCGCTCTAAGTGTCTGCAACGTAGCTGCCTGTTGAGCGGTTCTCTGTAATACCCGCATAAATCAACGCCCGCTCTGTTTATCGGGGATGGTGGTTGGCTTCGGTGTCCAGTCAGGCGCTTGCTGATTGACAGCAGCTCCGGGCAACTCCTGAACGGCGATTGGTCCAACCGGCGGCAAGGGCGACGAGGGCGACGCCGTTGCCACCGGTTGGTGTGCGGCAGACGGTGCGGGGTCAGAGGGTTTCAACCTCCGCACGCGTTCCGCCGCAGCGCTCAGTCGCGGGGTTTGCATTTCTGGATCAGGCTTTATGCAAAGCACGCTGTTGCCATGCTTTAAAGAAAGCTGACCTGTCGCCTCAATGATCATACAACCGTTCTTGATCTGGAAGTTCACAGGCCGGTCGGTGTCATTCGTGACTACGGACGGCGTTGCCACCATGAGGTCACCGTCGTCCCAGCGCTCGCCATAACATAGATAGGTAAACTGGTTGTCGCGGAATACATCATCGGGTGCCAGTTCACTGTCGCCGTATAGTGCCAAGTCACGCCTAATACGGCTGGGATCATAGGGTATTCCCTTGAGCCATTCCGGCTTGCCTGGCTTGCCACCTGTAAGGCTCGCCAGGTGGATGTTTGCACCGCTATTCGGCCCAGTGATGCTAACCGGTCCGCCACCGCCACTCGTACCAATTCCGTCCTCCGGCTCCGCAATTGCCGGCTGCACGGCATCAATGATCACGGTCAGATCCGGTATGTTGTCACTGTTCCATGTCTCGGAGTGCAGATAGAAAACGTATATGTTCGAAGACTCGCCAATTATGGTGAGTGATGTGTCCGAGCCCGGATTAACGGCCCAAACCGTTTCCGTGTTGTCGTTGATCTGTGCAGCTCGGAATATTCGCGTATCGCCCAAGACCACGCGATCAATCTTTTCCCACTCGGGAAGCCGAATCGTTGTGGTCATGGCTTCTCGCAAGGTAATTTTGGTGACGGCGTCATGGCTCCACTTCACTTTGTAAATGCCAGCAGTGGCGGGGGACTTCTCCCAGGCTTTTTGAATAGAACCGAGAGGGACTGGTGCGCCACGCTCCATTGCCGGAAACTTCCCCTTCATCTGCTGCTCGATGTCGGGGTTGGCGGACGGCAAGTCAGCATTTTCGTCGAACACCTGGTCGCCGGCCTGCTGTGCATTTGCTGCCGGTACTCCCACACAGAGGCAGCCGATTGCAAACATCGCGGCGGTAAAACAGTGCTTTGTCATTTCTTTGCGTCCTTATTCTTGCCGCCAGCGATGTCACGCGGGCGAATGTCGTAACGTGCAACAGCAAGGCCGATTGGATTTTCCGATGCCCATTCCGCCCGTACTTCGGTAGGCGGAAATATGACGGTAACGGTCGCAGTGAAGGCTTTGCGCGCTATCAATTCGCCGTCTTTAAGGTCCTCTGTGTAGTAATCGACCGCGTAGATACCTTCGCGATAAGACGTCGGCACAACCGCCTCGATGTAGATGTTACGAACCATTCCATTGTTCTTGTATTCGGTGATCTGTGATTTCGGATTGAAATTGGGATCCATGCGGGCGCGAAAGATTTGATAAACCTCATTGGTGCTGAACCGCTGGACACGCGGATATCTCACGCCGCCGTCTATGTCGTTGATTGTCTCGCGGTCTTGCACATAGCCGCGCAACAGGCCCTCCGTCAGTAGATCGCGCGTTTCGCGGCTGATGTGACGAGTATCTACGGTGACCACCTGTTCACGTTTGTCGCTAAAGGTGACGAACTGAGGGATGTATTGCTTGAGCGGGAACAGGGACCACAAAAAGACGGTCTGCACGGCGACGGTCACCGCAAGCACGGCCGAAACGCCTGTTGCGATGCGCGCGAACCGCTGTAAGCGATCGTAGTCGTTGCCACTGTCCAAACGCCGGGGATTGCCGCTGACGATCGGTTGATGATCTGCCTGCATTAGGCGGCTTCCCACATCAAAGGAACGACACGAGGACCGCATGCACACGGGCTCCGCGGTGGCTTCGTATCGACTTCGATCCGCTCGGGCTTATCACTGCTGCAGCCTGCGATTAGAAGAGTCGCCGTTAGAATAATGAAGAGTGTGCGCTTCATTAGTGTTGCTCCTAGCTTTGGCGGATGCCTACTTGCCGCCGGATTTGCCGAGATTGGTGAGAGTTTTGAGGATGCTCATGCTGATCTGCTTCGCACCGCCGCCGGCGCTGTCAGACACCGCGTCTGCCATGCGTGCCGCTAGGTGGTTGAACGTGGTGCGAAGGAAGAGCAAAAGGCCGCCAGTGAAAATCAGCTCAAAATACGACTGGCTGAACAGAAAGGATCGCGCTGGGGGCAAGCCAGGTTTACCCAGCGGGCTAAACGCGAGGGTGTTTTCCAATGTCGTGGTTGTTAAGCCTACGATCATGCCGAGAGCCACGAACTCGAAGACGCCGGAGACGAGAATGCGCCACGCTTGCGACGCGGTTCCGCGGGTCGCGGGAACCGCGAGGCATACCAAAATGAGCGGCCCGATCGACTTGACAAATAGGAAACGGGTGTAAAACCACACAGCGTCTTTGACGATAAGAAACCAAAGAAGGCCGAACACAACAACTAAGGCGCCGGCTGCCAGCTGCGTCACGATATCGAAGAGGCTAGCCTGGCTGACAATCGATTTGACGCCACGCATAAGGATGTTCATCGGATATTCGACGGCTTCTAGTAAGCCGCCCAGGCCTGTGCCGAAACTAGTGCCATTGCTCGGGGTGGCCTGAGTCATAAATTGCGCAAGCTTGATGCCTAGGTCCAACAGCGTGTTGATGAAGTCGAACCAGATACTTGGCATGTTGAGCACGGCTGCAGCGGCGGTCGTCATGAAGATCTCTTTACCGAGATCCCCTAAGTCCACCTCCTTGCCGCCAATATGCGAGGCAATACGAAACACCCAGTAGAATGTGAGCGCGGCATTTAGCATTCGCTTCGCGTATGGCGCGAGTTGCGATGCAATCGTGGTGGAATAGCCAGTAAAAAGCGTATCCCAGGAGCTAAAGAGTGCGCAGCCGACGCAGGACATCGAACCCCCTAATTGCCGAACGGATCGTTGCCGCTCGCTGCCTTTTGCTCGCTATCGAACGATTGAACGGAAACGGCTTGAACGGTGCCCATGCCACGCACGGTGTTTGCAGCATCAAGCTCCAGATGCGATGCCTCTACGACCGTCAACTGGTTGATTGCTAGGTTGACGCTAACAATCGCCTGCAGGAGTTGAGCCGTTTGCTGTCTGAGGTCACTGTTGCTGGCGGTAAGAATCGCGTTTGCGGATTGAGTGGCGTCAGGCGCTGTAGCGATTGCGTTCTGCGCCGTCGCGAGCGCGCGGAAAGCGATTTCTCTTTGTGCCTGCTGCCGCTTGTCTAGGGTCACGACTCATTAAATCCACCATACGATAGCGGCGACGAGGCAGACGGAGGCGAGGAAGTTTCTGGCGAGCCTGTCGTATCGGGTCGCAATGCGCCGGAAGTCCTTAAGGCGGCAGAAT
>Ga0255336_101920_pt1 | contig 12241 bp, 14 predicted proteins | sample MeOH1_35cm_T3_17_FD_189102 | JGI IMG/M metagenome (GOLD analysis project Ga0255336, IMG submission 189102) | Sandy soil microbial communities from University of British Columbia, Vancouver, Canada - MeOH1_35cm_T3_179 | ecosystem: Engineered > Artificial ecosystem > Sand microcosm > Unclassified ...
CTTCTTGCTCCGGAGTCAAGGGAAGACCGCGGAAAGTGCTTTTGGGGTCGGCGTTGTCCATGATACTGCTCCGGGGTTCGTCTCTTTTGAGTGTAGCCCTATTGTCGTCCTGGAGGCTCGGCCGCCGGTCAATGCATCAATGCCAAGGCGGCACGATGCCAATGCAAATTGCCTCAGGTCATGAAGGGAGTAGTAGTTATGACAAAAATATCCGGACGGGTTGCGATTGGCCACCCGCGGCAACGCTGTAGCTGGTTACCCTCGCCCGCAGAAAAATCGAACTGATTGCAGGTAAATCTCAGCTCTTTTTGGATGTCTTCGCCATAAATTGCGTTGGCAAGTGCTGAACCTTCTCGCTTCCGCACTTCGGGCATTGCGGATGAGCAGTTTCATGTTCAGCAAGATGTTGGGCGCGCTCGAACATTTCGCCGCACGCTTCACAGCGATACTGGTAAGTCGGCATGGCACTACTCCCACACAAGTCCCGCAGATGGATCGATAGATACGACGCATCAACGACATCAGGCATCGTAGTAACCCATTCTAGTGCAGGAAAAGTATGCGTACTCGTCTAGCCATTGGCTCCAGGCTCAATCGCGGTATTGAAGCCCGCTTGCTGGCATGTCTGAGCGCATCGTGATTCGATTCAAGTGAGCAGATTGCTCACGCATTCTCGACCACCATCGCCTTCGGGATTTATTCGGCACGATCAAAATGCCCATAGTTGACCGTAAGAGCGTTCGGCACCGTGCTGCCGTCGAAGCCCGTGGCGCCCGGCTCTCCTTCCTTGAAAGTAAACGTGAGCAGACCCGGCGCTATGTCGGGATTCTCGAACGTCAACAAGAATGTATCGGCAGACCAATGAGACAGCTTCGCGGGAAAATCGTGTGCACCTATTTTCACCGCGAGGCTAGCTCCGTTGCGCACAACAGTGAGCGGCCCGTATACCGGGCTGACATAGCGGTTGGCGAAGGCGCTAAGGTCATGCGTGAGCGGCTTGGCGTCGGCTGGAGGTTGAGGCACATCGAGAATCGCGTTCCATCCTTTTTGCTCCTCGTGAATCTGTGCTTGCAAATCTTGCCCTGACGGGCCGAGCTCCCGCTCGAGAAACTCCGCGCGGACGGCCTCTGGAAACACAGTCAGCTGCTTGTTAGCAAAGATCGCGATGCCGATGCCACGCTCGGGAATCAGCGTGACGATCGTGCGCACGCCATTCAGTGCGCCATTCTTCTCGATCACGCGCCAGCGAAGGAAGTGATAACTCTCGCAGCCGAGCCCGGCTGAGTCATTAGGATCGTGCAGCGGACCACCAGCGCCTTGCACCATGCTCGCCGCGAAGATTTGTGTCACGGTCTCTTTGGTCAAAACCTGCCGGCCCTCGAACGTGCCTGCCGCGAGTAGCATCGTCATCCATTGGGCGATGTCGCTGCCGGTCGACACAATGGCGCCCGCACCGCTGAACTTGTCGACGTTCTCGTACGGCATGATCGAGCCGTCGATGTTATGAGCCGTGGCGCGGTTGTCGTCCTTGAAAAGCTCCGCCTGAGTTGGGGCGCTGCGTATCATGCCGAGCGGCAGGAGCATGGCGGTTGACAGCAGTTGCGGCGCGCTCATTCCCGCGGCTCGCGCAGCGCTCTCCTGTCCAAGGAAAATTCCGTAGTTCGAATAGGCCCATTTTGACCGGAAGCTATGATCGAATTGCACGAAGCGCGCTCGGTGCACGAGTTCGGCGGGGCTATAGTCGAGTTGATTGAGCAGGTCGCCGGTGTAGGCCGGCAGGCCAGTGCGATGCGCAAAGAAGTCGCGCAATGTGACGTACTGCGAGGCGTAGGGTTCCGCCAGCGCGGTGTTCGGCGAAAAGGTCCTGACTGGTGCATCCCACGAAACAATGCCGCGATCAACCACTGTCCCGACCGCAGTCGCCGCGATGAACTTGCTCATGGACGCAATCTGGAATCGCGTATTCCCATCGACGGCGGCTGCTTCCCCGCTGCGACGCACACCGTAGCCCTTCAGGAACACATTGCCCGCTGCGCTGGACACTACGACAACCGCGCCGGGCACTGCGTAGTCCTGGAGCGTTTTCTGTATGAACTGATCGAACGAAAGCCCGTTCACGATACGTGCCAAGGGATCTTCTGCACGCGCGGGCCGCTGCTGTAGCGTCAATGCCAGGAGCAGCGGCATGGAGAACCAGCGGTACGATCGAAGTGCGGTTGTTGTGGTCATCGCCCACCCCTGAGTCGACTGTGTTCGCCTGTACGATCGTGGACCCGGTGGTCCTGCGACGATACCGCGTGGTTCGAGCTAAGAATCAATGTAGGAACACACCATCGTCGGCGAAATCAGGGTATTCCACACTCTGCGGCATTTAAGATTCGCTAGCTTCTCTTCGCCGGCGGAGTCTGCACGATCGGAGCGGCTGCTCGAAGAATGTCGTCGCGCACGCGCGTGCGGGGTGGATAGATGCGCTCGCAGTTGATCAACTGCTTGATATGTTTTGCCTGGTCACCCTGAGAGACAAGATGCCTGTCCCAACCTTCCGTGTATACCGCGCCCCATGGGCCAAGGTCGAGAATGGTCGTGTACCAGTCGATACGCAGCGGCAGCATCTCAAGGCCCAACAAATCGCAAACGGCATTGTGGCCGGCATAACGCCCCATCGGCCGGCTGTGCTGGCACGACATGACAGATGGATGCTCGCCATCAACAAGAAGCCGTGCGCAATCGCCAGCAGCGAACACGCCACGTACCGTCTTGACGCGCAGGAACGCGTCGACTGGAAGTCGCCCGAGGCCGTCAAGCGCTACCGGAAGCTGTTCAGTCAGAGGGTTCGCCCGCATTCCGCCGCACCAAATGACAGTAGCCGCATCAATCCGGCCGCCATTTCCGAGCACGACGCCACCGCCGTCCACTGTTTTCAACTCCACGTTGGGCATCAGTTCAACGCCAAGTTCTTTCATCGCAAGTTCGATCACGGGTTGTGCACCACCCATTTCCTGCCCGATCTTCGCCGTACGGTCCGCGAGGATGACGCGAATGACATCGCGCTCCCTGTCACCAACGACGCTGCGCAGCCTGGACGGGAGTTCAGCCGCTACCTCTATACCGGTAAGACCCGCGCCTACGACGACTACCGTGTAGCGGCCCGCCGACGCCGTGGCGGAAGATAACGCAGACATGTGCTGCTGAAGTCTTCTCGCACCCTCGTAGGTGTCTACGTCGAAAGCATGTTCAGCCAGCCCTGGTATGGCGGGATGGACGAGCTTGCTGCCTGGCGCGATAACAAGCCGGTCATATTCCAGTGACTTCGTTCCCGTCTGCGTGCTGACGGTTACGTTGCCCTTGTTGGCGTTTACGCTGGATACGACGCCCTCAATCCAGTTCACACCCGCCGGGGCCAGAACATCGGATAGAGGTACCAGGGTTTCATCAAGGTTCTTCTCGTAATTCCGCACCCGGATACTGTGATAGTTACTGGCATTGACTGTGACCACCTCAATCTGGTCGCTGGGTATGCGTAGTTCGTCGAGTTTTCGTGCCGCGCCGAGCGCGCTCCATAGTCCGGCGAAGCCAGCGCCGATCACCACAATTCGCTTCACGGTTCCCTCCGGTCAGACGATTTCAATGCGGTCAATGCATCTACTCAGCGAACCCAGAATCCAGTTTCGGCCAGCTACTCAGCTACTACCCGTAAATCTACGGACTTTCTCGGTCAGACTACCGAGACAGCGAACGCCCCGAATGCAATTGATGCGCCTGGAACTAGTCCTTTGGCAACTGCGGAGTCCTCTTCCTTCGCGCTCCAATAGCGCCAGACGGGGCGGCCCTCACAATACGACGGAAGGTGGGGCATTCCATGAGGGTCGGTGCGGGGCAGGCAGCAGCGTGCCGCAGGCCGTCGCGCATGGCGCTCAGTTTGCGGATCGTCCTGTCCAACTCCTCCGCCTTGGCCGCGAGCATCTGCCGGTCGATGCGCGGCTGCCCTTCCGGCGCGAACATGAGTGCAATCTGATCGAGCGAGAAGCCGGCGGCGCGCCCCAGCGCGATCAGCGCCAGCCGGTCCAGCACGCCTGCATCGAACTGGCGACGCAACCCCCGTCTGCCGCTGGAAGCGATCAGCCCCTTCTCCTCGTAGAACCGCAGCGTCGATGCGGCAACGCCGGATCGCTGCGCCACCTCGGCGATGTCTACCTTGATCACCTCTTGACCTCAAGTCGACTTGAACTTGCATAGTTTAGCTTCCGCTCCCCAGGGAGCAAGCACAGGACAACGACCATGGATGTCAATCACCAGACCGAAAACGAGCAGACGGTGCTTTGGAACGGCAGCGCCGGACACGCGTGGGTGGCGGCGCAGGAGGTGCTCGACCAGATGTTCAAGCCCTTTGAGGACCTGCTCGTCGACATGATTTGCGCCGGATCCGGGCATCGGGTGCTAGATGTCGGCTGTGGCACGGGCAGCACGACGCTGGCCGTGGCGCGGCGGCTCGGTGCGAAGGGTCATTGCACCGGCGCCGATGTTTCCGCTCCAATGATCTCCGCCGCCCAGGCACGCGCCGAACGGGAGGACTCGACGGCCAGCTTCATCGGTGCCGATGCGCAAACCCACGCCCTCGAGCCGGCGAGCTTCGACAGGATCATGTCGCGCTTCGGCGTCATGTTCTTCGATAACCCTGTCCTGGCCTTCGCAAACCTGCGGCGCGCCGCCAAGGACGGCGCCGAACTGCGCTGCATCGCCTGGCGAAGTGCCGCGGACAATCCGTTCATGACCACCGCCGAGCGCACCGCCGCGCCGCTGCTGCCGAATCTGCCCGGCCGCCTGCCGGGAGCGCCGGGGCAGTTTTCCTTCGCTGACCGGCAGCGGGTGTCTTCCATTCTGGAACAGAGCGGCTGGGCCGAGATCGACATCCGGCCGCTCGATGTGAACTGCAGCCTGCCTGAGAAGGAGTTGGTCGGCTACTTCACCCAGCTCGGCCCCGTCGGTCTGATCCTTCAAGAAGCGGACGAGCGGACGCGCACGCAAGTCATCGAAACTGTCCGCAGTGCCTTTGATCCCTATGTGCACGGAACCGAAGTTCGCTACACCGCTGCCTGCTGGATGGTCAGCGCCCGAGCGCCGTCTGCGTCAGCTGCGTAGAAGGAGGCAGTGGACCATGTGATGAAACATACGGCCTCTTCTTTCCCGTAGGCGCGATGCCGGTTGGGTTACCGGAAGCACGATCGATGTCGCGGGTGGGCTGGTCTTTTGAGCCGGGCCCGAAGAACGGACCTACATCGACGTCGACGTCGTGACTCGTTGCAACACCGTCATTGGGCCGAGTTTCCTGATCGTTCTCATCTGCGCGTCGTCCCGAACGAAGAGGGATCCCGCGAACCCCAATGCGTTGATCGAGACTCCCTCGACATGCTCCATGGACCTCGGCACGAGCAGCATCCATCCGGTGGTGACCAGCAGGTTATACGGCGCCGACTGCTGCGGTTCGCCATTGGAATCAATCGCGCGCAAACCGACTGCATCGAGTAAGGCGCAGTAGCGGTCGAATGCGCTGCATGCCATGTCCAGCGGACGCGTTGCGACCAGCGGATCCAATCGGACGAACGCGTGCGGAAAAGGCAGCCCGGGAACGGTACCGGCGAGCCCGTCCATGCGTGCAGCCGCAAGGAGCGGCCCGATCGGCAACGGCGGGCCTGATTCGTCGAGCGGCAAGGGCACGATCTGCAGATGCTTATGGCGTTGACTCGCGCCGGCGGCGGCGCCGCCATTGTAGAAACCGAGGCCATCGAACTGGGCCATGCAACTGAACAGCGCGACAAAATCCGCCAGATTGAGCAATGCCTCCTGTAGCTCAAAGCGACGCGTGACGATCAGGAGATGATGGTCGATGACATTGAACTTGTTGAGCAGGGCGATGTGGGTCTCGGAGATATCGGCGACAAAAAGGTCCGGGTCGTAAGGAAGGAAAGGGTCAGCCCGGTGACTGTTCGCCGCCTTGGCCTTGCGCAGCTGTTGGTCCTCATCCTTGCGGGCAAGACTCGATACCTGGCGGATAAGGAAACGCACGCCACTGTCTTCGATCGTCGTGCGAATTGTCTCGATAGGAAGCAGTGCGCCACAATCGAGCGCATGCGCCGTTTGGCGGAGTACCGCGGGCCACAAGGCGCCGCTAATGTCAGGTGGACTCATAAGCGAGCGCCGGTCGCCAGTCGATGAAGCGGAGGGCATGCATTGAGCGTTCCATCATGGCTCCTCTTGCAAAAGGTGATGTGGTGCGTTGCGGCTTCGTTGCAGCGCACCACGTTATTGCGCCGACACCTTGAACACCGGGTTGAACGGTGTACCTTCAAGATGGTGCTTGAGTTGGCGCATCAGGCATCCCCAGGTCGTGTTGCGCTCCGCTATCGCCTTCGCCGCTGAGTGTGCGTCTGCGTGCAGGAAAGAGACTTTCGTCTTGCCGGCGTCAAGCACGGCCAGCTCGAAACTGATCGCGGTGCCAACCCAGTCGGGTGGCCCGCCGACGCAGGACCACGCCAGCCGGTGCGGCGGATTCAGCTCGTCGATGCGCATGCGAAAGACAACGCTGCGTTCCATGAAGCCAAATTCGGCCATGCCGCCGGAACGCGCTTCGACGACACTGTCTTCGGTCCACCACGCGCTCAGGCCTTCCTGCGTGGTGAGCGCGGCGAAGACATGTTCCGCCGGCGCCTCGATCGTGATCTGATGATAAAGATCGGTCATCGCTACCTCCGATTGCCGCTTGGCTCATCTGGCGTCGCCCCTGCAAACGAGGGCTGCCATTTCCGCGACGTGGAGCTTTCTTTATACACTCAGCCGAAGTCAACCCGCTTCTGCCCTTCGGCCAGTTTCTGTGAACGTTTCCACCGCGTTCAAAAGCGGCCGTTCCGGCTCGATCAAGCGAGCCGGACGTAGCTGAAGCCGATCGATGGCCGGTTCCGTCCATGTTCACGAGAAAGGATTGTGTTAATCCGGCCGCTCAGCCCTCATTCCCCGGTTTGGACTGACTTGATGAGATTGTTGCGCAGCGTCACGATCGCCTTCTGCACTCTCGCGAACTCGTCAGGCGCCAGGCCAGTCGCCTCGACGAGGTCCATCTTCAGGCCTTTTTCGCGCAGCCGTCGGCCGCTTTTCGTGAGGCTGACCAGCACCTGGCGCTCGTCTTCGGGATCGCGCTGCCTTTCGAGATAACCCATCGCCTCGAGCTTCTTCAGCATCGGCGTGAGCGTGTTGGATTCGAGAAACAGCTTCTCGCCCAGACCGCTGACGGTCTGGTTGTCCTCCTCCCACAGCGCAATGATCGTAACGTATTGCGTATAGGTGAGCCCAAGCTCATCGAGGATCGGCTTGTATGCCTTGCCGAACGCCAGGTTCGCGGAATAGACCGCAAAGCACAGGAAGTCGGAGAGCATCACGTTCGCGGGCGCCGGTTGGTCCGTGGATCTCATCTGCATCCTCTTTGGCTAAAGACTGATGTTTCGCAATGAAAGTTATATATCGCATGCGATTGTATCGCAATGGAGTGAAACTTGGGCTGCCACCGCGTTGAGAGCAAGCCCTGATTAATTTCAACCCGATGCTGTGACCGACGCGCGTCAGGACCGATGATGCGCGACGGCCCAGCGACGGGAAGATGCGCGATCTAGCGACGTACGTAGAGGTTGTCGCGGTTGTCGCGGTTATCGCGCAGCGTCACGGCGGCACGGCTCCCCGCCTGGGAGTGGCTGGCGACTACACCGCCATACGCCTCTTGCGAGCCAGTAGCGTCGTCGCGCTCGGCGGCGAGGGATTGCACGCTCTGACCGCGTTGCGACACCGGTGCGCCAACCGAGGGCTTGTAAAAGGGGGCCGGGCCATAGCCGCTGGCGAACGCGGGAGCGGCGACGGAAGCCGAAAATGCGACGAGCAATGCAACGATGAGTTTGGTCTTCATGATGGAATTTCTCTAAAAAATGTTCAGTGAGAGGCGAGTGCCCTGCCGGATCACGCCGTGATGACGTTCAGGGCGATGTCGATGTTTCCGTGCACAGCTTTCGAGTACGGGCAGATTTGATGGGCCGCGTGCGCGATCGCCTCGGCGACGTCCTGTGCCAGGCCCGGCACGCGAACGGTGAACTGGGCGCCGAGGAACCAGCCGGGACCGGTCTGGCCCACGTCTACCTGGATATTCACGGAAGAGTCAGGCGGCAGCGCGACCTTCTTCAGCGAGGCCGCGATCCCGAGCGCGCTGATGTAACAGGCCGACCAGGCGCCCGCAAACAACTGCTCGGCGGTCGGGTGCGGCTCGGCGGCGATGAACTCATGGTTTTCACCGCCGGGCGCCGACAGCTTGATGTCGACGACACCGTGATCGCCACGCTGGGCGCTGGGGTCGCGGTTGACCGTGGTGTGGGTCTTGCCCGAAAAGATGACTTTTTCGATCTTGGTCATGATGGATTCCTTGATAAATAAGGGGTGTTGGATGACTTTTACTCGTATGCGCTTAAATCGCATGCGATGCATAATGAAGGAAGAGATAAGCGATGTCAATCTCATAAGATTTAATCGCATACGATTTTTAATAGGGGCGAACAATGACCCAGCGATGACCGATCACGAATCGACGCGCATAACCCAGCGTTCTGAAACACCCATCGTTCAATGCTCCACGTCGTTGTCAGCTCGGTTATAGCCGCCTTCAAAAAATACAATGGTGATCGACATTGACTTTTCAGAGTCAATCCACCAAACTCGATGTCAATCACTATTGTGTTTGGGTGAACCCTTCAAACTTCGTAGGAAATTTTCATGAACATCGGAAGCAAGTAACCCCTGCTCAAGCCGATTCGGCTGGGGGACCTTGATTTGCCCAATCGCGTCGTCATGGCGCCGCTGACGCGCATGCGCGCGGCGAATCCCGAGCTTGTCCCGACCGGCGTGCACTCACATCTCAGGAGAACCATCATGACCAACACGGCCGATGTAGCCAATAAGGCCCTTGTGCTCGAAGCATTCGACACGCTCTTCAACCAACGCGACTATGCCGCCGCCGCGCGTTTCTGGTCGCCCGACTATATCCAGCACAGCGCGCATATCGCACCGGGGCGTGACGGTCTGTTCAACCTGATCAAGAGCCAGCCTCCGACATTGCGATACGAACCCGGCGTGATCGTGGCGGATGGCGATTACGTCATCGTTCACGGGCGCTTTTCAGGCAATGGGCGTACCGTCGCATGGATTGCTGCCGACATCCTGCGCATTTCGGACGGCGTGCTCGCCGAGCATTGGGACGTGTTGCAGGACGAGGCAACCGAGGCCGATTCGAAAAGCGGCCTGCCCATGTTCGGGGACAGTTTTCCGCGCTAACTCTACCCATCACTTCCATTGGAGCCAATCATGAAACTCACAGGTAACACTGTCTTTATCACCGGAGGCGGCTCGGGCATCGGCCGTGGTCTCGCTGAAGCGTTCCACAAGCTCGGCAATCAGGTGATCATTTCGGGCCGACGCGCGGAGCGTCTGCAAGCGACCATCGATGCGAATCCTGGCATGCGAGCAGTTGCGCTCGACATCACCGACCCGGCGGATATCAAGGCAGTCGCCGCCAAGCTGATTGCCGACCATCCCGGGTTGAACGTGCTGATCAACAACGCCGGCATCATGCTTCCCGATGGCGCTGAAGGCCCGGTCGACGACGAACTGCTGAGCACGACCGTCGAGACGAATCTGCTTGGGCCAATCCGCATGACATCGGCGCTGATCGAGCACCTGAAGACTCGAGACGGTGCCGTTGTGGCAAATGTCACGTCGGTACTTGGCTTTGTGCCAATGGCGATCGCGGCGGTATACAGCGCGACCAAGGCGGCATTGCATTCATACACGCTCTCACAACGCTATCTGCTTCGGGACAGCAAGGTCTCACTCATTGAGATAGCGCCGCCATGGGTCCGTACCGAGTTGATGAACAGCAGCGAGGAAGAGCGCGCGATGCCGCTTGAAGCGTTCATCGCTGGCGCGATCGAACAACTGGGCACCGAGGCCAACGAGATACTGGTGGGTCAGGCTGTGGACATGCGCGCCAATCCGGGACCTGGCGAGCACGCGTGGGTCAACCAGTTTAACGACATGCTTGATGCCGGTTGAGCACGGGATTGCCTGGCAAGAGAGTCAGGCAATCCGGCCAATGACGACCAGAATCCGGACACTCCGGCTATGCTGCACTTTCGGCACGCCAGCGTAGGCACCAGCAGTCTCAACACCATCAGATCATCATCGCGGTTGATACTTCCAGTTTTGCCTGCGGCCAGATAAATCGCATTGACACTGCTGCTCGAACGAGCCCTGCAAAACGACACGGTGAAGCCAATGAATGATGACCCGCAAGGCTCCGTGGACCATGGTGGGAATTTACGCCGGGGCATCCCTCGGCCTGTAGCGGCAGTTGGCCGTTGGCTGGACCAGGTTGACCCCGGTACACACCGTCGAATCAAGGGGTTGCGGCTCGTGACGGCGTACGGCATTGCGGCCGCACTCGGGACGCTGCAGGATATTGCCCACAGCGTGCCCGGTGGCGTATCGCTGGGTTACCTTGCTGGAAGTTTCGCGCTCTGGGCGAGCGTATCCGAGGGGAAAACGACGCGCGCCGAGTCGAGCCGCGATCTCGTGCTGCTGAGTTTTGCTGCCGCGCTAGGCGCGGTCCTGTTCGTGGTTTTTTCCCGACCATTGCAAATTGCCGGTCGGGCGGGGCCGGAACTGATTCTTGTGACCGGCGCATTCCTGGTCGGATATCTGAAACGATTCGGCGTGCTTGGCGCCGGACTCGGATCGCAAATCTATATTGGGGAATTGCTCGCATACGGCGCCCGCCTGACGGCCGCTGATCTGCGGGCCATTGGGATTGCCGCGTTGATCGCCGCGCTGGCGTCGAATATGACGGAGAGAGCCGTAGTATCTCTCTCATCATGCGTCAACGGAATGCGTAACACCGAGAATCCCCATTAACTTCAGCGCGTTCCTCTGCCCCTGGTCCTCGTAATTGGTATTGAAAACCACATGCGTCAGTTCGACCGCCTTTGAAATCTCGATGATTTGACTAGCGATCGAGCCGAGTTCGTCCTCGTTGTATTCGTACTTGAATCTCGACGACGACGCCACCCCGCCTTTGATATTCCAGGTCTCCTGATTACGTCCATGCAGACGGATCAACGCCAGCCGCGGATGCGTTGTTTCCCAGATGGCAGGGATGCTGTTACTCGACCCTTGCGGCTCATCCACCACCACGTTCACCAGCCCGCGCTCACGCTCGAGAGCCAGGGTGGAATCCCGGCGCTTTTCATCGAACCAGGTCTGGTTGCGAAACTCGACCGCCATCGTATAGCCGTCCACTGCACTCATCACGTCTGCGCAGTGCTCGACATGCCGGATGCCGTGAGGATTGCAGATCACCCATGGTGCAAACTGGAAATGCACCACGCCGAGTTTGCCGGCGGCACGAAGCGGCTCGATGGCTTCCAGATAGCGGCACCATAATTCCTGCTGCAACTCGCCCGGCAAATCCTTGTAATGCAGGCTTGTCTTGCCGTTCTGCGGCAGATGCGGCTGTATGTCTGGCGGAAACATGTCGCGCGCGGTCTGATGCCCGGTGAACAAACGAAACGCTTTGATATTGAATACAAATCCAGGCGGCGTCCGCTCAGCCCACAACACCGAATTCGCAGGATTCGGCATGGCGTAATAACTGGAATCGACCTCCACCAGCGGGAACACGGACGCGTAATGGCGCAACCGTGCCTCAGCGCTCGAACAGCCTGGCGGATAAAAGCGTTTGCACTTGATGAGCGTGGGATCCGTCCACGAAGCCGTGCCAACCACGATGGTCACCGCGCATTCTCCCTACCATTCTCGCTGCATTCACTCGTCATAAATTTCTCCCCGCATTCCTCCCCGCGTTTAAAAAAGGGGCAGTTCAGGCTCACTCAATTTCAAGGTAAAGTACTGTACATCCATACAGCTAAATTTACCATGTCAGCCCTGCCGAAACACGTCGAAGAGATTCACCCCGCCTTGTGGCGCGGGTCGCAACTCGCGCGCTCGCAGGGGCAGACTGTCGACACGGGCTACGCCGTGCTGTCGGCCGAACTACCGGGCGGCGGCTGGCCGCTGGGAACGCTGATCGAGCTGCTGGTACAACAGCCGGGCGTGGGCGAAGTCAGACTGTTACGCCCGGCGCTCGCCGCCGTGAGCAAGC